>Ga0335084_10004775_pt1 | contig 13368 bp, 12 predicted proteins | sample Lox_Sample_44_FD_206721 | JGI IMG/M metagenome (GOLD analysis project Ga0335084, IMG submission 206721) | Soil microbial communities from Loxahatchee National Wildlife Refuge, Florida, United States - Lox_Sample_4.4 | ecosystem: Environmental > Terrestrial > Soil > Wetlands | place: USA... | reverse complement strand
CGCCGAGCTCGCCCTCCTCCACCGGCTCGCCGCGGCGCCGGGCGATCCAGTCCACGACGCCCTTGAGCGCGCCGCCCACGAAGATGGGCAGCGTGGTCGAGAGGGGCAGGTAGAGGCCGACCGCGAAGTTGAGCGACTTCACGCCGCACAGCTCCATGGTCACCGCGAAGAACGCGCCCGCCAGGACGAAGTGCCAGTCGAGGTTGAGGGAGAGGAGCCCGCGGATGAGCGTCGCCATCAGCGTCGCCTGCGGCGCCGGGAACTCGCGGCTGCCGATGGCGTGGGTGACCCCGCGAGCCAGCATGTCCCGCGTCGGCTGGTCGAGGACCTTCACCGTGACGCCGATGACCAGCGCCGAGACGATGACGCCCACGAACAGCGAGATCTGCTGCGCCCGCGGCGTCGCGCCCACCAGGAAGCCGGTCTTGAGGTCCTGGCTGGTGGCCCCCGCGTTGGCGGCGGCGATGCAGACCATCCCGCCGACGACGAGCGCCATGGGCTCGTAGGCGCGCCCCGTCCAGCCCAGGCTCACGAACACCATCGCCGTGGCCATGAGCGTGGCGATGGTCATCCCGGAGATGGGGTTCGAGGAGGAGCCGATGATGCCGACGATGCGGGACGACACCGTCACGAAGATGAAGCCGAAGACGATGATGAGGAGGCCGACGAAGATCTTCTGGAGGACCGTGTCGCCCGGGACCTGCGGCAGGAGCACGACCAGGATCACCAGGCCCACCGATCCGAGCACCACCGTGAGGAAGGAGAGGTCGCGCTCGGTGCGGACCACCGACGCCGCCGCGGCCTTGTCCCCCAGCGACCGGATGCTGTCGCGCAGCGACGACCAGATGGTGGGGAAGGTCTTGACCAGGGTGATGAAGCCGCCGGCCGCCACCGCGCCGGCGCCCACCTGGCGCACGTAGGCGCGGTAGACCGCGTTGGGGAGGTCCGCGAAGGCGTGCGCGGTCCCGTCCCAGCCGAAGCCGGCGGGGTTGTTCCCCAGCTTCACGAGCTGGGCGTAGAGGACGTCGGGCGGGACCAGCACCGAGATGAGCGGGATGAGCCCAAGCCAGGCGAGGACCCCGCCGGCCACCAGCACGCCCGCGATGCGGGGGCCGATGATGTAGCCGACCCCGAGGTACTCGGGGGTGATGTCGCCGTTCACCGTGGCGTTGGGGAGCCACTTGTTCGCCCTCGACGTCACCCAGGCCGGCGTGTCGGCGATCACGTGGAACACGCGCTGGAGCAGGGCGTACACGAAGGCGGTGCCGACCCCGAGGAACGCGGTGCGGGCGAACTCGCCGCCCTTCTCGCCGGCGATGAGCACCGAGGCGCAGGCGGTGCCCTCCGGGTAGGTGAGGTTCCCGTGCTCCTTCACGATGAGCGAACGGCGCAGCGGGATCATCATCAGCACGCCGAGCAGCCCGCCCACGATGGAGAGCGCCATCAGCGTGAAGTAGTTGAAGTAGCCGGCCCCGACGGAGCCGCCGTCGGGCCCCGCCGAGAGGAACAGGAACCCGGGGAGCGTGAAGACCACGCCGGCGGCGATCGACTCGCCCGCCGATCCCGCGGTCTGGATGATGTTGTTCTCGAGGATGGTGGTGCGGAGCAGCTTGCGCCCCAGCGAGATGGCCATCACCGCCACCGGGATCGAGGCCGACACCGTGAGTCCGGCGCGCAGCGCGAGGTACACGGTCGCGGCGCCGAACAGGACGCCGAAGATCGCGCCGGTGACCACCGCCTTGACGGTGAGCTCCGGCATCGACGCCTCGGGGGCGACGTAGGGCCTGAACTCCTTCGCGGCGGGTGCGGCGGCGGGCGCCGGCGCTGGCGCGGGGCGAGGCTCGCTCATGGCTGCTCCGGGGGAGGACGGGAGACAGGACGAAAGGTGCGCGAACTCTAAACCGGCGGGGGGTGGGGTGCCAGCGGAACGCCGAGGGGACGGGGGCGGGGCGGCCCGGGTCCGCGGACCGTGGGACCTCGCGCGGCGCCGGGGGCTGGTACACTGCAGCGTCCCAGGGCGCACCGGACGGAGAGCGCGCGTGCAGGTTCAGGCCGACCAGACCGCAGGGTTCACGGCGCCAGCGGCCGGACGCTACCAGCGGAAGGTGGCGGTAGCGATCGCCGCCGCGGTGGCGGGTGCGGCCGCGGTGCTGGTGGCGGTGGTCCGCCACCGGCTGGGCCCGTTGCTCGACGAGAGGACCCTGCGGAGCGTCACCGGCGAGGCGACGGCCGTGTCGCTCCTCCTCGCCGCCGCGGGGGCGGGGGTGGGGTGGTGGCTGGCCCGCCGCGTGTCCCGTCCGGTGCAGGCGCTCGCGGAGGCGGCGGCGCGGCTCGCCCAGGGGGAGCTGCGCGTCGAGGTGCCGGCGGACGGACGGGACGAGCTGGCGGGCCTGGGCCACGGGCTCACGCGGCTCTCGCGCTCGCTCACCTCGATGATCGTGGACCTGCGCTCGGCCGCCGAGGCCGTCGCGGCGCAGTCCGAGGCGGTCACCGACGCCTCGAAGCAGCAGGTGCGGGTCACCGCCGGCCAGACCAACGCCATCGAGGAGACCGCCCGCACCGTCGCCGACATCGCCCAGGCCTCGAAGATCGCCACCGAGAGCGCGCAGCTCGTGATCGACGTGTCCGAGCGGTCGGAGGCCCTCTGGCGCAGCGGCGAGGTCGCCATCCGCGACGGCATGGCCGGGCTCAAGGAGCTCCAGGCCCGCGTGGGCGCCATCGCCGACGCGGTGACCGAGCTGTCCGAGAAGACGGTGCAGATCGCCGCCATCGTGGCGACGGTGCGCGACGTGGCCGAGCAGAGCAACGTCCTCGCGCTGAATGCCTCGATCGAGGCCGCCAAGGTCGGCGAGGAGGGCAAGGGCTTCGCGGTGGTCGCGGAGGAGATGCGCCAGCTCGCCGAGCAGTCCCGGCGCGCCGCCGACGACGTGCGCGGCCGCCTGGTGGAGCTGCACCGGGCGACGCGGCGCGTCGTCACCGCCACCGGCGACGGCAGCGCGCAGGCGGCGGTCGCGGCCGCCTCGGCGGAGCAGGCGAGCGCCACCATCAGCGGCCTCGCGACCGCCATCGAGGAGTCCGGGCGGGCCGCGCGCGGGATCTCGGAGACGACGCGCCGGCAGACCGAGGAGATGGAGGGGATCGCCGCGGCCGTGGACTTCGTCCACCGCAACATGGGCGAGACGCTCGAGGGGGCACGCCAGGTGGAGGAGGTCGCGCGCCAGCTGCAGGCGCTCGCGGGGCGCCTCTCCGGGCTGGTCCGCGGGTACGATCGCTGACCGGGGAGCGGCGCTCAGGACAGCTGGCGGACCCGCGAGGGGACCAGGCGCGGAGCGGCTGGATCGGGCGCGGACGAGGGCACGGCGGCGCCGTCCCGCGCCGCGGGGGCCGGGGGCTCGGCGGGACCGCCCGGCGCGCCGGCGGCGACCTCGGCGAACGCCACGCGCCCCTCCGCCCAGAGCAGCCGGTCGCAGCGGTGCAGCAGGTCGGCGAGCCCGGTCCGCGCCGTCGCGGACACGGCGACGCCGTCGTGCTGGTGGGCGAGGGCGGCGCCGTCGCCGGGCGGGAGGCGGTCGATCTTGTTGAAGACGAGGACACGCTTCTTCCCGGCGAGCCCCAGCTCCCCCAGGATCTTCTCGACCGCCGCGATCTGCTCGCCATGGCGGGGATCGGACGCGTCGACGACGTGCAGGAGCAGGTCCGCGTCGTCCAGCTCCTCCAGCGTGGCGCGGAACGCGTTCACCAGGTCCGGCGGGAGGTCGCGGATGAAGCCCACGGTGTCGGTGACGATCACCTCGCGGTCGCGCGGGAAGCGCAGGCGGCGGCTGGTCGGGTCGAGGGTGGCGAAGAGCTTGTCCTCGGCCAGCACCGCCGAGTCGGTGAGCGCGTTGAGGAGCGTCGACTTGCCGGCGTTGGTGTACCCGACGATGGAGAGCACGGGGAGGCCGCGCTCGTTCCGCTGCTTGCGCCGGAGCTGCCGGTCGCCGGAGAGCGCCTCGATGCGCCGCTGGAGCGCGGTGATCCGGTCGCGCACGCGCCGGCGGTCGATCTCGAGCTTGGTCTCGCCGGGGCCGCGCCCGCCGATGCCGCCCGCGAGCCGCGAGAGCGAGTCGTCTCGGCCGACCAGCCGCGGGTAGAGGTACTGGAGCTGGGCCAGCTCCACCTGGAGCTTTCCGTCGGACGACTGCGCGCGCTGCGCGAAGATGTCGAGGATGAGCTGCGTGCGGTCGAGGATCTTGAGGCTGGTCGCCTCGGCGATGTGGCGGGCCTGCGAGGGCGAGAGGTCCGCGTCGAAGATGACGATGTCGGCCATGAGCTGCATGGACCGGAGCAGGAGGTCCTCCAGCTTCCCCTTGCCGATGAGGAAGCGCGGGTCCGGGTCGCGCCGCATCTGCAGGGTCGCGTCGATCGCCTCGACGCCGGCGGTGCGCGCCAGCTCCTTCAGCTCCTCGAGCGAGGCCTCCGCCGCGGCCCGCCCGCGCCGGTGCCCGCCGAACCCGACCAGGATGGCGCGCTCGCGGCCCCCGGTGCGCCGCAGCGCCCGCGCCCGCGCGAACTCCTCCTCGAGGGCCAGGGCGCCCGAGAGCGCCCCGTAGTCGAGGAGGTGGACCGCCGCCGCCTCCTCGTCCTTCCAGAGCGCGCCCTGCGGGTTCTCGGGGAGGAGGTGGGCGTAGTGCACGCGCCCGGGCAGGCCGTCCTCCTCCACCTGGATGGCCGCCACCAGGTCGAGCCGGAGCAGCGCCAGGTCGGTGTGGTCGTCGCGCGTGAGCGGCTCGCCCGCGAGGTGCGTGTGCACGAGCCGGAGCCCGCGGAGGCGGCTCTCCCCGGCGCGCCCGCGCCCGACGTCCGGCAGCTCCAGCTTGCGGGCGTCGCCCACGATCACCGCCTGGACGTCCCCCTTGCGGTCGAGGAGCACGCCGATCTGGCGGTTCGTCTCCCGCGACACCTCGGTGAGGTGGCGCGCCAGCTCGGGCGAGACGATGGTCTCGGCGTCGACTCGGCGGCGGTAGGTGCGGCGAAGCGCGTGGAGCTGGGAGGGCTTGAGGCCGAGGGTGTTCCCGAGGACTTCCTGCATTCGCCTTCGTAAGGATAGCGGGGAGGCCTCGCCGGATCGAGCCGAACCGACGCCTTGATCTAACCGGGGGGCTGCCGCCCCCCGGACCCCTGGTCGCTCCGGGGCAGGCTCATCCGCCCGCCCCTGCGCTCCGGGGAAGGCTCATCCGCCTGCCCCTGCGCTCCGGCGCTGGACCCGCTAGCCGCGAGCGTCGGCGAAGGCCGAGTCGGAACCCTCGGCAGGCTCGTCCGACGGGATTCCGAGGTAGCGGAGCAGCCGGCGCTGGTGCTGCCGGAGGCCGCGCACGTCCACGCGTTCCCCGCGCGCCGTGAGCGCGTCGGCGAGCACCGCCACGCCGGAGTCGTCGAAGTTCCGGACGCCGGTGAGGTCTATCTGGACCGGCCCACCGACCGCGTTCGCGAGCTCCCGCGCCACCTGCCGGGCGGCGACCACGTCGAACGTGCCGTCCATGCGGATCACGAATGGATCGCCGGCGGATGCGCGGTCGTGCATGTGGTCGTCTCCCCCGGCCAACGATCTGCCCCCGCGGCGGATCGTCGGCCAGCGACAGATCAGTGAAAGATCCGTGCCGTCCCGGCGTGCCCCTAAAGGGGACGTTCGGTCCGGCGGAGCGTGCCGATCTCGTTCAACTTTCCGTACGGGGTGCGCCGAGCGTCCGGCGGGCTCCGCAGCACCCGGGTCGGCCTGCACTGGCGCGAGGCGGACACATGCCGCGGATCCACGCAGGTGCGCGCGGGGCCCGGCTGCCGATCAGCGGGGCCTTCACGTTTGCTCGTGGCCGCGAACGACCGGGGGCCGAGTCGGAGACGCCCACCGGCGAGATCACCTCGACCCGACCTTCCCGGTCGCGTACCGCACGGCGAGGTGCGGGCCGGCGAGGAGCGGGAGCCAGTACAGGAGCCCGCGCAGGACGACCGCGATCGCCGCCTGGCCGGCGGTGAACGGGAGATCGAGCACCTCCGCGAACGCCACCACGATGCCGAGGCCGGCGGCCGCCAGCCAGAGGCCGCCGCCGGTCGCCTCGTCGACGGCGCCCACCGAGAGCACGAACAGGAGCGTGCCGGCGAGCGCGCCCTCGCGCGCGCCGAGCGTGAGGGCGGCGGCGAACGCGACGCCGGCGAGGAGCGCCCAGCGCGCGGCGCCCTCCGCGGCCGCGGACACGCCGAGCGCCAGGGCGGAGAGCACCGCCACGAACAGCAGGCGAGCGGCGCCCCCCTCGCGGAAGCCGTAGGCTGCGCGCCAGGTCGGGCCGCCGCCCGCCTCCTCGAGGAGCCCCTTGCCGATCTGGTACCCGACGAACCACCAGATGGCCGCGGTGGCGACGAAGACGAGGACGGCGATGGCGACGAGGCGGAGGGTCGGGGTGAGGCGCATGCGTGGGTCTCCTGTCGGACCGGCCGGACGGTAGCATGACCCCGAGTGCGCGGCGACGGCCCTGGAGGCCCTCGCTGCCGGTCAGCGGGCAGGGCCGGCGCCGGGAGGCGCGCGGGACGCCGCCGCCCGCACCCGGAGGCGGGCGGCCTCGGCGGCCAGCGCGTCGGCCACCGCGTCCTGGTAGGCCGCGCTGGCCCGGGCGCGCGCGCCGGGGTCACCGGGATCGCGCGCGGGTGGCGCCGGCACCGGCCGCTCGACGGGCGGGCCGTCCCGGGCAGCCAGCGCGCGGTAGGCGAGGATGTCCGCGCCGGCGCCGCGCTCGTCGCGATCGAGGGCCTCGGCGGCAGCGCCCGGCCGCCCGGACCGGACGAGCTCCTCGCGGACCGCGGCCGCGAGCGCCGGCCAGCGCTCGGCCGAGGCGACCGCCCGCTGGGCCTCCGCGCGCCCCGCCGGCGAAAGCGCGGCGGCCGCCTCCCGGGCCTGCGCCACCGCGGCGGCGAGCCGATCGCTCGCGGCGCGGAGGTCGCGATCGGTCCCGGCGCGACCCCGTGCCAGCTCGGCACGGACCTCGATGGATCGCGCCCCCACCCGGGCGAACGCCGCCTCGAACTCCAGCGACGCGGCTGCGGTCTCGAGGCGCTCCGCTCGGCCCGCGACCGGCGGCGCCGGCGGCTCGGAGCGGCGGCAGGCGAGCGCCGCGGCGCACGCGGCGGCGGCGAGGGCGGGGCGCAGCGCGGACCGGAGCACGGCGGGATGGAAGCAGAGGATCGCCCCGGGCGCAAACGGCTGCCCGGACCGCCGGCCCGTGCCATCATCCGGGCATGTCGCTCTTCGTGGTGGACGTGGAGGCCGACGGGCCGATCCCGGGCAAGTACTCGATGGTGTCGCTGGGCGCGGTGCTGGTCGAGCCCTCGCTCTCGCGGACGTTCCGCGGCCGCACGCGCCCCATCTCGGAGCTGTGGCTGCCGGAGGCGCTCGCCATCTCCGGCGCCACGCGGGAGGAGCACCTCGGCTACGAGGAGCCCGCGCCGGTGATGGAGCGGTTCGAGCGCTGGGTGGAGGAGAACACCCGGGGAAAACCGGTCTTCTTCTCCGACAACCTCGCCTTCGACTGGCAGTTCGTGAACTGGTACCTCCACACGTACCGGGGGCGAAACCCGTTCGGCTGGAGCGGCCGCCGCATCGGGGACCTCTACTGCGGAATGGTCCGGGACGCGTACGCCGGGTGGAAGCACCTTCGCAGGACGCCGCACGACCACGACCCCGTGAACGACGCCCGCGGCAACGCCGAGGCGCTCCTCGCCATGATCGACATGGGGCTGAAGCTGCAGGCGCGGTGACCGGGACTCGACGCGCCCCGCGAGGCGTGCTCTCCTCGGCGAGATGCGCAGGCCGTTCCTGCTGGGGATGATCGCCGGCGCGCTCGCGGCGGGGCTCGCCGCGGCGGCGCTGTGGCTGATGGGGCCGGCCCAGGCGCAGCCCGACGCCGCCGCGCGCCTCAACCCGTCCTTCCCCGGCGGTCACCCCATCGACGCGGCCCAGATCGCGTCCGGCAAGCTCGCCGTGGAGCGGATGCCGCCGGAGGTGACCGCCGCGCTCGAGACCCAATCGGCCGAGATCGTGCGGACGTCGGAGCTGGTGGCGGCGAAGCAGTCGCGCATCACCGGCACCTGCGCGCCGGGCTCCGCCATCCGCGTGGTCGAGGAGGGCGGGAGCGTGGTCTGCCAGAAGCTCCCGCGCGGCGTCGTGTCGGTGGCGGCGCTGGGCGGCTGGCCGCGCCTCTCCAGCACCGGCACCGCCCAGGGCGCGGTGAAGGGCGCCGTGGGCCGGTACCAGACGTCGGGCGACGAGGACTTCCTGGTCGTCCCGGTGCAGATCCCGGACGGCGCCGTGGTCACCGGGTTCTCGTACACGTTCTACGACAACGACCCGCGCGTGGACGGCGCCGCCTACCTCTACCGCTCCGACGACGTGGTGCTCGCCACCGTCGCCACGGCCGAGGCGAAGGAGGAGGTCCGCACCTTCTCCACGGAGGCGGTGCAGAACCGGAAGGTGGACGACGCCGCCTTCGGGTACTTCGTGTACATGCAGGTCTCGCCGGAGGCCGGCCCGAACCTCATGCCCATCTCGGCGTCGGTCACGTACCGGCTGCCCTAGCATCTCCCGCTCCCGCCGCCGTTCTCCGCTAATATCCGCCCGTGCCACGCAGGGACCTCGCGCGCGCGAAGCGCCTCGTCGTGAAGGTCGGGACCGGGACGCTCACCGGCGCCGACGGCCGGTTCGACCGCGAGAACTGCGCCCGGCTCGCGGCGGAGCTGGCCGCGGTGGCGCGCGGGCGCCGGCTGGTGGTGGTGTCGTCGGGCGCAGTCGCGCTCGGCGCGGAGCGGCTCGGCCTCGTCCGCGAGAAGGGGAAGGCATGGGACATCCCCACCAAGCAGGCCTGCGCCGCGGTGGGCCAGCCGCACCTCATGGCGGCCTGGGGCGCCGCCCTCGGCGCCCACGGCCTCGGCACCGCCCAGGTGCTCCTCACCGCCGAGGACCTCGCCTCGCGGAAGCGGTTCCTGAACGCGCGGAGGACCTTCGCGAAGCTCCTCGACGCGGGCGTGGTCCCGGTGGTGAACGAGAACGACACGGTCGCGGTGGAGGAGATCAAGGTCGGCGACAACGACACGCTCGCCGCGCTGGTGGCGGGCTGCGTGGAGGCCGAGCTGGTGGCGATGCTCACCGACGTGGAGGGGCTGTACGACCGCAGCCCCTCGGATCCGGGCGCCGTCCTCCTCCAGGAGGTGGCGCGGGTCACCGCGGACATCGAGCGGATGGCGGGCGGGGCCGGCACGGAGCACAGCGTCGGCGGGATGGCGACCAAGGTGAAGGCCGCGCGCAAGCTCGCCGCGCAGGGGGTCGCGACCGCCCTCCTGTCCGGCCGGCGCCCCGGCGCGCTCGCCGGGCTCCTCTCCGGCGAGCGGGTGGGTTCGCTGTTCGCCCCGGAGGAGGCCCGGCTCACGGCGCGCAAGGGGTGGCTCGCCTCCGCCGCCAAGGGCAAGGGCGTCCTGCTCGTCGACGCGGGCGCCCGGCGCGCCCTGGTGGAGCAGGGGCGCAGCCTCCTCCCGTCGGGCGTCCGCGGCGTCGAGGGGCAGTTCGGCGTGGGGGACCCGGTCGACATCGCGGTGGGCGGGGCGCGGCCCTTCGCCCGCGGGCTCGCGGGGTACGCCGCCGACGAGGTCCGCCGCATCGCCGGCCTGAAGACGAGCGAGATCGAGCGCGCGCTCGGGTATAAGTACCTCGACGAGATCGTCCACCGGAACGACCTGGTCCTGCTCGACGCCGGGCGAGAATGACCGATGCGCAAGGAAGCCACCCCAGACCTCGCGGCGGAGATGCGGCGCCTCGCCGAGGCGGCCCGCGACGCGTCGCGCGCGCTCGGTCACGCGGACACGCGCGCCAAGGACGCGGCCCTCCGGGCGGCGGCCGATGCCGTCGTCGCCCGGCGGAGGCGGATCCTGGCCGAGAACGCGCGCGACCTGGAGGCGGCGCGCCGGGCCGGGCAGGGCGCGGCCTTCCTCGACCGGCTCGCGCTCGACGAGGAGCGGCTCGAGGGCGTCGCCCGGGCGCTCCGCGAGGTCGCCGCGCTCGCCGATCCGGTGGGCGAGGTGACCTCCTCGTGGCGCCGGCCCAACGGGCTGGCGGTGAAGCGCGTCCGCATCCCGCTCGGCGTCGTGCTGATGGTCTACGAGGCGCGTCCCAACGTGACCGCCGAGGCGGCGGCGCTGTGCGTGAAGAGCGGCAACGCGGTCATCCTCCGGCCGGGCTCCGACGCGCTGCGCTCCTCGCTGGCGCTCGCCGCGGCGTTCGCGGAAGGGCTGGAGCAGGCCGGGCTGCCGGCGGCCAGCGCCCGGGTGGTGCCCACGCCCGATCGCGAGGCGACCTTCGCGCTGCTCGCGCTCGACGACCTCATCGACGTCGCCATCCCCCGCGGCGGCCCGTCCCTCATCCGCGCCGTGGCCGAGCGCGCCCGCGTTCCGGTGCTGAAGCACTACCTGGGCGTGTGCCACCTCTTCCTCGACGAGACCGCCCCGGCCGACGAGGCCGTCGCGCTCGCCCTCGACGGGAAGGTGCGGCGCCCCGCGGTGTGCAACGCGCTCGAGTGCCTCCTGGTGCACCGCGCCGCGGCGGCGAGGCTCCTGCCGCGGGTCGGCCGCGCGCTCGCCGACGAGCGCGTCGAGCTGCGCTGCGATCCGACCTCGCTTACCATCCTGCGGCGCGCCGGCGTGAAGGCGGTGGCGGCGAGCCCCGAGGACTTCGGGCGCGAGTTCGGCGAGAAGATCCTGGCAGTGCGCGTGGTGCCGGGCCTCGACGGGGCCCTCGACCACATCGCCCGCTACGGCTCGCTCCACACCGAGGCGATCCTGACGCGCGACCTGCGAAGCGCCCGCCGGTTCGAGCGCGAGGTGACCGCGAGCGCGGTGATGGTCAACGCCTCGACGCGGTTCAACGACGGCGGCGAGCTGGGGCTCGGCGCCGAGATCGGCATCTCCACCACCAAGCTCCACGCCTTCGGCCCCATGGGCCTCTCGGAGCTCACGACCCAGAAGTTCGTGGTGGAGGGCGACGGCCAGGTGCGCGGTTGAGCCAGGCAAGGGAGCATATGGCGAAGAAGATCCAGGCGAAGAAGAGGAAGGTCGCGGCGCCCGCGTCGAAGCGCGGGGCGCCCCGGCGGAAGGCCGGCCCGCCCAAGAGGCCGACGCACCCGATCCGCCGCACCGCGCCGGCCCGGCGGGCGGCCCCGGCGGTGGCGCTGGTCGAGCGCCCCGACGTGTCGCGCCCCACGGCGCTGGCGGTGGCGCAGGCCGGCCTCGACAAGAAGGCGGCCGAGGTGACGGTCCTCGACGTCCGGGGCCTCTCCAGCTACGCCGACTACCTCGTCGTCATGACGGCCGACTCCGACCGGCAGGCCTCCGCCATCGCCGACCACGTGGACGAGACGCTCAAGGAGCAGGGCGTCACCAAGGTGGGCGTCGAGGGCTACGAGACCGGCCACTGGATCCTGGTGGACTACGGCGACGTGGTGGCGCACGTGATGAGCGCCGAGACGCGGCAGGTGTACGACCTCGAGGGGCTTTGGGCCGACGCGCCGAGGTTCCGCGTCGAGGGCTAGGCGGGGGCGGTGGCGCGCGGCCGGTTCGCGAGCGCCGCCGCCACCAGCACCATCGCGCCCCCGACGGCGAGGTGCCACCCCAGCCGCTCGCGGAGCACCGCCGCGCCCAGCAGCACGGCCACCATGGTGTCGAGGAGCGGGATGGCGCCGATGGCCGCCATCGAGACGCGCGGCAGGAGCCAGTACAGGCCGGCGTAGGTGAGGACGGTCCCGAAGACGGCGAGGTAGAGGAGCGCGCCCCACGCCGCCGGCGTGAAGGCGGCGGGCTGGCCGCGCTCGAGGAGCGCCGCGGCGGCGAGGAGGGCGATGGCCCCCACCGAGGTCTGTCCCGCGGTCATCACCAGCGGCGGCACCTCGACGAGGTGACGGCGGGCGACCACGTTCGCGACCGCCACCACGATGGACGCGAGCACCACCAGCGCGCTGCCGAGCGCGAGCTGCCGGGAGGTCTCCAGCTCGCGCAGGTGCGGCCACTCCAGCACCACGATCCCGGCCACGCCCAGCAACACCGCGGCGATGGCCGCCGCGTCGAGGCGCTCCCCCGGCACGAAGAAGCGGGAGAGGAGCGCGATCCAGACGGGGAAGGTGGCGAAGAGGACGGCGGAGAGGCTGGAGGGGACCCACTGCTGGGCGACGAAGAGGAGCCCGTAGGGGAGGGCGATCTGCAGCACGCCCACGAAGACGATGCGCCGGTGGACGGCGAAAGGGAGCTTCGGCGCGTGCCGGAAGCCGACCGGCATGAGCAGCGCCGCGGCGATGGCCATCCGCACCCCGGCGAAGAGGAGGGGCGGCAGGTGCTCGAGCCCGATGCTCACCACGAACCAGGTCGAGCCCCAGAGGCAGGCGACGGCGAGGTAGACGAGGAGGATCGAGGGGGACACGGGCGGCGGGAATGGTAGTCGAGCCGCGGGCGGGGGGCGAATCCGGGGGATGGGGGACGGGCGAACCGCCGCGGTGGCGGTCGGGGTCGCGGTCGCGGTCGGGGTCGGGGTCGCGGTCGTGGTCGCGGTCGTGGTCGCGGTCGTGGTCGCGGTCGGGGTCGCGGTCGTGGTCGCGGTCGGGGTCGCGGACGGGGTCGCGGACCTGGTCGCGCCCGGCATGGGCAAACTCGTGCCGGCTTCGCCGTCACTGCGCTTGCCTCCTGTGTGTCGGGCCGGGCGCGACAGCGCTTGTCGTGTGGCTTCTCTGCTGACAGTGGGTGCGGCGCTTGCCTCGCTGTCGTGCATCGTGCGGCTCCTTCCCTCGGGTGAAAGGCTCCGAACGATGCACTCCAACCGCGAACCCGCTTCTTCCTCCTCACCCGTCCTCCCTCACCACCGCCTCCTCGCCTTCGCCGCTGCTCGCGACCTGCTCCTCGCCGTGATCGCCTCTGCCATCCGCGACGCGAAGCTCCGCGACGAGGCGCTCCGCTCCGCCAAGTCCGCTTGCCTCAACACCGCCGAGGGCGCTGGGCGCGTGTCGCGGGCGGACCAGGCGCGCGCCTTCGCCATCGCCCGCGCGGAGGCGGTCGAGGCCGCCGCGGCAGTGGAGATCGCCGCGCTCTGCGGCGACGCCTCGCCCGCGGCGGCGCGCGAGGTGGCGCGCCGGGCAGACCGGACGGTGGCGCTCCTCACGCCGCTCGCGCGCTGCCGCCCATGAGGGCGCGGAGCATGCGGCGGAGCCCAAGGCCGAGGGCCTGGACCTCCGCCGCGGTGCCCGCGTCGAGGGCGCCGATGGCGGCGGCGAGGTCGCAGGCGGCCACGGCCTCGTGGAGCGAGCCGTCGGCCTC
>Ga0335084_10004774_pt1 | contig 13369 bp, 9 predicted proteins | sample Lox_Sample_44_FD_206721 | JGI IMG/M metagenome (GOLD analysis project Ga0335084, IMG submission 206721) | Soil microbial communities from Loxahatchee National Wildlife Refuge, Florida, United States - Lox_Sample_4.4 | ecosystem: Environmental > Terrestrial > Soil > Wetlands | place: USA: Florida... | reverse complement strand
TTGGCATCACCGATCTCGACCCGCTGCGCTATGACCTGCTATTCGAGCGCTTTCTCAACCCTGAGCGCATCTCCATGCCTGACTTCGACGTGGACTTCTGCCAGGACGGGCGCGACCGGGTGATCGAATACGTGCGGCTCAAGTACGGCGAGCAGAACGTTTCGCAGATCGCGACTTTCGGCACCATGGCCGCAAAGGCGGTGGTGCGCGACGTCGGTCGCGTCCTGGACATGCCATACAACTTCTGCGACCAGCTCGCCAAGCTCATTCCGTTTCAGCCCGGCAAGCTCGTCACGCTCAAGATGGCGCGCGAGATGGAGCCGCTGCTCGCTGAGCGCGAGGCGAAGGAGGAAGAGGTGCGTCAGCTGCTGGAGCTGGCGGAGCGGCTCGAGGGGCTCACGCGCAACGTGGGCATGCACGCGGGCGGCGTGCTGATCGCGCCGGGCAAGCTGACCGACTTCTGCCCGCTGTACAGCGCGGAGGGCGCCGACAACGTAGTGAGCCAGTTCGACAAAGACGACGTGGAGGCGGTGGGCCTGGTCAAGTTCGACTTCCTGGGGCTCACTACGCTGACCATTCTCGACTGGACCGTCCGCTTCATCCGGGCGCGGGGCGAAGCGGCCGCCAGCCTCTCGCTGGAGCAGATTCCGCTCGACGATGCGCAGGCCTACCGGATCTTCTCCACCGGCAACACCACAGCCGTGTTCCAGTTTGAGTCGCGCGGAATGCGCGACCTGGTGAAGAAGGCGAAGCCCGACCGCTTCGAAGACATCATCGCTTTGGTCGCGCTGTATCGCCCCGGCCCGATGGAGCTCATCCCCGAGTTCATCGAGCGCAAGCACGGCAAGCGCGTGTCCTTCCTCGATCCGCGCCTGGAGCCCATTCTGAGCCCCACCTACGGGATCATGGTGTACCAGGAGCAGGTCATGCAGATCGCCCAGGTGATCGGCGGCTACACCCTGGGCGCCGCCGACCTCCTGCGCCGCGCGATGGGCAAGAAGAAGCCGGAGGAGATGGCGCAGCAGCGGGATGTTTTCGTGGCCGGAGCCGAGAAGCAGGGGTTGTCGCGCGACAAGGCCACGCAGCTGTTCGACCTGATGGAGAAGTTCGCCGGGTACGGTTTCAACAAGTCGCACGCCGCGGCCTATGCGCTGGTGGCCTACCAGACGGCGTACATGAAGGCGCATCATCCGGCCGCGTTCATGGCGGCCAACCTGTCCGCGGTCATGGACGACACTGACAAGGTGCATCAGCTGTACGAGGATGCGGTCGCGTGCGGACTGAAGGTTCTGCCGCCGGACATCAACGCGTCCGACTATCGTTTCACGCCGGTCAGCGCGACCGAGATCCGCTATGGATTGGGCGCGATAAAGGGCACCGGCGAGTCCGCGATCAGCGCGATCCTCAGAGCGCGCCAGGAGAGGGGCGCCTACCGCGACCTGTTCGAGTTCTGCCGCCGGGTGGACAAGCGCATCGTCAACCGGCGTGTGCTCGAGTCGCTGATCCGCGCCGGCGCCTTCGACAGCGTCGACCAGCACCGGCACCGGCTGCTCGCTTCCGCCGGCATCGCCATGGAGAGCGCAGAGCAGGCGAGCCGCGCGGCAGCTCAGAGCAGCCTGTTCGGGCCCGGCCTCGGCATGGCCGAGGCGCGTCTCGAGCTGCTTGAGAGGCCGGCCTGGAGCGAGAGCGAGCGGCTGGTGGAGGAAAAGCAGGCGCTTGGCTTCTACCTGAGCGGGCACCCGTTCTCCAGCTACGCCGCGGAAGTCGCTCCGCTCGCGCGCACGTCGCTCGCGAGCGTGATGCCGCAGTCTCAGAGCGTTATCGTGGCCGGCGTGGTCAACGCCCTGCGCTTGCAGCAGAGCCGCCGCGGCCGTATGGCGATCGTGCAGCTCGACGACGGGACGGCGCGCGTCGAGGTGACCGTCTACAACGAGTTGTTCGAGGCGAGCCGCAGCCTGCTCAAGGAAGATCAACTGCTGGTGGTCGAAGGGCGGCCCCAAAGCGACGAATTCACCGGTGGCGTTCGAATCGCGGCCGAGAAGGTGTACGACCTGGCCGCCGCCCGCGGCCGCTTCGCCCGAGGCGTGCGCCTCATGTGCAACGGCGAGTCGAGCGGAGCGCGGCTGCGCGAGCTGCTCTCGCCCTACAGACAGGGCACCTGCCCGGTGTCCATCGTCTACAACAACGGCGGCGCGCAGTGCCGCATCGACCTGGGCGACGAGTGGCGTGTGAAGTTGGACGACGACCTGCTGCGCTCGCTTACGGCCTGGCTGCAGCCGCAGAACGTCCAGGTCCTCTATTAGTTGTTATTGCCCCAGGTGAGCTGGGCCAATGACTGCGCGAATTGAAGCGTCACACAGGACGTGACGCTTAATTCGCGCTGAAGGGAGGGCTGTGGATAGGGCGCAGGTCAGGTCGTGGGGAGATGCTCGAAAACTTCGAACTCGCCCGTGGCTTCATTCACCTGCACGTCCGTCACGCACGCGGCGGGTGGGCCGCGCCGCATCCAGTTGAGGAGCTGCGCCACGTCGTCCGGCGCGCCGTGAACCATGGCCTCGACGGTGCCGTCGCGGCGGTTGCGCACCCAGCCGGTCACGCCCAGGCGCTCCGCCTCCCGGCGCAGATATTCGCGGAAGCCCACGCCCTGCACGCGGCCCCGGACGATCGCGTGACTGGTAACCTTCACAGCACGCTTTACTTCACCCGCATGCCGGGCTGAGCGCCATCGTCCGGGCTCAGAAGAAAGATGCCCGGGCCTTCACCGCTCGCCGCCAGCACCATGCCCTGCGACTCGCCGAAGCGCATCTTGCGCGGCTGCAGATTCGCCACTACCACCGTCAAACGGCCGTTGAGCTGCGCCGGGTCGTAGGCCGATTTGATGCCGGCAAATACCTGGCGCTTCTCGCCGCCCAGATCGAGCTGCAGCCTGAGCAGCTTGTCGGCCCCGTCGACGTGCTCGGCGCTGACGATGCGGGCCACGCGCAGATCGAGCTTGTTGAAATCGTCGATCGTGGCGAGCTCGCCTTTCGCTCCCTCTCCCCCCGCGGGAGAGGGCTGGGGTGAGGGGGAGGTTTGCTGAGTCACGATGTTCTCCTGGTGTTGAGCGTGTCGCCGAGGTGAGTTCGGCTGCGGCGCAGCCTGCAGAGTTTCCTTGTTGGCCTCGACCAGCGCTGTGAGCTGCTTGGGGTCGATACGTGTGATCAGGTGGTGGTACGCATTGATCCGGTGTTCCGCGGGCAGCATGGTCGACGCGTTGGACCAGGTGAGCGGCGCGACGTTGAGGAATCTCTCCGCCTCAGCGGCGACGTGCGGCAGCACCGGCTTGAGGTACAGGGTGAGGAGGCGGAATGCGTTCAGCGCGATCGAGCAGCCGATGTGAATGCGCGTCCTGTTGCGCGCGAGATCCTTGGCCAGGTCCCACGGCGCCAGGCGGTCGACGTACCGGTTGCACAGATCCGCCAGCGCCATGACCCGGCGCAGGGCCTTGCCGTATTCCCTTGCCTCGTAATGGGCGGCAATTTCGCCGGCGCTGTTCGCGATCACCGCCAGGAGCCGAGGGAGCTCGAGGCCGCCGGTGAGACTCAGCGCCAGCCCTTCCACCTGCTCGTCGTAGGCGCTGTCCAGGGCATGCTGCGCGATATCGTCGAGGGTGGCATCTTCCAGCGACACGCTGAGCGCACCGTCGAAATGCTTGTGGATGAAAGCGGCGGTCCGGCTGGCAATATTGACGTACTTGCCAACGAGGTCGCTGTTCACGCGCGCGACGAAATCCTCGAGGCTCAAATCGACGTCTTCCAGGCTGGGGCCGAGCTTCGCGGCGTAGTAGTAGCGCAGCCACTCCGGGTTGAGCCCCAGCGCGAGGTAGCTCTCCGCCGTGATGAAGGTGCCGCGCGACTTCGACATCTTCTGCCCGTCCACCGTGAGGAAGCCGTGCGCGAACACCTTGGTCGGCGTGCGATAGCCGGCGAAGCGCAGCATCGCCGGCCAGAACAGGGCGTGGAAGTAGAGGATGTCCTTGCCGATGAAATGGACCATCTCGGTCCCGCGGCCAGGGCGCAGGAAAGCGTCGACATCGATGTCGAGGCCCTGGGCCCGCATGCGCTCCGCGTAATTCTGGAAGCTCCCGAAATACCCCACCGGCGCGTCCAGCCACACGTAGAAGAATTTCTTGCCGTCGGTCCCTGGGATCGGAAAGCCGAAATACGGCGGATCGCGCGAGATATCCCAGTCCTGCAGGCCGGCGGCGAACCATTCCTGGAGCTTGTTGGCCGCTTCCGGCTGCAGTGGCGGATCGGGCGTGAGACGCCCCTGAGTCCACTGCTCGAGGAACTCGCGGCAGCGCGGGTCGCTGAGCTTGAAAAAGTAGTGCTCCGAGGCGCGTCGCACCGGCGTCACGCCCGACACCACCGAATACGGCTTGATCAGATCGGTGGGGCTATAGGTCGTCCCGCACACCTCGCACGAGTCCCCGTACTGGTCCAGCGAGTGGCAGTTGGGGCATTCGCCCTTGATGAACCGGTCGGGCAGGAACATCTGCTTGACCGGGTCGTAGAACTGCTCGACCGAGCGGCGGGCGATCAGATCGGCGGCCGCGAGTTGCGCGTAGATGTCCTCGCAGAACGCGCGGTTTTCGGGCGAGTTGGTGGTGTAGTAGTTGTCGAAGCGGATATGGAAGCCGGCGAAGTCCCGCGTATGCTCCTTGAATACGCGCTCGATCAAGGCCTCGGGCGCGATGCCCTCCTGATCGGCGCGCAGCATGATGGGTGTGCCGTGCGTGTCGTCGGCGCACACGCAGTGCACCTCGGTGTCCGGCTGCAGCTTCTGGTAGCGGACCCAGATGTCGGTCTGGATGTACTCGACCAGGTGGCCCAGGTGGATGCTGCCGTTGGCGTAAGGCAGAGCGGAGGTGACGAGAAGCTTGCGCGGCATTTCGAAACGAACGGCAAAGCCCGAGTCTAACAAACGTGGCGGTCCGGCAGGGACCGCGCGATGCTAAACTCCAGAGCTCCTCCAAGGGTTTCCAGCCGTGGCCATAACAGAAGCGCAAGTCCAGGAACTGCTCAAGCAGACCATCGATCCCACCACCGGCAAAGACTACGTCTCGAGCAAGGAGATCAAGAAGGTCGAGGTGAGTGGCGCCAATATCGCCGTCGACGCCGTGTTGGGCTACCCGGCCAAGAGGCAGCTCGCCGCCGTGCGCAAGCAGCTCGAAGAGGCGCTGAGCGCGCTGCCCGGCGCAGGCAACATCCAGGTCAACGTCGACTTCAAGATCGTCTCGCACGCGGTGCAGGGCGGCGTTCAGCTCGTGCCCGGCGTGCGCAACGTGATCGCGGTAGCGTCGGCCAAAGGCGGCGTCGGCAAGTCCACGGTAGCCGTGAATCTGGCGCTCGCGCTGGCGGCCGAGGGTGCAGCTGCCGGTGTGCTCGATGCCGACATCTACGGGCCCTCGCAGCCCATGATGCTCGGACTGCAGGGCGAGCGCCCGACCTCGCCCGACGGGAAGAGCCTGGAGCCGATGGTCGCGCACGGCGTGCAGGCCATGTCCATCGGGTTTCTGATCGACATGGAGCAGCCGATGGTCTGGCGCGGGCCGATGGTGACCCAGGCGCTGGAGCAGCTGCTGCGCGACACGCGCTGGAAGGACCTCGACTACCTGGTGGTGGACATGCCGCCCGGCACCGGCGACATCCAGCTCACGCTCGCGCAGAAGGTGCCGGTCACCGGCGCAGTGATCGTGACTACACCGCAGGACATCGCGCTGCTCGACGCCCGCAAGGGACTCAAGATGTTCCAGAAGGTCAATGTGCCGATCCTGGGCATCGTCGAGAACATGAGCACCCATGTCTGCTCCAGCTGCGGCCACGAGGAGCACGTGTTCGGCGCCGGCGGCGGCGAGAAGATGGCGCGCGAGTACGGAGTGACGCTGCTCGGCTCCCTGCCCCTCGACATCCGCATCCGCGAGCAGGCGGATTCCGGCCGCCCGACCGTCGCGTCCGACCCCGACTCGCGCGTCGCGCAGACCTATCGCGAGATCGCCCGCAAGGTGGCGGTGCAGATCGCCGAGAAGGCCAAGGATTTCAGCGCCGCCTTCCCCAAGATCGTGATCAAGAACAGCTAGAGATCAGATGGGGGCGAGATGAGCGTCAAGTCCGACCGGTGGATCCGGCGCATGGCCGAGCGGCACGCGATGATCGAGCCGTTCGAGCCCGGCAATGTCAAAGAAGTCGACGGCCGGCGCGTGGTGTCGTACGGCACCTCGAGCTATGGCTACGACATCCGCTGCTCGGACGAATTCAAGCTGTTCACCGACATCAACAGCACGATCGTCGACCCGAAGAACTTCGATCCCAAGTCGTTCGTCGACGTCAAAGGCCCCCACTGCATCATCCCGCCCAACTCCTTCGCCCTGGCCCGCACCGTCGAGTACTTCCGCATCCCGCGCAACGTCCTGGTTCTGTGCCTCGGAAAATCGACGTATGCCCGGTGTTTCAGTGGCGACACGCGGGTGGCGCTGGTGGACGGGACGGCCCCTACGCTCGAAGAGATGGCGCGGCGCGCAGACAGCGGCGAGCTGTTCTGGGGTTACAGCATCGGGGCGACCGGCAGAGTGATCGTTACGCTTCTGGATGCCCCGCGCTACATAGGTCGTGACGGCCTGCTAGAGATCGTCTTGGACAACGGACTCGCCGTGCAGGCCACGCCGGATCACATGTTCGTCAGGCGTGACGGCACCATGGCGAACGCTGCCACGCTACGCCCAGGCGATTCCCTGATGCCGCTCTACCGCAGTCTCAGACGCGGCTACGAGATGGTTTATCAACCGATCAACGGCCATTTGTACCCGGTCCATCGCCTCGCAGACGAGTGGAACCTGCGGCACGAGATCTACCCGGCCGAGCCTGGCACGCATCGGCACCACATCGATCACGATCGTCGCAACAACCGGCCTGTCAACCTCGAGCGCAAGCCGGCCGCAGAACACATCCGCTTGCACAACTCGCAAACATACGGCGCGGATTTCGATGCCCGGGAGCACGGTGCGGCGATTCGTTCCGCCCTCACGCGACTTGCCCAGGACCCGACTTGGGCGGCGCGCTTCTCACGTGCGCAAGCCGATCGCGCCGCCGCCTTCTGGCAGGATGAACAGTATCGGGCGATTCGCGATCGAGTCATCGAAGCCAGACGCAATCCATCCGAGCAGACCCGGGAAGAGCACCGCAAGGCCATGCAGCGGCGGTTCAGCGACCCAGCCGAGCGAGAGCGCCAAAGCCGGAGGAGTGCAGAGGCTTGGGCCATGGATGATGGCAAGAGACGTCAGCGTCAGCAGGATATCGCCCGCCATATCAACCTCCGCGAGGAGATCACCGCCGAGGAGGTGCGACGTGCTCTCGATAGCACGGGCTCGATCCGGGGCGCCGCGCGTTTGCTCGAGTGCGATCGCTCGGTATTCCGGCGCTTCCCAGAGGTCATGAACAGCGTCTGGTCGCGCAGCGGGCAGCGGAACCACAAGATCCTGTCGATCTGCAGCCTGCCTGGCGAGCACGACGTGTATTGCCTGACGGTGCCAGAGGCCGGGAACTTCGCGCTCGAGGCCGGAGTATTCGTCCGGAATTGCGGCATCATCGTAAACGTTACGCCGCTCGAGCCCGAGTGGGAGGGCTACGTGACGCTCGAGTTCTCCAACACCACGCCGCTCCCGGCCAAGATCTACGCCAACGAGGGCGTGGCGCAGGTGATCTTCCTCGAGGCGGCGCCTGACGACGTGTGCGAAGTGTCCTACAAGGACCGCGGCGGGAAGTATCAGGGGCAAACGGGCGTCACGCTGCCCAAGATCTGACCGCCTCGCCGGGCGGCGCACCTGTCGTGTTCGCGCCGCTGGCGCGCCTCGACCTCTCTCCCAACTCGCTTCCGGGCCGCCGCGCACGGCGTGAGCGCGGCGCTTCGGCAGCTCGAGACATGCGCCCCGTTTCAGCGGTAACGCGCGGCGCGAAATTTGCTCGGCAAAACTCTTGATTCCGGGGACAGTGGTCCTATAATTCGCGCGTGTTCTTTCACATTGTGAGCGGCTCGCGTGCCGAGCTCGAAGAGGAGGTCATCATGACAGGCAAGAGGAACTACTTCCCCAGCGTGGATCTCAAGAACCTGCACATTCCGATCACCTAGCGTCTCCAGGAGAATAAAGAAATGTCTGTGCGCAGCGCGCTGTACAAGAAGATCGAGCCCGAGCTCCCGCTCGACACCCATCCCGAGGTCCGCCTCGACTTCGACCAAGCCAGGAACGCCGCACACGCCGGTTACGACAGGCCCTTCCTGCTGGTCGATCCCAACATCATCCGAACCAAGGCCCGGCGCTTCAAGGCGGCGATGCCGCGCGTCCACCCTCACTACGCCGTCAAGGCCAACCCGCACCCGACCGTGCTGCGGACCTTGATCGAGGAGGGCGTGAGCTTCGAGATCGCCTCTGTCGCCGAGCTCGACCTGCTGCTCAGCCTGGGTGTCCCGGCCGCGGAGATCTACTACAGCAACCCGATGAAGTCGCGGCAGTACCTCACCTACGCCGCGCAGCGGGGCGTCGAGTGGTTCGTCGTGGACAGCGTCGAAGAACTGCGCAAGATCGTCGAGATCAAGCCCGACGCCAAGCTGTATCTGCGCATCGACGCGCCCAACGTCGGCAGCGACTGGCCGCTGTCCGGCAAGTTCGGCGCCCAGCCCAAGGAGGCGGAAGAGATCATCGCGGCGGCGGTCGACCTCAAGGCGGATCTCGCTGGCGTGACGTTCCACGTCGGGTCCCAGTGCCGCAACCCGGATAACTGGCGCGGCGGCATCGACGCCGCCAAGCGCGCCTTCCGCAAGATGAGGCTGAAGGGACTCAAGCCGAGGCTGCTCAATATCGGCGGAGGATTCCCGGTGCGCTACACCAAGCCCATCCCTTCGATCGAGGTCATCGGCGAAGTGGTGAACCGCGAGCTCGCTGGCCTGCCCGAGAGCGTGCGTGTGATGGCCGAGCCCGGCCGCTTCCTCGTATCTGACGCGGGCTACTTCGTGTGCCGCGTTGTAGGAACGGCCACTCGCGCCGGCAAGCGCTGGGTCTACCTCGATGCCGGCATGTTCGGCGGCATCATCGAGACCACCGAAGGTCTGCCGTACGAGGTCGTGACCGAGCGCGCCGGCAAGCTTATCCCGTGGACCGTGGCGGGCCCGACCTGCGACTCCGTCGACATCATCATGCGGGATCAGCTGCTGCCAGAGGACCTGCAGGCGGACGACTTCGTGTACGTGCCCAACGCCGGCGCCTACACTACGGCCTACGCCAGCACCTTCAACGGCTTCCCGCTGCCGCACGAGCGCTTCGTCGGCTAGTCCCAAACGTCATCCCGGGGCCGCGCAGCGGAACCCGGAATCCAGTCGAAACCGTTCTGGATCCCCGGTGCTGCCATTGAGGCAGCCCCGGGATGACCGCGCTCAGGCGCGTGGGCGGACGCGCTCATACACGGCGAAGTTCCACGCCGGCTCCCCGCTCTGGGCGGGATGCTCCTCACGCTGGACGACGCGCCACTCCGCCCGCGCGAGAGGTGGAAAGAATGTGTCGCCTGGATAGTCATCCTCCAGTTCGGTGAGATAGATCCGCTCGGCGAGCGGCAGCGCTTCCCCGTACAGCTCGCCGCCGCCGATCACGAAGGCCTCGGGATCCCCGCGCGCCAGCGTCAGCGCGTCGTTCAGGGAACCGACCACCGCAGCGCCAGCTGCCGCGTAAGCCTTGTTGCGCGTCACGACCACGCTCGTGCGGCCGGGCAGCGCGCGCCCGATCGACTCCCAGGTCTTGCGCCCCATGATGATGTGATGCCCCATCGTGAGCGCCTTGAAGCGTTGCTGGTCGGCGGGAAGGCGCCAGGGGAGACGGCCGTCGCGCCCGATGACGCGGTTGCGGGCCATGGCTACGATCATCGAGACGCGCGCCGGCCGCGTGCGCTCTCGGTCGGCGCTCATCGATCGGCCCGGCGCACGGGTCAGACCGCCACCGGCGCCTTGATTGCCGGGTGCGGGTCGTAGCCCTCGAGGGCAAAATCTTCGTAGCGGAAGGCGAACAGGTCGCGCACCTGCCGGTTCAGCCGCATGACAGGCAAGCCGCGCGGCTCGCGCTCGAGCTGCTCGCGGGCCTGGTCGAGGTGATTCAGGTACAGGTGCGTGTCGCCGAAGGTGTGGACGAATTCGCCCGGCTCGAGCCCGCATGCCTGCGCCACCATCAGCGTGAGCAGCGCGTAAGAGGCGATGTTGAACGGCACGCCGAGGAACAGGTCCGCGCTGCGCTGATACAGCTGGCAGGAGAGGCGGCCGGCCGCGACGTAGAACTGGAAGAGGGCGTGGCACGGCGCGAGCTTCATCCTCGGGATGTCCGCGACATTCCAGGCCGACACCAGCAGCCGGCGCGAATCCGGGTTGCGCTTGAGCTCCTGCAGCACCTGGCTCACCTGGTCGATGTGGCTGCCGTCGGGCGCGGGCCAGGAGCGCCACTGGTAGCCGTAGACCGGGCCGAGGTCGCCGCGCTCATCCGCCCACTCGTCCCAGATCGTCACGCCGTTCTCGCGCAGGTAGCCCGTGTTGGTGTCGCCGCTCAGAAACCAGAGCAGCTCGTGGATGATCGACTTCAGGTGCAGCTTCTTGGTCGTCAGGAGCGGGAAGCCTTGCGCCAGGTCGAAGCGCAGCTGCGGGCCGAAGATGCTGAGGGTGCCGGTGCCCGTGCGATCGCTCTTGCGCACGCCGTGATCGAGAATGCGCTGCATGAGGTCGAGGTACTGGCGCATCGCGCTATCTTAACCGGAGCGCTGGCCCGGCGCCGGAGAAGCGGGGCCGCGGGAGGCCTGTGCTAAACTTTTTGCTCCGCTGCGAGTCCCGCGCGAGACGGCTCGCACCATCTTCAGGTCATCCGCTCCATGTCGGGTAGCACGCTGGGCCGCTTGTTCTGCGTCACCTCCTTCGGCGAAAGTCACGGGCCCGCCATCGGCTGCGTCGTAGACGGCTGCCCGCCCGGATTGCCGCTCGCCGAGCCGGACATCCAGCGCGAGCTCGACCGCCGCCGCCCCGGCACGTCGCGTTATGTCACGCAGCGCCAGGAAGCCGACACGGTGGAGATTCTGTCCGGCGTGTTCGAAGGTCTCACCACCGGCACGCCGATCGCCATGCTGATCCGCAACGTCGACGCGCGCAGCAAAGACTACAGCAACATCAAGGACAGCTTCCGCCCGGGGCATGCCGACTACACCTATTGGCACAAGTACGGCATCCGCGACTACCGTGGCGGCGGACGCCAGTCGGCGCGCGAGACGGCGGTGCGCGTCGCGGCCGGCGCGGTCGCCAAGAAGTGGCTGAAGGAACACTTCGGCGTGACCATCCGAGGCTACCTGTCGCGGCTGGGCCCGATCGAGGTGCCGTTCAAGGCCTGGGATGCGGTCGACGCCAATCCCTTCTTCGCGGCCGATGAGAGCTGCGTGCCGCAGCTCGAGAGCTTCGTCGACGCGCTGCGCAAGGCGGGAGACTCGGCCGGAGCGCAGGTCACCGCGGTCGCGCACAACGTCCCGCCGGGCTGGGGCGAGCCGGTCTACGAGAAGCTCGATGCCGACATCGCCTACGCCATGATGAGCATCAACGCGGTGAAGGGTGTCGAGATCGGCGCGGGCTTCGCGTCGGTGACGCAGAAGGGCAGCGAGCACAGCGATGAGATGACGCCGGAGGGATTCCTGTCCAACAACGCCGGCGGCATCCTGGGCGGGATCTCGACCGGCCAGGACATCGTCGTCAACGTCGCGATCAAGCCCACTTCCAGCATCCGCTTGCCGCGCCGCTCGATCGACAAGCAAGGGCAGCCGGTGCTGGTCGAGACGCATGGCCGCCACGATCCCTGCGTGGGCATCCGTGCTACGCCCATCGCCGAGGCGATGCTCGCGATCGTGCTCATGGACCATGCGCTGCGCCATCGGGCCCAAAATGCCGACGTGCGCGTCGACACGCCGCGCATCCCCGCGCAGGCGCCGCGCGATTCAACGCAGCAGCCCCAGCCGGCGCCGGTGGAGAACCCGCTGCCGGACGAAGCCTAAGCTGCCGCATGACATTGTCCCGGCGGGCGCGCCGCATCCTCCTTCCAGACGCGGCGATCACCGGGCGAGCGCCTCGGATTGCTGGACTTCTCAGCCTCCTGCTCGCCGCGTTGTGCGCGCCTGCTCAGCAGCCTGCTAAGGTCCCGGTGGTGGCGATGCTTGCCTCGCACGCCGCAGTGACCGATGCGACCCACGAGCAGCTGCGCGAAGGGTTGCGCGCGTTTGGTTACGAGGATGGCAAGAACATCCGCGTAGAGATCGTGACCGCGGCCGGCCGCGTCGATCGCGTACAGGCGCTGGCGGACGGACTCGTGAGTCAGAACGTCGATGTGATCGTCTGTGCGAACGAAACCACCATCCGCGCGGCGCTGAAGGCGACCGCCAAGATCCCAATCGTGATGACCGGGTTTGGCTACGACCCTGTCGCGCTGGGCCTGGTTGACAGCCTCGGCCGCCCAAACGGCAACCTTACCGGGATCCATGCGTTGCTCGCCGGGCTGGACGCGAAGCGACTCCAGGTCCTGAAGGAAGCGCTGCCGCGCCTGACCAGAGTTGCGGTGTTCTGGGAGGCGCCATTCGGCACTCACGCGCTCGAAGAAGTGCGCGCGGCCGGCAAGTCTCTGGGCCTGCAGGTGGAACTGATCGAGGTCCACGGAGCGCGAGAACTGGAGGCGGCTTTCAAGACCGCGAGGCAGAAACGGGTCTCCGCAGCTTCGTTCATCTGGTCTCCGACCTTCGCCTTCCATAGCGACGAGCTCACAGCGCTGGCCGTGCAGTCCGGGCTGCCGATGATCGGGGTGTATCTGCCGACTTCAAACCCGTGGTTGCTTGCGTACGGGACTGACACCTGGGAAAGCTTCCGCCGCGCTGGCTATTTCATCGACCGCCTCTTGAAAGGGGCGAAACCCGCCGACCTGCCGATCGAGCAGCTCTCGCGGTACAAGCTGGCGGTCAATCTGAGAACGGCGTCCGCGCTCGGCGTCAAGCTGCCTCAGTCGATTTTGCTGCGCGCGGATGAGGTCATTCAGTGACGAGGACACCCGGCGTCGAGAGTCTCGGCAGCCGCGGCTAGCGCTTCCAGCACCGCGCGATGAATCAGAAACAGCTGCACTTTCGCCTCGCCGGCTTCTATTTCGTTTATTTCCTGATGCTGGGGGGCTTCGCCCCCTACTTCAGCCTGTACCTGCGCAAGCTGGGCTTCAGCGCGGTCGAGATCGGCATGCTGCTGGCGCTGATGCCGCTCGCACGCGTGTTCGCACCGACAGCGTGGGCCTGGA
>Ga0335084_10004773_pt1 | contig 13370 bp, 13 predicted proteins | sample Lox_Sample_44_FD_206721 | JGI IMG/M metagenome (GOLD analysis project Ga0335084, IMG submission 206721) | Soil microbial communities from Loxahatchee National Wildlife Refuge, Florida, United States - Lox_Sample_4.4 | ecosystem: Environmental > Terrestrial > Soil > Wetlands | place: USA... | reverse complement strand
GGCTCTTCGCCGAACAACAGAGGGAGGTTCCATGAATCGTTCGACCTGGATCGCAGCCTTGGGCGCGTTCGGCGCCGCACTCACCTTTCCCGTCCTAGCCCAGACCGTAAAGGTGACACCGCTAGGTGGCATCGACGGCGAGTTTTGCCCGCAGGATCGCGCACTGGTCTTCGAGGACCCGAACGGCATGCGCATCCTCTACGACCCGGGCCGCACCGTCGCCGGTGCGGGTGATCCACGGCTGGGCAAAATCGACATCATCCTCGTGAGCCACATGCACGGCGACCACGTGGGGAACGCGCACAACAAGGCACCGAACTCGGGCAGCTGCGACAAGCCAGACACGTCGGTTTCGGCGATGCCCAACTCCAGCGCCGTCAACATCGCGCTCGCCAAGAAGTCGAAGATCGTGACTGGCAGCGAGATGCCGCCCTTCTTCGCGGCCAAGCTTAAGGCGAACGGCGGCGATCCGGCCAACTCGGTCCTCACCCGCTTCGGCGGTAGCGTGACCATCGGCGGCGTGCGCATCGCTACGGTCGCGGCGCTGCACAGCAACGGCTTGGATCCCGACTACATCGGCGGCGAGCTCGGCAAGGCCATGAAGGAGGCGGGCATCGCCGGTGACGTGGGGCTCGCGACCGGGTACGTGCTCCGGTTCAGCAACGGGCTGGTGGCTTACCTCTCCGGCGACACCGGCATCACCGCGGACCAGGAGTTGGTCGTGCGCAACCATTACAACGCGAAGCTCGCCGTCATGAACATCGGCGACGGCTTCACCACGGGTCCGGTCGAGGCCGCCTACGTGATCAACGACCTCGTGAAGCCCGCGTCGGTGATCGCTTCGCACGCGAACGAAGTCGGCACCCAGGCCGGCAAGGTGCGCCCGGGCAGCAAGACGGAAGCCTTCATGAAGTCCGTCAAAGTGCCGGTGCATATCCCGCTCTCGGGCAAGACGATGGAGTTCGACGCCGCGGGAAAATGCACGGCGGGGTGCTGACCGCCCGAGTGTAATGGCCAACACCTGGTCGCGCGCCGAACCGGCAGACTCTAATGTGCCGCCTGTTCCAACCGACGCCTAACCCTTCGCGGCGGGCCTGGCACAGGCATCGAGCTCGGTGGGGACCACGACGATGTCCGCTCGCCTGTTGAGGCCATTCGAGCTGAGCGTCCAGGCCGAAGCGGCCCAGGACCGCGCGTATTCGAGCTCACTCTGGAGACAAGCGGCTGCCTCGTAAACCGCACCGGACAAGTGCTTCGTTGGTGGCGGAAGGGCCGCAATCGGACAGCGCTCGCGATCGAAGGGCTCTAAAGCGCGCAGAATCATCAATGCCGGGTCGTCCGGCACACGGAGGCGCAAATGGCAATCAGGCTCTATTCTTGGCCGCACAGCTCCGGGACGCGTGTCTCATGGGCGCTCGAAGAACTCGGGGTTCCCTACGAGTACATCCAGCTGGACAGCAAGAAAAACGAACACCGCACGCCGCAATATCTCGCCGTCAACCCGCATGGGAAGGTACCGGGGCTAGTGGACGGCGAACAGACGCTTTTTGAATCGGGCGCGATGCTGCTCTACCTCGGCGACAAGTACGGCATCGAGAGGAAACTGTGGCCGGCCGCCGTCGGCCAAGCCCGCGCCGACGCGACTTGCTGGACGGTGTGGGCGATGGCTGACTTTGGCAACTACCTCATGCAATACGCGTATCACGGGCTCGACTCGCCCGTCTCCTACAAACCCGAGGACCGCAGCAAAGCCTGCGCCGAGTACAACCGCTCGCAATTCGTCCGCGGGCTCGATTCGCTGCAGGCGCGACTCCAGGATCGTGACTGCCTGCTGGGCGCCTTCTCGCTCGTCGATATCGCGGTCGCGAGCTGGCTGCAGGTGGGCACCATTTTCGGCATCAAGCTCGACAGCCACCCGCGCGTGGCCGATTGGCTCAAGCACTGCAGCGAGCGTCCGGCCTGCCGGCGGGCACGTTAGAACGCAATCGACCCAGGAGCGTCCGACCGCGCTTTTCGATCAGGCGGCGCCGGTGAGAAAGGGGGCATGACAGATGAACCGGACCGAATGCCACCACGCCACATGTCGGCTCCTGCGCGGCGAAGGTCGCCTTCGGGAGAAGGCGTCCGAGTGCTTTGGGTCGATGGAGCGGCACCCACGCCGAGTTGCGCCATGAGGCCAGTGGCACCTGTACTGCCTGGTTCACAACATCGAGAAGCTGGCGCATCATGGATACGTGAGGTAGAGAAGCCGCCGCAGCGGGTTACCGGTCGGAGCGACGTCGACCACCAATATCAGGACCGAGACGATGAAATCTCAATCGGCGACGCGACGAGACGCTCTGCGCCTCCGCGAAAAGCGGGTTTTTGTACAGCCTCGTTAGGCACCATAGTCGATGATGCCCGCGGCCGATTCAGCAATTTGCGAGCTGTGTACCGCTGCTGATGTGCTGTTGGAAGACGAGCTCGCATACGTTCGTTCCGACAACAACTCGCTGAGCCGCGGGCACGTACTCGTCATCCCCAAGCGCCACGTTGCGAGTTTCTTTGACATGACGACCGCTGAACAGTCAGCTGTTCTTGGCCTCTTGAACGAAGCACAACGCCTGATCCAGCGCAAGCATTCGCCTGACGGGTACAACATTGGCGTAAACGTCGGGAAAGCCGGAGGCCAATCACGCATGCATGTCCACGTGCACTTAATCCCGCGCTACGCTGGTGATGTGGCTGACCCGAGCGGTGGAATTCGCTGTGTGCTAGGGCAGCGGGCGCCTGGTGCCTAACTGGACTTCCCCGGAACAGCACAGGGCAAGTCCCTTTCATTCAGTTGCCGCGGCCTCGCTCCACCTGGAAGTTCGGTGGCGCGATCGAGGATGCCGAGAGTCGGCGTTCGGTTGGCGGCTTCCGACCCTTGCCGTATTCACGAGGTCGAGGAGGAGGAGGAGGAGGAGGAGGACATTATGAAAGCGCAGGACGCCGGCGATCCCGTTTTGCGAGAGTCGGACTCCCTCCTGTCCCGGTCAATACCTCGCCGTCGCGCCATCACGGGAGCGGCCGCGTTTTGCCTGCTGGGCCTGGCGCCACGTACCGTGCTCGCCGGAGCCGAACCATCCGATCCGCCGACTCACCCGCTCGCGGACCGACTCGCCGCCTATGCAGATGGTCTGCGCTTTGACGATCTCGATGCGGCGACCATTGAGCGGGTCAAGACGCATGTCATCGATACGATCGGCTGCGGAATCGGCGCGTTCGAAGAGAGGCCGGTCCAGATCTGCCGCAACGTCGCGCTTACCGTTGCCGGTAGCGCGACCATCATCGGCACCAATCGGCGCACGACCCCGGACCTTGCATCCTTCGCCAACTGCGCCGCGTTCCGCTACCTCGACTTCAATGACACATACGTCGGGCGCTTTTCGGTTCATCCCAGCGATCACATTGCCGCGTGTCTCGCCGTAGCGGAAACCGAGCGGGCCAGCGCCAAGGAATTGATTGCGGCAATCGTCGTTGCCTACGAAGTGAACTGCCGGCTGGTCGACGTCTTCGACATCTCGGCACGGGGCTGGGACCCGCCGGTGTTCAGCCTTCCGGCCGTGGCGCTCGCCACGGGCAAGCTGATGAGACTCGGTCCCGACCGACTGACTCAGGCGCTCAATCTCGCCATCAACGACCACATACCAATGGCCCAGACCCGCGTGCAGACGCTGTCCGATTGGAAGGGCATCGCGGACGCCGAAGCGGCGCGCAACGCCGTGTTCGCCGTGCTGCTGGCGCGAGCCGGCCTGACTGGCCCCGGGCCCATTTTCGAAGGGCAATCGGGTTTCTTCCGTCAGGTGACGGGCCCCGCGAATGTCGATACTGGCGTCTTCGGCCGACGCGGTGAGCCGTTCCGGATTCACCAGTGCAGCTTGAAACCCTACCCGGCAGTGATCTACACCCAGACCGCAATCGTGGCGGGAATCGAAGTCGCCAAGGAAGTGGGCTCCCTTGATCGAATCGCGTCGGTCGAGATCGCAACGACGCGGCGAGGTTATCAGCGGACCGGGAGCGAACCGGAAAAATGGGCGCCGAAGACGCGGGATACCGCCGACCACAGCCTGCCCTACATCACGGCGAGGGCGATGTTCGACGGCGACATCACCAACGACAGCTTTGCGCCGCACATGTATCGCGATCCACGCATCCTCTCCTTCATGCAGAAGATCAAAGTGAACGAGGACCCTGTCCTCACTGCGCGGGTGGGCGCAGCGGTTCCCACGCGCGTAACGGCGATCCTTGTCGACGGGACGCGAATTTCGCGCGAGGTTGATCTCGCGCCAGGGTTCCCCGGGCGGCCGATGAGCAGAGCAGAAGTGGAGAGGAAATTCCGCGGCAACGTCGGAAAGCGCTGGCCAAAGGAGCGAACGGACACCGTCCTGGAGGCGCTGTGGAAACTCGATCGGACCGACGATCTCTCAATGCTCCTCGGCAGGCTCGCGGTGCAGGTAAGCCCATAGTCCAATTCGGGGCGCGCAGCCGTCGGCGCATTGAACCGACAAGGGCAACCCCGGCTTGCCGGGCCTCTGGTGAGGATGCAGCGCATGTGTCCACGTCATCGAACAACAGCTTGCAGGGCGACTCGCCGCGAGCGGCGCGCGCCTGAAGCCGGGTGTTCGGCAGGACGGATGGTTGCCCGCAGACCTTTGCTGAAATGGGGTCCGGCCAACGATCAAAGCCGGCGTCGGCGAAGGGCGCGACAATCAGCTCCGGCCGGGATAGCGCCGGCTATCCACACATAGGCCCCCGGACCAAATAGGGAGATCGGCATGGGCGTTAGCCAGCTCTGGTATCTCGTTCTCAACGTCTCGAACCTCGAAGCCTGGCGCGACCTCGCCTCCAGCGTCATTCGCGCCGAGGAGCGCCGCGACGAACCCTCCGACCAAGTGCGGCTGCGCTTCGACGAGCACGACCGCATGACCTCGTTCTACATGAAGACGCCTTCCGGTTCTCCGTGGAATACGGCTGGGGCGGGCTGCTGGTGGACGATGCCGTGTGGCAGGTCAAGCATCACTCGACGACCGAGCTCTGGGGCCACGAGTTCATGGGCCAGCTCTCGCGGTGAGGGGCGCGGCGCAACGCAAGGGATCTCATGAGCACGTCACAGTTACTTCGGTGGCAGTGGGAGGGATATCCACGCTATCACCGGTCGCGGTTCAATTTGCTGCTCCACATCGTCCTTGTACCTGTGTTCTTGGTGAGCAACGTTGCTCTCCTCGCGGCATTCGTTCAGCGGTCATGGCTCGTCGGCATCGTCGCGGTCTTGCTGATGGTTTTCTCGGTTGCACTCCAGGGCCGCGGTCACCGTGAAGAACCCGTGCCACCGGAGCCATTTACGAGCCCGAGTGACGCGGTGTCGCGCATTTTCTTGGAGCAGTGGGTGACGTTCCCACGGTTCGTACTTTCCGGGGGCTGGTCGCGTGCTCTGCGTCAGCGGTCGGCGCCCTAACCCGCGGTTCGATCCGACCCGTTCCGGCGGGCTTCGCCCGCCCACGCAGTCCGCTCATCGTGAACGTTGGCATCAATTCAATCCGCGTGCGCGCGCTTGAGCTCAAGATTCCACCCCCTGTCGTCGCGATCCTCATCGCGACTGCCATGTGGGGAGTCTCATCGCATCAGCCCTCGCTATCGCTTGCGCCGGAAATTCGCCAGTTCTTGCCAGCAGCGCTCGCCATCTTGGGAGTCACCTTCGACTTGCTCGGACTGTTGGCCTTTCGCCGCTCGGGGACAACCATTAATCCGATGAAACCAAGCAAAGCCTCAACTCTGGTCACCGATGGCGTTTACCAGGTCACACGCAATCCAATGTACGTCGGTCTCGCCTTGCTCCTTACTGCTTGGGCGGTCCATCTGTCCATGTTCTGGCCGTTGGTTGGGCCTATGTTATTCGTCATCTATATAAATCGCTTCCAGATCGGCCCCGAGGAGCGGGTCATGAGAAGCAAGTTCGGCGAAGAGTACACAGCCTATGCGGCTCGAGTGCGGCGCTGGCTGTGATGCCTAACCTGTCGCTCCAGCCCCCGCGCTGTGGCCTGCGGCCTTCGCGCGCGGCTGAGCTCAAACGTTGACCGCTCCCCAACCCACCCGAACCCCATGCCACCTCACCTTCGAATTGCCCGCCCGGTAAGCGACTTGGCGCGCACCCAGACCATGTACTGTCAGGGCCTCGGCCTTCGCGTTGTCGGTAGCTTCGAAAACCACGCAGGCTTTGACGGCCTCATGCTCGGCTTTCCTGGTGCGGGATGCCACTTCGAGTTCACGCACTGTCGAACTCATCCGGTCACTCCTTCGCCCACGGTCGAGGACTTGACGGTCTTCTACCTGCCCACTCTCTCCGAGTGGCAAAGCGCCTGCGCCAGTGTGCTAGCCGCGGGATTCAAGCAGGTCGCCTCGTTCAACCCGTACTGGGAAGCCCGGGGCCACACATATGAAGACCAAGACGGTTACCGCCTCGTCCTGCAGAATGCCGAGTGGAGCAATGTCGAAGCGCCTTGAACCAGTGCCTCTGCTCGCGACGTCTTGTTTGGCATCTCAGCACCGGCGATCTAACCCGGCGCTGCAGGAGACCCCCGATGAAGCCGCACGCCCCTGAGCGCTCGCGTTAGGCCTGCACTATGGCGTCGAACGAGTCCCGGACGCTCAATGAGACCCGCGTTGAGTTTCGTTCGCAGGGCGCAACCCTACGCGGGTATCTGCTGACCCGTGCGGGCGCTCCGAGCCGGCTCCCGGCGGTGATCATGGCTCACGGGACATCGGCGACGCTTGCGATGGTGGCAATCGAGTACGCCCGCGTTTTTGCCACAGCAGGTCTTGCGGTTCTCATCTATGACCATCGCAACGTCGGAAGCAGCGACGGGGAGCCACGCTTCGAGATCAATCCCTGGATTCAATGTCGCGGGTATCTCGACGCGGTTTCCTTTGCCTCCAGTCGTACGGAGGTAGACCTCGAGCGTATCGGGCTGTGGGGCGACAGTTACACCGGCGGACAGGTGATCGTTGTCTCGGCCTGCGATCCAAGACCGAAGGTCGTCGTTGCGCAATGCCCTGTGTTTGGTGCCGCGCTGCCGCCGATCGAACCGTCCCCGGAAACGCTTGCCGTGATCAAGCGGACCCTGCTCTCCGGTGATGTCACTGGCACGCCGGAGACGACCGCAGGTCCGCTGCCGGTCGTATCGGCAGATCAGTTGGGCACGCCCTCCCTCCTTACACCGATCCAAGCCTTTCGCTGGTTCATCGACTACGGCGGCCGCCCCGGCTCTGGCTGGGTCAACCGCGTCATCCGTGTCATTCCGCCAACGCCGGTGACTTACAGCCCGTACCTGTGCGCCCCGTTCGTTCAGGCCAAGGTCCTGCTGATGGTTGCCCCGGAGGATGAGATGCCCCACGCCAACTATCAGGTCACGAAGCGAGCGTTCGAACTGATGCCTGGCTTCAAGCGCTGGTATGACATTGCCGATGGTCATTTTGGCTTGCTCTACCACCCGGGCGAGCGCTTTGACGAAGCGGCATCCGTGCAGGCACAGTTCCTACGTGAGCAACTGGATACCTAACCCTCAGGTGGAGCGGACCGGCCCACAGCGTTGCTGTCGTCTGCCCTCGTCGCTTCGCTCCTCGGCGGCCGCTCACCTGGATCGTTGAGCCTCAGTTGAGATAGTTTCAAACTGGAGTGAGAGCTCCGTGAGCAAGTCAAAGAGCTACCGCACGCTCAATGAGTTCTATCCGCTGTACCTCAGCGAACATTCCAATCGAACTTGCCGTCGATTGCACTTCGTTGGCACAACCACGGCCCTCGCTTTGCTCGCCACCGCTGTCGCCACACAAAACTGGTGGCTGGTCGCGGTGGGGCTGGTACAGGGTTACGCATTCGCGTGGGCTGGACATTTCTTCTTTGAGCACAACAAGCCCGCGACCTTCAAGAATCCCTGGCTTAGCATTCTCGGGGACTGGCGTATGTGGTGGGAAGTCCTGACTAGCAAGATTCCGTTCTAGGAGAAAGCGTGTCAGGCTCAACCAGCGGTTACAGCGGGACTGAAATTGGCCGCGTCACTCGCGTAACGAAATCAAAGGAAAACATGACCCAGGAGACGAACGATGAAACCGGCGACGTTTCCCTGATCAGGGAAATCGTCGCCACTCAGTTTCGAAGCCTCGCTTGGACGCGCGACAACGATGCGAACTGGAGCGGGTTCGCGCAGGGATTCCTTCCCGATGCGCGTCTTTTCCCCGCCGCGCGCCCAGTAAGACCCCAAACGATTGGTCAATTCATGGACCGGATGAAGGCATTACGGGCCGAAAGCAAGCTCGCCTCATTCCAAGAGACGCCTCTTGGCTGCACGGTGCAGGTCTTCGGCAACGTCGCGGTCGCCTTCGCCGCGTGCGAGATGCTCGAGAACGACTCGATTCTAACCCGCGACGTTAGTGCCATTTTGCTTGTCCGGGACGCCGGCGCTTGGCGAATTGTCGCGCAAGCCTGGGATGTCGAGACCGGGTCGAACAGGATTCCCGACGATCTCGCGCAACCTCGAACCTGGTGACACCTGCGCACCCAGTTCCCTCACGCTGGCACCCAGCCATTCGATGCACCGGCCCGCTTCGCAGCGAGCTTCCGCCCGCTGTTTCGCGACCGCTGATCGTTGGGCGTCATGAGAAACGAACATAGCCTGCGCGGGGAGAAGCGGACGCTCGCGGCACCCGCCTCTTGGGCATCAAGGACCTTTGGCCGAGGAGTTAGATCGGAGACCGCAATGAATCGACGCAGGGTTCTCGGTTTGACTGCAACGGCAGCTGCGGGAGCTGCCCTGATGCCGGCACGCGCCCTCGCGCAACCATCTGGTCCCCGACCGGAGATGAGCGCACTTAGCGCCTATATGAGTGCCGCCGGCGCCCGCCCCCTCCCGGCCGACGCGGCGGAGCAAGCCAAGCACCATCTCCTCGATACGCTGGCGTCGATGGTTTCGGGATCGGAGCTCCTGCCCGGCCAGGCGGCGCAGCGCTACATCCGCGCATATGGCGGCAAGGGCGCGTCGACGATCGCCGGCACAACCCTCACCGCCGCACCGGTCGAGGCAGCTCTCGCCAACGGTGTCATGGCGCATGCGGATGAGACCGACGGCTCCCATAATGCGTCGCGATCGCATCCGGGCTGCGCGGTCGTGCCCGCGGCGCTCGCGGTCGGCGAGGAGCTCGGTGTCGACGGCGCACGCTTTTTGCGCGCCGTGACGCTCGGCTATGACGTCGGCACGCGCGTCGTTATGGCCATGGGCGGCTTCGCGTTCAGCTATGGGAGCAGCCTAGCCACGCATAGCATCGCCGGGACCTTCGGCGCGTCCGCCGCTGCAGCCTGCATCGCGGGGCTCGATGCACGTCAGATGCGCTGGGTGCTCGACTACGCCGCACAGCAGTCGTCGGGCATTGCCGCCTGGCGGCGCGACACTGACCACATCGAGAAAGCATTCGTCTTCGGCGGCATGCCCGCGCGAAACGGCGTCACTTCGGCGCTGGTCGTGCGATCCGGCTGGAGCGGCGTCGACGACATCTTCTCCGGCCCCGACAACTTCTCTGTCGCCTACGCGCCGAAGGCGCAGCCCGAGCGGCTCGTCGAAAAGCTCGGTGAGCACTACGAGATCGCGCAAACCGACATCAAGAAGTGGACCGTCGGCTCGCCGATTCAGGGGCCGCTCGACGCGATCGAGGCGATCCGCGGCAAGCGACCGTTTGAGGCCGATCAGGTGCAGCGCCTGACCGTGCGGCTCGCCCCTACCGTCGCGGCGGTCGTGGATAACCGCGAGATCCCCGACATCTGCCTGCAGCACATGGCCGCCGTGATGCTACTCGACAAGACCGTCTCATTCCACGCGGCGCACGATAAGCGGCGAATGCAGGATCCGGACGTCCTGCGCCAGCGCGCGAAGGTCAACCTCGTGCACGACGAAGAGCTGACCAAGCTGCTACCGGTGCGCGTCGCGATCGTCGAGATCGAGCTGAGCGACGGAATTCGCCTCTCGGAGCGCGTCGCAGCCGTGCGCGGCACGCCTCGGAACCCGATGTCGCGTACCGAAGTCATCGACAAGGCGCGAGATCTCATCACGCCGATCCTCGGGCCCAAAACGTCGGAGCGCTTAATCGAGACAGTCTATGAGATCGAGGGTGTAACGGACCTCCGCATACTGCGATCGCTCCTTCAGCGCGGCTAAGCTTGGCGCCCAACGCGATGCAGCGGACCGCCCGGAAGCGGGCTTTCGGCCGCTTCTTCCCGGCCGCTGATCGCAAGCGTTGGACGGCAGGTCAGCGGCTCGCGCAACACGGGAAAGGAGCAGTGATTCAGTCGCGCACCTGGTCAAGCCGGGCACCCCCTCCCGCCGCACAGGCGGGTGTGCGTCCAGTGGTCTCATGCGGCGCGCGCACGGGGAGAATGTCATGAGTGAACTCGCGTACCGGACAAGATTGACTCGGATCGCCGCCCGCGCGGCGCTCGCCGGGCTTCAGTCAGTGCCCGCATGGAGCGAGACATTGGCACCGAACCACCCGTTGCGGCGGGCGCGCCGCTGAACGGCAGCGTTAAGAACCTCGCGAGGTACGCTTGACATCGCAAAGCGAAACCCTATCCGGCTCGCGCGGCGTCGCGAGTATCCCGAGTCCGTATCCTTTCGGAGAGACCGTCCGACGCCTGCTTTCGGCATTTGCGGGGCACGGACTTACGATCTTTGCGACGATCGATCAAGCAGCCGCGGCGGCGGCAGTGGGCCTGACGATGCCGCCTACCACGCTGATCGTCTTCGGCAACCCAAAGGCTGGTACGCCGCTCATGCTGGCGCAACCGCTCTGCGGAATCGACCTGCCTCTAAAGGTCCTCGTAACCGAGTCCACGCCTGGCGAAATCCGTGTCAGCTTCAATACGGCGACGTATATCATTGAGCGTCATTCGCTTTCTTCCGAGCTTGCCAACAATCTTGCTCCAGCCGAACGCCTGATTGCGGGCGCGATTGGGAAATGAGCGCGGCGGCGCGGCTCGCGCAGGAGCTTCGGAGGCGTCGTGCGTTCACGGACTCGCCCCGAGGACACGCTGACCGGTCGGCCTCCCAGGTGATTTGCGCGGCGCATCTGCTGACAGGATCGAACCGGACGGGAATCCGTCTGCGATCCTCGCCGCCTGGGTCTTTTCCGCCTGCTTCCTCGTCGCGGGTCAGCCGGCAGCGCAGGAACGCGATCGCGTGGCGGTCAAGTTCTTTCCCGAGCCCTCGCACCTCGAGGCATATGAGCCGATGGACGAACGCCTCCGCTCACCCGCCCAGACCGCAACCAGTCGCCCGGACCGGTTCTTCGACCAGATCGAGCAGATCCTGTCGTCGTACGGCGTCAACTCGAACTGGCAGTTCGTGCTGCCGGGTGGCGCATTCATCCGGATCAGCATCGAGATCGGCGGCCGCCGGATCGAACTCGCCTCCGCTCACACCCTCTACGAGCGCAACGGCCGCTTCATCGCCACCGAGCGGGGGCTGGTCGCCCTCGACGGGCGCGACCCGAAGCAGGTCCTCGCGAACGAGAGCCAAGCGTTCCGCAACCGTCGGATCGCGTTCGAGAATATACTTGCGCTCGTAGGCGCGCGGGTACGGGAGAACCTGGGGCAATGATCGGCGCGGCGACCGAGGGCATCGCGACGGCCGTGGATCATTGGCTCGCGCAGTTCGAGCGGGCGCTCGCCGGACGCGACGATAGCCTGCTCCGGAGCCTGTTCCACGCCGACAGCCACTGGCGAGACGTCCTCGCACTCACCTGGGGCATCAGGACGGTCAGCGGCCTCGACCCGATCGTCGGCGAGCTGAAGGCTCACGCCGCCCGGACGAGGCCAACCGGCTTCGCGAGGGATCCCGACCGGACCGCGCCCCGGCGGGTGATGCGCGCGGGCACCGCCGCGATCGAAGCGATCTTCCGGTTCCAGACCGCCGAGGGCCGCGGCAGCGGCGTGCTGCGGCTGACTCCCACCGCGCAGGACCGCGACACGCTGAAGGCGTGGACGCTGCTCACGGCGCTCGACGAGATCACGGGGTTCGAGGAGCACGTCGGGAAATCGCGGCCCAAGGGCGAGTCCTACTCGCGCGATTTCCGGGGCCCCAACTGGCTCGACCTCAGGAAGTCCGCCTCGGCGTACGTCGACCGCGATCCGGTCGTGCTGGTCGTCGGCGGAGGACAGGCCGGGCTTTCGATCGCCGCGCGCCTCACGCAGCTCGAGGTCGATACGCTCATCGTGGACCGCTGGCCGCGCATTGGCGACAACTGGCGCCAGCGCTACCACGCGCTCACCCTGCACAACCAGGTGCAGGTGAACCACCTTCCCTACCTGCCGTTCCCGCCGAGCTTCCCGACCTACATTCCGAAGGACAAGCTCGCCGGCTGGTTCGAGGTCTACGTGGAGAGCATGGAGCTCAACTACTGGCCGGGGACGGAGTTCGAGGGCGGCACGTACGACGAGCGGGCCGCCCGGTGGTCCGTCGTGTTGCGCCGGCCGGACGGCACGAAGCGCGTGATGCGCCCGCGGCACGTCGTCATGGCCACCGGCGTGAGCGGCATCCCGAATCTGCCCGACATCCCGACGCTGCGGAACTTCGCGGGCACGGTCCTCCACTCCGGCCAATACGACGACGGCGAGGCATGGCGCGGCAAGAGGGTGCTCGTGATCGGCACTGGCAACAGCGGCCACGACATCGCGCAGGACCTGTACTCGAGCGGCGCGGAAGTCACCCTCGTCCAGCGCAGCTCGACCCTGATCGTCAATATCGAGCCGAGCGCGCAGCTCGCCTACGCGCTGTACGACGAAGGTCCGCCGCTCGAGGACTGCGACCTGATCACGGTGTCGATCCCGCTCACTCTGGCGCGGAAGAGCCACGTCCTCCTGACCGAGCGGGCGCGGGACCTCGACCGGCAGCTCCTCGACCGGCTGGAGCGCGTGGGGTTCAAGCTCGACTTCGGGGAAGACGGTACCGGCTGGCAGTTCAAGTACCTCACCCGCGGCGGCGGCTACTACTTCAACGTCGGCTGCTCCGATCTCGTCGCGGAAGGCGCGATCGGACTGGTGCAGTTCTCGGACATCGCCGGGTTCGTCGCGGAAGGCGCGCGGATGCGCGACGGCGACACGCTCGCGGCCGATCTCGTCGTGCTGGCGACCGGCTACAAGGGCCAGGGGTACCTGGTCCGCAGGCTGTTCGGCGACGAGGTGGCCGAGCGCGTCGGCCCGATCTGGGGTTTCGGCGACGAGCAGGAGCTGCGCAACATGTTCACCCGCACCGCGCAGCCGGGCCTCTGGTTCATCGCCGGCAGCCTGGCCCAGTGCCGCATCTACTCGA
>Ga0335084_10004772_pt1 | contig 13374 bp, 12 predicted proteins | sample Lox_Sample_44_FD_206721 | JGI IMG/M metagenome (GOLD analysis project Ga0335084, IMG submission 206721) | Soil microbial communities from Loxahatchee National Wildlife Refuge, Florida, United States - Lox_Sample_4.4 | ecosystem: Environmental > Terrestrial > Soil > Wetlands | place: USA... | reverse complement strand
AATTGCTGGTCGAGTCGCTGCGGGCGGAAGGGGTGGACGTCCTGTTCGGCTACCCCGGTGGGGCGAACCTGGAGATCTTCGACGTGCTGCGGCAGTTCGGCCTGCGCTGCGTGCGCACCGAACACGAGCAGGGTGCGGTCCACGCCGCGCAGGGCTATGCCCGCGCCAGCGGCAAGGTGGGAGTCTGTCTCGCCACGTCCGGGCCGGGCGCCACCAACCTGGTCACGGGCATCGCCGACGCCAACAGCGACTCCACTCCCATCGTCGCGATCACCGGCAACGTGCCTTCGCGGTTGCTGGGCAAGAATGCCTTCCAGGAAGTGGACATCGTCGCCATCACCAGGCCCATCACCAAGAAGAGCTATCTGGTGAAGAGAGTCACCGAGATCCCCGCGGTGGTGCGGGAGGCCTTCGCGCTGGCGGGCGGCAACCGGCCCGGCCCCGTGCTGATCGACATCCCCAAGGACATCCAGCAGCACTACCCCAAGGACGCCGAGGGCAATTACACGCCGCCGCCCATTCCCGCCGTGATCGAGCGGCCGGAGCCGACCATCGGTGGCCTGACCGACGACCAGCTCGCCGAGGCCTGCCGCCTCCTGGCGGAGGCCAGACGGCCGGTGATCTACGCCGGCGGCGGTATCGTGTCCGCCGGCTGCGCCGACCGACTCCTGGCACTGACCGAGAAGTTACAGTGCCCCGTCACCACCACCGTCATGGGTCACGGCATCTTCCCCCCTGATCACGCGCTGGCCCTGCACAGCCTCGGCATGCATGGCTCGAAATACGCCAACGTGGCGATCAATGAGGCCGACCTGGTGCTCGCCTTCGGCGTGCGCTTCGACGATCGGGTCACCGGCGACGTGAAGCAGTTCATCGCCGACGCCAAGGTCATCCACATCGACATCGACCGCAACGAGCTCGACAAGAACAAGCCCGTGACCCTGCCGATCTGCGCCGACATCGCGCCGGCGATCGAGCAACTGATCGGCCGCGCCGAATGCAAAGGGCATGGGGACTGGCTTGCGTATGTCGCCGACCTGCGGGAGCGCTACCCCTTCGAGGTGCCCGAGACGACAAGCATCAGCCCCCAGTATGCCATTCGGCTGCTCAGCGACCTGACCGACGGCGAAGCCATCGTCAGCCTCGGGGTGGGGCAGCATCAGATGTGGGCCATGCAGCACTATCGATCGAAACGGACGCGGTCTTTCCTCTCCAGCTCCGGCTTCGGCACCATGGGCTATGGCCTTCCGGCGGCCCTTGGCGCCAAGGTCGCATGCCCGGACCGCCAGGTGATCGACATCGACGGCGACGGCTCGCTCAACATGACCATCCAGGAGCTGGCCACTTGCCGCCGCTACGGCCTCGGCGTCAAAGTGGTGGTGATCAACAACCAGTGGCTGGGCATGGTGCGCCAGTGGCAGGACATGATCTACGACGGCCACCGGGCGGAGTCGGGAATGGCGGACCCACTGGCGGTCAAGGCCGCGGACGAGATGGACATCTATCCGGATTTTCCGACCATCGCCGCGGGCTACCGGATCAAGGCCGAGCGGGTGACCCGGCCCGAGGACCTGGCCGCGGCCTATGCGCGCCTGCTGGCCGATCCCGCCGAGCCGTATCTGCTGGACGTGATCGTCGACGCCGAGGAAAACGTCTACCCGATGATTCCCGCCGGCGGCAGCTATCGGGACATCATCATGAAGGCTCCGTAGCGACGAGCTCTGCTCCGTCTACCGCCTCCTGGCCACCCTTCACTTCCCGTCCCCGCGTCTCTCGGCTGCAGCGCGCCGGTTCTCCTTCAGATACGGGGAGCCCCGCAGGAGCAACCGGGTCGCCAGCGGTCGCAGCAGGCGGATCAGCGGCACGATGGCGCCGAGGTCCTTTCTCATGTCGGCCTTCAGCTCGCTCAGGCCGCGCGTTTGGTACTGGAGAAGTCGCTGGCTCTCCTCGGTGTCGAGCCAGTCACCTAGGAAGCGTGGCACCTCGGTCCGCACGAAGGCCTCGGCGGGAAGAGGCCCGATGCCCATCGCCTCCATCAGTTCGTTGCAGAACTCGCGGTGGGTCATCCGGCATTTCTCGCCGCCGCCGATGAACAGGACCTTCCCGAACGCCTGCTCGCAGGCGACGGCACGGGCAAAGGCCGTCCCCGCGTCGGCAGGATGGATGTACTCGAAACGCGCCTCGGGGCTGAACTCGAAGAGCACGAAAGGATCGTGCGCGTACCCGATCAGTCGGATGGGCGGCGCCGCCGCCAGCCGCAGGATGCTCCACTGGAGTCGGGACTCCCGGACGGCCGCCTCGCAGGCCACCTTATGGCGGCCGTACTCGTCGGTCGGGGAGACTGGCGTATCGACGCTCAACGGCGGCTCGCGATCCTGGACGTCGCCGAAGATGCCCTGCGACGACGCGAAGATCAGCCGCCGGGCCGTCGCGGAGACCTCCATCTGCCCGATCAAATCACGTGTAGCGTCGACGTTGACGCGCCGGGCGAGGTCGGGCGCCTTCTCCGGGGTGAGGATCGCCGCGAGGTGAACGACCGCGTCCACGCCATCCAGTGCGGCGCGGATCGATGTGGGATTCGTGACGTCACCCCAGTGCACGTGCACGCGCCCGGCCAGCCGGGCGGCACGCTTGCGTGCCCTCGGAGAGTCGAGGTCGAAGGCGACCGGCGAGTGGCCCTCCTCGAGCAGCGCGTGCAACGTGTGCACGCCGAGGTTGCCCAGCGCGCCCGTCACCAACACCTTCATGGTCGCGCTCGACGGGGCGCGCGTCGGCTCGGCGCGGCGAGCTCGGCGAGGGCGCCGAGAAACAGCTCGTCCATACGCGGGCTGAGGTCGGCGAGGGTCGGCGCGCTGGCGCGGCTGGCGGAGCCGAAGACGCGGTCCAGGGCATCGCGTTCGGTAGAGCTGCCGATGGAAAGGCAGAGGCAGGCGACGCCGGCGGCGCGGAGCTCTTCGAGGGCTTTGCGGGCGTCGGCTTCGGCATAGCGGGATTCGTAGCCGTCGTCGTAGGGGAAGCCGTCGGAGAGCACGAGCAGCAGGCGGTTCGGTGTGCCGGCGTCGGTCTTGAGGATCTCGCCGGCGTGGCGGATGGCGGCGCCGAGGCGCGTGTAGCCGGACGGCTCGAGTCGGTTGAGGCGCGCTCGCCCGCCGGCGCCGAAGCGCTGCACGAAGGGCTTGAGCGCCAGGAGATGGACGGCGCCGCGGCCGTGCGAGCGGAAGCCGTAGACGGCGACCCGGTCGCCGAGCTTCTCGAGCGTGACGGCGAGGGTGGCCGCGGCACGGCGTTGGTGTTCGTGAACCGACAGCCCGCGCGGATCGGTCTCGGTGGCGGAGCCGGAGGCATCGACCAGGATGAGGACGCCGAGCTCGCGAGCGAGCTTGCGGCGCTCGAGGTAGATATGCTCGGGCGGCGAGTAGCCGGCGTGCAGGTCGACGAACAGGTCCGTGACGGCTTCGAGGTCGAGATCGTCGCCGTCGGGCTGGCGGCGGACGACCTTGGGGCCGAGGCCCAGGCGGGCCAGGCGCCTGCGGAGCACCTCGTCGTGCTCGACACCGGCGGCCGAGACGTCGGCGGCAGCCGCGAGCGGAAACGCGATCACCCGACACCACGCGGGCCGGTATCGGTTCCGGTGGACGTCCCACTCGGGATAGAGGGCGCCGCCCACACCGATGGCCGCGGCGGGCGGGCCGTCACCGGCGAAGCGGAGAGGGATGGGCAGCGGCCGCGCGTCCGGTCCCACGCCGTGCGCCCGGCGGAGCGCCCGGACCGGCAGGTCACCGCCGGCAGCCCCGTCACCCGGTTCGCGAGAAGAGCCGAACCATCTATTGAATAGGTCGGAGAGCGTGTTCGAGTTCAGTGGATTCTGGAACAGCTTGAGGATCTTGCTCTCCTCGGCCAGTTCCCGGTCGTCGTCGTCCCGAGCCTCGGGAACGGTGGTCGGATCGAACTGCAGACCGAGATCGTTGTCACTCGGCCGTCCGCCGGGCCCCGAGTCCGGGGCCGCAAGCAACCGCGCGGGCCGGATGACGCCGAACCATTCCGGCGGTTCTGCCACCCGCGCGCGCCCCCGGGCCAGCGCGAGCGACTCGTCGGCGCTCGAGGTCGTCGGCTCTCCTGGCGGCAGCGCCGCGGCCGCCAGCGGAACGCGTGCCGCCAGCTCGGCGAGCACCCGGCGACCTTCGAGCGCCAGATAGCGGCGGGCGATCCTCGGGCGCCCCCACATCGACCGTATCCGCGGGCGATCGAGGCTTCCGGCGCCGAGCAGAGCGGCCTGGACGAGCACCTCCCGGCGTTGTTCCGCAACCGGGTGCCCCGCCGACACGAAGACGAAGCGTCCGTCGGTGTGGGCAGTTTCGCCGTCGGCTGCTTGGGCGACTCCGAGCGCCCGTCGGGCGATGTAGCTGGCGAGGAACCGGAAGCGCTCGGGCCCGGAGCTCCCCGAGTCGGTCGCGGTCACGGCCGGACCAGGGCGTCGGCGAGCTCGCCGAGCGCGCGCACCACGTCCGGGTCGTCGGAGAGCGTCCGGACGATGGCCGATCGTACGGCGCTGCGCAGGCCGAGGCCTTCGGCGACCAGCTCGCCGGCGAGGATCAGCATGCGGGTGGAGGCCACCTCCTGCAGCGGGGCATTCTCCAGTTTCCGGATGGCCTCGCCGATCATGACGAGGGTTCGTGCGGTCTCCAGGTCGACGCCGGCTTCGTGCGCCACCACCTCGGTTTCGACGTCGGCGGGGTGGAAGTCGAGCTCGATGGACACGAACCGGTGGCGGGTCGACTCCTTCAGATTCTTGAGGACGCTCTGGTAGCCGGGGTTGTACGAGATCACCAGCTGGAACCCGGGCGCCGCGTCCAGCGAGATGCCGAGCCGGTCGACCGGCAGCTGGCGCCGGTGGTCGGCGAGCGGATGGATGACCACCGTGGTGTCCTGGCGGGCCTCGACGATCTCGTCCAGGTAGCAGATCGCGCCCTCGCGCACCGCGCGAGTGAGCGGCCCGTCCACCCAGGTCGTCTCCCCACCCTTGAGCAGGAAGCGACCCACCAGATCGGCGGAGGTGAGGTCCTCGTGACCGGCGACGGTGATGAGCGTGCGGCCCAGCTCATGCGCCATCGCCTCGACGAAACGGGTCTTGCCGCAGCCCGTCGGACCCTTCAGCAGCACCGGCAGTCCCCGGCGCGCCGCCGCCCGGAACACCTCCACCTCGTCGCCCACCGCCCGGTAGTAGGGCGCTTCCGTCGCCGGACGGATCAGCCGGCCTGCCTGGCTCGACATCGTCACTCGCCGCGGTCGAAGGGCACGATCTTCGGGAGCTCGACACCCTCGGGCAGCACCACCGTGCCATCGGGACCGATGAAGGCGGAGGTCGTGCCCCGATCGATGGGTAGAGACGGATGCGGACACAGCCGCCCGGTCCCTTCGCCGCAGACGCCCATCGTGAAGTACGAGCGCTTCTGGATGTCTTCGGGCCAGGGACCGGCCTGCAGCGCGAACCACTGGGCGGGAATGTTGTAGAACACGAAGAAGAACATGCTGACCGCCGCGAAGATGGCCAGGAAGCGGGTCGATTCCCGCATCACCGCGCCTCCCCGGATGTTCTCGAGGCCGCGCTCGACGTAGGTGCGGCCTCGATCGTCGGTGAAGTAGCGCAGCGAGCAGAACCCGGCCTGGACGCCACCCCACATGATTCCTTCGTAGATCGGCCACTGGTAGTACGTGCCGGCATTGATGCTCAGCCACGGGATCGCTCCCGGATAGGTGAAGAGGCCCATCGGCATCAGGAAGAGCCCCTCGATCACGAAGTCGAAGAAGAAGGTCCAGACCACCAGGACCCCGAGCAATCCGGCGACACCGATGTTTGGCCAGTGCAGCTTGGCGCGCCGCATCACCCAGCAGCCGAGCATCGTGCAGATGAGGACTCCCCAGGTGTAGCCGGGCCCGTTCATGAGGAGCGGCTCCGCCATCATCGCGCCGGGCTGGCCAAACGACATCCACCCCGGCACGTCGAGCACCCACGAACCTCGGTTGAACATCCAGGTGTTATAGGTGGACCAGGTGTTGAAGTAGTTCAGTAGCGGGTCCTGGAAGAACACCAATCCGAACGCGCCCATCAGCATGGCGTCGGTCGTGATCCGTCGTTCCCGACGCCACGGCTTGATGACGATGTAGTAGATGGCGACAGGTAGCCCGAGGCAGATGACGCCCGTCCAGATCGTGAGGATGGTCTTCATCCAGAACGGGGGATCGCTCGGTCCGGGAGGTACCCGCACGAAGTTCGGACCGGTGACCCACATGGTCCAGACGAATAACTGCAAGGCGAGGATCAAGCCTCCTGCCCAGGCCCACGCCACAACTGGTTGGAACGACGGGCGCGGCAGGGCGTCCAACGCCTCGGTCGGGAGGTGGCGGATCTCACTCGGCTTCCGCAATGCCACTTGCATGGTCAGTCCTCCGTCGCGGTGGTTACGGGCGCACGACCAGGCCGTGCCGCCACAGTCTCAGGCTCGTAGCCCAGCAGGCTTCTGGCCACGAGCAGGATCTCGTATTTGCGCTTCTTGAGTTCCTCGCGGTCCCGGGCATCCACGGGGACGCGCAGGGAGAGCCACGGAATCGCAGCGAATTGGACGACCGCGAACGCGGCCATCACGCTCATGAACCGGAGGGGCTCGACCTTCGGATGGAGCTCGCCGGCGGCGACCCCTTCATCGATCAAGCTCTGGAACCAGTCGACCTCCGCACCGCCTTCGCGCAGGAAGGCGGCGATCTTCTCCGGCTGCGCGTTCGCCAACTCCCGGAGCAGGAGGCGCGCGGCATTGGGATGCTCTGCGACGAAGTCGATCCAGCTGGCCATCGCGGCTTCCAGGCGTTGGACAGCACTGCCGCCGGTCGGCAGGGCCGCCGACCAATCGGCAAACACCGTCTGAAGCACGGCGGTGTAGAGGTCCTGCTTGTCAGAGAAGTGGTAGGACAGCGATGGCCGCCGAATCCCGACGTCGGCGGCGATGTCGCCCAGGCGTGTCTCCCGGAAGCCGCGCTCCGCGAAGTGGCGCTCCGCGGCGGCAATGATCTCGGCGCGCGTTCGGAGACCATTGCTCCGGCGGCGCACAAAGTCGGAGCTCGGGTGCATGGGGAAGCTTATTCTTCGTCCAGGCAGAATAAGCAAGGGGTTCGCGCCGAGTGCACAACCGCTTCCACGCCGAGGTCGGCAGGCTGTGCGCCGCAGCTCGGCGAGGTGTCACCGACTCGTTCGCCCCGCCCTACATGGGCACGGCACTGGCCGTCCGGCTGCGGTAGCGTCACGGCCGCGGGCACAGAAGCCGTCGACGGCGACGTTGAAGAACGGCATTCTCACACAATACCGTCACGACGGTCCGCGGAACGTGATCTCGCGACGGCGAAACCGCCACCCGCCGGGCGTGCGCACGAACCGGTCGAGGTAGCGGCCAATGAACCTCTGGGGGTCGGGACCACCCTCGCGCCGCAGGAACACGAAGTCCGATTCCGCGCGGGCGGTGTCCCCCTCCACGTCGATGATCGCATTCGCGCCCACATGGATGCCCCGGCGCTCGGGAGTCTGGAGACCGGCGATGATCGCCACGATCGCCGCGGGACCGGTCGCCGTCTCGCCGCGGAGCGCGAGCTCGGCATCGTCGGCCCACAGCTGCGCCAGCTCGTCGAACGCCCCATCGTCGACCAGGTGGCAGTAACGCGCCATCAACCGTTGGATCGCCCGTTCGTCGTCCACGTCGCTCCCTCGTTGTCGACCCCAGTGGGGTGGATTCAAGGACTGTCCCGTTGGCCTGCGCCGACTATGCAGTTGCGGGAGAACATTTGCAACTGTGCTCTCAATGTGGGAGAATCGGGTTTCCGTGCGATTCCTGAAGATGGAGAGATCACCCGTCCCCCTTCCCAAGGCGGCGGTGACGGGCAGGTGCCAGGATCCTGGTTCTCATGATGTGATATCTATGTTCTCGTCGCGATCCCCGCTGCCGCACGGCGACTGACCGAAGGCTGAGATGGAGTCCGGGTGATGGCTCACGTTCCGGTGGCCAAAGGCGTCTTCACGTGGCCCTCCGATGATCCCAGGCTGATCGGGAGCCGCTGCGCCGGGTGCGGAATGGTCACCTTTCCCACCCAGGACTCGTGCCCGCGCTGCGCGTCGCCCGAGATGGCCGAGCACCTGCTGCCGCGGCGCGGCCGCCTGTGGGCGTGGACGACGCAGGAGTTCCCTCCCCCGTCGCCTCCCTATGCCGGGCCGACGGGCCCGGCGTTCGTGCCGTACGGGGTCGGCTACGTGGAGCTCGCCGACGCGGTAAAGGTGGAGGCGCGCCTGACGCAGACCACGCGCCTGCGAACCGGCATGGACATGGAGCTCGTGCTGGTGCCATTCCGCATCGACGCCGACGGCAACGAGGTCGTGACGTTCGCGTTCAGGCCCGTCGGGGCAGCGGGCTGAACGCCGGCGAGGAGGAGACGAAGTGGACGTCGCGATCGTGGGAGTGGGGCTGCATCCGTTCGGTCGCTTCGCGGATCGCACGGGGATCGACATGGGAGCGATCGCGATCCGTCGCGCGCTCGCCGACGCCGGCGTCGAATGGCGCGACATCCAGTTCGCGTTCGCCGGCAGCTACGAGATCGACAACCCAGACGCGGTGGTCGCGCTCCTCGGACTGACCGGGATTCCGTTCACCAACGTCTACAACGGCTGCGCGACCGCGGCGAGCGTGCTGGCGCTGGCCGCCGACACGATCCGCCTCGGCGAGCACGACCTCGGCCTCGCCGTCGGCATGGACAAGCATCTGCCCGGCGCGTTCAGCTCCGACCCGCGCCTGTACGCCTGCCCGGCCTGGTACGGCGAGCTCGGCCACTTCCTCACGCCGAAGTTCTTCGGGATGAAGATCAACAGGTACATGCACGACCACGGTATTTCGGCGCTGACGCTCGCCCGGGTCGCGGCGAAGAACTATCGCAACGGGGCGCGCAACCCGAACGCGTTCCGTCGCAAACCGCTGTCGGAGGAGGAGATCCTCGCCTCGCGGATGCTCAACCATCCGCTCACCCAGTACATGTTCTGCAGCCCCGACGAAGGTGCGGCGGCCGTGGTGCTCTGCCGGGCCGACCGGGCGCACCACTACACCGACACGCCGATCTACCTGCGCGCCAGCGTGGTGCGGACGCGGCGGCTCGGCGCCTTCGAGGTGCACAGCCCGTGGTTGCCGATCGAGGAAACGAGCGGCCCGACGGTCGATGCCTCGCGGGCCGCCTTCGAGAAGGCCGGCATCGGCCCCGAGGACGTCGGCGTCGTCCAGTTGCAGGACACCGACGCCGGCGCCGAGGTCATCCACCTGGCCGAGAACGGCTTCTGTGCCGACGGTGAGCAGGAGGACCTGGTGGCGCGCGGCGAGCTGGAAATCGGCGGCCGGCTGCCGGTGAACACCGACGGCGGGCTGATCGCCAACGGCGAACCGATCGGTGCCTCGGGCCTGCGCCAGGTCCACGAGGTGGTGCTGCAGCTCCGTGGCCAGGCAGGCGATCGCCAGGTACCGGGCACACCGAAGGTCGGCTACACGCAGCTCTACGGTGCACCGGGCGTAGCCGGCGTGTCGATCCTGTCGGTCTGAGCCGCCGTGACCAGCGAATCTCGCACCGCCCTGATCACCGGCGCCTCAGCCGGCATCGGCGCAGCGATCGCGCTCGAGATGGCGAGCCGGGGCTGGAAGCTCGCCCTCGGCGCGCGCCGCGCCGACCGTCTGGTGGAGACGGCGGACAGGGCCCGAGCGCAGGGTGCGGCGGAGGTCTACGCCGACGCCCTCGACGTCACCGATGACGACTCCGTCGAGCGCTTCTTCGCGGGTTGCGAACGCGTCCTCGGGACCGCGGACGTGATCGTGAACAACGCGGGGGCGTCGCGCTTCCACTGGCTCACGGAAACCGACACCCGCTGGCTGCGCAGCGAGATCGAGACGAATCTGATCGGTCCGATGGTGGTCACCCACCGGGCGCTGGCCCCGCTGCTCGCCGCGGGAATGGACGCCGACGTCGTCATGGTGAGCAGCGACGCGGCGCGCCACCCGCGCCCGGGCCAACTCGCCTACGGCGCCTCCAAGGCCGGCCTCGAGAATTACGCAGCGGCGCTGCGCCTGGCGCTCGAGGGCAGTGGCGTTCGTATCATCACCCTGCGGCTCGGCCCGACGTTGAGCGAGTTCTCCCTGACCTGGGATCTGACGCCCGAAACGACGCAGGAGCGGACCAGGCACTGGGCCACTTTCGGCCTGCGCGACGCGCGCATGATGACCGAGGGGAATCTGGGCCTCCTGAGGCCGGAAGAGGTCGCACAGACGGTCGTGCACGCCGTGACGCAACCGCGTCACGTGCTGCTCGACACACTCGAGCTCCAGCCCTCCGTGCCGCGGCGCACCGACAGAGGCCCGCGATGACGGAGCTCTACTACGACCCCTACGACTTCGCGATCGACGCCGATCCGCATCCGGTCTGGCGGAGGATGCGCGACGAGGCGCCGCTCTATCGCAACGACGCGCACGAGTTCTGGGCTGTGAGTCGCTACGAGGACGTGATGACGGGTCTCGCCGACTGGAAGACCTACAGCTCCGCCAGGGGCACGCTGCTCGAGTTGATCCGCTACGACGTGCAGTTCCCGCCCGGCACGATCCTGTTCGAGGATCCGCCGATCCACGACGCCCACCGCGCCTTGCTGGCACGGCTGTTCACCCCGCGACGGATCGCGGAGATCGAGCCCCGGGTGCGGGCCTTCTGCACGCGCAGCCTCGATCCGCTGGTGGGCAGCGGCCACTTGGACTTCATCGCCGATCTCGCGTCGCAGATGCCGATGCGCGTGATCGGGATGCTGCTGGGCATTCCGGAGGAGGATCAGGAGGAGCTGCGCGACGCCATCGACGCCGGCATGAGCCTCGAACGTGCGGGCGATCCTGCCGCGTCCGCGGACCGACAGGGCGAAGGAGGCCCGGTCGACCAGACCGAGCGCTTCGCGAAGTACGTCGAATGGCGACGCACGCATCCGTCGGACGACCTGATGACCGAGCTGCTGAACGCCCGTCTCGTCGACGAGCACGGCGACGAGCGAACGCTGCGCGACGACGAAGTGCTGGGCTACATCGCGCTGCTCGCGGGAGCCGGAAACGAGACCACGACCCGGCTGATCGGCTGGACGGCCTACCTGCTCGATCGGTTCCCCGACCAGCGGCGCCTGCTCGCCGCCGACCGCGGTCTGGTACCGAACGCCATCGAGGAGATCCTGCGCTACGAGGCGCCGTCGCCAGTGCAGGCGCGTTACGTCACGCGCGACGTCGAGCTGTACGGGACGCGGCTTGCGGAAGGTTCGACGCTGCTGCTGCTGAACGGGTCGGCGAATCGGGACGAGCGCAAGTTCGAGGACGCCGATCGCTTCGACGTCAGGCGCCGCGACGTCCACCACCTGAGCTTTGGCCACGGAATCCATTTCTGTCTCGGCGCGAGCCTCGCGCGTCTCGAGGGCTGCGTGGCCCTCGAGGAGATCCTGGCGCGCTGGACCGACTGGGAGATCGATCACGAAGAGGCCGAGATGGCGCGCACGTCGACCGTACGAGGCTGGAAGCGGCTGCCGGCCCGGATCCAGGCGGCTCGATCGCATCCCCACACACAGATGCACCGATAAACATCTGGACGCTGAAGGACGAGGTCTATCAGCTCCGGCTGGTCGATCCGCTGGCGGGAATGGCGAGCTCGTCTGGTTGCCGGGGGGCGGCTGGCGCACCAATTGGCCGGACCTCAAGTTCCTCGGCGACATGGATCCGCAGTGGAAAGGGGTCGCGTGGGCGCCGGTGACCGCGGCGCTCGCCAAGCGCCGCGTCTGGGTCATCGAGGGCAAGCCGAAGGATCGCTACTACCTCTACGGCCGAAGGATCGACGAGAAGACCTTGCTGATCACCGGCGTCTGAGACGCCCACATGGGTGTAAACGATGTTGCCGGACTTCTGTTAACGATCATCCCGACCGTTCAATACGACCGCTACCCGAATGCGAGCGCCCCAAGGAAGAGGACGAAGGCCAGCCCGCTGAGGGCGGTGCGGACGGCGTGCAGCGACCCCCACCGGCGAAGGAGCGCTTCCGTGTCAAGGGCTTCGGGATTGCGACCGGGTGCGAGTAGCTGGTTGTTGACGGGCATGATGCGGACCAGGGTGAAGGGGATGACGGCGAAGAGGAGCACGGCGCCAGTGAGCCACACGAGCCCCGAGCCTTGCCACCACGCACCGAGACCCGCCAACGTGCCGAGAGCGGCCAGCGCAACCTGCATCGCGGACGCCCGCCGGTACATAGGTGCAAAGAAGCGGCCCGCGAACGACGGCCCAACCTCGAGCGCGGCTGGGTGCTGCGCTAGCGTGATGTAGAGCGCAGCGCCGAAGAACACGCCGCAGCAGAACACGGAGGTGAACTTGAGCACTTGCCTCTCTATTCCCGCGGCCTAACGCCGGCGCTCAGCCGCGCGGGCCGTTATCCATTCGCTCGAAGCACTCAGTTCCGCCGCCCCGGCTGTGGCGGGTACGGAGAACGAAATCACGTTTGACGCCTTGACACCGATCGAAGCAACAAGTGACGGCAAACCGGACTGCACTGTCGAACCCACGATCGACAAGAATGGCACCGACTTCCTCTTTCTACCGTTCGGTTGCGACCCCGGAACCACATGCACTGGCGTTCGCGCATTTGTTCTCGCATTGGATAACACGACTCCGATTCCGAGCGGGTCGGCGCTGTATGAATGCGCCGTGCGAATAGCGTCCAATGCGACGCTCGGTACGTACCCGCTTCAGAACGGAAACGCCGTCGCTAGCGATCCGCTGGGCCAGCCAGTCACAGCACGAGGCGTTGCCGGAGAGGTTGAGGTGATTTGTGCGGGTGATTGCGACCACGATCTGCGAGTGGCCATTTTCGAGCTTGTCCGCGGCGTTAACATCCTGCTCGGCACCGACTCCCTTACGAGCTGCCCTGACTATGACTCCGACGAAAGCGGCCGTGTTGGGGTGCAGGAACTCGTGCAATCGGTATCGAGCGCATTGAGGGGCTGCGGTGCCATAAGCGGCGCCGAACTTTGACGCCTGAGAGGCGTCCAATCTTGACCCCTTGAGGACACCGTCCCCGTGGGTTGCGGTCCCAGGGGAATTGCCGTGGCGACTCGAACTGAATGGAAAGTAATTGCCGCAGTCGTTCAGGTAGTGTCGTGAAGGTTGGTGGAAAAGCGACGAAGGCGTCATCATCCGGCGCAGTTGATCCCATTCAGCTGCGCCCGCTTGCAGGCGGGTGCCGGAGGATGACGCCGTGGCAGGGGATAGCAGGAAGCAAGGCGAGGAAGAAGCGAGGCCG
>Ga0335084_10004771_pt1 | contig 13374 bp, 15 predicted proteins | sample Lox_Sample_44_FD_206721 | JGI IMG/M metagenome (GOLD analysis project Ga0335084, IMG submission 206721) | Soil microbial communities from Loxahatchee National Wildlife Refuge, Florida, United States - Lox_Sample_4.4 | ecosystem: Environmental > Terrestrial > Soil > Wetlands | place: USA... | reverse complement strand
GGACCGGCGACATCCGCGGCGCGCGCGTGCTCGGCATCTTCGGCGACTCGATCACTACCGACCACATCAGCCCGGCGGGTTCGATCAAGCCGACCTCGCCCGCCGGCATCTACCTCCTCGAGCACGACGTCGGCGTACCCGACTTCAACTCCTACGGCGCGCGGCGCGGCAACCACGAAGTGATGATGCGCGGCACGTTCGCCAACGTCCGGATCCGGAACCTGATGGTGCCGCCCAAGCCCGATGGCGCGCGGATCGAGGGCGGCGTCACGGTCATGCAGCCGTCCGGCGAGCAGCTGCCGATCTACGACGCCGCGATGAAATACATGGCCGCCGGCACGCCGCTCGTCATCTTCGGCGGCGAGGAGTACGGCACCGGCAGCTCGCGCGACTGGGCGGCGAAGGGCACCCAGCTGCTCGGCGTGAAAGCGGTGGTCGCGCGCAGCTACGAGCGCATCCATCGCTCGAACCTCGTCGGCATGGGCGTCGCCCCGCTTCAGTTCAAGGGCGCGGACTCGGCCCAGTCGCTCGGCATCAAGGGCGACGAGGAGTTCGACGTCGTCGGCCTCGCGGGCGACCTCAAGCCGCAGCAGGACGTGACGCTGGTGATCCGGCGCAAGGACGGCTCGCGGCAGGAGGTGAAGGTGCTGCTGCGGATCGACACGCCGATCGAGGTCGACTACTACCGGCACGGCGGGATCATGCCGTACGTGTTACGCGACCTTCTCGCGAAGGCCGCGTAGCCGGTAGTCGGGAACGCGCGCGACCGGGTGTACCCCGCCGGGCGGGGCTCGCGCAGCTCAGTGGTGGTGGTGCCCGTCCGGCCCGTGGGCGTGGCCGTGCGCGATCTCTTCCGGCGAGGCCGGGCGCACGTCGACGACCGTGCACCGGAACTCGATCGTCTGGCCGCCGAGCGGATGGTTGCCGTCGAGCGTCACCTCGTTCTCGCCGACCTTGACGACGCGGAAGCTGACCGGGTGGCTGTGGTCGCCGTGCTTCACCTCCGCCTGCACCCGCATCCCGACCTTGACCTTGCCGCGGAACTTGCTGCGCGGCTCGACGCGGACAAGGTCCGGATCGCGCGGCCCGAATGCGTCGTCGGGGGCGAGCCGGACCCGGATCCGCTCGCCCGTCTCGCGGTCGTTGAGCGCCTCCTCCACCTTCGGGAAGATCCCGCCATGGCCGCCGTGGAGGTAGACCATGGGCTCTTGGCCGCGCTCGACCACCTCGCCGCGCTCGTCGAGCACTTCGTATTTCAGGGCTACCACGCTGTTGCGGATCACCTTCATCGGCCGGTCCTCGCCCGAAAGGCGCGAACTTTAGCTGTTGCGGCCGGCCGCGTCGAGCTAAACTGCCGGTCATGCTCGGATTTGCGCGGCGTGCCACGCTCGCGATCGCAGTCGTCCTGCTCGCGGCGGCCTGCACTCAGACGCCCGCGAAGCCCGCTCCCCCCGCTCCCACCGGCCCGGTGAGGATCGGTGTGGTCGGCCTCATCTCTGAGGTCAAGGAGCGCGGCATCAACCAGGACAACGTGCGGGGGTATTTCGGGAAGCTCTTCTCGACCGACTCCGACCACAACATCCTGAAGGTCCAGTACGAGGTGACCGTGCTCTACGACGACGGCACCAGCGGGACGGTGATCGTGGACGAAAGGCCCGAGTTCCAGCCCGGCCAGAAGGTTCGCGTCCAGGGCACCAAGATCGAGCCGGTCCGCCGCTAGCCTGCGCCGGCGGACGGCGCGTCCCTCCGACCCCGCAGTCGAGCGCAAGGCTCCCGCGCCTCAGCGCTTGGCGGCGTCCATCTCCGCAAAGACTTCCTGCGCGCTGTGGTACGCCGCGTTGGCGGCGGGCACCCCGCAGTAGATCGCGCACTGCAGGAGCATCTCCTTGATCTCGTCGCGCGTCACGCCGTTGTTGAACGCCGCGCGGACGTGCATCCGGAACTCCGCGTCGCGGTTGAGGGCGACCATCCAGCCGAGCGTCAGGAGGCTGCGCGTGTGCCGGGGGAGGCCCGGGCGCGTCCAGATCTCGCCCCAGGCGTAGCGGGTGATGAGGTCCTGGTACTCCTCGTTGAAGGCGTTCTTGTTCTTCAGCGTCCGGTCGACGTGCGCGTCGCCGAGCACTGCCCGGCGCACCTGCATGCCGGCGGCGTAACGTTCCTTGTCGTCCACTGGGCTCTCCTATTCGCTGACGAAACCGAGCACGCTTTCGGTGAAGCGCTCGGCGGCTTCGACGTTGGAAATGTGCGCCGCGTCCAGCTCGAGGTATCGCGCACCGGGGATCTGCTTCGCGATGAACTGCCCCGCCGCCGGCGGGGTCGCCGCGTCGTGGGTCCCGGCGATCACCATCGTCGGCGCGGTGATGCGCGCGATCGACTCCCGCTGGTCCATGTCACGCACCGCCGCGCAGCACGCGACGTAGCCCTCGGGCGAGAGCTGTAGGAGGACCTCGCGCATCTTCCCGAGCATCGGCGTCGGTTGCTCCAGGAACTTCGGCGTGAACCAGCGCGCCAGCACGCCCGACTCGATCGCGCTCATGCCGCCCTTCCGCACCGCCTCGATCCGCGCGTTCCAGGGATCCGGCGACCCGACCTGGGCCGCGGTGTTGCACAGGACGAGCTTCTCCATCCGCTTGCCGGCGTGCGTCCCGAGCCACATGCCGGTCATCCCGCCGAGGGAGAGCCCGCAGTACCGGACCCGGTCGAGCCCGAGTGCATCGAGCAGGCCGAGCGCGTCCCGCCCGAGCTGTTCAATAGTGTAGGGGCCGGGCGTGACCGACGAAGCGCCGTGACCACGCCGGTCGTACCGGAGCACGCGCAGCTTCCGGGTGAGCGCCGGGATCTGCGGGTCCCACATCGTGTGGTCGGTGCCAAGCGAGTTGCAGAGTACGAGCACCGGTGCTTTCTCCGGGCCGTCGAACCGGTAGTGGATCCGTGCCCCGTTCACTTCCGCGACAGGCATCGTTCATGCTCCGTTCAGGTGGTATCGGTCCGGGCCGCCAGAGCACGGTCCACCAGCGCCTCGGCCAGGCCCGTATAGTTGGCCGGATCGAGCAGACGCCGCAGGTCCGCGGCGGAGAGATGCTTCCGCACCTCCGCATCCTCGCCGAGGACGTCGCGCAGGTGGCGCTTCTCGCTCGCTGCCCGCCGGCAGGCAGCCTCCACCAGATGATGCGCCGGCAGCCGGCCGATCCTGCCACCGAGCGCCATCGTGACCGCTTCAGCGAGGATCAGACCGCGCGTCGCCTCGAGGTTCTCCGCCATCCGTGCCGGATCGACCTCGAGGCCCTCCAGCACCTGCGTGAGCTGCACGAGCGCCCCGGCGGCGAGGCAGCAGATCTCCGGCAGCGTGTCCCACTCCGCGTGCCAGTCGCCCAAGCCCCGTTCGTGCTCCTGGACCATCGCGGTGAGCATCACCGAAACGAGCCCGGGTACCCGGATCGCAGCGGCGAGGATCGCGGCGCAGCCGACGGGGTTGCGCTTGTGCGGCATCGTCGACGAGCCGCCCTTCCCCGCCGCGGCCGGCTCGAACGCCTCGCCGACCTCGGTCTGCATCAGGAGCGAGACGTCCCGGGCGACCTTGCCGAGCGTCCCGACGAGCAGCCCGAGAGCGGTGGCCACTTCCGCTACGCGGTCGCGCTGGGCATGCCACGGCAGGTCGGGGAGACCGAGCTTCAACTCCCCGGCCAGCGCGGCGGCGACCTTCAACCCCTCCGCACCCAGCGCGGCGAGCGTGCCGCTGGCGCCGCCGAACTGGACGACGAGCAGGCGCGGACGCAGCTCCCGGAGGCGCGCGCGGTGACGCTCGACCGCGCTCAACGCGCCCGCGGCCTTGAGCCCGAGCGTGACCGGGGTCGCCTGCTGGAGCCAGGTCCGGCCAGCGAGGACGGTGCGCTTGTGCCTGTCGGCGAGCCCGGCGAGCGCGCCCGCAAGGCGTGAGAGATCGGCGTCGAGGAGATCGAGGGCGTCGCGCAGCTGGAGCACGAGCCCGGTGTCCATCGCGTCCTGGCTCGTCGCGCCCCAGTGCACGAAACGTGAGGCGGCTTCGTCGCCCTTGGCCACGAGCGCAGTGAGCGCCTTCACCATCGGGATCGCGGTGTTGCCGGCGAGCGCGCTGCCGCGCGCAATCTCGCCGACGTCGAACGCCTCGGCGCGGCATTGCGCGGCGATCGGCGCCGCGGCGGCAGCGGGGATGACGCCCACGCGCCCCTCCGCGCGCGCAAGCGCCGCCTCGAAGTCGAGCATGCCCTGCAGCCGGCCGCGGTCCGAGAAGACCGCCCGCATCCGGTCGGTCGTGAAGAGGGGGTCGAGCAGCTGCGTCGAGGTGCCCGCGCTCACGACGGACCGCTGGCGGTCAGACGTCGAAGAAGACGGTCTCTTCCGCCCCCTGGAGCATCACGTTCCACTCCAGGCCGCCTTTTCCGCCCGGGAGCTTCTTCGCGATCAGCGTCGACCGCCGCTCCGCCGGCACGAGCTTGAGCGCCGGATCGTCGGCGTTCGCCGGCTCGTCGGGGAAGTAGATCCGCGACACGAGCTGCTTCAGCTGGCCGCGCATGAACACCGTGACCGCGATGTGCGGCGCCTGCAGCGCGCCGCTGGGGCCGGGTACCCGTCCGGGCTTGATCGTCCGGAAGCGGAACGCGCCGTTGTCGTCGGTTGCCGACCGGCCGAAGCCCTTGAACCCGGGCTCGAGCGGCTTCGACTGCCGGTCCTCGGGGTGCGCGTACTTGCCGTGCGCGTTCGCCTGCCAGATCTCGACCAGCGCGTCGTTGACCGGCTTGCCGTCGCCGTCGAGCACGCGCCCCTGGATCGTGATCGGCTCGCCGGTGACGCCGGGGCCGACCAGGTCTTCGCGGATCAGCCACGTCAGTCCGATGTGGAGGTACGGGCCGACGGTTTGCGAGGTGGTTGCGTAGAGACTCATGGCCGTTTCCTCCTATTCGCCGGGGCTCGGGTCCTGTGGCGTTTCGTCGCGGCCACGGAGCACGATGTCGAACTTGTAAGCCAGCGCGAACTCGGGAACGGTCGTCTCCCAGTCGAAGATCGAGACGAGGCGCTTCCGCGCCTTCTCGTCGGGGACGCACAGGTACATCGGGTCGTAGTCGAGCAACGGATCGCCCGGGAAGTACATCTGCGTCACGATACGGGTCGCGAACGCCGGCCCGAACAGCGAGAAATGGATGTGCGCCGGCCGCCAGGCGTTGTAGTGGTTGCGCCACGGATACTCGCCGGGGCGGATCGTGGTGAACCGGTAGCGCCCCTCGGCGTCGGTCAGCGTGCGCCCGGCGCCGGAAAAGTTCGGATCGACCGGAGCGTTGTGCTGGTCCACGCGGTGCGGATAGCGGCCGGCTGCGTTCGCCTGCCAGACCTCGACCAGCGTGTGCGGCACCACCCGGCCGTTCTCGTCCAGCACGCGGCCGCTGACGATGATCCGCTCGCCGATCGGGTCGCCCTTGTGCTGCTTGGTGAGATCGGCATCGGACGGCTTCACCTCGTCGTGACCGAAGATCGGCCCGGTCAGCTCCGACAGCGTTTGCGGCAGGACGACGAGCGGCTTCGTCGGCGCCCGCTTGACGGTGGACGCATACCGGGGAAAAAGATAGTCCGGCTGTGTGCCGGCAAAGGGGCGCCGGTAGCCCGTGGCTTCGCTCATGCGTGCTCCTTCATGCGTCTCGTCCTGGTGCGCTCGTGCGCTCTCGGGGTTGATTGCCGGGCCTCTGCCGTCCCGGTCGGCTATCTCGATGCGTGCAGGAGCGGCGCGCCGGTGCGCTTCTGCAACTCGTCCAGGGTCAGCCCGTCGACCATCTCGACCACGCGCAGGCCCTGCGGGGTGATGTCGATCACTGCGAGGTCCGTGTAGACCCGGGTCACGCAGCCGATGCCAGTGACGGGATAGGAGCACCGCTCGACGATCTTCGCTTCGCCGCTCTTCGTCTGGTGCTCCATCATCACGAACACTTTCTTCGCGCCGATCGCGAGGTCCATCGCGCCGCCGACCGCCGGGATCGCGTCGGGCGCACCGGTGTGCCAGTTCGCCAGATCGCCGTTGGCGGCGACCTGGAACGCGCCGAGCACGCAGATGTCGAGGTGGCCGCCGCGCATCATCGCGAACGAGTCGCCGTGATGGAAGAACGCGCCCCCCGTGAGGACCGTCACCGGCTCCTTGCCCGCGTTGATCAGGTCCCAATCCTCCTCGCCCTTCGCCGGCGCGGGCCCCATCCCGAGCAGGCCGTTCTCGCTCTGGAGAAAGATCTCCCGCTCCCTGGGCAGGAAATTGGCCACGCGGGTCGGCAGGCCGATGCCAAGGTTGACGTACGCCCCCTCGGGGATATCGTGCGCGACGCGCGCCGCCATCTGGTCACGATTGAGTCGGTTCATCGTTCGCTCCCGGGGATCAGGCCGCCGCCTTCGCCGCGGCGGCGATCGGGACCACCCGCTGGACGAAGATGCCCGGCGTCACGATCACCTCCGGGTCGAGCGCCCCCAGCGGCACGACCTCGTTCACCTGGGCGATGGTGCACTTCGCCGCACGCGCCATGATCGGCCCGAAGTTGCGCGCCGTCTTGCGATAGACGAGGTTCCCCCAGCGGTCGCCCTGGTGCGCCTTGATCAGCGCGAAGTCGGCGTGGATCGGATACTCGAGGACGTAGTTGCGGCCGTCGATGTTGCGCGTCTCCTTCCCTTCCGCGAGCAGCGTGCCGTAGCCGGTGGGCGTGAAGATCGCGCCCAGACCCGCGCCCGCCGCCTCGATGCGGCACGCGAGGTTGCCCTGCGGCACGAGCTCGAGCTCGATCTCGCCGGCACGGTACAGGCCGTCGAAGACGTACGAATCGGTCTGCCGTGGAAAGGAGCAGATGATCTTCTTCACCCGCCGCGCCTTCAGCAGCGCCGCAAGGCCGGTCTCGGCGTTGCCGGCGTTGTTGTTGACGATGGTGAGATCGCGGGCGCCACGCGCGATCAGCGCGTCGATCAGCTCCGCCGGCATCCCGGCGGTGCCGAAGCCGCCGATCATGACGGTGGCCCCGTCGTGAACGTCGGCGACTGCCGCCTCGAGCGAGCGAACGATCTTGTCGATCATGGCTTCCTCCACGGCGCGGGCAGACTTACCACCTGGCCCGCGCGGGTTCCGTCGCCGTCGATACTACACCCAGCCTGTCCAATTTTCCCCGCCCGACGGACCTTCGCTTCAGTGCTGCGCGCCGACCGGCGCGTGGAGCGTGTCCTTCTCGATCGGCACCCGCAGCGCGTTGAGGACGCGCGGCACCATGGCATAGAAGCCGGCGGTCAGGACCAGCTCGACGATCTCGCTCGACCGGAAGTGCTTCCGCAACGCTTTGTAAATCGCGTCCGGCACGTCACCGGCCATCATCGCTTCGGTCAGCGCGAGCACGGTCCGCTCCGCCGCGGAAAAGCGCGGCGAATCGCGCCACATCATCAGGTCCTCGATCTGCTCCGCCGACACGCCCTGCTGGCGGGCCCAGCGGCGGTGCTGGTGCCATTCGTACGCGGACCCGGCGAGCTGCGCCCCGCGCAGGATCATCAGCTCGCGCAGGGTGCGCGCCGTCGTGCAATCGCGCCGCAGCGTGTACGCGAACTCGATCCACGCCGACAGCAGCGTGGAGTGATGGCCGAGCACGCGGTACAGGTTGAGGAACTCGCCGTTCAGCTCGCGGATCCGCCGCTTGTTCCTGGCGTCGATCTCCTTCAGCGGCAGCCGGCTCTTCAGTCTTGCCGAATGGAACTGCATTGCTTCGGTCTCCCTGGTGGACTTACATCCGCTCTTTCAGCCACTTCACGATTCCCGGCGCGAGGACCTTCTGCGCCTTGCCGCCCACGAACGTGCCGATGTGGCCGCCCGGGACCTCGAGCTCGCTGTAATCGTCGGTGCCGAACCGCCCGGCGAAGCCGCGCGAGCAGGCGGTCGGGACGATCACGTCCCCGTTCGCGTAGACGTTCAGCACCGGCATCGTTATGGCGCCCAGATCCACCCGCCGGGCACCGAGCATGAGCTCGCCCTTGACGAGCTTGTTCCCCTGATAGAGGTCCTTGAGCCACTGGCGGCCGATCTCGCCCGGATGGTCGGGGCGGTCGGCGATCCAGCGCTCCATGTGCAGGAAGTTCAGGAGCTTCGCGTCGTCGTCGAGGATGTTGACGAGCTCGGTCGTGTACTTCGTGACGTTGGAGACCGGGCTCATCATCAGGAACGAGAAACCGACCACCGGCCCCGGGATCGTGCCGAGCGTGTCGATCAGTAGGTCGACGTCCGCACCCTCCATCGCCCGCGCCCAGAGGTTGACGTAGCCCGAACCGGACTCCAGCTCGCCGGCGTCGCCATGGAAATCGAGCGGGGTCACGGCGAGAACCAGGTTCCTGACCCGGTCGGGATGCAGCGCCGCATAGCACGTGGCGAAGACGCCGCCCTGGCAGATGCCGATCAGGTTGATCTTCTCGACCTGGTGCCGCGCGCAGATCGTCTCGATGCAGTCGTCGAGATAGTCGTTGACGTAGTCGTCGATCGTCGCGAACCGGTGCACGCGCTTCGGCAGCCCCCAGTCGATCATGTAGACGTCGAGCCCCTCGGCGAGCAGCCGGCGGACGAAACTCCGGTGCGCCTCGAGGTCAATCATCTGATAGCGGCCGACGAGCGCGTAGATGATGAGCACCGGCGTACGCAGCGGCTTGTCGACCACCGGCGTGTAGCGGTAGAGCCTGACCATGTCCCGTGCGAGGATCTCTTCCTTCGGCGCGGTCGCGATCGCCAGCTCGTCCTCGGACAGCCGCGCCAGCCGCTTGGCCCCCCGGTCGATCTTCTGCACGAGCTGGACGAGCTCGAGCATCGCCTTTTCGGGCGGGAGATCGAGCGCGGAGCGGGCGCCCGGCGGGACCGATTCAGCGGGCTTCGCCACGCGATGCCTCCCCTGACTTGCGGCGCGCCGGGGCGGGACCACCGGAGAGCCGGCGTACTTCGCGCTGGAGCTCCCGCACCTGACGCTTCAACGTCTGGATCTCGAGGTACGCGTCGTCGACCTCGCTCCGAGTCGGGACGCCGAGGAGGCCGCTCAGGGTCTCCACGACCCGGTGCTGCTGCTGGCGATAGCGGAGCGCGGCGCGCACGTATGCGGCGGTCGCTTCGAGGCCCGGCTTCGACTGCAGCGCTTCGTGCAGCGTCCGCTCGGCGACGCCGGCCCAGAGCCGGACCAGGGCGAGCAGCGAATCGACGCGCTCGCCGCGCGCCCCCATTTCGCGCAGCCGGATCCCGACTCCGTCGACGACGTCGCTCCACGCGCCGGCGACGACGGCGAAGTAGTCGAGCTGCGCCTTGCGCCGCCCCACGTCCGCGGCGATGAGCTCGCGCCAGGCGTCGCGCAGCGCCCGCGAAGGCCCGAGGCCGAAAGCGTCCGCGAGCGCGCTGAACGTGCGGTCCAGTCCGTCCAGCAGCGGGTGCGTCGCCCGCACGTCCAGCAGCGACCACGGTCCGCCGGGAGAAAGGAACGGCTGCCCGCCGCCGCTCCACGCCCGCCCGAGCTCGCCGATGGCCCGGGCACTGTTCTCGAGCCACTGCTTCTGCGCCGCCGCGCCGGCGTCGAAGACCGTCTTGAGCCGCGCGGCGTTCGCGGCCGCGAGGCCCTGCCAATCCTGGCCGGGCGGCGCCGCGCCGAGTGCCGCGTACGACTGACTGAGGAGCTGGCGCGTCATGTCCAGCGCCTCGGCGATCGGCTTCACCGCCTCGGGCACCCCCTCGGCCGCCGCGTCTCCGCCGGTCCGCGCGACAAACGGGTTACCCGGCATCTGCAGCCAGGGCGAAAACATTCGCGCCCATTCCTCGACCATCCCGAACCACGTGCGGTAGAGGGCCGCCGCCTGCTCGTTGGGAGACGTCACGCGTTCAACCCTTCTGCTTCAAGCGGTCGCGCAGCACGTTCTTCTGCACCTTCCCGGTGGCCGTCTTGGGTAACGGACCGAAGACGACCCGCTTCGGCGCCTTGAACCGCGCGAGCTGGCCGCGGACGTGGGCGATCAGGTCGGCCTCGCCCGCGGTCGCGCCGGCCTTCAGCTCCACGAACGCGACCGGGATCTCGCCCCACTTCTCGTCCGGCGCCGCCACCACCGCGGCCTCCATCACCGCCGGATGCGTCGCGAGCGCCTGCTCGACCTCGACCGACGAAATGTTCTCGCCGCCGGAGATGATGATGTCCTTCGCGCGGTCCCGCAGCTCGATGTAGCCGTCCGGATACTTGACGCCGAGATCGCCGGTCCGGAACCAGCCGTCGGGGCAGGCCTTCCGCGTCGCCTCCTCGTCCTTGTAGTAGCCGAGCATCACGTTGTTGCCGCGGATCGCGATCTCGCCCATCGTCGCGGCGTCCGCCGGCACGTCGGCGCCGCGCTCGTCCACGACGCGGATCTCCTGGGAAATGACGTTGCCGACCCCCTGCCGCGACTTGAGCCTCGCCTGCTCCGGAATCGGCAGCCGCCGCCACTCGCCGCGCCAGTCGCAGATCACCGACGGCCCGAAAGTCTCGGTGAGCCCGTAGAGATGCGTGATGTCCATGCCGAGCTCCGCGAGCCGCTCGAGCAGCGCCGGCGTGGGCGGCGCGCCGCCGGTGCCGATGCGCACCGGGCGCGGCGGCTTGCCCTTGGCGGCCTCCGCGTCCCAGATCGTCATCGTGAGCACGGTCGGCGCGGCGCAGAAATGGGTCACCCCCGATTCGCGCATGTGTCGCCAGATCAGGCCGGCCTCGAGTTTGGGTAGGCACAGGTGGACCGCGCCGACGGCGGTGACGCCCCAGCTGAAGCACCAGCCGTTGCAGTGGAACATCGGCAGCGTCCAGAGGTACACCGAGTCGCTGTCCACCTGCATGTGCAGCGCCATCGCGAGCGACTGCAGGTACGCGCCCCGATGGTGATACATGACGCCCTTGGGCCGCGCCGTGGTCCCGCTCGTATAGTTGATCGCGAGCAGCCCGCGCTCGTCGGTCACCGGCAGTGAATAAGGTTCGCCGGCGGCGATCAGCGGCTCGAGCTCGTCCCCGGTGCCGCCGGCGCGCAAGGCGCGTACGCCGCTAGCCTCCTTGACCGCCTGCGTCGCCGTCGCTGCGAACTCGTTGTCGTAGATGAACAGCGAGCAGCCGGCGTGACCGAGGATGTACGCCATGTCGGCAGCGGTGACGCGCGTATTGAGCGCAACCAGCACGGCGCCGGCGAACGGCACCGCGTAGTGCGCGGCGAGCAGGACATGCGAGTTGCCGGCGAGCACCGCGACGCGATCGCCGGGCTTCACGCCGAGCGCCTTGAGCGCGCCCGCGAACTTCAGCGACCGCTGCAGAAACTCCGCATAGGTGAAGCGGCGGTCGCCGTCCACGACCCCGACTCGATCCCCGAACACGCGCGCCGCGCGGCGCAGGAACGCCGTCGGCGTCATCGCCTCGAAGCTGAACTCGGCTGACATGATTTCCCGACCTACAGCGTGTTGACGACGTGTCCCCCGTCCACCACTAGCGTCGCGCCGGTCATGAACTCGGACGCGTCGGAGGCGAGCAGCAGCAGAGGTCCGTCGAGATGCTCCGGCTGCCCGAGCCGTCGCTGCGGCACGCGCTTGATCAGCGTCTGGCCGGCTTCGCTCGCGAAGAATTCGCGGTTGATGTCGGTCTCGATGTAGCCCGGCGCGAGCGCGTTCACGCGGATCTTGTGGCGCGCCAGCTCGAGCGCCAGCGCCTCGGTGAGATGGATCAGGCCGGCCTTGGACGCCGCGTACGCCGGCACCTGCGCCGCGACCCGTAGACCGAGGATCGAGGCGATGTTGATGATCGAGCCACCCTGCCCGTGCTCCTTCATGTGGCGCGCCACCGCCTGCGCCACCCGCCACGCCCCGGTCAGGTTCACGTCGATGACGCTCCGCCAGTCCTCGTCCGACCACTCGAGCGCCGGTTTGGTCACCGCCACGCCGGCGTTGTTGACGAGGATCGTGATCGGCCCGAGCGCATCGCGTGCCTGCGCGATCGAGCGCGCGACGCTTGCCGGATCGGCGACGTCGAGCGCGACGACCGCCGCCTCGCCGCCTTCGCCGCGGATCGCTTTGGCGAGCTTCTCGCCTTCGGCCAGCCGCCGCCCCGCCAGCGCCACTTTCGCGCCCGCGCGCGCGAGCGTCACCGCGAAGTGCCGGCCGAGATCGCCGAACGCGCCGGTGACGAAGGCGGTCTTGCCCTTGAGCGACGGCGTCATGACCGTTATCCGTCGCCGACCATCGACAGGAAGTGGCGCCGCATGCGCTCGGCGTCGGGCTCGATGCCGGTGAAGAGGCGGAACGCGCCGACCGCCTGGAACACCGCCATGCCGCCGCCGTCCACCGTGCGGCAACCCTTGGCGCGCGCGACGCGAAGGAGCTCCGTCTCCAGCGGGAAGTAGACGATCTCCGCGACCCAGTGCTTGCCCTGCAGCAGCTCCGCCTTCAGCGGCATGCCTGGCAGCTTCGCCATGCCGGTCGGCGTGCAATGGATCAGGCCGTCCGCGCCCGTCATGGCCGCAGCGAGGTCGGTGCCACCGACCGCCCGGCCCGCGCCGAAACGGCCGGAGAGGCTCGACGCAAGCTCGGCCGAACGCGCGCTGTCCACGTCGAAGACGGTGAGCTGTTTCGTGCCCATCATCAGCGCCGCGTGCGCCACTGCCGCGCCAGCGCCGCCCGCACCGAGCTGCACGACGCGGTCGAGCTTCGCATCGGGCAGGCCGCGTCGGAACCCCTCCGCGAAGCCCGACCAGTCGGTGTTGTGGCCGATCAGCCGGCCGCCCTTGATCACCACCGTATTGACGGCGTTCAGGGCGCGTGCATCCTCCGACAGCTCGTCGAGGAGCGGAATGATCGCCTGCTTGCACGGGTAGGTGATGTTGAGCCCGGCGAAGCCCATGCGTTTTGCCGCGGCCAGCAGCTCGGGCAGCGCCTCTACGCCCAGGCGGAGCTGGTCGAGATCGATGAGCTTGTACATGTAGCGCAAGCCCTGCTCGTCGCCCTCGCGCTCGTGCATGGCGGGCGTGCGGGAGGCCTGGATGCCGGCGCCGATCAGGCCGCAGAGAAAGTGCGATCCGGTGGGTGTCATGGGTTCGGCCTCGCGCGCGGCCGCCGTCACCCGGAGAACCACTTCGCCGGGATCGTCACGAGCGGCGGGAACAGCACGAGCAGCAGCAGCACGATCAGCTCGGCGATCATGAACGGCATGACGCCCTTCATCAGATCCTCCATGCTGATCTTCGACACGCCCGCCACCACGTTCAGCACCGTCCCCACCGGCGGGGTGATCAGCCCGATCGAGTTGTTGATGATGAACAGTACCCCGAAGTAGATCGGGTCGATCCCGGCCGCCTTGACCACCGGCATCAGCACCGGGG
>Ga0335084_10004770_pt1 | contig 13374 bp, 6 predicted proteins | sample Lox_Sample_44_FD_206721 | JGI IMG/M metagenome (GOLD analysis project Ga0335084, IMG submission 206721) | Soil microbial communities from Loxahatchee National Wildlife Refuge, Florida, United States - Lox_Sample_4.4 | ecosystem: Environmental > Terrestrial > Soil > Wetlands | place: USA: Florida... | reverse complement strand
TCTCCAGCACCGCGCGATGCCTAGGCCGGTCCGCCAGCAGCGCCTTGCGGAACGCATACGGGTCCTGCCCTGCCGCCGCCGCGCATTCGTCGACGAAGCATTCGGTGAAGAAGGCGTTGTAGCTGTGCCCGACGCTGCGCCAATAGCCGACCGGCACCGGCTCGTGCGTGAGGACATGCTCGACTTTCCGGTTCGGCAGCGCATACGGCAGATCGAAGGCCCCCTCCACCGTGGTCTTGTCCTTCATCGCATCCGAGGCGAGCGCCGGAAGCAGCCGCGCCATGAAGCTGCCGGTGCAGGATTGACCCACGATGCGGTTGTGCCAGGCGGTGATATTCCCGGCGGCATCGAGCGCGGCGCGAAGCTTCGCCATCGCCATGGGGCGATAGGCGTCGTGCTGGATGTCCTGCTCCCGCGACCAGATGAGCTGGACCGGTACATTCGGGACCTGCTTCGCCACCATCACCGCTTGCATGACGACGTCCATCTCGGCGCGACGGCCGAATCCGCCGCCAAGGAACGGCGTGTGCACGAGAACGTCGGCGCTGTCGATGCCCGCCGCCTTGGCGGCGTACACTTTCACCAAGCTCGGCGACTGGTTCCCGACCCACACCTCGCAACTCGTCCCGCCGCGTACGATCGCCGTGCAGTTGATCGGCTCCATCGTGGCATGAGCAAGGTAGGGCGCGAAATAACGCGCTTCGACCCGGCGGGCCGGGCTTGCAAGCGCAGCGTCGATGTCGCCGGCAGCATCGTAGGTCCTGGCGTCGCCGGACTCGAGCAACGATTGGTACCGCTCGCGCTGCACGTGCGTGTCGTGCGCCGCATTCGGGCCGTCGTCCCATCGGATCGCAACCTCGGCGAGCGCGGTCTCGGCCGGCCAGTAGTGGTCTGCGACCGCCACGACCGCGGCGGCCGACATGCTGGTAGCCGGCAGCGAGAGCACGGCCTTCACGCCGCGCCGCGTCTTGGCCTTGCCGGCATCGAAGGACTTCAGCGAGCCGCCGAAGACCGGGCACTGCCTGATCGCCGCATACAGCAGGTTCGGCAGACGCGTGTCGATCCCGAACTGCGCGGTGCCGTCTACCTTCGCCGGAATGTCGAGCCGCGGTTGCGGCTTACCCAGTACCGTGAACGCCGCGGGTTGCTTCAGGGGCACACCGGCTGGAATCGGCAGCTTCGCCGCCGCCAGCGCCACTTCGCCGAAGCTCACACGCTGGCCCGACCCGCGGTGTTCGATGATGCCCTTGCTTACCGTGCATTCGCCGCTCGGGACTCCGAACTTTGCGGCTGCGGCCTGCACGAGCATGGCGCGTGCCGTCGCACCCGCGCGCCGCATCGGTTCCCAGGCGTCACGCACGCTGGTCGATCCGCCGGTCGCCATCACGCCCAGCGCCTCGCCGAACTTGAACTGGGTCACCCGCGCAATCGCCGCGAGCCACCCCGCATCGTCGGGACGAAACGGCACGCCATCGCCCAGGACGCTGGCATTGGCGTAGACGGAATCCACCGGCGCCTGCTCGAACCCCACCTGTGCGACGTCGGCATCCAGCTCTTCGGCGACCAGCATGGGCAGCGACGTCATGACACCCTGCCCCATCTCCTGGCGCGGAACCTCGACCGTGACGCGGTTGTCCGCCGCGATCCTGATCCAGGCGGTCAACACCGCCTGTCCAGGACCGGCTCGTAGAGCCGAGGGAGGCGTGAGGCGATCGCGTTCTCGGTAGAACCGCCATACGCCGAGCGCCAGCGCGCCGCCCAGCACGCCCGCGGTGATCAGGAAACGCCGGCGCCATGGGCTGCGCGGCCGAGGCTGCTGTTCGTGCTCCATCGTGAGCGGCTCAAGCTGTCGCTTTGTGCGCGAGCGCAAGGATTGCCTGCTTGACGCGCGGATAGGTCCCGCAGCGGCAGATGTTGGTGATCGCCGCCGCGACATCCTCTTCGCTCGGGTTGCGGATCGCGGCGAGCAGCGCCGCGGCGGACATGATCATGCCCGACTGGCAATACCCGCATTGCGGCACTTGGAAGTCGATCCAAGCCTGCTGGACCGGATGCAGCCTGCCGCCCTGCCTGAGCCCTTCGATGGTGGTGACGTGCTGGCCTTCGCAGCCGGAGATCGGCATTACGCAGGAGCGCACGGGATGACCACCCAGATGCACGGTGCAGGAACCACAGGCGGCGACGCCGCAACCGAACTTCGTTCCGGTGAGGTTGAGATGATCGCGCAGCACCCACAGCAGCGGGGTGTCCGGCTCGGCGTCCACTTCGACGCGCTGGCCGTTGACCGTGAATGACAGCATGTGCGTCTCCGACGTTTCGATCCGCGCCGAGTATACGCCGCATCGGCGCCTCTCCGGGGGCTGCCACTCGATGACAGCGTGGGAGTGCGAGCTGCGGCCTTGTCCGCCGCGTGCGGGGCGACGAAGACACCGGCTTGCCCCGCTCCGCCCCTCGTCTTGCAGTGGTAGATTAGCCGGGTCCGTTCATCGTTCATGACACCGTCTCGACGCCGGATGAAAAAGCTCGGAATCGGGCTGCTCGTGGTGCTCACCGTCGCGGTAGCGGCCTTCTTCTTCGTGATCCCGCAAGTCGTGGACCGCAGCCGCAACCGCGTGTACCCCGGGACTGCACCCGCGACTCCCCAAGTGGTCGCCGAGCTGCACGCCCGCTTGCTGATCGCCGATATGCACGCGGACAGCCTGCTGTGGGGGCGCGATCTCCTCCAGCGCAGCAGCGTGGGGCACGTCGATATCCCGCGCCTGATCGCCGGCAATGTCGCCTTGATCGGTTTTTCCGTGGTCACGAAGAGCCCACGGGGCCTCAACATCGATCGCAATGCCGCCGACAGCGACAACATCACGCTGCTCGCGATCGCACAGCGGTGGCCGCCGGCTACGTGGTTCAGCCTCAAGGAGCGCGCGCTGTATCAGGCGCGGCGACTGCACGAGTTCGCCCGCCGCTCCGGCGGAAAGCTCACGCTGATCGAGAATCGCGACGATCTCACCCGCTATCTGGCGTGGCGGCGCAGCGACCCCGAGCGCACTGCGGGCTGGCTCGCTCTGGAAGGGGCCCATGCGCTCGAAGGCGACCCGAGCAACCTCGACGCGCTGTTTGACGCAGGCTATCGGGTGATCGCTCCGACACATCTGTTCGACTCCGAGTTCGCCGGATCCGCCAGCGGACTGGTCAGGGGAGGGCTCACCGCCTCGGGCAGAGAATGGCTCTACCGCATGGAAGCGAAGCACATGATCGTGGACCTCGCTCATGCCTCGTCCCGGACCATCGACGACGTTCTGGCGCTGGCGACGCGGCCCGTGCTGGTGTCGCACACCGGCGTGAAAGGCGTCTGCGACAACAACCGCAATCTGTCCGACGACCAACTGCGCGCCGTCGCGAGGAAGGGCGGCCTGGTCGGGATCGGCCTGTGGGAGGCGGCGACTTGCGGCAGGGATGTCGCTTCCAGCGTCCGCGCCATCCGCTACGCGGCGAACCTCGTCGGATTCGATCACGTCGCGCTCGGCTCCGACTGGGACGGCTCGGTTGCGGCCCCGATCGACGCGAGCCAGACGATCCAACTGACGCAGGCGTTGGTGGAGAGCGGTCTCACGCAGGACCAGGTCGCGATGGTGATGGGCGGGAATGTCGCTCGGCTGCTGTCGCAGCTTCTCCCCTATTGAAGCCTGCACAAATGCCTAACCACCCCGTCACGCTTTGCGCGCGACCCCTCCTTGAACGAGGAGGGGTCGGCCGAAGGCCGGAGGTGGCGTGGCTCGTGTTAGCCGATTACGCAACGCTCAATAGACAAGCGGACATTCCGAGATTTCGCCGTACTGGCACCCGCCGTCCTTGCGGGCAGTGGTCCGGGGCGCCGCTGAGTCGGCACAGATCGAGGCACTCGTTGTTGAATCGGTAGGTCGCAGGTAGGCTGCCGTGAGGTATCCTCGCTAGGCGGACTTGGTTGCCCGCTCGCGCGCTTGGGGCCGACTCCGCCGGCTGGCGTGCGGAAGGAGGCGAAAAGGACCTCACACACGTCATCGGCCTGCTCGACGGTCATCTGGCGAGCGATGGGCCCTACGTTATGGGCAAGACCTTTACCATCGCCGACATTCCGGTCGGTCTGGTTGTGAACCGATGGTTTATGATCGCCGAACTCGAGCGCCCCGATTACCCGGCGGTTGCCGCCTATTACGAACTGCTCACGGAGCGTCCGGCATACCGCAGGCATGGCCGCAACGGAGTGCCTGGATCGAGACGGCTTGCGCGGGACTTCCAACGTCGAGTCGCTTCACTACGTGTCACAACGGTCATGATCTATGCTCCGCGGGAATTACGAGCGGAAGGTCAGGCCGTAACACACCGACCACGGCCGCGCCAATCAACAGGATCACCACGCCGGTCGCGAACGGGATGTTCCAGTCGCCGGTCAGATCGATCAACCAGCCGAACACAATTGGCGACACGATTCCGGCGATCGCGACGCCCATGATGATGTATGCGCTTCCGAGGCCGGCATATTCCTGTGAGATGTCCATCGGAATCGCGTACATCGGTGCGATCGTCAGTTCGAGAAAGAACATCGAGGCAGCAACCAAAGCCACGACGGTGGCGAGATCCTGGATAAACAGGCAGGGGGTCAGAAATGCTGCTGCGCCAACGAGCGACAAGCAAACGACGCTGCAGCGCGCGAGCCGATTGCGTCCTGTTCGCTTTAGGATAGCGTCGGATACCACTCCCCCAACGGTGTTTGCGATCAACGCGGCGAGAAACGGCACGCTGGTCAGCAATGCGGACTTCTTGAGATCCGTGCCATGCTGGTTCGCAAAATATAGCGGAAGCCACGATACGAACACCCAACAGCTCCAACCATAGGTGAACATCACGATGGTGACCGGGAACATGCGTTTGGTCAGAATCCAGAGCGGAATGCGCGCCTTGCGATCGGGCAGCGATACGCTCAAACCTTCCGAGTGCTTCGGGACAATTTTCGGGTGCGCGCGCGGATCGTCCTCGAAGTAAAGCCACCATGCGACCGCCCAGACGATCGCGGCAATGCCGCAGACAACGAACGACGTGCGCCAATCCGACCAGATCATGATAGCCGCCACCAGCGGCGGAGCTATTGCGGCGCCGAGACGCGAGGCGCTATGCGTGATGCCCTGGATGTATCCAAAACGACGGGTGGGATACCAGTTGCGCATGGCCTGCGTCGCCGCCGGAAACGCCGGCCCCTCGCCGAGCCCAACCACGAGCCGCGCGATGAACAGACCGGCGAGCCCGCCGATCAGCCCGGTCAAGATGGTACCGAGCCCGACAATGATCACACAGGCGAAGAGCGTGACGCGCGCGCCGTGTTTCCGGGCCCCCCAGCCTCCGAACAGAACCGACGCCAAATACGCCCACGAGAACGCGCTGAACGCTAGGCCCATTTGCGTATTCGTTAATTGAAAATGCGCCTTGAGCGGTCCCGCAGCCGCAGAAAGGTTCACGCGGTCGAGGTACATGATCGCGAACAAGATACAAAGCAAGGTAGTGACAACTACATGGGCGCTGAAAAGCGGGCGCGAAACCGGCCTCGCGTCTGCTGCACCTTCGGCTTCCTGAACAAGCGCCATGGTCCTGTTTTCCCTCAGAAGCCTTGCTGACGCGTCGTTACATTTTCAATTCAGCATCGTATTCATTTCAGCGGTTGGGATGGCACCCGCATGCCCGTTCTCCGAGAGATGATCGGGTGCGACGGGTGCATGCGTTGGCCCTCGAAGAGGCCCGTCGAACGGCCGGTCTTCGCGAGTTGGGCTGAGGATCGCTTTTGGCCGCTCAACGACCGTCGACCGGAGAGGCCGATGAAACGCGATGCAGTAGACGTGCGGTGCTGTCCAGAGCACCAACGCGTAGGCGCAGCGCCGGCTCTTGACTTCTCTTCGGCTGAGGATCGGAAGTCTGGCTGCCATGAGCACAGCGGGTTGCGAGGTAGGCAAGATGAGCTGCTTGCCACACTGCCGCAGCGGTCGCTCAGCGATTATTCTCCCAGTAGCGGCCTACGGCGAGGTAGTATTTCGGCAGGCACACCCATGGCGCTCGTTGAAGTCTATCGATCCTATCGTCGCGCCGACTGCGACGAACGCGCCTTAGTCCTTGCCGCCGTCGGTGTTGCGTCCGAGCTGGTATCGGTGGGAGACCGCTTCGCGCTGCTCGTACCGGAGGAGTCGATGACCACAGCGGCGAGTCACCTCAAGGACTACGACGAGGAGAGCTTGTCTCGCCAGCCGGAGCCCGGCCCGATGAGTCCGCACCCCGACGCGTGGCTTGGTTCAGTGGGATACGCGGTGGTCCTCGTGGGCGTCGCTGACTGCGCCGCGGTCAATGTTCTAGGCTTCGATTGGTTTTCGTCGGGCCAGCTTGTCCCCGGGCTTCTAAGAAGCGGGGAGCTGTGGCGCACGGTCACCGCCCTTACGCTGCACGTCGACTTCGTTCACCTGATCACGAATTTAAGCTTCGGCATGCTGTTCGGTTATCTCGCGGGCCAATTGCTCGGGCCGGGAGTCGCTTGGGCGAGCATTGTCGCGGCGGGCGCATTTGGGAATCTCTTCGACGCGCTGCTCATGCCGGCAACCCATCGCGCGATCGGCGCATCGACTGCAGTATTCGCCACCCTTGGTCTAATTGCTGCGTACTCGTGGCGTCGGCGCTCCGGGCGCGGTGCGAGCTGGCCCTATCGGTGGGCGCCATTGATCGCCGCCGTTGCTCTGCTTGCGCTCCTCGGTGCCGGAGGGGAGCACACCGATGTGCTCGCACATCTCACGGGATTCTTTGCGGGAACGTTGCTCGGCGCCGTGTACGGAAGCTTGTCCGTACCCCGATCTGGTCGTGCGTTGCCGCAACTGCTGGCCGGTGCCTCGGCGCTGGCGGCGATTGTTGGCGCATGGGCGTGGGCTCTGATCCGCGCGTAGCGGCACCCTCAACATGAGCAACCGATAGACAACTCGTGCGGGGGGCACCACCTGGCAGGTTGCGGCGGGTGCTGACTCCAACAGTAGCGCCGTAGGCGGTCGCGTTACTTCGCAGCCGCTATGACGATTTCCCGACTTGGGTGATGGGCTCGACCGACTGCTTGCGGCCGGTCAGCGACCGTGACGCTAGTTGTTGACCCCTGTTGTTCAAAGGCTCCCACCTGCGCGAATAGACACGCGTCAGCCAGGCAAACGTGCATTCTCGGAAGACGCGGCCGAAACCCGGATGCGTCAGCCAGCGGTCGATCGCTGCCAAATCGTGGACATGCCAGCGGAAGCGACAACGGCTAAGCGCCAGGAAAACCCGGCCTGCGAATAACCAAAGCGTACGGTCCAGCGGTCGCGCAGAATGGTGAACGCATAGACTCGTCTGGCCATGCGAGCCGATCGTTGTACTATCGAGGCCTGCACAAGTGCCTAGCCACCCCGTCACGCTTCGCGTGCTACCTCTCCTTGAACACGGAGGGGAGAACTACCTCTGCCCTCCTCTCACGAGGAGCGGTCGGCCGAAGGCGGGGGGTGGCGTGGCTCGTGTCAGCCGGTTACGCAACGCTCAATAGCTCGGCCGCGTCCGGCAACCACCGCTGTCGAGTTGACCAGGCCTGGCGCCGTCAGTCGGGTGCGCGTTGCGGCTCACGGGAGTGCGTGGTAGCGTTGTGTATCCCATCTCGTGCCAAGCGCGTCTTGCCTGGATCTCGATCCGATGAACCGCGTCCTGCACGAGAATCAACCGTTCGCGTTACCGATCGTCGTCGCGCCGGCCGGGTCGTCGACGGCGGTGGTGCGAGCGCCCCGGCGCCGCTCAAGCAGTGACGCGACCGGGGCAGCGACGGCACGCGCTCGCCGATAAATCCTGCAGCGGAGCCGAGATGCCGGCCAGGCCTTGCGCAGCGTGCGGTCATGTGGTTGCCGACGGCGCAAACTACTGCGAACGCTGCGGCGCGCGTGTCCCTGCCGCATGTCCTGCTTGCGGCGCCGAACCCGCAAGCTCTACCGCTCGGTATTGTTCCTCCTGCGGCGAGAAGCTGGGGCCGCAGGATGAGACACCCGCATCGGTCCACTCGGCAGCCAAGCCGCTTGCACCCGAGCGCCGCGCCGCCGAGCGACGGCAGACCACGGTCCTCATGTGCGACCTCGTGGACTCGACGGCGCTCAGCGCTGACCTGGACCCGGAGGAGGTGCTCGTCGTCTTGCAGGGCTTCCTCGATACCGCGACCGCGATCGTCCATAAGCATCGTGGATTCATCGCGCGGTACATGGGCGACGGGCTGCTCGTCTATTTCGGGTACCCCCGCGCGGACGAGCACAGCACAGAGCTTGCGGTTCGCGCCGGGCTTGAGTTGGTGAAGGCCATCCACGCGCTGCGCCCGTTGCCCGAGATCACTCTGCAGGCCCGCGTGGGAATTGCGACGGGCATCGTGGTCGTGGGCGACTTGATCGGGACCGGCTCCTCCCGCGAAGCCCCGGCGATGGGAGTCACGCCCAATCTCGCTACGCGCCTCCAGTCCGTGGCGCGTCCGGGAACGGTCTACCTATGCCGGGAGACGTATGCGCTCGTGGGGAGGTTGTTCGACTGCAGCTATGTCGGCGCCCACCGTCTCAAAGGCTTCCGCTCGCCGGTGAACGTTTGGGAGGCGGTCGGCACGCGCACTGTGGAGAGCCGCTTCGAAGCGCTGCACCCGCTGGCGTCCGCGACGCAGCTCGTGGACCGCGAGAAGGAGCTCGCTCGTCTCATGCCCCTGTGGGAGCGGGCCCGGAAAGGAAAAGGCCAATTCGCGTTTGTCATAGGCGATCCGGGAATCGGCAAATCCAAGCTGGTGAGCACACTTCTCGAGCACATCGCAGCCGACAACGTCGTTGCGCTGCGCATGCAAGGCGCGCCCAACTACGAGAACAGCGCGTTCTTTCCCATCATCGACCTTCTGCGGCGCATGCTTGCGTACGCCTCAGCCGAGGCACAGCAGGCGCCGGACGCGAACGTTCAAGTGTTCCTCGCCGAGCGCTACGGTCGGAGCGCGGCGGAAGCGGAGCTGATCCGGGATCTGCTGTCCCCGGCGGCGGAAGAAGGGCTCGCGCTGCCCAACCCGACCTCCGAGCGCCGGAAGGAGAGCACGATCCAGGCGTTGCTCGGCTTGATGGGGGCAGTCGCAGCAAGGAAGCCGCGCGTGCTGCTGGTCGAGGATGCGCAATGGGCCGACCCCAGCACCATCGAGGTCCTGGCGCGGCTGGTCCAGCGGCTGCATCGATTGCCGGTGCTGCTGCTCGTCACGTGCCGGCCGGGATTCGAGACGACCAGGATCGCGCGCAAGCCTGCGCGCAGACTCGTGCTCGACCGGCTCGGTAAAGGAGACAGCGCCGCGCTCATCCGGAACCTGTCCGGCGGGAAACCGCTGCCGGCGGACCTCATGGAGCTGATCCTGACGCGGACCGATGGAGTGCCGCTCTTCGTCGAGGAGCTGGCGAAGTCGATGCTCGAATCCTCGACGCTCAAGGAGTCCGGGGATCGTTACGAATACTCTTCCTCCCGCGCACGGGATCCTGTCCCGACCACTCTGCGCGACTCGCTGATGGCGAGGCTCGACCGACTGCCCGCCGCCAAGGTCATCGCGCAGACGGCTGCGACGATCGGACGCGAATTCAGCTACGAGCTGCTGTCCGCGGTGGCCGCCGTCCCCGCTCAGCAACTGGACGAGGCTCTCGCGAGCCTGACCGAGTCCGAGCTGATCTTCCCTGCGACCGCAGGGCCAAGCCGCCGCTACCTGTTCAAGCACGCCCTGGTCCAGGAAATCGCTCGGGACTCCCTGCTCGGCAGCCGGCGCCAGACCCTCCACCGCAGGATCGCCGAGCTTCTCGAGACACGGTTCGCCGAACCCGCAAACAACCAGCCGGAGATCCTTGCCCATCACTACACCGAGGCGGGAGACTACCGCAGGGGCGCCGAGTTTTGGCGCTCGGCGGGCTTGAGCGCCGTGCGCCGGTTCGCGAACCACGAGGCGGCCAGCCATCTGCGCCGCGCGCTGCACGTCCTTTCCCTCTGCCCGGAAACCGCCGAGCGCAATGCGCAGGAGTTGGAGTTGCTCGCGATCTTGGGACAGGTTCTGATCGCTGCAAGCGGGTATGCATCCCCTGGAGTCGAGGACTCGTTCCGTCACGCGCGAAAGCTCTTTGCCGTCACTTCGAACAACGCGCACAAGGCACTGGTCCTCAGGACGCAGTGCCTGTTCCTCGTCACTCGGGCTCGCTACGCCGAGGCACACGGGCCGGCGCGCGAGCTGGCTCAGCTTGGCGTCGAATCCGCAGAGCGGCGCGCTCAGGCGGATGCGGATTTTGTGGAAGGCTTGGCCCACCTGTATCAGGGCAACTTCACTCAAGCGCGCAGCCATCTGGAGCATGCTGTCGCAATCCTCGGCTCGCCCGACGACGGCGACCTCAGCGTGTCCTGCCTGGCTTTCCTGGGGCGCACTCTCGCATTCCTCGGTCAGCTCGATCTGGCATTGGCGCAGTGCTCGCGCTCGCTCAACCTCGCTCGCCACTTATCGGATCAGCGCGCACTTCCGCAAGCATCCGGCATGCTGGCCCTGGTGAGCCACGCGCGGGGCGATCTCACTGCCACGCAGAGATGGACGAAGAGGACGCTGCGGCATTCCAAAGAAAAGGGCACGATGTACTGGCTGCGGGTGGCCGAGTTCTTCGACAACTGGCTCCGTGCGTATGTGGACGGCCGGCCGGCCGGCCTCACCGGCATTGCCAACAGCATCGCGAGCTACGAAGCCACCGGGGCCCGCGTCGGGCTCTCGTTCTTCCTTGTGCTCCAGGCGGAGGCCCATCAACGGGTCGGGCAGTACGACGACGCGCTGACGGTCCTGGACCTCGCGCTCAACCATGTCGAGCAAACCGGCGAAGCCTATTACGCGGCCGAGGTGCACCGAAGACAAGGCGAGCTGACTCTCGCCCGCTGGGGCGCAGCGCAGGCGCAGGCTGTGGAGGCATCTTTCCTGCGCGCGCTCGAGATCGCTCGGCTCCAGCAAGCGCGCACTTGGGAGCTTCGCGCGGCCACGAGTCTCGCCCGCTTATGGCAGGCGCAGGGACGACATCTCGCAGCCTACCGCCTGCTCTCCGAGGTGCATGCAGCGTTCTCCGAGGGCGCTGACACAACGGACCTGCGCGACGCCGCCGCGCTGCTCGGAGAGCTAAGCGCTCGCGGGGCGGGGAGCGAGATTGCGGGTGTGGGCGACGAGAAGGATCAAAGGCTCGGGAGCGCTTGACTGGGCACGCGCCTCGCGTTTCGCCATGTCGGCGAGCCGGTCGAGCTCTCGATGCGCGTTATCCGCCTGCGCCTTATAGGCGGCGAGCAACTTCGCTTTCACCGTTTCGTCCTTGCGGTCCCCGCTCTCGAACAGCCGCCTGACCTTCTCGTCGCGGATCGCCAGCGCTGCGGGCAGTGTGAGGATCCCCTCCTCGAGGTCCTCGTCGCCTCCCCCGCCGAGGTCCTTGTGCTGGAACAGGTCGGCGACGTCGTCGCATCCGTGGTAGAGCGTGCCGAGCAGCCGGCCGAACCGGCGCAGCCGCTGGTTTCTGGCACCGAGACAGGCGCAGACCTCGAACATCGAGCCCGTATCCTCCCGTGCCAGCCAGTACCAGTCGCTGAGCCCCAGCCACCGCTTGCGGTTTTGCCACTGCAGGCATTCGGCGACCGCCAGGCGCTTGAGCAGCTCCGACAGCAGCCGCAGGTCGAAACGCACCGGTCCGACCCAGTCCAGATCCGGCTCGCTCTCGCCGGGTTGCATGGCGTCCGGTTTCGCGGCTGCATACCGCTTCCTGAACACGCTCCGCGCGGAAGGCTCCGTCGTCGTGGCCGCGCCGGACCGGGCATTCGGGAGATCCGCGCCGGTGCGCTGCGGATGTTGCGGATACCGATCGTCGCATTCGTCCACGACTTGTCGCGCGAGCAGGTCGTAGCCGTCCGCAACGATATAGCCGGCGACCATGTATGCCGTCAGCTCATCGTATTTATTGTGCATGGTCGGCTTGCCGCGGCGCATCTCCGACCTGTCCACCAGGTCGTCGATGATCAGCGAGACGTTGTGGAACATCTCGACCACCTGAGCGCTCGTGATGAGGCTGTCCGGCACCGGCCGGCTCGAAATCGCCCTGTGGCAACTGAACACGGTGAGAGGACGGAAATACTTCGCGTCGCAATCGAACTGGTGATCCAGCATCTCGCGCACGAAAGGGTCGGCACGCTGGCGCCAGCGGACGATCGCGTCCTTGAGCCGCTCCATGTCGGCTTCCAGGCGCAGTGCTCGCGCGACATCGCGCGTGGAGGTCGCGAGCTGCTCCTCGACCGCCGAGAAGAAGATCTTCTTGCGGGGTACGGGCGTCGCTCCGGGGAGCGAGGTGCGCTCTCCAGGCAGCAGGCGGCGCTGAAATACTTCGATGTCCCGCTGGAGCGCTCGGCCCTGGTCGGACGCGAACTCCGCGAGCTCGGTCATGAACAGAGCGACCTCGTCGAGCAGCGCATCGCGCACTTCCGGCAACGGATCCGCCTCGGCGCGATAGTCGTCGATTCGACGCCGGATGGCGGGAAGCCGCCAGGAAACGAGCCGTTGCCAGTCGAGTCCCATGCGCACGCCGGCGTTCGCCACGAGCTCGTTCGCCCGAAGCATCAGCGCCAGCGGGTCGGGGTCGGGCAGCGCCGCCTGCTGCGAGCCCGGCCGCTCGCCGCGGAGCCGGTTGCGCATCTGCCGCTCGCCGACGGCGCGCCAGACCTCGGCGATATCGGGCATCAGGCGCGAGCCTTTGAGCAGATCGGCGATGGTGCGACCGACCTCCTCGGCCGACGTGTCGAATTCTCTCGGCATACTCGATCTCCGCGGGTTACAGGCAAGCGAAACCGCCGGCGACTTCCCTTGCAACGCCGATCGATTATGAGCTTTAATGCGCGCAAAGGCGAGCGCCGGGCGCCTGCGGTCATCCCTCAGCCGACCGGGTGTCGCACGAGGCCGGATCGTCATCTCGGGGAGGAGATTTAGCTATGGCAGCGGACACCGGGCAACGGCGCGACCCTAAGGCGCCGAACGCCGCCTTCGGCCGAGCCGGGTCGGTGCTGGCGGCCGCATGGTCTGAATTCTTCGCGCGCGCGTTCGAGGCGGGCGGCAGGACGGTGAGCGACGCGATCCTGCAGGCGCTGTCGCCGGCGGAACGCGACGGGTCCTCGTCGGGCGGGATCGAAGCGCTGATCGAGCGCTATCGCCAGGTCCTCGGAGAGACGGCGAGCCTGCTGCCCGCGGTCGGGCGCTATCTCACCGGGCTCGCGAAGCCGGTGAGCGGCGGAACGAACCGGCTCCTGTTCCGAGTCAGCACGCGG
>Ga0335084_10004767_pt1 | contig 13381 bp, 9 predicted proteins | sample Lox_Sample_44_FD_206721 | JGI IMG/M metagenome (GOLD analysis project Ga0335084, IMG submission 206721) | Soil microbial communities from Loxahatchee National Wildlife Refuge, Florida, United States - Lox_Sample_4.4 | ecosystem: Environmental > Terrestrial > Soil > Wetlands | place: USA: Florida... | reverse complement strand
GCCTCGTCGCCGACCTCGATCGGCTCGCGGTCGTGCTCGCACGCCAGACGCCGGCGTGGGCGCCGGGCACGCGCCAGGCCTATCACGGCATCACGCTCGGGTTCTATGAAGGCGAGCTGCTCCGCCGCATCGATCCGCGGCATCGCAGCCTGGGCCAGTTCTTCCAGGATGAGATCGCGACGCCGCTCGGTCTGGACGTCTACATCAGGCTGCCCGAGGACCTTCCGAACTCACGACTGGCGACGATCACGCGGCCGTCGTTTGCGGAGGTGCTGCACGGTTTTCCGCTTCGTCTGGCGCTCGACACGCTGAATCCGCGGTCGCAGATCGTGCTCGCGCTCAGAGGATCCGAGCTGCCGCACGAAGACGCCCGCGTCTACGCGCGCAACCTGGAAGTGCCGTCGGGGAGCGGCGTCGGCACGGCGCGGGCCATCGCCCGGGCGTACAGCGCGTTCGCCAACGGCGGGGAGCTCGGGCTGCGGCCGGAAACGCTCGCGCTGCTCGCCGCGCCGGCGGTGCCGCCGACGCGCGGCTTCTACGACGAGTGCATGAAGATGCGCGGCGTCGGGTTCTCGCTCGGCTTCATGAAGCCGTCGGCGGCGCTGCCGTTCGGGGGCGCGCGCTCGTTCGGGTCGCCGGGCGCAGGCGGCGCGCTCGGGTTCGCCGATCCCGACGCGGGCGTTGGCTACGCCTACGTCACGTGCCGGATGGGGACGAGGCTCGCCGGCGACCCGCGGGACGTGGCGCTCAGAGACGCGTTGTACTCCGCGCTGCCGGCCTCGCCGGGCGCGTCGGGGCGACGCGTCGCGTAGCCGCCCTACAATATCCCCACCCCCTCATTCGTCTACACCAGTAGATGGAGAGCGCGGCGCGGCTCGCCGAAGCGGACCAGCGCGGCGCGCGACAGCGGGCCGGCACGGTGCGCATGGCACGCCAACAGGACCGGCGAATCAGCACGATCGTCAGGCGCGAGCGGACGCGGCTGCTGAATTTCATCCGCCGGCGCGTGCCCGACCCACGCGACGCCGAGGACATCCTGCAGGACGTCTTCGCCGAGCTCGTCGAGGCGAACCGCCTGCTGGTGCCGATCGACCACGTCGCCGGCTGGCTCTTTCGCGTTGCGCGCAACCGCATCACCGATCTCTTCCGCAAGAAGGGACCGGAGCTCTTCGCCGACGCCATCGTCTCCGGCGAGGACGATGAGCGGGTGCCGTGGGAGGAGCTGCTGCCGTCGGCGGATGCCGGACCGGAGGCGCACTACACGCGCCACGTGCTGCTCGACGAGATCGAGCTGGCAGTGAGCGAGCTGCCCGCGGAGCAGCGCGAGGTGTTCGTCGCGCACGAGCTGGAGGGACGCAGCTTCAAGGACATCTCCGCAGCCACCGGTGTGAGCGTGAACACGCTGCTCTCACGCAAGCACTACGCGGTCCGTCGTCTTCGCGAACGGCTGCAGCGGGTGTACGACGAGTTATCGAATACATAGGGGCTGACTATGAGAAAGAAGTGGTTCTTCTTTGCGCCGCTGGCCTTGGTTGGAGTGCTGCTCTTCACGTTCCTCGGCGGTGAGGTCGTCAAGCTGCTGTGGAACTGGCTGCTGCCGCCGCTGTTCGGCTGGCGTGAGCTGACGTTCTGGCAGGCGCTGGCAGTGCTCGTGCTGTGCCGGATCCTCTTCGGCGGCCTGGGCCGTCACGGCGTGTCGCGCAACATGCGGGGCCGCATGGCGGATCGAATGGCCGATCGCATGGCGGATCGCTGGGGCGCCATGACCCCGGAAGAGCGGGAGCGTATGCGCGACCGCATGCGGGAACGCTGGGGATTCGGCCCGTCAACGCACGAGGCCAGGGAGCTGTGAGCGCCTGTGGCGGTGCCGTCACGCCGGATGCGTGACACCGGCCTCGCCGTGCGTGAGCAGATCGATCAGCCGTTCTTCGAAGGTATCGAGGTCGTCGCCGAGGTCTCGCGTGGCGCCCGTGTAGACCAGCCGCCCTTTCGCGATGACGCTGATCTCGTTGCACAGGCTGCGGATCTCGTGCGAGTCATGGCTGCTGAGGAACGTCGTCACATTCTCGGTCGCGGCCAGACGACGCAGCAGGTTCCACATCTCGCGCTTGGCTGGAAGATCGAGGCCGCGGGTCGGTTCGTCCAGGAACAGCACCTTCGGCCGGCCCATCAACGCACGCGCGATCTCGACACGCCGCTTCATGCCCGTGCTGTACGTGCCGATAAGCTTCCCACGGAAGCGCGGGTCGAGTCCGACGCCGTCGAGCAGCGCTTCGACGTGGTGGTGCGGGTCCGGCAGATGACGCAGGCGCGCGAAATACAGCAAGTACTCGCGCGCGGTCCAGGTGGACTGACTCTCGCTGGTCTCGTCGCTCACGAGCCCGACCAGCCGGCGCACGGCCAGCGGGTCCGCCGCGACGTCGTGCCCCCAGAGCTTCGCCGTGCCTGCGCTCGGCGGAAGGAGCGTCGTGAGCACCCGGATCGTCGTCGTTTTGCCCGCACCGTTCAGGCCGAGGAACCCGTAGAGCTGACCCTTGGCGATCTTGAGCGTGACGGCATCGACGGCGGTGAAGTCGCCAAACCGCCTGGTCAAGCCGCTCGTCTCGATGGCGTACTCGGTGTCCGGGCTCATCGCGTTCGCCGCCAGCGCCTGATCGCCGCGCCAAAGCAGAAGGCCGGCAGGAGGCTCGACGCGACCCCCATCTCGTAGATGCCTCTCGCGACTTGCGCGTCGATGGCGGCGCGCGAGCTGAACGCGCGCGGTTGGCTCTCGCCTGCGACGCGATACGTGGCCTTGACCGTGAGCGGATAACGGTCGCCGCCGATGTCCCACGGCTTCGTCGGATTGACGACGACGGGCACGCGCGCGAACCAGCCGGACGCGATGTGGCGGCCGTCGGGCCCGGCGGGACCCGCGTCGTTTTGATAGATGCGCGTCTCGAGACGCGGCGCCGCCTGGTCGAGCGCGTCCGGGTTGACCGCTGTGACCTCGAGGCCGTTCTCGCCGACGAGCTCGAGGTGAAGGTCCGTGACGGCCTCCGACGTGTCCACTGGTAGAAACACGAGGAGATCGCGTCGCGTGTTCTCGTCCGTTCCCATCGCCATCAGTTCGTCCCGGTTGAGGATCGTGCTGCAGCAGTGGACAGGCGCATCACGGCCTGATTCGACCAGCGCCAGACTGCTGCCGGCGCGGGAAAAGAGCGCGCGGATGGCCGGCGCGTTGTTCCGGCGCGGCGCCGCCTTGTCGTAGTCGGTATCGGCCAGCACGCTCGGCAGCACGCCCAGCGCGACCATCACCAGCGCGATCGTCCAGCGTTGGGCGCGAGTGGCTTCCCAGGTTTCGACGCCCTGGGCCCGAAGAAACACCCAGACCGCGAGCGCGACCGATCCCGCGATCAGGACGACCAGGCTGATCCACGTCCAGGTCGTCGAGGCGGGAACGTTGCCGACCGCGAGGGCGAATCCCAGGCCGTTCTTGAGCAGCACGGCCGGGCTGGCCAGCGTGACATGTCCCGTGCGGCTCGCTCCGTTCGCTTGCGAGACCATCAGCTCCTGCAGCGGCAGGAAACCCGCATACGCGAGCAGCACGCCCATGCCCGTTCCGACCGGCGCCGCGATGCTTCGGCCGATGAACAGGACGCCGATGAGCGCGCCGATCGCGACGCTGGCCACGAGCAGGCCGGGCGTCCACCACAGAAACCAGTGCAGGAGCGGCGGCACGCCCACGTGCCAGACGTACACGACCATCATCGGCACGAGTGCGAGGTAGTAGCCTCCGGCGAACGTGAGCAAGACCAGGATCTTCGCGACGAGCCACTCGCCTCGTCGCACGGGTGCGGTGAACACGCTCTCGACGAAGCGGCTCGCCCGTGCGCCCGCGATGAAGCCCGCCGCGAGGGGAATGAACGCGAGCGGGACGAGGCCGTACGCGATGATGCCGTAGCCGTCGAGCCAGGTGTCCTGCGTGCCCACGGTGGCGAGGACGCCGACCGCCAGGAGCACGACAGCCGCGCCCAGCCACGCAAACCGCCCGCGCATCGTCGCTCTGAGTTCCTCGAGGTAGATGGTGGCGATGCGCACGGCGAGGCCCCCATTTCACCACCGGCGTCTGAAGGATGACTGAAGAGGCGGAAGTCTGTGCGACTATCACCTGATGAGCAGGCGCATCATGTTCACCCTGGCGTTCGCGACCTGGCTGTTTCCGGCCGGCGCCCGCCCCGCCGCGCAGGATCAGACGGCGCCACTCCTGGCGAAGGCGCAGACCGTCGTCGATCTCATGGCCGCCGGGGACTTCGCCAAGACCGAAGAGCTGTTCGACGCCGCGATGAAGGGGGCGCTTCCGGCGGACAAACTCCAGGCGGCGTGGAACGCCGTCGTCCAGCAGGCCGGCGCGTTCAAGCAACGGATGCGCGTCACCAGCCAGCCGCGAGGCGCACTGCTCATCACGCGCGTGACCTGCCAGTTCGAGAAAATGAGCCTCGACGTCCAGGTCGTGTTCGACAAGGACGGTCTCGTCGGGGGCTTGTCGTTCGCGCCCGTGGCCGTGGACTGGAGTCCGCCGTCGTACGCGACCGCGGGATCGTTCACCGAGTCCGACATCACCGTCGGCGCCGAACATTGGCCCCTTCCCGGCACGCTGACGCTGCCCACGGGCGCCGGGCCGTTCCCGGCGGTCGTGCTCGTCCACGGATCCGGGCCCGAGGACCGCGACGAGACGATCGGTCCGAACAAGACGTTCAAGGACCTTGCGCTCGGGTTGGCGGCCCGGGGCGTCGCCGTGCTGCGGTACGAGAAGCGCACGCAGCAGTACGCCGGCAAGCTGGGCGGCATCGCGACCTTCACGGTCAAGGACGAGACGATCGACGACGCGGTCGCCGCGGTGGCGGCGCTGAGGCGCGAGCCCCGGATCGATCCGGCGCGGATCTTCGTGCTCGGTCACAGCCTCGGCGGCGCGCTGCTGCCGCGCATCGCCGCGGCTGATCCGAAGATTGCCGGTCTCATCTCGCTCGCGGGCAACACGCGGAAGCTGGGCGACGCCATGCTCGCGCAGGTCACGTATCTCGTGAGCGCCGCCGGGCCCGTCACACCGGAGGGCCAGAAGCAGATCGACGACACGACCAAGCTCGTCGCGCGCGTTCAGGCGCTCACGCCCGCCGATGCCGGCAGTCCGCAATCAATCGGCGGTGCGCCGGCGTCCTACTGGCTCGATCTCAACAGCTACGATCCCGTCGCGGCCGCCAGAGCAATTCCGCAGCCCATGTTGTTCCTCCAGGGCGAGCGCGATTACCAGGTGACGATGGCCGAGGACTTCGCCGGCTGGAAGAACGGCTTGGCGGGCCGGCCGCGCGTGACGTTCCGCACGTATCCGGCGCTCAATCATCTGTTTCTACCGGGCACGGGGAAGAGCCTGCCGGCGGAGTACAACACGCCGGGTCACGTGCCCGAAGACGTCGTTCGCGATATCGCAACGTGGATCGTGGCCGTCACTGCAGCTCGTGCAGGATATCCTCGAGACGGTCGTAGCTGACCGCCGCGCCCTTTTCCATGCCGGTCTTGAGGACCGTGTCACGAACGTCCTTGGACGGATACTCGGCCGTGAGCGCGAGCCGCGTCTTGCCGCCTTCTTCCGTGAGCACCTGCGTCACGACCGACTCGCCGTCGGGAAACGGCTCATAGATCTCCGTATACACGAGACGGCCCGGCGCCGCAATCTCGCGATACACGCCGCGGAAGGCGAACTCGCCCTTGGGGCCGCGGCCGACGTACCGCCACGCGCCGCCAGGGCGCAGGTCGATCTCGCAGACGATGACGGAGTACCGCTCGTCGAGCGCGCCCCACCAGCGGCGGACGTGCTCCGGTTTCGTCATCGCCTCGAACACCAGGTGCCGAGGCGCGTCGAAGAGCCGCGTGAGGGTGATCTCGCGGTCCGACGGCGTGGTCGTCTTGAACGTGTCGCTATTGAGTACGCGGCTTGCGGCCATGGGTCTTCTCCTTCGCTCTCACGTGTTTCGACTTCAGTTCCTGGAGGTAGTCGTCGAGCCGGTCGAGGCGCCCTTCCCAGATGTGCCGGTAGCGTTCGGCCCACTCGGCGACCTGCTTGAGCGGGCTCGCGTCGATGCGGCACGGGCGCCATTGCGCCTCGCGTCCACGCGCGATGAGCCCGGCGCGCTCGAGCACGCGCAGGTGCTTCGAGACGGCGGGCAGGCTCATGTCGAACGGTTCGGCCAGCTCGGTGACCGAGCGCGCGCCCGAGGCCAGTCGGGCCAGGATCGCGCGTCTGGTCGGGTCGGCCAGGGCGGCAAAGGTCGTCGTCAGATGGTCGGCGGGCATGTACTAAACCTTATGGTTAATTAACTAAGTAGTTTAATACAACACGCGACTGGCGCCTGTCAAGCCGTGGGCGCGCGGGCTCAGGCCCTGCCGCTGAGCTCGCGCTCGCGCTGCGGGAACGCGGCGACGCGCGCTTCGGCTGTCGCCAGGATCGCCCGGAACCGCGGCGTGTCGCGCACGGGATCGAGGAAGCGGCAGTACCGTCCGATGAAGGGGGCGGGATAGAACCCGAGGACCGCCTGTTCGAGCAGATCGAGACCGCGCTCGTGCTGTCCGGCCCAGATGAACGACTCGGCGAGGTGGAACCGGTGATGCGAGTCGAGGGGCGTGACGTTGATGTCGGTGATGCGCGCGAGCGCCCCATCGCGCCGGCCCTCGAGGCCGTCGATCAGGGCCAGCAACTGCCGGGTATACGGCACATCCGGCGCGACGTCGAGAATGACCTGGGCGCGTCTGATCGCGTCCGGCAGCCGGCCGACGAGGGCGTAGGCGTAGCCGGCGCACCAGTTCACGATGAGATTCAGCGGATCGATCTCGACGGCCTTTTCGAGGTCCGGGATGCCGTCGGCGGCGCGTCCCACGAACCAATTTGTGACGCCCGACGCCATCCATGTGAGCGGCGAGAGCGGGTCGGACGCGATCATCCGCCGGGCGGCCAGGCCGGCCTCGGCGTTCTGGCCGCTCGCGAAGTACGCGACGCAGAGCATCAGCATCGTGTCGGAGTCGTTGGGCTCGCGATCGAGCGCCCGTTTCAGATAGTGCACGGCTTCGGGCTGGCGGCCGCGCTCGTACGCGATTTGTCCGAGCAGCGAGTCGCCGTACGGGGCCTCCGGCATCCGCGCCAGGAGGTTGCGGGCTTCCGCCTCGGCCTCGTCAAGGGCCGCGTGCACCGAGCCGACGCCGACCCGCGCCCTGAAGACCTTTGCCTGAGTGAGCAGGGCCTGGAGCGGCGGCGTCTCGCCCTCGATCCGCATCGCTTCCCGGATCGTGTGGACCGCGCGGTCGCTGTCGTACCTCCGCAGATCCTGCCGGGCCTGCAGGACCAGCTCGAACGCGCGGGCGTCCGCAATCGGCCGTTCGGCCATGCGCCGCCGTTCGTCGGAGCTCAGCGTGATGTCGAGCGCGCGGACGATCTCCCGCGACACTCGTTCCTGCACGTCGAACACGTCATCCATCGTGCCGCTGAACTTGTCGGACCAGAGCGGCGCGTCCGACGCCGCGTCCACGAGCTGCGCCGTGATACGCAGGCTGTTGCCGGCTTTGCGCACGCTGCCGTTGAGCAGGTACCGCACGCCGAGCTCGCGGCCGATCGTCTTCACGTCCTTCTTCGTGTCCTTGAGCTGCATCGCCGACGTCCGCGAGATCACGCTGAGCGCCCGCACCTTCGACAGGTCGGCAATGAGTTCTTCGGTCAGGCCGTCGCTGAAGTACTCGTTCTCGGCGTCGGGACTCAGGTTGGCGAAGGGCAGCACGACGATTGACTGGCGGTCGGCCGCTGCCGATTCGGCGCGGCGAGTCGCCGCCGCGGGCGGCGCGTCGGCCCGACGCAGCGCATCGAGCTCGTTGCGGACGTCGCGGGCCGTCTGGATGCGGCGGTCCCGGTCCTTCTCGAGACAGCGCCGGATCAGCCGCTCGAGCCCCGACGGCACGTCGGACCGGCTCGCGCTCGGCGGCGCCGGCGCGTCGCGCAGAATGGCCGATGCCAGCGCGGCCTGGCTGGCGCCCTGGAACGGCCGCGCGCCGACGGCCATCTCGTGCAGCATGACGCCGAAAGAGAAGAGGTCGGACCGCGCGTCGACCGGCCGCCCCTCGATCTGCTCCGGCGACATGTACGGCATCGTGCCCAGCACGACACCCGCGCTCGTCTGCGCCATGGTCTCCAGGTCGCCGGACGAAGGCGACGAGGCGCTCATCTTTGCGAGGCCGAAATCGAGGATCTTCGCGCGGCCGTCGGTCGTGATCATGACGTTGCCAGGCTTGAGGTCGCGGTGGACGATGCCCTTGTCGTGCGCGGCCGCGAGGGCGTCGGCGAGTGGCACCGCGATGTCGAGCAGCGTGTCGATCGGCAGACCCCGAGGCGGGACGTATCGATCAAGTGGTTGCCCCTCCACCAGCTCCATCGTCAGAAAGTGCACGGCGGCATCGCGCTCGACGGAGAAGATCGTGACGATGTTGGGGTGGTTGATGGCGGCGACGGCGCGGGCCTCGCGGCGGAAGCGCTCGATGTGCTCGGCGTCGCGGGCCACGCTGGCCGGCAGGACCTTCAGGGCGACCTCGCGGCCGAGGGTGGTGTCCGCGGCGCGGTACACCTCACCCATGCCGCCGGCGCCCAGAGAGCCGAGGATCTCGTAGTGCCCGAGCCGGGTGCCAGGCGACAGCGTCATTCCCGGCCGGCAGTGTAACCCAGGCGGGCGGACCGGTCTCGCTACTTGAGGGCCTCCAGGCTCGGCTGCAGGAACGACACGAGATAGTGCCCGATCGACGGGAAATGCGCCGCGAGCAGCGTGAGGAGCGGCAAGGCGCCGAAGGCGACGATCCGCAGATAGAAGTGCAGGTCCAGGGCGTTGCCGGTCGTGCCGGTCACGCGGCTGAGGATGGGATCGCGATGGAGCTGCACGAGCACGCCCACCACCATGAAGCCGGTCACGATGAAGATGAGCGTGAAGGACCAGATTAGCGACTGGTGCGGCTCGAAGGAATAGATGTTGAGCGAAATCAGGACGAGGCTGAACGACAGCGCCAGGAAAATCATCACGTGGCGCAGGTGGCCGAGCACGCCGCGAATGAACGCGACGTATCGGAGCGCCACGAACTCCTCGAGGCACCGAAGCTGCCGCTCCGCGGTGTCCGTTGAGCCGTTCTTCTTGTCCTCGGTCGCGGCGTCGCGGTCTTCGTAGTCCACGAGCTGGGACGCCTCTTTCCTCCATCGCGTTTCGAGCACGGTCCAGGCGGCGCTCAGCACCGTTGCCAGCGACTCCTGCAGCTCGCGGAATGTCACGGCAAGGTCGTGGTGCAGCGTGACGCGACGTTCGTCGGCGCTGCCGGGCGGTGGTGCCGACGCGTACTCGCGGAGTGAATCCACCGCCGTCAGCAGAGGCCGCTTCTCCTGGAGCTTTCGCCACTTGCCGATGATTGGCATCAGGCGGCCCTGGGCCGCCGCTGACTCGGTCAGCAGGCGGACCACAGCCACGGCCGCGTCGGCCCTGGCGCCGAGTGCGGCCAGCGCGCTCTCGAGGCTCTCATTATTCGGAGAGTCCGGCGCCGTCACGCAGGCCTTGCACGCCTCTCCGAGGTCGTCAACGGCGGACTTGAGGAAGGAGTTCGCGTCGGCTGATGACAGCGCTTTCTTCAGCGTCGCGAGGTCGTCGCCCAGCGTCTTGAGGTGCGCGCGAATCTTGGCGGCGTCGTGCATTGCCGGGAGCTCGGCGACCGCTTTGCGGACATTTTGAATCTGCTTGGCGAAGTACGCGGTCTCCGGCACGCCGGACTCGCGCGGATCGGTGCCGCTGCCGAGCTGCGCCAGGGCCTCGAGCGAGCGCGCCATGTACGCCCATTCGGCGTCCTCGCCGCCCTGTCGCCAGAACGACCAGGTGAGGCCTTTGACGCGCGAAAACGCCACGCGCACGGGCCGGCGCTCGAGCTCGATCAGCAGTCGTCGCAGGTCGATCCAGATCTCCGCCATCCGGAATCCGGACGACAGCATGAGCGCGACGACGAGGCAGAACAGCACCAGGAACACGAGCCCGAACGTCCATCGCTCGAACAGCTCGAACGGACTCAGCGGATTGAGAAACACGAGCCAGATGACGAACACCGTCGCGAAGGGCACGAGGTACGGCGTTCTGAGCAGGTACCGGTTCACCGCGATTGCGATGTTCCGCTCGGTCAGGTCGCCGGGTCTTGGCCGCGGGCTGGCGCCGGCGGCCTGCGTGGCGGCGACGAGTCGCGGCCGCATGTCGTCGTTGAATCGCAGGCGCCAGATCTCGAAGCACGTCCACGCGTACATCGCGACCAGCAAGGGGATGAGCGGAGGCAGCGGCGAGACCCCGGACACCGGATGGACCACGCGGTAGGCGAAGAAGAATCCGTAGAGCGATCCCGGCGCGTTTCCTTCCGGTCCGCTCAGGATCCACCACAAGAAGAGCAGGAGGCCGGTCCCGAGCCAGATGCCGGCGAGTGTCAGGATCTGCGACGTCAGCGCCCACTGCGTCGCATCGGCTGAAGCCGCTTCGGCGGTCTGCAACCACCTCCAGCGCCGGTAGTACAGCGCCTCGAGCAGCACCGCCGTCAGAACGACGATGAGGACGACGGCGGCGCCAAAGGCCTGGAGCCAGCCGAACGTGGCGTGCCGCAGCGCCGGCAGAAGCAGAAACCCGAGCGCGAGCACGACCGTGGCGCACGACGTCTGAATGAAGAACAGCCGCTGGCGCGGCGCCGCGGCGATGAGTGCGAAATCCCGGAAGCGTACCGCAAATGGCGACGCGATGAGCAGCACGCCGATGTGAAGAATGGCCAGACCGCCAGTCAGCACGAGCAGGACCTGCCATGCGCCCGACAGATCGCCGGTCTCGAGCTGCGGCGTGTCGACGAACTGCCGGCCGTCCAGCAGCCGCACCGGCCAGTACCCGCCGCTGCCCACGACCGTCATCCAGAGCGGAAGTCCGGGTGGCAGTTCCCCCGGCGTCGCGCTCCGCCGCGGCGGCCAGACCTGGCGCAGCGAGGGCGTTTCAGCGTCCGGCAGCAGCTCCTTCATCGTCTGCAACGTCGCGTTGTACTGCCCCACCGAGTACTCGTCGGCGAACGGCAGCACCGAGCTCGGGATCGAGCCGGCGCCCTTCGTCCAGCCGGCGTTCCGAAGGATGAGCGGATACGTCGTGATCGAGAGCATGCCCACATACGGCACGTTGTCGAGCTCGCGCTCGAAGAGCAGGTCGGCGCTCACCATGAAGAGCCGCGCGTCCGGGCACGCCGTCCTGAGGAACTCCGCCAGGAACAGATCGTCGAGGATGTTTGACGCAAGGACGCCGACGTAGCGGAAGCGCGCCCGTCGCAGCTCGGCCGCGATGTTCATCAGCACCGCTTCCTTCGACAACGGACCCTGCGGCCGCGAGAAGTCCGGCGGCGCGTCGCTGCTGTTCGTGGGGTCCGTGAGGTTGAGCGGCAGCTGCTTCGCCACGGCGGCATCCGTCGTCGTGGTCGCGGCGGTCGCGGCGTTGGCGCTCGACGCGTTCCTCAGATTCGAGATCTCGCGGGGAAAGACGAAGTTCTGGACGCACGATTCGCTCGACTCGGCCGCCCTGACTTCTCCGAATTTGGTCGCGGCTTCCGAGAGGATTGCGACTTGCGGCTCTCGGCAGGTCACCGCGTGCGTGTTGCGCAGCGTGCCCAGGAACTCCTGAAGGGCGGAGTCCGTGTCGTGCACGAACGTCTTGAACGACAGCGTCCCGTTCGCGCCGCTCCCGGGGCCTGGCAGCTTCTCATCATCGATCGCCGCCCGGCTCGACACCGATCCGCTGTACGCAACGAATTGACCTCCGGCCGCATCCGTCAATTTGTGCAGCGACGCAAGCGACCCGGAAAACGAGGGCCCGACGATCCGGATCGTGCCGTCGCCCGCGCATTGCACCGTGCAGACATCGCCGACGTAGCGGACGGCATTGGCGAACTGCCGTCCCTGGATGCCAGCCGTGGGCGTGTCGGACACGAGAAACGCGAATACCAGGGGTGGAGCGGTCGCCGACTGGCCGCTGTGGCGCAGCAGGAGGAGCCCAGGTTCCGAGGCGCGTCTCTCGCGCTCCGCAGCGTCGCGCGCGTCCTCAGATGGGTCCGAGGACGACTTGGACGATTCCGACCCGTTCGTCGTCGTGCCGGTCACGCTCCAGGGCAGCCAGTAGCGATCGATGATGTAGCCCGCGTCCTGCGCCGCCAGCTGAAAGCCCTCGAGCGTGCGGTCGAACGTCAGCGCCATGTGCGTGCGCACCGGATCCGGCGCGATCACGATGACTGCGCGCACTGGCATATTGGCAGGGATGCACCAGACGGCGAGTCGACTTGGTCCCGAGGATTGTCCGCACCCGAGCGGCGCCCAGCCTGCGAAGTAGCTCTGCGCCGCTTTCCACGGCCCGTCTTTGCCCGGGTCTTCGGCTGGATGATTTAAAGGCGGGCTCTGCGTGACCTCGGCCTTTGGCCCGGCCTGAGCGGCGGGCACGACGACGCTCGGAAACAGCGCGCGCAGCACGACTGACAGCGCGAGCAACGAACCAAGCGCCGAACCGGTGATCGCGGTACGGTTCAAACCGAGCCTGCCCTGCGGATCTTGGGGAGCGGAGTGACACAAGAGTCGCGGAGAGTCACGCGACTGTCAAGCAACGATTTCGTCAGGGGATTGGGTGTCGCTGGAGTCCGTTCGAGTTCGTTGTTGTTTCGCCCGCCGCTCCGGCCACGCCGAGTGCCCGCCTTTGATCCAAACCGGTGGTGGCGAATCGACCAAACATCACGAAGTCGGCTTGGCCGTTGGCAACTATCCGAATCCTCCGGAAAATTGCGGATCGGCGCACGGCGCTCTAAGATGTCCCCACCCCGAGGAGCCCCTATGGATGCGAAGGTCTCGCGACGTCAGTTGCTGCAGATACTCGGAGCCGCCGGGATCGCCGCGCCCGTTGCCGTCGTGCTGGGTCGGTCGGCGGCCTTCGCGCAGGGCCGCTGCCGGGACGGCTTCGGCACGCCGGGCTGTCCGCTCGACATGGAGACGGCGACCAAGGCAATCACGCCGGTGTTCGCGCCGACGGGCTGGCGCACGGTGTCGCTCGACCACATCGCGTTTCAGGTCGCCGATCATCGGAGCGAGGCCGCTTTCTACGTGGCGCTGATGGGCTGGACGCTGCGGAGTCTCGACGACACGCAGGCCGTGATGGATATCGGCGACTGGGGCACGGTCATCTTCACGAAGGGTGCGCCCGCGGCGGCGCCGGCGGCCGGCGGTGGCGGGGGGCGCGGCGGTGGACGAGGTGCGGCGAACGCGACCGTGCAGGGCTTCTGCTTCGACATCGCG
>Ga0335084_10004764_pt1 | contig 13383 bp, 8 predicted proteins | sample Lox_Sample_44_FD_206721 | JGI IMG/M metagenome (GOLD analysis project Ga0335084, IMG submission 206721) | Soil microbial communities from Loxahatchee National Wildlife Refuge, Florida, United States - Lox_Sample_4.4 | ecosystem: Environmental > Terrestrial > Soil > Wetlands | place: USA: Florida... | reverse complement strand
TCGAATTCACGGTCGCGGAAGCGGTCGGGCTTTTCACCGTCGGTGGTGAGGAAGTCGGTGAAGCGGGAGCGAGCGTTGCCGGCAATGTGCTTGACGAGGATCGCGACCGAGTTCGATTCCGGGTCGATGGTGGTGAAGAACTGCTGGTCGTCGAGCTGCGCCATGGCGGATTCGGCCATGCGTTTGTGGCCACGCAGCTGGCGGCGGATCTCGTCGAGGTAGTGGGTAGCGAAGTCGGACACGGCAGCACCCCATGTCAAAAGTCAGAAGTCAAATTGAAGAAGTTAACCCCTGGTGGTTTGATTTTACTTCTGCAATTTGACTTCTGCCTTTTGACTTAGCCGCAGGCGACTCTGAATCCGTAGTCAGCATATTGAAACTCCGGCGGAATGCTCGAGCGCACGGCGCAGCGCGACATCTTGATGTGATGGCGCCAGGAACCTCCGCGAGAGGCGCGGCGAGTGGCGACCCGGGGGCCACGCGGATTGCGCTCGGGCGAGACGGCGTAATAATTGGCGTCGAACCAGTCGCTGCACCACTCGTGGACGTTGTCGCACATGTTGTAGAGGCCATATGCGTTGGGCTCAGCGCGCCCAACGGGTTCGGGTCCGGTCTTCCAGCGGTCCGTATAGCGGGGAAGGCCATGAGGAGGAGTGTCGCCCCAGGGATAAAGCGCATTCTCTACACCGCCGCGGGCGGCTCGTTCCCACTCGGCTTCGGTGGGGAGGCGGAAGCGGCGTCCGGCGCGGGCGGTGAGCCAGTCGCAGTAGCGCACGGCATCGTGCCAGGAGACTCCAACGACAGGTTGTTCCGGATGGCTGAAGTTGGGATCCCTCCAGAAGGGCGGCGGAAGAGAAGCTGTGTCGCTGAGGAACCGCGAGTACTCCGCGTTTGTCACTTGCATAGTGGCTAGTTGAAAAACATCGATCCAGACACGATGGACAGGCTTCTCGTTGTCCTGGCCCGAGTCGCAGCCCATGAGGAACGAACCGGCGGGAATGGGGATCAAGTGCGAGGACGAACCGACGAGTTGGGTTAACGAAGTCAAAAGTCAGAAGGCAAATTGCAGAACTAAGTCAGAATCGAGTCAGATTCGGCGCAAGGCGCGAACGACCTCCTCAATTCTATTCTTCTGGAAGAGTCGGATGGCAGCGATGCCTGCAGCTCCGGCTTCAAGACAGGCGGCAGCGTTCTCCAGCGTAACGCCGCCTAGAGCAAGGACTGGGACGTTCGCCTGGCAGGCTTGTCGGAGCGTTTCGAGGCCGGCCGGGGAAGTGTCGGGGCGATCTTTCTTCTCAAATACTGGAGCGAAGACGGCGAAGTCGGCGCCGTCGGTAGCGGCGCGGATCACATCGGCGGGCGAGTGACAGGAAACAGTGGTGAGGAAGTGGTCAGTGGTCAGTGGCCAGTGGTCGGCGGCTCTTCGGACCACGTCACGAACTTCTGTGGGCGAAACGTCGTCGGACCGCAGGTGCACGCCATCGGCGCCGACCGCGAGTGCGATGTCGGTGCGGGAGTTGATGAGGAGAGCAGTGGTCGGTGGCCGGTGGTCAGTGGCCAGTTTCACTTCTCCGATTGCACATACGGCTTCGCGCGCAAGGGATTCCAGCTCTTTTGTGGACAAATCCTTTTCGCGGAGCTGAATGTAGTCGACACCTGCGCGGGCCGCTTCCGCGATCTTCGCAAGCAGGGCTTGGCGACGAGCGGTCTCTTCGCCGGGGAACTGGGTGCGATCGGTGATGTAGTAAAGCAAACAGCGGTCAGGCATTTACTGTCAGCCTACTACGGGGAACCCCGGATGCGCGGGTTGCGGTGCCCTAACCCGTCTTGAACAAGGGCGACAGATGCGGCAGCGCCTATGGCCGCGTCTTGGCGATTTCCGGCATGGCAGCTTCAGCGGCTCGCTTGGGCTGCGGACCGAGGTGGTACCTGGTCAGGCCCTCTTTCAGGAATTCGAATCCTTCCTCGGGAGAGTCAACCAGCTTGAACAGATTGAGATCGTCGGGTGCGATGACGCCCGCATCGGCCATCGCCTTGAAATTGAGGATCCGGTTCCAGTACTCGCTGCCGTAAATGACGACGAGGATCTTCTTCGCGAGTTTTTCGGTCTGCGCAAGGGTGAGGATCTCGAAGAGTTCGTCGAGGGTGCCGAAGCCTCCAGGAAAGATGACCAGGGCTTTGGCCAGATATGCGAACCAGAACTTCCGCATGAAAAAGTAGTGAAACTCGAAATTCAGAGAAGGGCTGATGTGCGGGTTCGGGGACTGCTCAAAGGGCAAATTGATGTTGAGGCCAATCGTCTTGCCTCCTGCTTCCTGAGCGCCGAGGTTGGCAGCCTCCATGATTCCAGGACCGCCGCCAGTGGTGACAACGAAGCGATGGCGCTTAGCCGGAATCTGCACGGACCACTCGGTGAGCAAGTAGGCCAGACGGCGGGCGTCTTCATAGTAACGAGCCATGTCGACGGCAGCGGTAGCCCGCTTGATATCCGAGGCCTGTTGATGAGGCGCAACGTTCGCGCCGTTGTTCTGTACCTCGACCAGTTTGCTGGCTGCATTCTGCTGGTCCTGAAAGCGCGCGGATCCGAAGAAGACGACCGTGTCCTGGATCTGCTCGCGCCGGAAACGCGACAGAGGCTCGATGTATTCGGAAAGGATGCGGAGAATCCGCCCGTCCGGACTGTTCAGGAAGGGCTCGTTCTCATAGGCAAGAGGGGCGGTTGTGGGTTTCTTGGTGTCCATGGCGTTCGCTAGTTGCTTGTCCCCATTGCTCGTTCCAACTCAGCCTCGGTTCACCAGCAACAAGCAACTAGGAACCAGCAACTGACCTCTACTCATCCTCTCGGTATTGAATCGCCTCCCAGAACCCGATCCACACGTTGAGCACGCCCAAGCCGGTGCATAGGCCTCGAAAAAAGCCGTTGGCAAAAACATTGCGCACCACCGGAGACAACGCCAGCAAATGATTGTCGGTCCACTCCGGGCGCCAGGGCAGGATCATCAGCATCACGCCCAGCGTGGCGCACAGGAACACAAAAAAGAGTACGCCGACACGTCGGAGCCAGATGCGCGCGGCAGAGCGCGGGCGCCGCGTAAGGTCCGGGAGCGGAGGGGCGGGTGGAGAATCGGGCGGTGGCTGCAGGTCCGGCAGGCCGGTCGAACTGCGGGCCAGGGGGAGCTTGGGATCGGAAATCATCGTGCGCGTTGTCACGGGGCGAGCCAGGGACAGAGTGGCGTCCAAAGCGCGAAAGTGGAGACCCCTGTTGCATTCTACGACTTCAGGGCCTGAATGCGCTCGGCCACGTCCCGGTAATCGATATTCCCGCCATAAACGGCCGTGAAATGGCGCAGAGCTGCGGGCCTATCGTGGGCGGACTCGCAGGCGGCGCCGAGCTCATATTGGATGGCCAGGCGCGACTCGTGATCAAGCCCAGGAATCGCCAGGGCTTTTTCAAACCAACGGATAGCGGCTTCGGGCACGCCTTTGTCCAGGAAACACTGGGCCAGCCAGGTGTATGTCTGGACGATCTGCGCGAACTGGTGGCCGCGATCGATCCAGGCGCAAACCTTCTGCAGTTCGGCGATAGCTTCGTCGAGCAGGCCCATCTCACGAAAGGCGACACCGAGGTTGTAGTGCGTCTCCGGATCCTCGTCGGCGCTGGCGACGTCCTCTTCAAGTTCGTGCTTGAGTTCGCCGAACATCTCGGAAAGGTCGACGCTGTCCTGCGGATGCATGGCTTGCGCCCCGGCGCCAAGGGGGCGAACCGGCGTCTTGCTGTAGCTGAGAGGTCCGGCGCTGGCGGCGGCAGCGGTTGCACTCGCAGCCGCGGGCTTTGCCGGCGCTGGAGCCGGCGGAATCTCGACGTGCGCGGCGGGCTGGGGTTCATGGGCAGGTGCGCGTGACGACACGGACGCCGCCGCCGGGGCAGCCTTGGCTGCCGCGTGAGCAGTCTGTGGCCAAGCCGGCAGAGGCTGCATTGGAGCCGCAGGAGCCTCAGGCTCAGCCGCCGGTTCGGCAGCAGGGAACGAGTCGCCCAGCGACTTTTCGAGGTCGGAAACGAAGGCCGAGAGATCGCTGGTTCCTGCTGGCTCGGTGTGAGCCGGGGCGGCGTCGGCGCTACGGGCCGCTTCGACGGCGTCGTGATAACCCTCCAGTTGCTCCTGTGGCGCTTCTGTGGCGGAGGCGGGCTCCACTTCGACTTCGAACCCGTCACCATCGTCCGCCGTAACCTCCGCGACTTCGGGCTCCTGCTCAACCTTCTTGGCGGCCGCCGCTTCGATCTGAAGACGGATCGCTTCGACGATGCTGCGATCGCTGGTCAGCGATTTGAGGCGCGCAAAGGCGGCGCGCGCCTGATCGGTCATGAAGTGCTCGAGATAGAACCGGATCTCCTCTACCACCTCGGCAATTTCCTCGGCGCTGCCGGAAGGATGGGCGGCGCGATCTGGCTCCGCCTCGGCTGGCGGCTCGGTGGCCGCGGCTTCCTGAACCGAGAAGGAATGATCCCAGTCGGTAAGATCTTCGGTTGCGTGGCTCTCTTGGGCCGGGGGTTCCTGAACCGCGAACTCCGGCTCGGCCTGGATCGCAGGCTCGGCGGAAATCTCGTGATCCTGCGCGGGAGGCACGGCAGGCCACGGCGTCGTGGCTTCGGCCGCGGCTGCAGCGGCCGCTGCGGCGACGGGCGGAGGCGCAGAAGACTTGGCGGAAGAGGTGACAGTGGCCCGCTCTTCGTAGCGTGCAGCCAGATCGCCGTAACGGACGGCTTCGTCGGGATATCCAGCTTCGTGATAAACGCTCTCGAGTGTGCGGCAGCACACTGCGGCTTCTGTGAAACGCAGCGAACGCGTGTGGAGAGCGGCCAGGCGTTGATTCAAGCGGACATCTCGCGGCGCCTGGGGCAGCGCGCCGAGAAGAGGCACAATCGCCTTTTCGGGGAGATTGTAGGAGAGGAACAGGTCCGCATCAGTAATGGCCGAGCGGACAGCAATCGCCACGTCATCGGGGTAAGACTGATCGACGATCGGCGCGGTCGCTTCCAGTTCCTCGACGATGACGGCGCCTTCTTCAGCCGTGATCAGTTTGGTCGGCGACGATTCTTCGATGTGCTTCAGAACCTGCTGGTAGTTCTGCATGTGCAGCGGGTTCTGCGGCTCTATCGTAGCCAGCATTTGATACAAGTCGCGCGCCCGAACGAAGTCTCCGATCTTGGTACAGGCATGCGCCATGAGTTCGGTGACTTCGCCGACGTGCGTGCTCTCTCCAGCCTTGTTGAGCAATTGCAGCAGGATGTCGAGAGCACCGACATCGTCACGCACGTGGGTGATCATGGCGTGCAAACTCGACAGTAGCTTGGCGGAGTCGGTGGCGAGCAGCCGGTCGGCATGCTGGCAGTAGATATTGAGTGCCTGGTGGTACTGGCCGGCATGGGCGCAACCTTCCGCCAGGACGAACAGGCCCTCCGGGTCGTTGTGCACTGCAAGAAGCTTGTCGGCGAGCGGGGTGGCCTGAGCCAGGTTGCCGGTCTGGAGGTAGGCTTTCAGCAAGTCGCGTAGACCCTCAGGGTGCGAATCGATGTCCCCGACCTTTTCAAGAAACTGGATCGCTTTCTTGGGTTCGTCGGCCTCGAGGGCGGCGCGGCCGCGCAGCAGCAGCACGTAGCTGTTGCCCGGATCGAGGATGAGCATGCGCTGCAGGATTTCTTCGGCCGCAGAGAGCGAACCTTTGGCACGCAACGCCTCAGCGGCAGCGCTGAAGATCTCCCATGCTTCCGTCTTCTTACCCAGCCGCACATAGACTTCGGCCAGCTTGATGCGCATGGAGACGTTTTCCGGGTCCATCTCCAGGACCTTCTGGAAAAGCCGCACGGCCTGGTCAAGTTCTCCATTCTTCATGAAGTCTTCCGCGACCTGGAGATACTGGGCGCGGGCATCATTGAAGAGGCCTTGCTGGGTGTAAAGTTCGGCGAGTTTCAGAGATCCATCCACGCTCGGCGCGAGCTTGGAGATCTTCTTGTACATCGCGATGCCTTTGACGGTGAAACCTTGCGAAGCATAGGCATCGCCGACTGCCTTAAAGCACTCGACAGCTTTCGCCGTGTCCCCAAGGCGAGCATAAAGATCGCCGACGGTGTTGGTGACGGTCAAGTCCTTGGGGTCGTTCTTGAGAATCTTCTCGTATTCCGAGATGGCGTTCTGCAACTTGCCTTGCTGGACAAACTTCTCCGCGGCGCTGAGAACTTTCTGTTTGTTGAACCCGAAGCCGAACGCCATAGAAGTGCGGACTCCCGCCTTGATTTCCTTCACCCCATCACGTCCACAGCGGCCGTGCCGGGGATCAGTCCCCGCCGAACGCCCATGAATCCTGGGAGCGTGCCGAAGGGGGCATGACATCACCGGGATTTCCCGGTGAAACAGCCGCGACCATCCGAAGATGGTCACGTCGAGGTTCATTGTAAGACTGGTGGCAGCGAACTGTATGGTTACCAAGGATTACCAAAGGGGAGTGTACGTCCGGGTTACGGGCGGAATCTGGACAGATGGCGAGAGGGTGCCAACGGAAGCTTGGTCAGAAGTGGGGCAGGCCGGCGATCAGGGTTACGCACAGAAAGTGAGGGGACCGCGGAGAAGAAAATCGCATCCGCATCACTGCGACTCTGATAGGATGTAGGCGCCCCGCGACTCCCGATGCAGAGCGCTTCTCTTGCAATACAATATCGATTTTGCATCACCCAGAGTTTCGAGGCGGTTCCTTCCTTTATTCCTATGCAAATCACAAAACTGTTGCGCACGTTCCTGGTTGTCGTGGGCCTGATTCCGCTTGCTTATGGACAGACCTCTGCGTTTGTTCCAAGGACCGCTCTGCCTGCGGCGGATACCCAGGCGGAGCAGCGGCCGTGGATGAACTCCGGCCTATCGCCGGATGTCCGCGCCGAGATGGTACTGAAGGAAATGACGCTGGACGAAAAGATCGGGCTGCTGCATGGCAATGGGATGTCTCACGTCCCGAACTGGCAGATGCCGCTCACGCCGGTGTCGAATGGCGGCGCCGGAATGGTAGTCGGCGTTCCCCGGCTGGGGATTCCAAACCTGTATATCTCCGACGCCGCGTACGGCGTGCGCAGCAGTGGAGAGAACGGGCGCTATTCAACCGCGATGCCGGCCTGCATCGGGCTGGCGGCGACGTGGGACCCGGAAGTCGCGTTTGAGTACGGTGCGCTGATCGGACGCGAACTGCGCGCACAAGGCTACAACATGTCGCTGGGCGGTGGTGTCAACCTGACGCGGGAGCCGCGCAACGGACGCACGTTTGAGTATCAGGGGGAAGACCCGATCCTGGCGGGAACGATGGTCGGCTATCTGGCCAAAGGTACGCAGGCGCAGCATGTGGTGGGCGATATCAAACATTATGTGCTGAACGATCAGGAGACCGGCCGAACGTTCGTGAACGTGTCGATCTCGAAACGCGCCATGCAGGAGGCAGACCTGCTGGCGTTTCATATCGGCTTGCAGATATCCGATGCTGGGGCCGTAATGTGCTCGTATAACCGCCTGTTTGGCGACTATGCGTGCGAGAACACGTACACCCTGAATCAAGTATTGAAGAAAGACTGGGGCTTCAAGGGTTTCGTGATCTCCGACTGGGGAGCAACCCACAGTACCGAGAAGGCTTCGGGCGCGGGCCTGGACCAGGAGCAGCCGATGGCGGACTTCTTCGGTCCGAAGTTGAAGGAAGCGGTCGACGCGGGCCGCGTCCCGATGGCGGAGATCGACGATCACGCGCGGCGAATACTGCGCTCGGAGTTCGCCTCGGGAATTGTGGACGACCCAGTACAGAAAAGCGTGGCCGATGTCGAGGGGGGGCTGGAGCTTGCCCGGCATATCGAAGAGCGCGCCATCGTACTGCTCAAGAATGCGAATGGAATCCTTCCGCTCAACGCGGCGAAACTGCGCAGCGTGGCCGTGATCGGTCCGCATGCCGACGTGGGAATGATCTCGGGAGGAGGTTCGGCACAAGTGGATCCCCCGGGAGGGAACGCGATCGAACCGCCGGGCAAGGGTCAGACGAAGTGGGGGACGCCAGTTTGGTTTCCGACGTCGCCGTTGAAGGCGATTCGGGCGAAGTTGCCGAACGCGAAGGTGGAATTCAACTCGGGCGCCGATCCGGCAGCGGCCGCCACGCTGGCGAAGAACGCGGATGTGACGATTGTCTTTGTCTACCAGTGGCAGATCGAGGGAGCGGATCTGCCGGACCTGTCATTACCGGACAATCAAGACGCATTGATCGCGAAAGTTGCGGCGGTAAATCCGCGGACGATCGTCGTGCTGGAGACGGGCGGACCGGTCACGATGCCGTGGATAGAACAAGTCAGTGGCGTGCTCGAAGCCTGGTACGCGGGCAGTCGTGGACATGTTGCGGTGGCTAATGTTCTGTTCGGAGAAGTGAGTCCGTCCGCGAAATTGCCTGTCACATTTCCGAAAAGCGTCGAGGATTTGCCGCACCCGGTGATTTCGCCACTTCTGCCCGAGGACAGTAACCGCCGCGATGAGAGCAAAGCTGCCGAATCGAAGTATTCGGTTCACTACGACGAAGGTCTCAAGGTTGGCTACAAGTGGTACGACGCGGAGAAGAAGCCGGTGCTTTTTCCGTTCGGGCACGGGCTTTCCTACACGACGTATCGCTACTCGAACCTCAACGTGAAAAGCGGAGCAAAACCGACTGTGTCCTTCACGGTGACGAACACGGGCAAACGCGAAGGCATCGAGACAGCGCAGGTGTACGCAATGTTGCCGGAAGCGGCGCAGGAACCGCCGAAGCGCCTGGTCGGTTGGAGCAACGTGAAACTGGCTGCCGGCGAGAGCCGCGAGGTCAGCGTCGAGATCAATCCGCAATACCTGCAGATCTTCGATGAGCAGGCGAACGGCTGGAAACACGTGCCGGGACAATACACCTTTGCGGTGGGCGGTTCGTCGGCGGAGCTGCCGCTAAAAGAGCAAGTCCAACTGCAATAGTCAGCGGGAATCCTTGTCCAGAGCGGAGGTGACGTTGGATGTCATTCCGCTCCGGACGTTTGTTTTTTGCTGCGACGCTGTCCGTGCCTACCAGACCCGACAGGCGTTCTGGTTCACCATCGGGGCGTCAGCCTTGCAGTGGTAGGCCTCGCGGAACTCCGGCATGTTCGAGACGGTTCCGTTCACCCGATATTTGCCCGGGGAGTGCGGATCGATGGTCACGAGCATGCGAGCGATGGCATCGGTCCGGTTCTGGCACCAGACGTTCGCCCATCCCAGGAAGAACCGCTGCTGCGCGGTGAGTCCGTCAATCGGCGGCGGTTCTTTGCCCGCAAGAGCGCTCAGCAACGCCATGTAGGCGATGCGCAGACCGCCGTTGTCGGCCGTGTTCTCGCCCAGCGTCAACTTGCCGTTCAGCTTCAGGTCGTCCACAGCTACGAAACTGCCGTATTGATCCTTAACGCAGCTGGTGCGCTCTTCGAACTTCTTCTTGTCATCCGCAGTCCACCAGTCACGCAGGTTGCCATTGGCGTCGAACTGGCTGCCCTCGTCGTCGAAGCCGTGCGTGAGTTCGTGTCCGATGACTGCGCCGATGCCGCCGAAGTTCATGGCATCGTCAGCCTGGTTATCGAAAAACGGCGGCTGCAGAATCCCCGCCGGAAAGGTGATGTTGTTTTGGAGCGGGTTATAGCTGGCGTTGATGGTCATCGGGGGGTACGGCCAGTCGCGCTTGTCGAGCGCGGTGCCGATCTTGTTGAGACGGCGCTGCAGATCGTGAGCATTGGAGCGTTGCGAGTTGCCGAGCGCGTCGCCGCGGGCGATTTCAAGTTTCGAATAGTCGCGCCACTTGTCCGGATAGCCGATGCGGTTGGTGATGGCAGCGAGTTTCACGAGTGCCTGCTTCTTGGTGTCCTCGCCCATCCAGGGCAGCGACTTGATGTCGTCCCCCAGCGCCTTCTCGAGATTCTCCACCATGGCAAGCGTGCGGGCTTTGCCTTCCGCGCCGAAGGTCTGCTCTACGTAGATCTGGCCGATGGCCTCGCCGAGATCACCGTTGGCGTAGCCGACGCACCGTTTCCAGCGCGGCCGAAGTTCTTTGGTTCCCAGCAGCGTCTTGCTGAAGAACTCGAAGTTCTCGTTGACAAAAGCCGCGGGCAGCATTGGGGCGTTGGCATGAGCGGCGTGCCAACGCAGGTAAGTTCTCCAGTCATCGATGGAGTGGGCGTTGATGACGGTATCCATCTGCTTGACGAAATCAGGCTCGGAGACATTAAGTGAATCAAACTTCGGAGCGCCGACTCCCTGGAAATAAACACCCCAGTTAAAGGAAGGGCTAAGCGCCGCGAGATCCTTATCGTCCAGTTTGTGATAGACCTTCTGCGGCTCGCGGCGGCTGGTCTGGTCGAGCGCGCCCTTGGCGAGCCCGGTCTCAATATCCATGACGACTTTGGCCTCGGCGGCCGCTCTGTCGGGGCTATCCCCGAGCAGTTCCAGCATCTTCTGGACGTGCAAGACGTATTGCTGCCGGAGTTCGACTGACTTGGCATCGTCCTTGAAGTAATAGTCGCGATCGGGCAAGCCGAGGCCGCCCTGATCGACTTCGGCAATGATCTGGCTGGCGTTCTTGAAGTCGGATTCCGACCCGAAACCAAACAGAACGTCGGTTCCTTCACGATGCAGCCGGAGGATTTCCTTCGCCAGGTCCGCTTTTGACTTCAGAGCGGCGATGCTATCGAGATCGTGTGCGAGCGGCTTTATGCCGGACTTCTCGATGGCGCTTTCGTCCATGCAGGAAGCGTAGTAGTCGCCGATTTTCTGCTCGGTAGCGCTGCGGCCCGATGTCTTGGCCGCGGCCTTTTCCAGGATGTCGCGGACGATGTACTCGCCACGTTCCTGGAGTTCGTTGAAACGTCCCCAGGTGGCGCGGTCGGCGGGCACGGGATTCTGCGCCTGCCACTTGCTGCAGGCATAAGCATAGAAGTCATTGCACGGCTCGATGCTCTTATCGAGCATGTCAGGCGAGAAACGAACTTCGCCAGGCTTCTTGGATTCAGCCTGCTGTGCCCAGAGCGCCGGCACGAGCAAGGCAGAGACGGCCAGAAACTTCAGAAGAGAACGCATGTGTGGATGTCCTCGAATCGAGATGTTGGAGCAGAACGGTACACGTGAAATAGAGGCCGGGTCCGGGAAGAATTCCCAGACACACACCAAGCCATTGTATTGGACGCAGGAGCAAAGCGAACGTCAACGGAAGTCGAAATCAGAAGGGTTCTAGAAGACCTTCACGTGGAACGTCAGATACTTCTTCGGATTTTCGCGAATGGATTTAACCAGTTCGCGTGTCTCGACCAGCATCTGGTTGCTGTTGTTGTAGAGCGCAGGATCCTTGAACAGCAATCCGGCAGTGCCTTCACCCTTTTCCAAACGAGCGCTCAGAGCCTCGAGGTTGCTGATCGTGGAGTGCAGCTTGGCGGCAAATTCCTCGTCGTGCGCGAACTTGCCGATCGCACCTTTCCCGGCGTTGATGTCGTCGGTCAGTTGCCGAATGTTGGCGATGCTCTTGTTCGCGTTGTTGTAGAGTTCGGGGTCTTTCAGCAGTTTGCCAGCCGTTCCTTTGCCCTGTTGCAGGTCATCCACCAGCAGATTGACCTTGTCGAGGGCAGTCATGGCTTTCTTGTAGGCTTCATCGCTGGTCAACAGCGGACCGATCGAGCCTTTGCCCTGCTGGATGTCGTCCATCAGCCCCTTGAACTCAGCGACGGTGGTATTGAGGCGGTCATAGAGGCCGGGATCGTAAATGAGTTTGCCGATCGATCCCTGGCCGCTCTCGACGAATGCCACGATGCGGTCCAGGCGCTTCAGCAACGCGTCCATGTTCTGGAGTGTGCTCTGGCTGGCGCGGACGACATCGTCGATACCGGGATTCGCGTGCGTGGCGAGCGTATCGCCGTCGCCTGCCTCGGGTCCCTTGGCGAAGGTGCTGGTGATGTTGATATAGGTTTCGCCGAGCACTCCGGCCGTCGCCAGACTTGCCACCGAGTCCTTGCGCAGGTTGAACGAGTAGGTTGTGTTCACTCGCATCGTGACCTTCACCGGCGTCGGCTGGTGGTCAGCCACAAGCCGGATGCTCGTCACGTTGCCGATGTCCACCCCTTCGAGGCGCACTGGAGCGCCGTTGCGCAGGCCCTCGGAACTGTCGAAATACGAATAGAGCACGATCTTCTTGGTCAAGAAGCCGCCCGTGCCGCTCATGAGGAAGATAAGAACGGCCAGCGTGATGCTGGCGAAGAGGACCGTGAGTCCGACGCGCAGCTGCGACCATTTCAATTGTTTTTGACTGGGCACGGGTACAGGTCGAAACGACAGGACATAATAACAAAAGCTTGCAACATTTCAGGGTTTTCCACGAATCAGGCCGGCTGAGCGGGGGCAAACGTCCGCGATAGGGCCAGAGCCAGAAGGTAGGCCGCAGCGCCGCAGGCGAGTGTCATGTTCAGTCCCCAATGGATGGCAATCACCATGGCCAAAACCGATCCAAGGACGCTGGAAGCCGCATTCATCGCCCATGCCCATTCGACGGCATTGCCGGCCGCGACCGCAGCCTCCGGAGTAGCGGCAAGAGCCCGTAGCCCTGTGGGGAATGGCATCCCCATGGCCACGCCGAGGGGTACCAGCAGAAGCGCGCTGACGAGCAGTTTGACGGCAAAAGGCATTCCGACAAGAGCGTTCAGCAAGGCAGGCAGCAGGAGTACGTGAAGGCCGACGGCGGCGGCGAGCAATACCAGAGGGATCCAGACGCGGGCCGTGCGCGGAAGGCATCGTCGGGAGAGCAGGCTTCCGGCTCCACTCGAGAGCAGCAGGAGAAAGATAACCACCGTAAGAGCGTAGGTTGGATGTCCGAGGAACAGGACAAACCGTTGAATGAATGCGATCTCCACCAGGATGTAGCCGAGGCCGACCGCGACGAAATAGAGCAACGAAATCCAGCGACGGGGGCGAAGATGACCTCGGCTGTTCCGTCCAAAGAGCATGGGGAGGACGAGAAAGACAAGCACAGCGACGATCGAGATCAACAGCACCATTCCCAGGACTACGACCCCAAGGTTCACCTTCCAGTCGATGCCTTCGCTTAAGCCCTCGTCACGAAGAATCTGGCCAACCTTGAGGGTAAAGAAGAAAAATGGCGCGTTGTCGCTGACCGGCGCTACGTTGTAGGCGTAGTCGCGAGCGAACGCCCACGGGTCATTCCGCGCAATCAGGCGCGAAAATGGATTGTCGCCCGGCGCTGACGGCAGGTAGAGCGGCTGCAGGTCGTCGTTGTCTTCGACGTGCTCGATGACGGCTGCTTCTTCATTTCCCAAAAACGCGGATTTTT
>Ga0335084_10004761_pt1 | contig 13386 bp, 12 predicted proteins | sample Lox_Sample_44_FD_206721 | JGI IMG/M metagenome (GOLD analysis project Ga0335084, IMG submission 206721) | Soil microbial communities from Loxahatchee National Wildlife Refuge, Florida, United States - Lox_Sample_4.4 | ecosystem: Environmental > Terrestrial > Soil > Wetlands | place: USA... | reverse complement strand
GGGCTGAACGGCAACCTCGGGCCCTACATGGAGCGCGGCGCGCGCCTGTACCTGAAGGAGCATGCCAAGGAGCTGCCGCCCGGGGTGAACATCGAGTTCCTGATCCGCGACGACACCGGCCCCAACCCCGACAAGGCCAAGCAGCTCGCGCAGGAGCTGATCGTGCGCGACAAGGTGAACCTGCTCGCCGGGGTGATCTTCACGCCCAACGCGATGGCGATCGCGCCGCTTGCGACCGAGGCCAAGGTCCCCTTCGTCATCATGAACGCGGGCACCGCGGTGATCACGACGCGCTCGCCCTATATCGTGCGGCTGTCGTTCACGCTGTGGCAGTCCTGCTATCCGCTCGGCCAATGGGCGGCGAAGAAGTTCAAGAGGGTCTACACGCTGGTGAGCGACTTCGGGCCCGGGCACGACTGCGAGGAAGCCGTCGTCAGGGCGACGAAGGAGTCCGGCGGAGAGGTCGCGGGATCCGTGCGCGTGCCGCTGGTGAACCCCGACTTCGTTCCCTACATGCAGCGGGTGAAGGACGCCAAGCCCGACGCGCTCGCGGTGTTCATCCCGGCGGGCAAGACCGCCACCGCTGTGCTCAAGGCCTTCGGCGACCTGGGCCTGTCCAATGCCGGGGTCAAGCTCATCGGGCCGGGCGACGTCACTACCGACGAGGAGCTCGAGAACATGGGCGACGCCGCCCTGGGCGTGCTCACCGTGCATCACTACTCCGCCGCGGCGACGCGTCCCGCGAACCAGGCTTTCGTCGCCGCGTGGAAGCGCGACTACGGCGCGAACGAGACGCCCAACTTCGTCGCGGTCGGCGGCTGGGACGGGATGGCGGCCATCGTGCATGCGGTCAAGGAGCAGAAGGGCAAGCTCGATCCGGATCGCACCATGGAGCTGCTGAGGAATTTCAAGGACCCCAACAGCCCTCGCGGGCCGATCTCGGTGGATCCCGCGACGCGCGACATCGTGCAGAACGAGTACCTGCGCGAGGTGCGCAGGGTCGGCGGCAAGCTCACCAACGTCGAGCTGGAGACCGTCGGCACCGCGGTGAAGGATCCGTGGAAGGAACTGAACGCCAAGAAGTGATTCAGCGTTTCGTCAGCGAATCGTGGTGCATTGCAGTGCACCACGATCCATTGCAGTGCGTGTTCCAGCCGCTGCCTGGCGCTCGCTAGGTATTGATAACTATCTGTTTCAGGTTATGAATATCGGTTAGTTGGCGCTTCCAACTTCGATCGGCACAGAGCTTGCTGTATCGAGGTCATGAAGACCAAGCTGACTGTGCCGATCGCGATCGTTCTGGGCGTGCTCGCCCCCTTTGCCTTGCCCGCCGGCGCGGCCGAAGCCGTCGTCGGCGCGGTGGCGCTGATCGGGGATCTGCACATCATGGAGTTCGCCGTCGCCGCGAACGCGCTGACGATTGTGCCGTAGGACGCGCGCCGGGCGGGCCCCCTCGCCCGCGCGCGTTGTCTTGGCTACATCCTCAGCAGCCGCTTGCAGTTCCCCGAGAGGATCTTGACCCGGTCCTCGAGGCTCAGCGGCAGCTCCTCCATCCACTTCGTCCCCGGCGGGTTGGGCACGAAGGGGTAGTCCACCGAGAACAGGATCCGCTCGACGCCCATCTCCATCATGCAGCACATCAGCGCCGGCGTGCAGAAGTTGCCGCTGGTGGTGATCCAGAAGTGCCGGTTGAAGGTCTCGCGGAAGGTGCTCGGCTGGCCGCCGCGCGACAGGCACATGTCGATGCGCCAGGCGGAGAAGGGCAGCGACTCGCCGAGGTGGCCCAGGATGATCTTCAGTCCCGGATATTTCTCGAACACGCCCGAGAGCACCATGCGGATGCCCTGCGTCGCGGTCTCGACCGTGTAGCCCCAGGCGGCGGCCTGCAGCATCGGGTACTTGTCGAGGTAGTCCCGGTAGTAGGCGTCGACGACCGCCTTTACCGGCATGGACGGGTGCAGGTAGAGCGGCACATCGAGCGCCTGCGCGCGCTCGAAGATCGGCCAGAAGCGCCTGTCGTCGAAGAACACGCCGTTCGTGGGGCCGTGCACCATCGCGCCCTTGAAGCCGAGCTTGTCGACCGCGCGCTCGAGCTCGTCGGCCGCGGCCTTGGGGTCGGCGGTCGGCAGCGCCGCGAAGCCGGCGAAGCGCTCCGGGTGCGCGCGCACGGTTTCGTGAAGACGGTCGTTGGCGCGTCTCGCGAGCGGCACAGCGGTGGCGGCGTCCAGGCGCTGCGTCGAGGGCGAGGCGTGCGAGAGCACCTGCACGTCGATGCCGGCCTCGTCCATCTCCTTGATGCGCAGCGCGCCCAGGTCCTCGAGCCTCTTGCGCAGCTCCGGGCTGCGCGCTTCTGCCGCCTCGAAGGTCTTCGCAACCTCGGCGTCCCAGTAGTGCTCCTCGAGGGCGATGACGAAGGGTCTGTTCTTGCTTGCCATGTGTGTGATGTCTCCGGGAAAAGTTTCAGGCCGGCGCCTTGGCGTACTTGCCGCCGAGCTGCGGCGTGCGCCCCGGCAGGCCTTTCCGCTCGTGCTCCAGGCGCGTGTCGCGCGCCCAGGTGCGCTTGAGCTTGTCGCGCACCTTCACGCGCAGGCGCCCGACGCGCTCGACCTCGAGCTCGATACGGTCGCCGTCCTGGAAGGCGGACAGTCCGCGGTGGTTGGTGCCGGTGGCGAGCACGTCGCCCGGCTCCAGCGCATGGATCGAGGAGACCCACTCGATGCAGCGCGGGATGTTGTGCGCCATGTCGCTGGTGTTGAAATCCTGCTTGAGCACGCCGTTCACCCACAGCCGGATCTGCAGCTTGTGCGGGTCGCGGATCTCGTCGGCGGTGACGATGCAGGGGCCCATCGGCGCGAAGGTGTCGCGCGACTTCGCCTGGTAGAACACGTTCCCGGCCGGCGGCAAGTCGCGCGCCGAGCCGTCGATGAAGCAGGTGTAGCCGAAGACGTATTTCATCGCCTGCGCGGCCTTGACGTGGCTCGCGCGCCTGCCGATCACCACCGCGACTTCCGCTTCGCCCTCGAAGATGGCCGCGGGCACGTCGGGCAGCACCATGGTGTCGCCGTCGCCGATCACGGCGCTCGGGGACTTGTGAAAGGCGTTGATGGGTGCCGGCTCCGAGCGCGTGCCGTCCTCCATGTAGTTCACCGCCATGCAGTCGATGTTGACCGGCCGGGGGAGCGGAGGTCGGATCCTCACCTTTTTCAGCGGAATGCCGCGGCCGCTCGCCGCCGCCTTTTCCAGCTTCCTGCGGTAGTCTGCGAAGCGCTCGATCAGGCCGCTGATGAGGTCGTGCGGGCCGGTATGAGGGATGCCTTTCACGACCTTGGTCACGTCGACTACGGCGTCGCCTCTCAGAACTCCAAGCTTGAAATCATCGAAATACAGGATCTTCACTTCGTTTGTCCTATGTCAAAGTATTGTCACCCGGGGGCGCTATTTTCTTCCGAAATCGATTCCGCCGCTCGCCGTGCCTCAGCGATCTGCAAGACGGCGTCAGCGGCTTGAAAGGCACCCCGGGCCATGCTTGCGCCCCCAACCCGCAGCGCGACAATGGCCACGCATCCCGGCTCCCGATCCCGCTGGATAAGCTACGCGCTTCTCGCCTGCGCGCTGATCTGGTTCGCGGGTCTGGAATACCGCGGCCTGTTCATGCCCGACGAGGGGCGCTACGCCGATATCGCGCGCCGGATGCTGGACGCGAACGACTGGGTCACGCCGCGGCTGAACGGGATCAAGTACCTGGAGAAGCCGCCGCTGCAATACTGGGCCACGGCGGGCGCGTTCGCCCTGTTCGGGGTCGACGAATGGACCGCCCGGCTCTGGCCCGCGTTGACCGGGCTTCTGTGCATCGTCTTCACCGCTTTTGGGGCGCGCCGCTTCGCGCCTGGAGCGCCCGGCGGCCTGGCGGCACTGATGCTCGCCGGCAGCTGGGGGTTCTTCCTCGGCAGCCAGTTCCTGACCCTCGACATGGGGCTGACCTTCTTCCTGTCCGCGGCGATGTTGAGCTTCGCGCTGAGCCGGCGCACGGACATTTCCCCGGGAGCCCGACGCAACTGGATGCTGCTCGCGTGGGCCGCGGCGGCCTGCGCCGTGCTGAGCAAGGGTCTCATCGGCGTCGTGATCCCGGGCCTGGCGCTCGCCGTGTACCTTGCGCTCGAGCGCGACCTGTCGGTGCTGAGGCGGCTGCACTGGATTGCGGGCCTGACCCTGTTCGCGGCGATCGTCCTTCCCTGGTTCGTCCTGGTGCAGGAGAGGAACCCCGAGTTCTTTCACTTCTTCTTCGTTCGCGAGCATTTCGAGCGCTTCGCGCTGCCGGACCATCACCGCCCCGGTCCGTGGTGGTATTTCGTCCCGGTGGTGCTCGTGGGGCTGTGGCCGTGGACTCCTGCGGTGCCCGCGGCAGTCGCAAGAGCGTGGAAGGCGCCGGCTGCCGGGGGCTTCAGGCTCGACCGCTTCCTGGTGATCTGGGCCGCCGTGGTGATCGTGTTCTTCAGCATGTCGCAATCGAAGCTGCCGGGATACGTTCTCCCCGCGCTGCCCGCGATCCTGCTGCTGTTCGCGAGGCACCACCACGAGATGTCCGAGCGCCTGCGCCGCGCACCGGCGCTCGCCTGCGTCACGGGCGGGCTCGTTCTTGCGGTCCTGGCCGCCTGGCTTCCGCCCTTGAGCGAGCGCCTGTCATGGAAGGTGTTCGACGCGGCGTATTCGGCCTGGCTCGTCGGGGCGGCGGTGGTTCTGTCGGCGGCGGGATTCCTCGCGCTGTGGCTCGGCCGGCGCTCGCGGCACGAGCCCTCGCTCGCGATCGTCGCCCTGGGCAGCCTGCTCGCGGCCCAGCTCGTTCTTTCCGGCACGCACGTCGTCGACGAGCACTATTCCTCGGAGCGCCTGATCGAGCCGATTGCCGGCGACAAGCTGCGGTTTCCCGGCGATGCGCCGTTCTACAGCGTGGCGAGCTACGATCAGAGCGTGCCTTTCTACCTCGGCCGCCCGGTGACGCTGGTGGGCTACAAGGACGAGCTTGCGCCGGGGATCGCGGTCGAGCCGGACAAGTACATCGGATCGATCGGCGAATTCCTGGGACGCTGGCACGCCGATGCCGATGCATTCGCGATCATGACGCCGCACCTGTACGACAAGCTCAGCCGGGAAGGGCTGCCCGGATACGTCCTCGCGCGCGACGCGCGCTGGATCATCGTCGCGAGGCGATAGCCGCCTAGCGGCCTACTGCGGCTCGATCTTGGCGAGCCTCGCGTACCTGCCCCACTGCTCGATCTCGGTCCGGATGAGGGCCGCCATCGAGTCGGAGCTTCCCGGAAAAGGATCGGTCGCCAGGTTCCCGAGGAACTTGTGCGTCTCCTCGCTCGCCGTGATCTGGTTGAACCAGGACGCGAGCCTGTCCACGATCGGCTTGGGCGTGCCGGCGGGAACGACCACGCCCCACCAGGGCGTGAGGTCGTAGCCCGGAAACCCGGACTCCGCCATGGTGGGCACGTCGGGGAGCGCGGCACTCCGCGTCGCCGAAGTAACGGCGAGTATGCGGATCCGCCCGCCGCGCACCTGCGGCACGAGGAAGGTGACGTCATAGGTCATGAAGTCGACCTCGCCGCTGACCGTGTCGTTGAGCGCCGACATCGTCTCCTTGTAGGGAACGTAGGTGGTGGAGAGGCCCGCCATCTCCTTGTAGAGCTCGCCGGTGACCTGCCCGGTGTTCGAGCCGGTGGCGTAGTGCCCGTGGCCCGGCTTCTTCTTCAGATGCTCGGTCAGCTCGGCGATGGTGCGGATCGGGCTCCTGGCGTCGATCGCGATCGCGAAGGAGAGCTTGGCCAGCGTGGTCACCGGGGTGAAATCCTTGTCCGGGTCGAATCGCAGCTGCTTGAACATGTAGCGCGCCGCGGCCAGGGTCGAGCTCGCCGGCGTGATCATGATGGTGTAGCCGTCCGCCTTGGAGCGCGCCACGTATTCGGTGGCGATGCTTCCCTGGACCCCGACCTTGTTCTCGACGATCACCGGCTTGCCGGCGAGCTTGCTCAGGCGGTCGCTGTAGTAGCGCACCAGGATGTCGGCGCCCGAGCCGGCCGAGAAGTTGCAGATCGAGTGGATTTCCCGAGCGGGATAGTCCTGGGCGGCGGCCGGGACTGCCGCCGCGAGGAGGGCGAGCCAGACGAGCGCGTTTTTCATGGATCGAGCTCCGGATAGTGCCTGAAGATGCCGTGCTGGTTGAACGGGATGCGCCGCGGCGACGCCAGATAGGCGGCGAGGCGCGGGCGCGATGCGACGCGGTCGTGCAGCGCGACCAGGCGCGCATGCTTGGGCTGGAGTCTTTCCATGGCGCGGGGGAAAGCATAGCGCAGGCCGGCGATCATCTGGAAGAGCGACAGATCGGCGTAGGAGAAGGTCCGGCCGAGCAGCCATCCGCCTTTCTCGCCGCTTGTCCGATGAGCAAGCAGCCGCTCGAAGTAGCCCATGAATTTCGGCAGCCGCTGCGCGGTGAAATGAGCCGCGCGCCGCAGCGACTCGGGCTTCTGGTCTTCGTAGTAGAAAGCGCCCCCGATGGGGTGGTGGGTGTCGTGGGTTTCGACCAGCCAGTCGGCGATGGTGAGCTGGAGCTGGTGCGCCCAGACCCTGGCGGCTTCGCCCTTCGGCACCAGGCCGTGGCGCGGGGCGAGCCACATGAGGATGTTCGCCGTCTGCCCGATGACGAGCTTGCCCGCCTTGAGAAAAGGCGGCGCGAACGGCGCGCGGTCGAAGGACTTGCCCTCGAGGAAAGGCGTCATCGCCGCCGTGCCGTGCGGCGACCGGGCGACGTCGACGTAGTCCGCACCGGCCTCCTCCAGCGCGAGCCGCACGAATTCGCCGCGGCCCTGGATCGAGGGCCAGTAGTAGAGCTCGTAGCGCATTGGGTGTCTCCCGAAGAATGCCCCGGCGTCAGACCGCGCGGGCGCTCAGGCGCCGCGCGCGCATCAGCAGGAGGAAAGCGATGGTGGTGGTCACGAGGCTCCAGGCGATGCCGTTGGCGAACGCGGCGCGGTAGGAGCCGGTCACGTCGAAGATCCATCCCGGCATCCACCCGCCGAGCGCCATGCCGACGAGCGTTGCCATGATCACGGTGCCGGTGCGCGCGCCCGCTTCGTGAGGCGAGAAGTACTCGCGCACGATGAGCGGGTAGGAGGGAACGATCCCGCCCTGGAAGAGGCCGAAGAGCGCCGAGACCACGTAGAGCGCGACGAGGCCGTCGAAGGGCAGGAAGAGGGCGAGCGCGCTTGCCTGGAGCGCGGCGCCCAGCAGCAGCGTGCGCAGTCCACCGATGTGGTCGGCGATCCAGCCCGAGACGAGACGGCTGACGATGCCGAAGCCCATCATCAGCGCGAGCATCTCGGCGCCGCGTGCGGCGGGGAAACCCAGGTCCGCGCAGTACGCGACCATGTGCACCTGCGGCATCGACATCGCGACGCAGCACGCGACCCCCGCCACGCACAGCAGCCCCTGAAGCTGGCCGGGGGCGAGCCCGAGCGGCCGCTCCGGGTCCGGCGATGCTGCCCGCGCCCCTGCCCTGGAGAGTCCGGCTATCGCGGGCGGCTTGCGGCGGAGGGCGAGCGCGAGCGGCGGCATCGCGAAGAGGCAGACGAGGCCGGTCCCGATGTAGGTGGCGCGCCAGCCGCCGCTGTCGATGAAATGCTGCATGATCGGCGGCCACACCGTGCCCGCGAGGTAGTTGCCGCTCATCACGATCGCCACGGCGATCCCGCGCCGGCGCGTGAACCACAGCGTGATGTCGGCGACCAGCGGAACGAAGGTGCCCGAGGTCCCGAACCCGATCAGCAATCCATGGATCGCGGCGAACTGCGCGAGGTTTTGTGCGAACCCCGCGGAGGTGAAGCCGAGCGCGAGGCACATGGCCCCGATCATCACCGGGACGATCACGCCGAAGCGGTCGGCGAGTCTCCCCATGAGGATGCCGCCGGCGCCGAAGCCGAGCATGGTGAGCGTGAAGGGCAGCGAGGCATCGCCCCGCGCGATCCCGAATTCCGCCTGCAGCGGCGGCAGCGCCACCGCCATCGAGTACATGCCCGCGCCGCCGATCGTCATCAGGGCCAGCGCGACCGCGAGGCGGATCCAGGCGTAGGAGGACTCGGCTTCGGGGCTGGTCACGATCTATGGGCGGGCGAGGAGCGGGTCGCGAGGGAGAGCAGGGTGGTGATGATCGCGAGCAGGGCGAGCGCAGACAGGGCGAGCGACCAGTGTATCCCGATCAGGCCGCCGATGATTCCGATGGTCACGCCGGAGAAGGCGCGCATCCCCAGGCCGCACAGGATGTAGAGACCGATGATGCGGCCGCGATCGGACTCCGGCGCGCGCAGCTGCACCAGGGTCTGGGCCATCGCGTTGAAGGAGAGCTCGAGGAAGCCCACCGCGAAGAGCAGGACCAGCGCGAGCGCGTAGTTCGTGCATACCGCGAAGCCGGCGATCGCGACGCACCACAGCATGGCGAGCAGGAACGCCGTGCGCGGCCGCGCCTGGAGCAGTCCCCGGCTCTCGAGAATCAGTCCGGCAGACAGGGCACCGGCCGCGTCCGCGGCGAGCAGCATGCTGTAGGACAGGTCGGGATCGCCGTGGCCCAGGTCGTTCGCGAATTCCGGCATCTGCGGCTGGTAGCCGTTGCCGACCAGGAGCGAGGTGACGCCGGCGAGCAGGATCATCGAGGTGAGCGTGCGGTTCCCTGCGACCCTGCGCACGGTCGCGACGATGTCGCTCAGGCCCTTCACCGCGCGCGTCGGCGCCGGCTCGCCCCTGCGGAAGCGCGGCCCGTACGGTGCCTTCCACAGCCACAGCGTGAGGGGCAGGTAGATCAGGACGTTCGCGAGCAGGCCGTAGGCGGGTCCCAGGGCGATCAGCAGCGCTCCGCCCGCCGCGGGGCCGAACAGGAGGCCGAGGTAGCGCGCCGTGGCGGAAAGGCGCACCGCGCTTTGCAGATTCGCGGTCCCGGCGATGTCGTGGATCAGCAGCTGCCCGGCCGGATGCCAGAACACGCCCGCGAAACCGTGGACCACGAGCAGAACCACCGCGTGCCACATCTCCAGCGAGTCGGTCAGGAACAGCAGCCCCCAGCCGAGCGATGCCGCCATGAACAGGCCCATGCCGAGCTGGATCAGGCGCCGCGGGTCGAAGCGGTCGGCGAGCGCGCCCGACCACACCGAGAAGAACAGGAACGGCAGCCAGTGCGAGAGCATGGCAAAACCGCCGAGGGCGGGCGAATGGAATTTCTGGAAGATGATCCAGTAGCTGATGACGTGCTCGACCGAATCGGCCATCATCGCCAGCGCCGAGCCGACGAAGTAGGCGCGGTACCCGGGATTGCGGAGTGCGGCGAAGGATTGCGGCGGCGCGGCCGCCTGGCCGTGCGGTGCGGTCAACTCAGACTCTACGGACCTCGGGAACGAAGCCGCATTCTACCGGAACGAAGCAGCGGTCTTCAGGCCGCGAGTCGTTGCAGCGTGTCGCCCAGGAGCTGGGTGCCCGGAGAATTTCCCGGCGGAAGACGCTTCAATCAGTCGGGCTGCGCTTCCCGGATGATGTGGCGGCGAAGCTCGCGGTAGCCGGCGTCGCCCTTGTCGCCGAACAGAGGGTCGCGCCCGGCCGGGGTTGCGGCCGCGATCGCCTCCCAGTCCTCGGCGGTCAGGAGCTTCCTCGCCCGCGGCAGCACTTCGCTCTCCTCGTTGCGGATATGGTGGCGGTAGTAGATGAGGTACATCGCCGCGACGGCCTCGACGGCGGCGCGCTCGACCAGGGTCCCCGACTCCACCTCGTTCAGGGCCCTGAGAAGGTCGTTGCCGGCCGCGGCGATCACCCGGTGCTCCTGCCGGACCCGCTCCAGCGGGACTTTCATCGCGGGATCGCGCTTTGCGAGCAGCGCGAACGCCGCGTCTTCACGCGGGTGGTGGTGCAGATCGGGGAAGTGCCGCAGGTAGGTGACGATGTCCACCATCAGCTCGTAGTTCGGCGTCCCGCCCGCGTGGAATTCGTCGAGCTGTCCTTCGAGGATGTCGAGCAGCCGCGAGAAGTTGGCGTGTTCGGCGTGCCAGTGCGAGACCGGGTTCGTCGTCATGGGGACCTCCTGCTCCGCTGCCGAAAGAATCGCTCCGGCACGGACCCCGGGGATTGATCCAGATCAAACCGGAGAGTCTCTACAGCTCGACGCCGAGCCGGCGGTCGAGCGAGTAGGGCCCGCCGCCCCGCAGCCAGATCGCGAGCGCGACCAGTCCCCACAGCAGGGTGAACTCGTAGCCGCGGTTGAGCCAGGAGAAGCCGTTGGGCAGATAGTGGACGAAGGTGATGACCGCCATCTCGATCGTGACCGCTGCGGCGAAGAAGCGCGTGAACAATCCGGCGGCGATGGCGATTCCACCGAAGAACTCGACCAGGATGAGCAGGTAGATGAGCGCGACCGGGTGCTCGTACCCCATCTTCACGAACAGGGGCGCCATCGCCTCCGCGCCGCGGGACAGCTTGCCCCAGCCGTGGATGGCGAGGATCACGCCCGTGGCGCACCGGATCAGCGGCCAGGAGAGCGGCTCGAGGAGCACATACAGGGGTCGCAGGGCGGGAAACAGCAGTCTGGGCGGGATCTCGTTCATGTTTTCTCCTCCGGGGTGTCGCGGCAGAATAGCACTATGCAGGAGTCCATCGAGATCCCGGAAAGCGAAGTCGAAATCACGGCGGTCCGCGCCCAGGGTGCCGGCGGCCAGAACGTCAACAAGGTTTCCAACGCGGTGCACCTGCGCTTCGACATCCGCGCCTCCTCCTTGCCTGCGCAGGTGAAGTCGCGGCTGCTCGGCTCGCGCGACCAGCGCATCACGCGCGAGGGCGTGCTGGTGATCAAGGCGCAGCAGCACCGCAGCCTCGAGCGCAACCGGGACGAGGCGATCGCGCGCCTGCGCCAGCTGGTGGCGCGCGCGGCGCACGTGCCGAAGGCGCGCCGGCCGACCCGGCCTACGCGCGGCTCGCAAAAGAAGCGCCTCGAAGGCAAGATCCGGCGCGGCGAGGTCAAGCGGCTGCGGGGAAAGGTCCCGTCGGGGGCGGATTGAGGCCGAAAAAGAGGGCCGCACGAGGCGGCCCGAAGGGGAGAAAAGGAGGGTCTTGCGGGATCCATCCTATCTCCGCCCGGGTCTGTCCTTGTCCGGAATAGAGCGGGAATTGCCCCGCAATTCGGGGAACGGGACCTGCCGGGTCAGGCGGCGAGCTGCTCCAGCTTGTGCTGCAGCTCCAGCCACTCGCCTTCGAGCTGCTCGAGCTCGCGCGCGGCGTAGGCCTGGTCGAGGATCAGGGCCTTCAAGGCATCCTTCCTGTCTTCCCCGTAGATCGCGGGGTCGGCGAGCTGGGCGTCGACCGCGGCCTTCTTCGCCGAAAGCCTCGCCATCTGCTCGTCCAGGCGCTTGAGGCGCGACTCGAGCGGCTTGCGCGCCGCCGACTGGCGCTGGCGTTCTTCGGCTTCCCTGCGTTTCTGCGCGCGCGGGTCGGCCGCCGGGGCCGCCTTCGCCGGCAAGGGCGCGGGCTGCTCCTCCGGGGCCAGCTTGGTCCTGAACAGCCAGTCGCGGTAGTCGTCGAGGTCGCCGTCGAAGGGTGCAAGGCGCCCGTCGGCGACGATGAGGAACTGGTCGGTGGTCGCGCGCAGCAGATGCCGGTCGTGCGAGACCAATACCAGCGTGCCCTCGAACTGCGCCAGGGCCACCGTCAGCGCCTCGCGCGTCTCCAGATCGAGGTGGTTGGTCGGCTCGTCCAGCAGCAGCAGGTTCGGCCGCTGCCACACGATCAGCGCGAGCGCGAGCCGCGCCTTTTCGCCGCCGGAAAAGTGCTCGATCGGGTCGGTCGCCATGTCGCCCGGAAAATTGAAGCTGCCGAGGTAGTTGCGCAGGTCCTGCTCGCGCACCGCTTTTCCGTCCGCGGGAGACAGCTTCGACAGGTGCCACAGAGGCGACTGGTCGTCGCGCAGCATCTCGACCTGGTGCTGGGCGAAGTAGCCGATTTCCAGTCCCTTGTTGAAGATCGCCTTGCCGGCGAGCGGCGCGAGCATGCCCGCTATGGTCTTGATCAGGGTGGACTTGCCCGCGCCGTTGACGCCGAGCAGTCCGATGCGCTGGTCCGACTGGAGCGAGAAGGTGACGCCCTCGAGGACCGTCTTCTCCGGATACCCGGCGGCGACGTCCTCCAGAACGAGCAAGGGGTTGGGCGCGCGCAGCGGCTCGCGGAACTCGAAGGAGAAGGGCGCGGACACGTGCAGGGGCGCCAGCTCCTCCATCTTCGCCAGCATCTTCATGCGGCTCTGTGCCTGCCGCGCCTTGGTGGCCTTGGCGCGGAAGCGCTCGATGAACGACTCCAGGTGTGCGCGCTCGCGCTGCTGCTTCTCGTACTGCGCCGCCGCCAGCACCACCGCCGCCGCGCGCTGCGTCTCGAAGGCGGAGTAGTTGCCCGAATAGCGCCGCAGCTTCTTGTTGTCGATGTGCACGACGACGTTGACCACGCCGTCGAGGAAATCGCGGTCGTGCGACACGACGAGGAGCGTGCCGGGGTAGCGTCTCAGCCACTCCTCCAGCCACAGGATGGCGTCGAGGTCGAGGTGGTTGGTCGGCTCGTCCAGCAGCAGCAGATCGGAAGGGCACATCAGCGCCTGCGCGAGATTGAGGCGCATGCGCCAGCCGCCGGAGAAGCCCGCCACGGCCTGGGCGGTCTGCTCGCGCGAGAAGCCCAGGCCGTGCAGGAGTTGCTCGGCACGCGAGCGCACCGTGTAGGCGCCCGCGTCGCCCAGGGCCGCGTGCAGCTCGCCGATCCTGTGGCCGTCGTTGGCCGTCTCGGCTTCGGCGAGCTCGGTTTCCAGCCTGCGCAGCGCCGTATCGCCGTCGATGGCGTACTCGAGCGCGGGGCGGTCGAGCGCCGGCGTCTCCTGCGCGACGTGCGCGACGCGCCATTGCTTCGGAAAATCCACGTCGCCTTTGTCGGCGTGGAGTTCGTCCCTGAGGAGGGCAAACAGGCTCGATTTTCCCGAGCCGTTCGCGCCGATCAGGCCGATGCGGTCGCCGGGGTTGAGCGAGACGTCGGCGCCCTCGAGCAGCACCTTCGTGCCGCGGCGGAGCGTGACTTGCGAGAGGCGGATCATGGCAAGGCGCGCATTGTACGCGTAGACTTTGGGCGTCGTGGCATTCATCCTCTACAACGCGCCGCAATCCACCTGCAGCCAGCGGGTGCGCTTCGTGCTGAACGCGAAGGAGCTGCCCTTCGATGAAGTGAAGCTCGACCTGCTCGCCGGCGACCAGCTCAAGCCCGACTATCTCGCCCTCAATCCCAACGGCGTGGTTCCGACGCTAGTGCACGATGGCGCCGTGGTGATCGACT
>Ga0335084_10004760_pt1 | contig 13389 bp, 11 predicted proteins | sample Lox_Sample_44_FD_206721 | JGI IMG/M metagenome (GOLD analysis project Ga0335084, IMG submission 206721) | Soil microbial communities from Loxahatchee National Wildlife Refuge, Florida, United States - Lox_Sample_4.4 | ecosystem: Environmental > Terrestrial > Soil > Wetlands | place: USA... | reverse complement strand
CATGTGTCGCGCCGTCATCGTCGAAGGCGAGCCGGGAATCGGCAAGACCACCGTTTGGCATGCGACCGTCGAGACCGCCGAGTCGCGCGGCCTGCGCGTGCTGCGCGCCGCTCCCGCGCAGAGCGAGGCCGAGCTCGCGTTCTCGAGCCTCGCCGACCTCCTCGGCACGGCGCTCGAAGAGGTCGTGGGCGAGCTGCCGCCGCCGCAGAGAGCGGGTCTCGAGGCCGCGCTGCTCCTGGACAGCCCCGGCGGGCGAACCGACCGCAGAGCAGTTGCCGCGGGGCTGCTCAATGCCCTAAGGGCTCTCGCGCGTGAGGGCCCGGTCCTCGTCGCGATCGACGACTTCCAGTGGCTCGACAGCTCCTCGGCCGCAGCGCTTCAGTTCGCATTCCGAAGGTTGAGCGAGGAGCCCGTTGCCTTGCTCCTCGCACGGCGGCCGGGGGAGACGGAGGAGGGGCTCGAGCACGCACTGCCGGGGGAGCGCGTCCTCCACGTCCAGATCGGTCCGCTCGACTTCCTCGCCATGAACAAGGTGGTGCAGGATCGTCTCGGCGAGGTTCTCCCGCGCCCGCTCCTCCACCGCGTCCACGAGCTTTCCGGCGGCAATCCGTTCTTCGCGCTCGAGCTCGCCCGGTCGCCTGAGGTTCTCGAGGCCGGCGCGCTTCCGCCGACGCTCGAGGTCGCCGTGCGCGGACGGCTGGAGGCGCTTCCGCGTGAAACACAGCGGGCGCTTCTCGTCGCAGCAGCCGCGTCGAAGCCGACCCGTGCGCTCGTCGACGAGATCGCCGGCCAGGGTGCGCTCGACGCGGCCGAGGCGGACGGCTTCGTCGCGATCGACCACGGGAACGTGCGCTTCGTCCATCCCCTGCTCGCTTCCGGCGCGTACGGGTCGGCGGATCCGGCGGAGCGACGGGAGGTCCACCAGCGGCTGGCCGAGGCCGTGCCCGACCCGGTCGAGCGCGCGTACCACCTCGCCGAGGCCGCGACCGGCCCCGACGAGCTCGTGGCGGCCGGCCTCGACAAGGGCGCCGTACGCGCGCGAGCCCGGGGCGCTCCGGCCGTCGCCGCGCGGCTCAGCCGGGAGGCCGCCGAGCTGACTCCGCCCGAGCTCGCCGAAAGCCGGATCCGCAGGATCGCCGCGGCCGGCTACTACCACTTCGAGTCCGGCGACAGCCGGCGCGGTTTCGTGCTCCTCGAGGAGGCGGCGGACGGGCTCGAGGCGGGGCCGGTGCGCGCGGACGTGCTTACGCGCCTGGCGCTCGTCCGCTCGTACGCAGACGACCTCGCCGCAGCGACCGATCTCTTCCTCCAGGCGGCGGAGGAGGCTGGCGACGAGGAGCGGTTGCGCGCGCTGGCGCTCGAAGGCGCGTCGACACAGCTCTTCAGGCGGCGGCGCCGTCTGGACGAGGCGGTCGAGCACGCACGCGAGGCCGCGGCGCTCGCCAGGGAGCTCAGCGACGACTCCTTGCTCGCCCAGGCGCTCAGCACCCAGCTTCTGGCCGAGGCGACGCTCGGGCGTCCGGAGGCGACCGAGACGCTCGAGGCCGCAATCGAGCTGCAACCAGCGGCCGCGACCGAACGCGTCATCGCGCAGCCGGAGTGGACCGCCGCAGTGGCGCGCATGTGGTGGGAGGACCCCAGCGCACTCCGTTCAGGCTCGGAGGACCTGATCGAGCGGGCCGAGGCAGCCGGAGACGAGGGGTCCCTCGCGTACGTCTACGTCCTGCTTGCCCAGGCGGAGTGCCTGGTCGGGAACTTCGACCAGGGGCGGCGAAATGCAGAGGCCGCCCGCGAGATCGCTGCTCAGGCCGGGCAGCAGGCACTGGTCGGCTACGGGCTCGCCGTCCGCGCGTGGTGCGACGCGCACAGCGGGCGCGAGGACGATACGCGCGAAGCTGCAGAACTGGCGCTCGAGCTCGGCCGCTCGACCGAGTTCATGCCCGTGTGCCAGTTCGCGGGAGCGGCTCTGGGCCTGCTCGATCTGTCGCTGGGCCGTGCGGCAGAGGCGGCCGCGTGGCTCGCATCGCCCGTCGAGCTTGCGCGCACCGAGGGAATCGACGAGCCGGGCCTCACGCGCTACGTCCCGGACGAAATCGAGGCGCTGATCGAGCTCGACCAGGTCGACGAGGCCGCCGAGCTGCTCGGCTGGTACGAGGCCAACGCGGTCCGGCTCGGGCGGCGCGGAGCCACGGCCGCCTCACACAGGTGCCGTGGCCTGCTCGCGGCCAAGGCCGGACGCCTGGACGACGCGCTGGCCGCGTTCGACTGCGCGGTCGAAGAGCACAATCCGGCCCTTCCGTTCGACCGGGCGAGGACGCTGCTCGTCTACGGGGCCGCGCTGCGCCGTGCGAAACGCAAGGCCGACGCGCGCGATCGCCTCGAGCAGGCCGCAGCCGCGTTCGAGGAGCTTTCCGCGAAGGCGTTCGTGGAGCGCGCTCGGGCCGAGCTCGCGCGGATTGCCGGCCGCAAGCGCTCTACCGAGGGCGGCCTGACCCCGACCGAGCGCCAGATCGCGGAGCTCGTGGCGGAGGGCAAGTCGAACAAGGAGGTCGCCGCGGCGCTCTTCGTCTCCGTCAAGACGGTCGAGGCCAACCTCTCGCGCGTGTACGCGAAGCTGGGCCTCCGCGGCCGCGGCGAGCTCGCGCGCCACGTGATCGAGGGGGAAAGCGCCCCGAAACCGTAGGGGTTTCTCCAATTTCCATCGCTTCCTTGCGGGCGTACTTTCGCTGCATGGAGAGAACGCAACACACGGAAGGAGAAGTAGCGATGTACAAGCGCATTCTCAGGAAGCGGATCCTCAAGGGGCTCGTGGTCTCACTGGCCCTCTTCGCAGTGATCCCCATGACGAACGCGGCGGCCAAGCCGGTCTCGGTCGGACAGCCCGATCCGTGGTTCCAGACGCTGCTGGCGAACCAGCGCTACCAGCAGAGCCAGATCGGCCCGACGAAGCAGGAGCTCGCTGCGATGAACGCCCGCGGCGAAGGGCTCAACAAGAAGTACAACCTCGGTCAGTTCGCGGTGACCCCGGAGATCACCGACGGCATCAATTCTCCCAACGAGACCCCGGCCGCGTCCGGAAGTGACTTCCAGTGGGATACCACCGGTCTCGGAGTCGGCATCGCCGCACTCCTGATCGTCACCGCCGGAACCGCGCTGGTCGTCCGGAATCGGCACCAGGGGACGCTCGCCCACTAGCCCTCAGCCGACTCTCTTGAGGAGACCGCTTCGGCGGTCTCTTCGCGTGCGGGCTAGTCGAGGAGGTCGAGCGCCGCTTCGGGCTGCTTGAAGGGCGGGATCACATAGACACCCGCGGCCTTCTCGCGCGCCTCCGCATAGAGCTCACGCGCGATCGCGAGACCCTCCGCGCCCGCGTTCGGACCCGCCTGCTCGAGTCGGCGCTGCACGGCTTCCGGGACGACGATCCCCGGAACCTCGTTGTGCAGACGCACGGCCAGCTGGTAGCTGCGGACGTAGAAGATCCCGACGAGCACCGGCAGCGGCCATCCGCCGAGCCGTTCCTCGAACGAGTCGAGGTACGAGAGGTCGAACAGCGCCTGCGTCATCGCGAAGCGCGCGCCGGCCTCGACCTTCTGGCGGAAGCGGTCGAGCTCGGTCTCGAGGTCGTCGGCCGACGGGTTGACCGCGACGCCGAGGAAGAACGAGGTCGGTGCGTCGATGCCTTTGCCGTTGTAGTCCTCGCCGCGGTTCAGGTGGGAGACGATCTTCGAGAGGCCGATCGAGTCGACGTCGTAGACGCCTTGCGAGCCCGGGTAGTCGCCGACCTCGGGCGGATCGCCGGTCACCGACAGCACGTTGCGAACGCCTTCCGCGTGTGCGCCGAGGAGCAACGATTCCAGGCCCATGATCGACGTGTCGCGCGGGGTCAGGTGCGGGATCGTCTCGAGATCGCAGTCGCGCTCGATCGCGACCGCGGCCATGAGGGCATTTGCGCGTGCGCGGGCCATCGGGTTGTCGTTGATGTCGACGAAGCCGACCTTGCCCGAGGCCTTCAGCGTTCGGGCGACGGCGAGCATCGAGTCGTACGTGCCGCCTTTCGGCGGGTCGAGCTCGACGCACGTGACCCATTCGCCCTCGCGCAGCATCCGCGCGAGACCGGTCTCGTGCGTCCCGCCGCCGAGGTCCGGCTCCGGGAGGTCGCGCTCGAGGACGTCGAGCGGCGCGGCCGGCTCGCGCTCCTCCTCGACTGCCGATCGGATTGCGGCGATCTCGACCGGGGTGGTCCCGCAGCAGCCGCCGATCAGGCGGGCTCCGAGCCTGCGGGCGTGCGCGGCGAACTCGGCGAAGTACTCGGGTGTCGCATGCGGGTAGATGACGCGTCCGCCAGAAAGGCTTGCGAGGCCCACGTTCGGCAGCGCCGCCAGCGGAGGGCCGTCCTCCGAGGCCATCGCCTCGAGCGCCGAGAGCGCGGCGTGGAGGCCCGCACCGTGGTTGGCGCCGATCGCGGCCAGGTTCAGCGGGCGGAGACGCTCGGCGGCGTCGGCCCCGCTCACGCCTGCGAGGGTCTCCGCGCCCTCGTCGAACGTGAGCGTCGCGACGATCGGAAGCGACGACACGCTCCGTACGGCTGCGATCGCGGTCTCGAGCTCGTCCAGCTCGTAGAACGTCTCGACCATGAACAGGTCGACGCCGCGCCCGTCGAGGATCGCGGCCTGCTCGGCGAAGACCTCGGCTCGCTGGTCGGCCGCCAGCGAGTGGGCGTCGCCGAGCGGGCCGATCGAGCCTGCGATGAAGACCTCGCGCCCCGAGACCTCGCGCGCCTCCCTGGCGAGCTTGACGCCGGCGTTGTTGATCCGCTCGAGCTCGTCCTCGAGGTAGGCCTGAGCCAGCTTGTGCCGGTTTGCGCCGAACGTGTTTGTCTCGATGAGGTCGGCGCCTGCGCGGATGAAGCTGGTGTGCAGCGTCTCGACGCTCTCCGGTGAGCGCAGGTTCGCCTCCTCGGGGCAGCGCAAACGAGGGACGGCGCTCGTGATGAGCGTGCCCATGCCGCCGTCGCCGACCACGACGGGTCCTTCGGAGAGGCGCTCTTCGAACCGGCTTGTCATGCGGGTTCGACTCTACTCAGAACCGATATTTCCGCTCCGGTCCCAGTGCGTTTGGTTAGTGAAGCGGTCTAGTCAACCGTGAACGAGGGATAGATCAACAACCCCCCTGCCGCGATACTCAGGGCGCATACGACAGAGCGCCCCGATGCGGCGAGGGCAGCTCAGTCGAAAACGGATCGGGGCCCTATGCGGCGGGGCCTTAACCGATGTAACTGCGGCTCTCTCACGGGAGACTCAGGCGGGGCCGGGCGGCGGCTCCGCCTGATGTTTTTCCAGGGCCGTTTGAACTCCTCTTCGGTTGTGAGGGACATGTCCGGGGTCAGACCCCGGACGTGGCCGAAAGGGCCATGTCAGGGGGACAGTCCCTCGGACGTGGTCTAAAGGGACGCGGCTGGTGTGCCGATCTGCACTTGTGACTCTTTCTGCCGGGGGCTGACGGCAATCACCCTGCGGCATGGAGTCTTGGACGGCGGGCCTCGTGCCCGCCGTTCACGGTTGAAAGGGCGTTTCGTGCACGACGCGGCCTTCCATGCCACCAGCGACGGTCACCACCTGGCCCGTCACGTGACCGGAGAGCTCGTCCGAGGCGAGCACGACGACCTGGCGCGCGACGTCCTCCGGTTGCGCGACCTTCCGCAGGGCCATTGTCCGCGTCACTCGATCGAGCGTTTCCGGCGAGAGCGAGCCTCGCGTCATCGGCGACTCCGTCCAGCCTGGACACACAGCGTTCACGCGCGCGCGAGGCGCTATCCGCACGACCTCGTTCTTGAGGCTCAGCAGCAGCCCGTGCGCAATCGCGGACTTCGCGGCAGCGTAGTCGGCGTGACCCGCCTCGCCGACGAGCCCCGCCGTCGACGCGACCAGCACGAGGCTCCCGTGTCCCCGCTCGGCCACCTGGCGCAGGAAGCCACGCGCGGTCAGGAACGTTGCGGTCAGGTTCGCCGCGAGCGTTGCCTCCCAGCGCTCGAGGGGTAGCTCCCACACCGGAACGTCCTCGCTCGGCCAGACACCGGCGACCGCGGCGCAGACGTCGAGCTCGCCCGCCTCCTCGAACAACTGCTCGACCTCGGCCTCCACCCGAAGATCCGCTCCGACCACGAGCGCTCCGCCGAGCTCCCCGGCCAGCGCGTCCGCCCGCTCACGCCCGCGGTGGTAGTGGACGACCACCTCGCAACCCTCCGCTGCGAACGCCCGCGCGCAAGCGGAGCCGATCCCGCCCGATGCCCCGGTGACAAGCACGCGCTTCCCACGCAAACCCGTGTCCACGGCGTGAAAAGCTACAGGGGTGAAGGTCTTCGTCATCAGCGATATGGAGGGCGTCGCCGGAATCGTCCGGGGGCAGCAGACGAACGCGGGCGAGCCGCTCTACGAGGAAGGGCGCAAGCTCTACACGCAGGAGATCAACGCGGCCGTGCGCGGCGCGAAGGCCGCGGGCGGCACCGAGATCGTCGTGATGGACTGCCACGGCGCGGGCGAGGGCTACAGCTTCAACTCGCTCATCGCCGAGGACCTCGACCCGGACTGCGAGTACGTCGTCCAGGAGGAGTGGACCGAGTACACGGCGTTCCTCGAGCAGGGCGTGGACGCGGCCCTCTTTGTCGGCATGCATGCAATGGCAGGCGCGGAGGACGGCGTCATGAACCACACCGTCTCGGGCCGAGACTTCCAGAACCTCTGGTTCAACGGGAAGCAGGTCGGCGAGACCGGGATCAACGCGGCGCTGTGCGGAACCTGGGGCTGCCCGGTGCTGATGGTGACCGGCGACCGGGCCGCGTGCGTCGAGGGGAAGGCGCTGCTCGGCGACGGGCTCACGACCGTCGAGGTCAAGCAGGGTCTCGGCATCCTGAGCGCGCGGATGGTCCCGCCCGCCCGCGCCCGCGAGCTCGTCGAGGCCGGCGCGCAGAAGGCGCTCTCCGACCTGAAGGCTGTTGCGCCGTACGACCCGGGCTCGCCGTGCGAGATCAAGGTCGAGTACAAGTGGACGGGCCCGGCCGAGAAGCTCAGGCACCGGGCGGGCGTCGAGCAGCTCGACCCGCGAACGGTCGTGTCGAAGGCGGACACGTGGTGGGCTGCCTGGACCCAGTTCTTCTTCTAGGCGGGGACGGCGTTCGTGTCTGAACCGGTGATCGGCCTGATCCATCCGGGGGAGATGGGCGCAGCCGTCGGCAAGGTTCTGCGCGACCGCGGGCACACCGTGCTCTGGGCGTCGAAGGGGCGCAGCGAGGAGACCGAGGCGCGCGCGGAGCAGGCGGGCCTCGCGGACGCGGGCACGGTCGAGAAGCTTTCGCGCATCAGCAAGGTGATCCTGTCGATCTGCCCGCCGCACGCAGCGCTCGGCGTCGCCCGTTCCGTCGGCTGGTTCGAGGGTCTCTACATCGATGCCAACGCGGTGTCTCCGGCTACCGCACGCGAGGTCGCGACGCTCGTCAGCAACTTCGTCGACGGCGGGATCGTCGGCTCGCCGCCGCGCGAGGCCGGAACGACGCGCCTGTACCTGTCCGGACCGTCTGCGGGGGAGGCGGCCGCGCTCTTCGAGGGCACGCCGCTCGACACGCGCGTGGTCTCGGGCGATCCGGGCGACGCCTCGGCCGTGAAGATGGCGTACGCGGCCTGGACGAAAGGAACCGCCGCGATGCTGCTCGCGATCCGGGCGCTGGCGCGGGCCGAGGGCGTCGAGGACGCGCTTCTCGACGAGTGGCGGCTCTCGCAGCCGAAGCTGCTCGACCGTTCGGAGTCGGCAGCCCGCTCCGCGGGTCGCAAGGGCTGGCGCTGGGTCGCCGAGATGGAGGAGATCGCGGCCACGTTCGACGCGGCCGACCTCCCGGACGGCTTCCATCTCGCGGCCGCCGAGGTATTCCGCCGCTCACCGCGGCTCGACGACGCTCGGCTCGACGAGGTTCTGCGCGAGATCACCGCAGAAGAGGCCCGCTGATGCGCCTCGAGGTCGTCGAGGGCGACATCGCGCAGCTCGACGTGGACGCGGTCGGGAACGCCGCGAACGACCACCTCTGGATGGGCTCGGGCGTCGCGGGCGCGCTCAAGCGGGCGGGCGGGGAGGAGATCGAGCGCGAGGCCGTCGCGCTCGGGCCGATCGGCCTCGGGGAGGCGGTCGCGACCGGCGCGGGTCGGCTGAAGGCGAAGCACGTCCTCCACGGCGCGGTCATGGGTCAGGACCTGCGGACGAACGCGGAGCTCGTGGGCCGCACGACCCGGAGCTGCCTCGAGCTCGCCGACGAGCTCGGCGCGCGCACGCTCGCGCTGCCCGCGTTCGGAACCGGCGTCGGCGGGTTCCCGCTCGGCGAATGCGCGCAGATCATGGTCTCCGAGGCGCGCGGTTACGAGCCGTCGTCGCTCGAGACGGTCGTCTTCGCCGTTTTCGGCGACGATGCGCACAACGCGTTCGAGGATGCACTTGCCTGAGACCGACACCGGGACGGGGCACGCTCACGAACTCGCCGAGCTCGTCTCCTCGGCCGATGCCGTTCCCGGCTCGGGCTGGGTCGCAGGCGTCTCGGCTGCCTTTGCGGCTGCGCTCGTGGCCAAGGCTGCATCACGATCGGAGAGCTGGAGCGACGCGGAGGGCGTGCGCGCGCAGGCGCTCGACCTGCGGGACCGGCTTCTCGCCCTCGCGGGCCAGGACGCTCGCGCATACGAGACGGCACTCGGCGCACTCGGGCGACGCGATTCGGGGCTTGCCAGGGCGCTGGAGCGCGCCGCGGAGGTTCCGCTCGCGATCGCCGAGGCCTCGGCGGACGTTGCGGTCGTGGCCTCCGAGGCGGCCAAGTGCGCGGACGGCGCCGCCCGGGCCGACGCATCCGCCGCAGCCGCGCTCGCGGTCGGTGCCGCCCTTGCCGCGGTGCGGCTGATCGAGGTCAACCTGACCACCGGTCCCGAGGACGAACGCCTTAGCCGCGCGAAGCGCGCGGCCGAAGAGGCCGCGGACGCCTCCAGGCGGGCCTCCGCGGCCGGCGCCTGACCGGCCAGCCCGTCCAATAGGCTCAACTTCGTGGCAGAGGTCACCGATTTCGGGCTGATCGTCCTCGTCGTCTCGGCGTTCCTGGCGCTCGCGGTCTTCACCAACAGGCTCAGCGAGCGGTTTCCGATCCCGGCGCCCGCGATCTTCCTGCTCGCCGCCGCCCTGGCCGCACGACTCTCGCCGAGGCTCGGCGACAAGCTCTCGATCCAGGACGTCGAGCGGATCGCCGTCGTCGCGCTGATCGCGATCCTCTTCGACGGCGGCGTCCGGATCGGGTGGCGGCGCTTCCGCGTCGCGGCAGTCCCGATCTCCGTGCTCGGCACGGTGAGCACGTTCGCCACCGCGGCCCTGATCGCGCTCGCGGGGCACTGGCTGTTCGACTTCTCGTGGACGACCGCGGGCATGCTCGGGGCGGCGCTCGCCCCCACCGATCCGGCCGTGATGTTCTCGGTGCTCGGCAAGCGCGAGGTGGGGGGCGGTGTGGGGACGATCCTCGAAGGCGAGTCGGGCGTGAACGACCCGGTCGGGATCGCGCTCATGATCGGGATGATCGAGCTTGCGACCCACCACAACGCGACGTTCTGGGTGGTCGTCCGGGAGTTCGTGGTCGAGATGTCGGTCGGTCTCGCGATCGGGATCCTCGGCGCGCTGGTGCTGCTGCAGTGGGTCAGGCGGATGACGCTTGCGAGCCCGGCCCTGTACCCGCTGCGTAGCGTCGCTGCCGCGGGCCTGATCTACGGCGTGGCTGCGGTCGCGCACGGCTCCGGGTTCCTGGCCGTCTTCGTCGCGGGCATCCTGATCGGCGATGCCGACTACCCGCACCGCCGAGACGTAGTGGGCTTCCACAAGTCGCTGGCCAGCCTGGCGGAGGTCGTGGCTTTCGTGGCGCTCGGCCTGACGATCAACAACGTCTCGGTCGGCTCGGTGTGGCTCGACGCGACCCTGCTGGCCCTGATTCTCGCCTTCGTGGCGCGGCCGGCCGCGGTCTGGCCGTTGCTGCTTCCCTCGCGGCTGAGACACGGAGAACGGCTCTTCATCATGTGGAGCGGCCTCAAGGGTGCGGTCCCGATCCTGCTCGCCGCCTTCGCGCTCCTGCAGCACGCCGACGGCGCCGACCGCATCTACGGGATCGTGTTTGTCGTCGTCCTGCTCTCGGTCGTCTTCCAGGGGTCGAGCATCCCGTACGTGGCACGCCGGCTGAGGGTGCCGATGCGCATGATCGACAACAGCTCGTGATCGTCGCCCACCTCGACCTGGATGCGTTCTTCGCGGCGGTGGAGGAGCTGGAAGCGCCCGAGCTCCGGGCGAAGCCGCTCGTCGTCGGAGGGGATCCGCACGGGCGCGGGGTGGTCGCGACCGCGAACTACGCGGCTCGCCGCTTCGGGATCCACTCGGCGATGTCGTGCGCGGAGGCGCTCCGCCGCTGCCCGCACGCCGTCTTCCTGCGGCCGAGGCACCGGCTCTACAAGGAGTACTCGCGCGCCGTGTGGGACTCGGTGCGGGAGGTCGTGCCGACCGTCGAGCGGACCGGGATGGACGAGGGGTACCTGGACGTGGGGGAGGTCGCTCCCGACTTCGGCCGGGCGCGCGCCGTGGCCGAGGCGGTCCAGTCCGCGGTGCGCGGGGCGACGAGCCTCACCTGCGCGCTCGGCGTCGCGTCGTGCAAGGTCGTCGCGAAGATTGCGAGCGACCGCCGCAAGCCGGGCGGGTTGACGGTCGTGCCCGCGGGAAAGGAGGCCGCGTTCCTCGCACCGTTCGACGTGCGTCGCCTTCCAGGGGTCGGGCCGAAGGCGGAAGAGCGGCTACGGCGGGCGGGCGTCGAGACGATCGGGGCTCTTGCCGAGCTCTCCGACGACCGGCTGCGCGGGCTCATCCCCGGGAAGCTGGGCCCGCTCCTGCGCGACCGGGCGCGGGGGATCGACCCACGGAAGCTCGACCTCTCGGCCGAGACGATCTCGATCAGCGCTGAGGAGACGTTCCCGCGCGACGTGGCCGAGGTCGAACGGCTCCAGGAAGAGCTGCACCGCCTGTCGGAGATCGTGGCGGAACGGCTGACGGCGTCGGGCCAGGCCGGCCGCACGGTCACGACGAAGGTCCGCTATCCGGACTTCTCGATCCGCTCGCGCTCGACGACCCTCCCGGTCGGGATCGACGACCCGGAGCGGATCTGGGAGCTCGCGTGCACGCTTCTCGACCGCGCGCTTGCTGACCGCCCGGGCGCGCTGCGGCTACTCGGTGTCGGCGTCTCGGGCTTGGAGGCGCACCGACAGCTCGAGCTCGTCTAGCGCGCTACCACTTGGAGCGGCGGCCGCGGCGACTCGTGTAGACGAGCTTCGCCGGAGCGGATCGCATTCCGGCCTCCTCGAAGCGCTCCCTGTGACCGAGACGGCGAGCAACGCGGCTCGTGTTGGCCTGCTGCTCCGGGAGCACCAGCGTGATCGCGGTGCCACTCCGCCCGGCCCGGCCGGTGCGGCCGGTCCGATGGACGTACCCCTTGTCCTCGTCGGGCGGGTCGTAGTTGATCACGTGCGTGACGTCGTCGAGATCGAGGCCTCGCGCGGCCACGTCGGTGGCGACGAGCGTCGCGACCTTGCCGCTCTCGAAGCGTGCCAACGCGCGCTCTCGGGCTCGCTGTGACAGGTCACCGTGCATCGCGACGGCCGTGACGCCGTGTCTGGCCAGCTTCTCGACGAGTCGGTCCGCTCCGCGCTTCGTCCTGACGAAGACGAGCGTCGAGCCGGACGAGCGGATGTGGTCGACGAGCGTCTCCACCTTCGTGTCCGCCGTGACCGGGACGAAGTGATGCTCGATCTCGCCAGGCTGCTGCGTGAGCGAGAGATCCCCTTCGATGCGGGACGCGCTGTTGGTGTACGCGCGGGCGAGCTCACCGACTCGACCGTCGAGCGTCGCCGAGAAGAACATCGTCTGCCGGTTCCGGGGCAACCGCCGCACGATCCGGTCGACCTGGGGCTGAAAGCCCATGTCGAGCATCCGGTCGGCCTCGTCAAGGACAAGCGTGCGGACGTGCGAGAGATCGACGAGCCGCCGCTGCGCGAGATCCTCCAGCCGGCCGGGAGTCGCGACGAGTACGTGAGCCTGGTTCGCGCGCTTCGCCTGCGCGCGCAGAGGGACCCCTCCGTACGCCGCGGCGACCGTGAGGCCCTTTGCCTTCGCGAGCGACCGGAACTCGTCGGTCACCTGGGACGCGAGCTCGCGCGTGGGCACGAGCACAAGCGCGGAAGGGCGCGCCGCACCGCGAGGCGTGTGCTCGACGATCGCCAGTGCGAAGGCAAGCGTCTTACCGGAACCGGTCGGTGACCGGACGAGGACGTCCACGCCTCCGAGTGCGTCGGGCAGGACGAGCTCCTGAATTCGGAAAGGCTCGTGGATAGAGCGAGCGGCGAGCGCGTCGGCAACAGGCGCAGACACGCCGAGCTCGCGGAAAGACTGCTGTGACATGTGTTCGACTCCTACGTTCTCGGGATCGAGACTTGCCTGTCTCGATACACCCGAAGGAGGAACGAGAAGCTCATCTCACCGGGCCGACCCAGTGCCGGACCCGTCTTCACACAGTAGCCGAAGCGGCCTAGGCCGGTTCTTTCGTCGTCCAGCGGACGACGTCGCGGATGCTCACGATCCCGACGGTGTGTTCGTCGTCGACGATCGGGATGTGGCGGAACCCGTTGTCCAGCATGATCTGGGCGGCCTCGGTCGGCGACGAGTCGGGCGAGAGCGTGACGGGGTCTGCGGTCATCCATTCACGAACGCGCGCCTCGCTCGTGTGCACGCGCCCAGCCACCGCGCGCGTGAGGTCGCGCTCGGTGACGATGCCGATCAGCCTGCCGTAGTCGGAAACAACAGCCGAACTGACGCCGAGCTCGACCATCTTTTGGGCTGTCTCGCCGATCGTGTCCTCGGGCGCGACGGTCAGGACGTCCTCTGTCATCAGGTCGGCGACGGTGCTCACGCCGCGAGCGTAACACCGCCCGCGACGCTGGCGAGAGATTCGAGCAGGTCCGAGATCGCGGATCGCGTCTCCTCGTCCACGAGCACGCCCTCCTCGTCGAAGAGCATGTACGCCTCGGGGGCGAGCACGTGTGGGTCGAGAACGGCTGCGCGCGGGAACGTAAGGGACTGTCGGAGCTGGTCCTGGGCGCGCTTCGTCCCTCCGCGGCCGGTCGACGCGCCCATGATCGCTACCGGCTTCCCGGCGAGCGGAGACGCGAGCGCCGGGCGCGAAGCCCAGTCGATCGCGTTCTTGAGCACGCCGGGGATGCCGTGGTTGTACTCGGGAGTCGCGATCAGGAGCGCGTCCGCCGAGCGGATCGCGTCCTTGAACGCCGTGACGGA
>Ga0335084_10004759_pt1 | contig 13390 bp, 16 predicted proteins | sample Lox_Sample_44_FD_206721 | JGI IMG/M metagenome (GOLD analysis project Ga0335084, IMG submission 206721) | Soil microbial communities from Loxahatchee National Wildlife Refuge, Florida, United States - Lox_Sample_4.4 | ecosystem: Environmental > Terrestrial > Soil > Wetlands | place: USA... | reverse complement strand
CGCGAATTGGATGCGATAGCTCATGGGAATCACGCTATGCCCGCGCGGCAAAACCAGGGGTGAGGAAGTGTCAGGCGGACGGGAAAAATGCGGGCAAAATAGCCGGGTCTTACGATCTATGACCGCAGGAGGAGACGATGGGCAAATTCGTTATTTCCCCGCACTTCCGGCTGCACGAGTGGGTGGCCGAGGAGAAGGGCTATTTCCGCGCTGAGGGGCTCGACTACGAGTTCCGCGAGGTCTTCGAGACCCACCAGGTGCCCGACAAGGTCGGCGCGCACACCAGCTTCGCCAGGGGCCGCGACACCAACGTCAGCTGCGCCTGCCACTGGACGGTCAACGTGGCTGCCTCGCAGGGTCACGGCAAGCTCTACGCCGACGCCTACTCGATCTCGCCGGCGGGCGTGTTCGTGCCGCCCGAGTCGCCGATCCGCGAGCCGCGCGATCTCGCCGACGTGCCGGTCTCCGTCGGCCACCAGTCGGGCAGCCACTACTCGACGATCCAGGCGCTCGAGCAGTACCTCGAGCCGGGGCAGATCAAGCTCTCCTTCGCCGACGGCATCCTCTTCGGGCGCCTGGAGAAGCTGATCGACCGCCAGGTGCCGGCGGCGGCGCTGTTCAGCGGGCCGTACTACTTCCTCGAGCAGCTCGGCTTCCGCAAGATCATCGACACCACGTTCATGATGGCGACGATGATCACCGGCAACCCCGACCCGGAGGACGTGAAGAAGTACTTCCGCGCCCTGCGCAAGGCGCAGCGCGACATCGACCTGCGCCCCGAGCTCTACACGCGCTACTACCGCAACGAGTTTCCCAGGCGCTTCCTCGACCAGATGGACACGCGGCGCTGGGGCCCCGGCGAGCGCATCGTGTTCGAGCCCTACACGCGCGAGACCTTCGAGGACTCGTTCAAGTGGGTCGCCGAGCACAAGATCTTCGATCCCGCGATGATGGGATCGGGACGCTATGAGGACGCCGTCGTGTCGGCTTCCTCATGGAAGGTTTCACTGCCTCAATGAAACGCGCGGGCGAAGGTCCGCCCCCTTAGCACCTCGCGCGCCTCCGGCCGCTGCAGCATGAAGTCGAGCGGCGCGACCGAGATCTCGTCGTAGATGCGCTCGCACTGCTCGGGCGCGAGCTCGGGGTAGATGCCGATGCCGGCGACGAACAGGCCGCGCTCGAGCGCGGCGACGCGCGAGCCGCCCGGCGCCGGGCAGCGCTCGAAGAGCAGACCCATGCGCTGCGCGAGGTCTTCCTCGACCGACGCGAGGCCTGCGTTCAGGCTGCCGGGCTGATCGGGCTTCATGCCCGGCAGATTGCAAGATACGAACCGGAGCGCCGGCGCGCCGAGTCGGGCGCGAGCGTCGTCGCCGGGGACCTACGCCGCGCCCCCTTCCCGTATCATTCGACCCCTGACCTCGGGGAGGATATTCTGAAGCGTCGCGATTTCGTGCGCGCGGCCGGCCTGGCCGCCTTGCTGCCCGCGAGCCGCGCCGGCGCGCAGATCGCGCTGCCCAAGGCGGCGAAGAAGCTCGAGGGCATCCCGGTGAACGACGTGCACTCGCTGCTCTCGGGTGCGCGCGTGTTCAAGATCGTCGAGCCGACCTCGCTCGACGCGGTGCGCGCGGCGTTCAAGCTGGCGCAGACCGAGGAGAAGTCCGTCTGCATCTCGGGCGGCCGCCACTCGATGGGCGGGCAGCCGTTCGCCGCCGACGCGGTGATGCTCGACCTGCGCAAGATGAACCGCGTGCTCGGCTACGACGTCGAGCGCGGGCTGCTCGAGATCGAGGCCGGCGCGCAATGGCCGCAGCTCCTCGAGTATTTCGCCAGCAACACCGGCGCCAGCCCGAAGCTGTGGACCTTCTCGCAGAAGCAGGCCGACGTCGACAAGGTGACGATCGGCGGCAGCCTGTCCGCCAACATGCACGGCAACGGCCTCACGCTCGCGCCGTTCATCAACGACATCGAGTCGTTCAAGCTGCTCAACGCGCGCGGCGAGCTCGTGCCGTGCAGCCGGAGCGAGAACACCGAGCTGTTCCGCGCCGCGATCGGCGGCTTCGGCCTGTTCGGCGTGGTCTACGCGGTGACGCTGCGGCTCGTGCCGCGGCGCAAGGTGCAGCGCATCGTCGAGCTGCGCGCGGTCGACGGCATCGCGCGCGCCTTCGCCGAGCGCATCGCCGACGGCTTCGCCTACGGCGAGTTCCAGTTCTCGACCGACGAGCGCTCGGCGGACTTCCTGCGCCGCGGCGTGTTCTGCTGCTACCGGCCGGTGGCCGAGGACATGCCGATCCAGGCGCCGCGCCGCTCGCTCACCGAGCGCGACGGCGCCGAGCTGATGATGCTCGCGCACACCGACAAGGCCGAGGCGTTCCGCCGCCGCGCGGCCTACTTCCAGGCGACCAGCGCGCAGGTGTACTGGGCCGACGAGATGCAGACCAGCCTCTATCCCGAGGGCTACCACCGCGAGATCGACCGCAAGCTGCAGTCGGAGAACCGCGCGAGCGACGGCCTCACCGAGATCTTCGTCGAGCGCGAGCGCCTCGAGGCGTTCCTCGCCGACGTGCGCACCTACGCGCGCGCGAGCAGCGTCAACGTCGTGCAGAGCACGCTGCGCCTGATCGAGCCCGACGGCGAGAGCTTCCTGCCCTGGGCGCGCCGGCCCTACGCCTGCGTCACCTTCAGCGTGCACATCGAGCACAACAGCGCCGGCCTGATCCGCGCCGGCGACCAGTTCCGCCGCCTGATCGACCTCGGCCTGCGCCACGGCGGCAGCTACTACCTGCCCTACCACCGCCACGCCCTCAAGCGTCAGGTCGACTTCTGCTACCCGCACTTCCGCGACTTCCTCCTGCTCAAGAGGAAGTACGACAAGGAAGAGCTCTTCCAGAGCGACTGGTACCGCCACTACAAGCGCATGTACGGCCTCGGCAGCTAGGGCGTGCCGATATAGTCGCGCTTGCCGATCTCCACGCCGTTGTGGCGCAGGATGTTGTAGGCGGTGGCGACGTGGAAATAGAAGTTGGGGTGCGCGTGCCCGAGCAGGTACTGCATGCCCTTGAAGGTGACGTCCTTGCCGCCGAGCTTCATGGGAATGTCGCGCTCCTCCGAGCCTTCGATCTTCGCCGCCGGCACGCTCATCACGTAGTCGATCGTTTTCGCGATGCGCGCCTTCAGCTCGGCGAAAGTCTGCTCGCTGTCCTCGTACTTCGGGATCTCCACGCCGGCGAGCCGCGACACCGCGCCCTTCGCCGTGTCGGTCGCGATCTGCACCTGGCGCGAGAACGGGAACATGTCGGGGAACAGGCGCGCGCCGGTCAGCACCAGCGGATCGATCTTCCTCGCCTCGCAGTGCGCCTGCGCCTTGTCGAGGATGGTCGAGAGATTCTTCAGGATGTTGGCGAAGCGCGGCGCGCTCGCGTGGTACATGGACAGGGTCACGTGCTTTTCTCCGGGTTGACGATCGGACCATTCTAGTCAACGGCGCGCGATCGCGACCGTTGAAGGTCGCATGCGGACCGCTGAATCAATTGAAAGCATTCAGTCGCGCATTCGTCTCGTGCGCGGCGAGAAAGTGATGCCCGACGCCGATCTCGCCGTTCTTTATGGGGTGCGGACCAAGGCCTTGATGCAGGCCGCAAGGCGAAACGCCCAGCGGTTCCCGCGCGACTTCATGTTTCAGCTTACATATCAGGAAGTTGCCGACTTGAGGTCACAGATTGTGACCTCAAGATCCGACCGCGCCTGGGGCGGCCGGCGCAGTCTTCCACTCGCTTTCTCCGGAGCAGGGTATTGCGATGCTTTCCTCCGTGTTGCGAAGTGCACGCGCCATCGCGGTGAACATCGCCATCATGCGCGCCTTCGTCCGGCTGCGTTCCCTCGCAGCGCAGGACAGCGAATTCGCCGGGAAGCTGGATGAGCTGGAGCAGCGAATATCGGGACACGATGCGTCGATCACGAACATCGTTCGCGCCATTCGCGAGCTCGCCGTCCCGCCTGAAGCGAAGCCGAAGCGGCGCATCGGCTTCGTGACGGACTGAGCACGGCCGCGGATTTGTCCTGCAGTAGAATCGCCGCGAGGGGAAAGAGAGAGGAGAAGCGATGAGAAGAGTCCTTGTGCCCGTGCTCGCGGCGGTCGCGCTCGCCGCCTGCGACACCACGCCGAAGCAATCCGAGATCCAGTCGGTCGACTACGGCCCGCGCCCGCAGCGCTGGCAGGAGGAGATCAGGAACTACCTCGCCATCCGCCTCACCGACCCGAAAGCCGCCATCGTCGAGTTCCGCGCCGGGCCGCAGCAGCTCTACCAGCGCGAGACGCCGCTGCGCAAGAAGCAGTGGGGCTGGGCGGTGTGCGTGTGGGTGAACGACAAGAACAAGCAGGGCGCCTACGACGGCTTCTACCCGATGAGCGTGCTGATCCGCAACGAGAAGATCGAGCACGTCAACGGCGGGCCCGACGACGACAACCTCGTCGGCAGCCGCTACGCGCGCGAGCACTGCGAGCAGCTCGGCGCGCCGTTCAGGAAATGAGCGCCGCCCCGCTCGCCGGCGGCCCGCTCTACAAGCCGGCGGTCGCGCTCGAGTTCTTCAAGTCCGGCGGCAAGCCCGAGCGCATCCCCGCCGGCAAGATCATCTTCGCCGAGGGCGGCAAGGGCCTGCTCGCGCGGCACCGCATGTACCTGCTGATCAGCGGCGAGGTCGACGTGATGGCGCGCAAGAAGATCCTCGCCACGCTGAAGGCGGGGCAGTTGTTCGGCGAGCTCGCCGCCATCGACGGCGAGCCGCGCACCGCGAGCGCGGTGGCGAAGACCGACTGCAAGCTGATCAGCCTCGACGACAAGCAGTTCTACGCCGCGCTGCGCAAGAAGCCGGCCTTCGCGCTGATGCTGATGAGCGTCATGATCGGGCGCCTGCGCGACACCATCACGCGCCTCGCCGAGGCGGGCGACATGTCGGAGAAGGAGGCGACCAAGGAATCGGTCGCCTTCCCGCCCAGGCTGCTCGGCGAGCTGGCGCAGGGCCTCGCCGACGATCCGCCGGTGTTCTTCCTGCAGGGCAGCCAGATCCTGCGCGCCGGGCAGACCGGACTGCGCATGTACGCGATCGTCGAGGGCCGCGTCACCGTGACCATCGGCGGCCGCGTGGTCGAGCGCCTCGGCCCGGGCGGGGTGTTCGGCGAGGCGGCGCTGGTCGACCAGTCGACGCGGCTGGCGAGCGCGGTGGCCGAGAGCGACTGCTCGCTGCTCGCCATCAGCCGCCAGGCCTTCATGGCTCTGGTGAAACTGAGCCCGCAGTTCGCCGACGCGATGCTCGGCTCGCTCGCCGAGCGCATGCGCTTCCTCACCGCGCGGCTGCAGTAGGCAGTAGACTACGTCCATGAGCGCCCCCGCCAATCCCGCCCCCGGCCCGGTCAAGAACGCCGCCCGCGCCGATCCCCTCGCCGAACTGGCGGAGAAGATCTTCATCCAGCTCGCCGCCAACGTGTACGGCCATCTCGCCGCCGGCGACGTGAAGAAGCCGGACCCGAAGGCGCTCGGCGCCTACGCCTACAAGATCGCCGAGGGCTTCGACCAGGCCTCGCGCGAGACCGACCGCGCCAAAGCGGCGATCGAGGCCGAGAACAAGGCCAAGGTCAAGCTCGACGAGGTCGACCTGTCGGGCGTCTTCGGCCCCAAGAAGTAACCACCTACGAAGCAGACTCGACCGCGCCGTCGCGCATGACGCGGTTGCGCCCCGCCTTCTTGGCGAGGTAGAGCGCGTGGTCGGCGCGCGCGATCCATTCCGTGTGGCTCGCGTCGGCGCCGCTGAAGAAGGCGAGGCCGATGCTCACGGTGGCGCGCACGCCGTGCTCGCGCTGCAGGAGCGACCACTCGATGCGCTGGCGCACCCGCTCGGCGGCCGCTTCGGCGCCGGCGGCCTGCGTGTCGGGCAGCAGCACGCCGAACTCCTCGCCGCCGTAGCGGCCGGCGACGTCCTCGCCGCGCAGCCCGTCGCGCAGGATCGTCGCCACGGCGCGGATCACCTCGTCGCCCACCGGGTGCCCGTAGCGGTCGTTGATCGCCTTGAAGTAGTCGATGTCGATCATCATCAGCGCCGCCTCGCGGCCGGCGTCGCGGCAGCGCGTGGCGGCCACCGCCACCGCCTCCTCCCAGTGGCCGCGGTTGGGCAGGCCGGAAAGCGAGTCGGTGCGCGAGAGCTCCTGCAGCATGCGGTTCTGCTGCCGCACGCGCACGGCGAGCCGGTAGGTCGCCATGCCGACGGCGAACGGGTAGCCGACGAGCAGCGGCAGGCTCCAGCCGATCTCGGCCATCGTGGTGTGCGGCTCGAACTGCAGGCCGAAGGCGGCGATCATCGCGGCGATGGCGAAGGCCTGCGCGGCGAGGCAGCGCGCGAGGAAGCGCATGCCGCCCACCGCGATCTTGTCCATGCACAGCATGACGAAGATGACGACGCTCGGCAGCAGGTTGAACTGCATGGCGGCGATCCACAGGCCGCCGAGCGCGGAGTCCACCGTCAGGTTGCGCAGCTCGGCGCGGTAGGGATCCTCGGCGCGGCGCGCGAGGCGGTAGGCGACGTGCGGCCAGACCAGCGCGCTCAGCGCGAGCGCGAGCCAAGCCGCCGGTCCGGCGCCGTTCTCGAAGAGCACGCCGCCGATGCACACCGCGCCCAGGGCGAGCCCGGCGGCCCGCGGCGCGTACATCCGCCGCGTGAAGCGCAGCCCCTGCCCCCGCCGCCCTTCCCTCCGCTCTTCCATGCGCGGAGTCTACCGCGCGCGTCGCCCTCAGGTAACGAACCTGACAAGAACCCAATGCAGACTGGCGGCTCTAACAGCCTGCACGGAACGTACAAGCGGGGAGCCGCCGATGAGGATCGACTGGAAGGCGCTGGCCGCGGGCCTGATCACCGCGGCCGTCTTCGCTTACGCCGCGCACGCCCGCGCGTGCCACTCAGCGCGGCATGTTCAGGAGGATGAGAAAGAGGAGCAGGCCGCTCATGGCGCAGGCGGCCACGTTCGCCTTAAGGCGGGCGAGGTCCTCTTCCAGTTGCTTGGCTCTGGCGTGCATGCGAGCACGCTAGCCGCGCCGCTCGCGCGGCGCCAGAGCGCCGAACAGACTTTTGCCGCGCCTGAAGAGGCTTTACAAAGTCGTCGCGATCCTGCCGCGCGCGAAGGCGCCCGACTGGTAGTCGTGGATCGCCTGCTCGATCTCCTCGCGCGTGTTCATGACGAACGGGCCGTACTGCACGACCGGCTCGCGTAGCGGCCTGCCGGCGAGGACCAGCACGCGCGCGCCGTTCTCCTTCGCGGCGAGCTTCACGCCCGAGCCGTCGGAAAGGAGCCCGGCGGCACGGTTCGGCAGCGCCTTCTTCTCCTCGCCGACCAGCGCGTCGCCGTCGTAGACATAGACGAAGACGTTGTGGCCCTCGGGCAGCGGCGCCTCGAACGAGGCGTTCGGCTCGAGGTGCACGTCCCAATAGTAGGGATCCGTGCTGCCGCCATGAATCGGGCCGGTCTTGTCGTCGAGTTTTCCGGCAATGACTCTTGTTTTTACATTCGATTCTTCAATTACAGGGATTTCCCCCGCAGCAATGTCCCTGTACGCGGCGGGCCGCATCTTTTCCTTGCCCGGCAGGTTGAGCCAGAGCTGGAAGCCGCGCATGCGGCCCTCGGTCTGCTGCGGCATCTCGGAGTGGATGATGCCGCTCGCCGCGCTCATCCACTGCACGTCGCCGGGACCCAGGTCGCCGGTGTTGCCGTGGTTGTCCTTGTGCTGCATGTGGCCGTCGAGCATGTAGGTCACGGTCTCGAAGCCGCGGTGCGGGTGCGCCGGGAAGCCCGCCAGGTAGTCGTTCGGGTCGTCGGAGAAGAACTCGTCGAGCATGAGGAACGGGTCGTGGCGCATGCCGGGGCTCGCGCCCAGGCTGCGGCGCAGCTTCACGCCGGCGCCGTCGGAGGCGGGCATCGAGGGGATCAGGCGCTGCAGTTCGCGGGTTTTCATAAGGCTGCATATTGACCCTTTGCCGCGGAATTTCCAGCGCCGCGCCAGATTGCCGCCCGAATCGTTTCGCACCCTGTTCCCCTCACCTTCCGGGGGAATCCATGAAGCTCGACACGGCATTCAGGCTGGCCATCGTCGCGGCGCTTTGCGCGGCGCTGTTCATTCCGGTGCAGATGATCCAGGGGCTCGTCGCCGAGCGCCAGGCGCGGCACGGCGAGGCCATCGCCGGCATCGCCGAGGGCTGGGGCCGGCCGCAGGTGCTGTTCGGCCCGTACCTCGCCGTGCCCTACGAGGTGACGCGGGTCGACGTGGCGCAGGAGACCGTCGACGGGCGCGAGCGCGAGAAGCGCACCGAGCGCGTCGAGCGCCACGTGCGGCGCATCGCCGTGGACTCGATCGACTGGACCCTCGACGCCGCGGTGGGCGAGAAGGCGCGCGGCATCTACAGGGCGCGCCTCTACGGCCTGAAGGCGAGCGCGGTCGGCCGCTTCAGCGTGCCGGCGGGCTTCGGCATCGTCGAGAACGGCGGCACGGTGCGCGTCGGCACGCCGCGCTTCGTCTTCTGCGTGTCCGACGCGCACGGCATCCGCACGATCGGGCCGCTCGCCTTCGACGGCGCCTCGCACGCGTTCCGGGCCGGCTCGGGCGGACCCGAGCCCGCGGCGGGATTGCACGTGCCGCTGCCGGCGCTCGCCGCGCCGCAGTCGGGCGCGCCGCGCAGCTACGCGTTCTCCTTCTCGATGGAGCTCGGCGGCTCCGAGTCGCTCGCGCTGCAGCCGATGGGCGGCGACACGACGGTGGCGATGCACGCCGACTGGCCGCATCCGTCGTTCCAGGGCCAGTTCCTGCCGGTGCGCCACGAGATCGACGCCGGCGGCTTCACCGCCAACTGGAAGATCTCGCGCTACGCGACACAGGAGAAGGAGAGCCTCGGCGTGTCGTTCATCGAGTCCGCCGGCCTCTACCAGCGCCTGGAGCGCGCCTCGAAGTACGGCTTCCTCTTCATCGGCCTCACCTTCGCCGCGTTCCTCCTCGTCGAGCTGCTGCGGCGCCTCGCGCTGCACCCGATCCAGTACACGCTGGTCGGCCTCGCCCTGGCGATGTTCTTCCTGCTCCTCACCGCGCTCTCGGAGCACGTGCCGTTCGCGACGGCGTACGGCGTGGCGACGCTCGCCTGCGTCGGGCTCGTCACGATCTATCTCGTGAAGGTGCTGCGAAGCTGGCGGCTGGGGCTCGCGTTCGGCGCCGCGCTCGGCGCGCTCTACGCCGTGCTCTACGCGCTCCTGAAAGCCGAGGACTACTCGCTGCTCGGCGGCTCGCTCCTTCTCTTCGGCCTGCTCGCTGCGGCGATGCTCGCCACGCGCAACGTGGACTGGTTCGCGCTCACGGCGCGGCGCGCCGGCCAGACCGCGCCGTAGCCCGGCTAGCGGACCGCGGCCGGGCTAGACGACCAGCCGGCCGCGGCGCTCGGCGAGGCCGACGAGCGCCTCGGCGCCCGAGTCGAAGTCGAGGTGGTCGGCCTCGATGCCGTCGCTGAAGATGACGCCGTTCTCCGGCATGAGCGAGCGCAGCTCGAGCGCCTCGCCGCGCCCGATGCGGCCGAATGCGATGCCCGCCTGCGAGGTCTTGCTCGGAAAGGGCTCGCGCACGGCGAACTGCAGGTAGTCGGCGTTCCAGGGCATCGGCCGGTACTCGACCTTGCCCTTCGCGCCCGCGGCCGCAGCGATCGCCGCCGAGCCGGTCACCACGCTGCGCATCCAGGCCGTCGAGCCGAGGCCGGTCGAGACGATGATGCCGCTCGACGATTGCGTCTCGGCGCGCCTGCCTTGCCGGATCTCGTAGCGCGCCGAGGTATGCGAGCGCGGCCCGATGAAGAGATCGTTCACCGCGTACAGCACCTGCCGGTCGGCGAGCGCCGCTTTCGCCATCGTCACCTCCTTGAACGGCCGGCGGTCGGCGAGCAGGTCGGGCAGCAGGCGTGCGAGGTCGCTCGCCTGGAACGGAAGCAGCACGCCGTCGTAGCGCGCGGGCTCGGGATTCAGGCCGACCAGCGGCTGGCCGTCAAGGTACTTCATGGTGTTGGCCACCACGCCGTCCTGGCCGAGGGCGAGCACGATGTCGGCCGGGCCGAAGAGGAAGTTGGGCAGGAAGCCGCGCTCGATCACCTGGTAGCGGCCGTGCGCCTCGAGCACGTCGAGCGTCGCGCGCTTCGCGGCGGCGTAGGCCGCGTGCTCGCGCTCGTAGTCCGCGAACTGCGCGGCGCCGTCGGCGCCCGAGTGCTCGACGTAGAACTTCGCCTGCTCGGCGGTGAGGTGGCGCGCGACGAGCTCGTCGAGCCGCGTCCTGCGCGTCACCAGCACCAGCTTGCGGTCGAGGGCAGGCATGGCCGCTGCACCCCGGGCGATCCCGTCACCCCTTGCGCGGCGCGGCCGGCGCGCCGGCGAGGAGCGACTGCAAGAGCTCGGGCGAGACGTTGAGCTGGCCGATCTTCTCCGCCTTCTCGGCGATGCCGCCGAAGGCCTGCGCGATGAGCTGGTTCGGCTGCATGCCGGCCGCGGCGAGGGCCTGCACCACGCGCGGGTCGGCGCTCTCGAGCGCGGCCATCGCGGCGCGCAGGCGGTGCGCCTCGGCCTCGGCGAGCGTGCGCGTGTTCTCGGCGTTGCGCTCGACGAACTCCTTGCGCTTGGTCTCCAGCGCCACCGCGGCCCTCATGTCGGCGTCGCGCAGCTCGTGCTTCTTCTGCTGCACCAGCGCCTCCGTCTTCAGCTCGCTCTCGCGGATGGCGCGCTCGTTCGCCACCGCGGCGTTGCGCCGCAGGTAGACGGCGTCGTCCGCCGCCTTGAGGATCGCCTCGCGCGCCTCGGCTTCCAGCGCGCGCGCCGTCTCGGGCGTCGGCTTGACGGCGAGGATCGCGACGCCGAGGACCTCCAGGCCGAGCGAGTCGATCTCGGGGTGGCGCTTGAGGCCGGCGGTGACGCGCCCGGCGATGGCGTCGGCCGCGCGCAGCGCGTCCTTCAGCGGCAGCTCCTTGACGATCTGCTTGGACAGCACCTCGACCGCGCTCGCCACGCGCGGCGCGAGCTTCTCCGGGTCGTCGGAGGCGTAGCCGCGCGCGTCGGGCCGCAGCGCGAAGTTGAGCATCGCGGCGAGCTTGCGCGGCTCGCCGACGCGGTAGGCGACCTGGCCCTGCACGCTGACGGTCTGGAAGTCGGCCGTCACCTGCTCGAAGATGAAGCCCTGGTCCTTGCTGCCGACCGGGACCGCGACCAGCGTGCTCGCCGGCGCGTAGTAGAAGAAGGAAAGCCCGGCGCCCTCGCGCACCGCTCTGCCGCCGCGGAACTGCAGGACGTAGGTCGTGGGCTGGGTCTTGACGTAGCGGATGCCGAACATGACTGCCTCCTGTGCCGTTTCCTCTTAGTGGTCTTAGTGGTTCACACACACTAAGTTAGTTGCACAGTACCACTAAGGCGGCTAGACTGTCAATCCATGGCCTGGAAGAACCCGCTCACCACCGTCGACGTGGCGATTTTCACGGTCGCCGACGAGGCGCTGCAGGTGCTGCTCGTGCAGCGCGCCGCCGCGGCGGGCGAGCCGTTCCCGGGCGACTGGGCGCTGCCCGGCGGCTTCGTCGACGTCGAGCGCGACGCCGACCTGGAGGCCTGCGCGCTGCGCAAGCTGCGCGAGAAGACCGGCGTCGCCACGCCCTACCTCGAGCAGCTCGGCTCCTGGGGCGACGCGAAGCGCGACCCGCGCGGCTGGTCGGCGACGCACGCCTACTTCGCGCTGATCGCGCCGGCGCCGCTGCGCGCCGACGGCAACGCCGCCGACGCGCGCTGGTTCCCCGTCTCCGGCGACGGCGTGCGCGTGAAGCTCGCCTTCGACCACGCGCGCCTCCTGGCCGCCGCGATCGCCCGGCTGCGCGGCAAGGTGGAGTACACGTCGCTGCCCGCCTTCCTGCTGCCGAAGGAGTTCACGCTCTCGGAGCTGCAACGCGCCTACGAGATCGTGCTCGGGCGCGCGCTCGAGAAGAGCGCGTTCCGCACCCGCGTCCTCGGCGCCGGGCTGGTCGAGCCGGTCGCGCGCACGCGGCAGGGGCCGAACCGCCCCGCGCAGCTCTATCGCCTGCGCAACCCGCGCAAGCCGGTCTTCTTCTCCCGCGCCTTCAGCCCGCGGGACGCATGAACCTCGAAACCGAGGCCTACGAGACCCAATCGAAGCGCTGGCCCGCCTCGGGCCGCCACGTCCTCGCCCATTTCGACCGCGACTCGATCGTCGTCTACCAGGCTTACCGCCCGTCGATCGGGCGCTACGCGATCGAGCACGGCCGCTTCGGCGGCGCCGACTTCAGCTTCTCGCGCATGAGCTGGGTGAAGCCGAATTTCCTCTGGATGATGTACCGCTGCGGCTGGGGGACGAAGCCGGGCCAGGAGATCGTTCTCGGCCTGCGCCTCCCGCGCCGCTTCTTCGATTCACTGCTGTCAAAGGCCGTGCCTTCGTCGTTCACTCCCGATCTCCATCCAAGCCGCGAGGCATGGCAATCGGCCGTCGAGACCTCGGAGGTCAGGCTGCAGTGGGATCCGGACCACTCGCCCTCTGGGCGCGGCCTCGAGCGCCGCGCGATCCAGCTCGGCCTGCGCGGCGCGACGCTCGAGGCGTTCGCGACGCGCGAGATCATCGAAGTGATCGACATGACCGCCTTCGTCGCCTCGCAGCGCCCGCACGCGCGCGACGGCGCGACCGATCTGCGCACGCCCGTGGAATACGTTTACACCCCCGGCCTGTATGCTGCCGAACAGAGGAGGAGTCCATGAAGCTCGTCATTGCCGCCCTGGCTTTCGTTTCGCTCGCCGCGCACGCCGCGGACTATCCCGCGCCGAAGCAGTCGAGCTGGACGGTGCGCGATTTCAGGTTCCACACCGGCGAGACGCTGCCCGAGCTGCGCCTCGCCTACACGACGGTCGGCGAGCGCGCCGGCGAGCCGGTGATCGTGCTGCACGGCACGACCGGCTCCGCGGGCAGCATGCTCACGCCCGCGTTCGGCGGCGAGCTGTTCGGCCCCGGCCAGCCGCTCGACGCGGCGCGCTACTTCGTGGTCCTGCCCGACGCCATCGGCCACGGCCGCTCGAGCAAGCCCTCCGACGGCCTGCGCACGAAATTCCCGCGCTACAACTACGAGGACATGGTCGACGCGACCTGGCGCCTCGCCACCGAGCACCTCGGGCTGAAGCGCGTGCGCCTGGTGATCGGCAACTCCATGGGCGGCATGGAGACGTGGATCATGGCCGGCAAGTATCCGGCGTTCATGGACGTCGCCGTGCCGATGGCCTCGCTGCCCGCGGAGATGTCGAGCCGCAACTGGATCCTGCGCCGCCTGATCACCGACTCCATACGCAATG
>Ga0335084_10004757_pt1 | contig 13392 bp, 6 predicted proteins | sample Lox_Sample_44_FD_206721 | JGI IMG/M metagenome (GOLD analysis project Ga0335084, IMG submission 206721) | Soil microbial communities from Loxahatchee National Wildlife Refuge, Florida, United States - Lox_Sample_4.4 | ecosystem: Environmental > Terrestrial > Soil > Wetlands | place: USA: Florida... | reverse complement strand
CCGAGCGGCCGAAATCCGACTCGACGATCTGCTCGACCAGGCACGAGCCGTCGCAACCGTCGAGGGCGACGAGATTGCCGTCATCGCACTCTTCACCCGAGTCGAGAACGCCGTTGCCGCAGAGTCCCACGATGAGCGTCGTAGTCGTGACGGGGTCCGTGGACGAGGTCGTGCTCGACGTGGCCGGCGTCGTCGTCGTCGAAGGACGCGAGGTGGTCGTTGAGGACGAGGTCGACGACGTGGACGTGCTGGACGAGGTCGTGGTCGTCGTGGGCCGCGTGGTCGTGGTCGACGACGACGTGCTCGTCGAGGACGTCGTCGGCGACGTCGTGGTCGTCGACGAGGTCGTGGGCGTGGTGTTCGTGGTCGTCGACGTCGTCGGGACCGTATTGGTCGTGGTCGTCGTCGTCGGCGGACGGGTCGTCGTCGACGACGTGCTCGACGACGTGCTCGTGGTGCTGGTCGTCGGCCGCGTGGTCGTCGTCGAGGACGTGGTCGGGATCGTCGTCGTCGACGACGAGGTCGTGGTCGTCGTGGTGCCGCCCGTGCCGGTCCCACTGATCGTGATGCCCGTCCCGGACGAGGGACAGAACTGCAGGGGGCCCGCCGGCTGTCCGCCGACGAACGTGGTGTTCTGATAGCTCACGAGCGGGTTCCGCCCGTTGACGTTCGTGTTGACCGCGCACTGCGGCGAGCCGGGCGGGAAGATGTTCTGCAGCACGGTGTCTTCGAACGAGTTGTTGTAGCACTGGGTATGGGTCCCGTCCGGCGTCTGGTCGCGGATGCTGAGGCCCATCTCACCCCGGTTGAGCGTCGTGCGCCGCACCACGACGCCGTTCGACACGTCGAGGATGATGCCGACGCTCGCGAAGTCCTCGCACGAGAAGTCCTCGACGAGGCCGCCGTCGGTCTGCTTGATGTTGAGGCAGTGACCCCACTCGGGGTACTCCGTCACCTGCGTGTTGTTCCAGGGCGGGTCGAGGAACGGCCCACCGAACTGCGGCGCGCCGGCGAGGGTGCGTCCCATCGTCCCCAGGTGGGCGACGTGGACACGGCGGATCGTGATCCCGTGCACCATGAACAGGCGCAGACCGTACACACCGTGGTTCACGCCGTTCGGCTGCGAGTTGCCACGCGCGCCGTACTGGAGGTCGACGTCCTCGAGGAGCGGCGCGACCGCGCCGTTGGTCATGATGAGCAGGAACCGCGGCGCGTACCAGCCGCGGATGCGACGGAAGACGAGCCCGTGGATGCCGCCGTCCGGCGGCGACCCGTAGGTCTGCAGCGTGCTGTAGCGGCTCGCTTCGAACCCCATGTCCTGGATGGTCACGTACTGGGTCGGCAGGTGCCACAGGAGCGCGTGCTGGTAGTACGGCACCTCGATCAGACTCGCGTCGGCGGTGCCGGGCGGGTTGACGCGCACCTCGTGCGTGGTCGGGTTGTACGACCAGTTGCCGTCCGGCGGGTTCGCGACGCTGTCGCCCGCGTACGGCAGGAAGCTCAGGAGCGTCGACGTCGTCGAGGCCTGGAGGAGCGTCTCGGGCTCGTACTGGTCGCGGTTGAAGGTGCTCTCCATGTCGGGGGACATCTCGGCGATGCGGCTGTAGACGCCGCCGCCGCGATCCACCCAGTCGGTGTAGCGGCGCGACCCGCGGACGATCGGGTTACCGCTCCCCTGGATGGTGCACGGCGCCGCCTGCGTGCAGGCGAGGGCGCGGCCGGGCGTCAGCGACGATTCGCCGTTCGCGAGCGTCAGCTGCTCGCGATAGATGCCGTCGAACGAGCCGTGCGCTCCCTGCACGGTGAGCGTGTCGCCGGCCTGCATCGCCAGGACGCCCTGGGCGACCGTGCGAAACGGACCGGTCGCGCCGCAGGTCGCGCTACGGCCGGTTCCGGCCGTGGGGCAGCCGCCGTCGACGAAATACGCCGTCGCGTGCGCCGATCTGGCGGTGAACATGAAGCAAGCGGATGCAACAGCAAGGACTACACGATATGCACGACGCCTCTTCACCACACCACCTCCGGTCGCTGGGAGCGATCGGCGGTGGAGAGCAGGGCGCGTGCCACGCGCGGTGCGCGTCGGACGCTAGTTTTTCCAGGTCTGGCGCGGAGATCTCACGACGCGCGCGGCGGATCGTTAGCGCGCGAGTCCGCTATTGTACGCGGTCCCGAGCACAGCGTGCGTCGAGTGCGTGGGCGTCGTGCGCGCCGATGCAATCGGCGCGATGAGCGGCACGAGGAGATTCGCCACGAAGGCGTGTCCCGCGGGCGTCAGGTGATCGTAGTCGAGGAAGTAGCGCTGCCAGACGACATCGCGCGGCTCCGCGACGTCGATCGCGCGCTCGCGCATCGGCTTCAGCAGGTCGACGTAGGCAATGGCGTTGCGCGACGCGAACCCGGTGAGCCGCTTCTGGGCGTAGGTCCGCGAGTCGTCCTGGAACTGGAAGTCCGCCGGCGTCGCGAGCAGCACGACCGGAATCCGGTGCGCCTTGCAGAGGTCGACCTCGCGCTGCAGCCACCGCAGGCACTCCCGCCAGGCCCGGCGCATCATCGGATCGCTCGGGTCGTCGGCAGCCGCCTGCCACGCATACTCCGCCTCGGTGCGCACGGCGCGTTCGCGGACCCCGTCGGCGGTGAGCGCGCCGAAGCGGATGCGCGCCACGACGTCCTTCATCAGAAGGTAGGACGCGCTTCGTTGCGAGAGGACCCAGTCCCAGTACGGGACGTCCTCGACCCCGTGGTAGTCGATGCCCTTCCCGCCGTAGCGCCGAAAGAGGTTCCACGGCCCCACGACGTCGTTCAGGACGAACTGGATCACGACGGCGTCGGGCTCGAGCACGAGCGCGCGATCGAGGTCGACGTACTCCTGGAAGGGCGCGTTGCCCGGCACTGCGGTATTCGCGACCTCGACGTCGAGGGACGGGTACTGGGCGGCGAGCAGGCGCTGGAGCTCCTCCGGCCAGGTCTCGTCGCCGAGGACGCCGTGGCCGAACGTCACCGAATCTCCCACCGCGACGACGCGGAAGCCGTTCGCCGGCTTGGCTACGGGGATCTCGTGATCGCGATAGCCGAGCGCGTTCGTGTCGACGGGACGGCCGACGAAGTCGCCGCCCCTGACGTTGCGCTTCAAGGCGAACACCTTGTCGGGGTCGTACTCGAAGATTCCCGCGTACTGGATGCGCTCGGGGTGATAGCGCAGGCGTGCCAGTCCCTCGGCGGTCGCGAAGAAGAGGACGAGCGAGCCCAGCGCCAGCAGGAGGTTCTGGACGAGCCGCACGGCGCTGCATGGCACGCAGGTCGCGGCGCGGTCAACGCGGGCGTGGCTACGCGAGCAGGTTCTGCATCACCGCGGCCATGGAGGTGAGGGCACGCTCCACGGTGGCGGGGCCGGCCTTCTCGGGCGAGCCCGTGTCGTACGGCGGCGCGGGATCGTACTCCATCGCGAGCTGCAGCGTCTGCGCGAGCTCCGGCCCGTAGATCGCGCCGGCGAGCGTGAGCGCCATGTCGATGCCGGCGCTGACGCCGGCCGCCGTCACGATCTTCCCGCGCCGCACGACGCGCTCGCGGACGGGCACGGCGCCGAGCCGCGCGAGCTCGTCCATGGCGCCCCAATGCGTCGTGGCTTCGACGCCGTTCAGCACGCCCGCCCCCGCAAGCAGCAAGGCGCCGGTGCACACCGAGGTGGTCCACGTGGTCGTGCGATGCGCGCGCGCGATCCACCCGACGATGGGATGGTGCGGGACGAGCGTGCCGGTGATGATCCCGCCGGGAACGAGGAGGATGTCGGGATCGGGCAGGTCGTCGAATGCGGCGCGCGCCGTCACGGTGAGGAAGCCCGACTCGTCGAGCACCGGGCCCGCCTTTTCAGCGACGAAGGTCACCTCGGCGCCGGGGAGGCTTGAGAGGACCTGGAAGGGCCCCATCGCGTCAAGGGAAGTGAACCGCTCGTAGATGCCGATGGCAATGCGCATGGGCGGAGCGTAGGGCGAGTGGACGGCCGGGACAAGACGATCGGGGCAGAATGTCAGGATCGGTTGGGGGTTTGTCCTGTGCGGGGCCCTGTGCGCGGCGCGGAAGCGCGCATCGTCCCTGACAGATGCTGGTTAGCGCGCTCTACATGCTGTATTTCCGTCTTGTTCGAGGAAGCGTCCCTGTGTCATGGTTCGTCATTCGATGCATCTGGCCATCCGCGTGACGTGCCGGGCTCTCGTACCGGCGATCGCCGGCGTCCTGCTGGCGGCGACGTTGGCGCGCGCGAACAACTGCGCGCAGACGTCGGAGGGCTGGACCCCGATCAACGACCTCGGCACCGGTCTCTACCAGGGCCTGTTCCAGGGTGGTCTCTATCCAGGCGGATCGAACACGATGCCGCCCGCGCACCTCGCCGCGGGCCTCGCGGCGGCGCAGCGCATGGTGCCCCGCGACACGTTCGGCAATCCCGACCCGGTGAACGGGAAGGTCGTCCTCGTCTCGCTCGGCATGTCGAACACGACCGGCGAGTTCTGCATCCAGGGCTCGGGGATCGTCGGATGCTGGGCCGAAAGCTTCATGGGGCAGGCGGCCGCCGATCCCGACGTCAACCACTCGACGCTCGCCATCATCAACGGCGCACGCTCGGGTCAGGACGCGCGCTGGTGGCTCGATCCCGCTGCGGTGAACTACGATCTCATCAGGGGGATCATGGCGTCGGTGGGTCTCACCGAAGCGCAGGTGGGCGCCTTCTGGGTGAAGGAGGCGAACACGTATCCGAGCCTCTCGCTGCCGAACCAGCTCGCCGACGCGTACATCCTCGAGGGCCGGCTCGCGACCATCGCGCGCACCCTCAAGATCCGGTACCCGAACATCCAGCAGGTCTTCTTCTCGAGCCGCATCTACGCCGGCTACGCGATCACGACCAACAGTCCCGAGCCGTCGGCCTACGAGGGCGGCTTCGCGGCGAAGTGGGCGATCGAATCGCAGATCCGGCAGATGTCGACGCCGCTCAACCCGATCGATCCGGTCGCGGGCGACCTCAACAACACGACGGTGGCGCCATGGATGGGCTGGGGGCCCTACATGTGGGCCGACGGCGTGAACCCGCGCTCGGACGGCCTCACGTGGACGTGCCCCGAGTTCCAGCCGAACGACGGCGCGCATCTGCAGGTCTTCGCCATCGTCAAGGTGGCGCAGATGCTGCTCAACTTCCTGCTCACCTCCCCCGTGACGCAGACCTGGTTCCCCGCCGTGCCCACGACCTACCCGACGGCGCCCACGGTGACGATCACGTCGCCCGGCGACGGCGCCGTGAGCCCGCCCGGCCAGCCGTTCACCTTCACCGCGGCCGCCAGCGATCCGGAGGAGGGCGATCTCACGCCGGCCATCCGCTGGGTGTCGAGCATCGACGGCGACATCGGCACCGGCGGTGAGATCACGACGTCGTCCCTGTCGCTCGGCACGCACTGGATCACCGCCTACGCGACGGACGGCACCGGGCTCACGAGCCAGCAGTCGATCCACGTGACGGTGCCGGCGACGGTCGCCGCCTTCCGCTCGATCGGGGCCGAGGACGGGTACATCGTCGACGCCCCGCCGCGCGTCGGGATCGGGCGCTACGCGTATTCCTCGTACGGCAACTCGCAGGTCGGCGACCAGGCGACCAACGGGCAGGTGCGCCAGTTCCTGTCCTTCGACACGTCGCCGATTCCGGACGACGCGGTGATTCTCTCCGCGACCCTCAAGGTGAAGCGTGTGGGCGTGCAGGGCGGGAATCCGTTCGACACGCTCGGCCGTCTGCTCGTCGACGTGCAGGCGGGCTCCTTCGGCAACGACCCCACGCTGCAGGCGAGCGACTTCCAGGCGACGGCGACCGCGCCCGCGGCGGCGTCCCTGCGCGAGCCGCTCGTGAACGGCGACCTGTGGTCGATCGCGGCGCTCGACCCGACGGGTGTCGCGGCCATCAACAAGACGGGCCGCACGCAGATGCGGCTTGCCTTCGAGGCGCACGACAACGGCAACGGCACGGCCGACAACGACCTGTTCGCGTCGGGCGACTACACGGATCCGGCCCAATGGCCCGAGCTCGACGTGACGTACCTCTCGGGATCCGGGGGGACGACGAGCACCACCACGACGACCGTGGTGGTGACCACCAGCACGACGACGTCGACCACGATCGCCTCGACCACGACCACGTCGATGACGACCACGTCGATGACGTCGACCACGATGCCGGCGAGCACGACGACCACCTCGACCGCGCCCGTCACGACGACGACCGTCGCGGACACGACGAGCAGCACGACCACCTCGATCCCGCCAACCACCACGACGACGACGCTCGGCGACACGCCGGTGACCGTCGCCTTCCGTTCGATCGCCGCCGAGGATGGCAGCCTCGGCGAGTCCGCGCCCGGGAGCGGCGTCGGCGGCAACGTCAACGCCACCGCCACCACGATGCAGGTCGGTGACCAGACGAACAACGCGCAGTCGCGCGTGCTCGCCTCGTTCGACACGTCGACGCTCCCACCCGGTGCGGTCATCGTCTCGGCGACCCTGCGTCTCGCCCGCGTGTCGCTCACGGGCACGAATCCGTTCGGAACCCTCGGACGCCTTCTCGCCGACGTCCAGAGCGGCGGGTTCGGAGGCAGCATCGCGCTCCAGACCCTCGACTTCCAGGCAAGCGCGACGGCGTCCGGATCGGTGTCGCTCAGCAACCCACTCACCAACTTCTCGTGGTCGACCGGTACGCTCGACGCGGCGGGGCTCGCGGCCATCAACCCCACCGGCCGCACGCAGGTGCGGCTCGCATTCGAGGGGCACGACAACGCAAACGGTGTCGCCGACCGGATCTCGTTCGCCACCGGCGACTACGCCGATGCGAGCCTGTGGCCCGAGCTCGACGTGACCTACCTCGCGCCCGCGACGACGACGACCAGCACGACGATCGCGACGACGTCGACCACCGTGACGACGACGAGTACGACTGCCGCCAGCACGTCGACCACCGATTCGACGAGCACGACGACGACCTCGACGTCGTCCACGACCACGACGACCACCGCGCCGACGACGGTGACGCTGGCCCTGCGATCGATCGGCGCCGAGGACGGCAGCCTGGGCGAATCGGCGCCGGGCAGCGGCGTCGGCGGGAACATGAGCGCGACCAGCACGACGATGCAGGTGGGCGACCAGGCCAACAACGCGCAGTCGCGCGTGCTCGCGTCGTTCGACACGTCGACGATCCCGGCGGGCGCGACGATCGTGTCGGCCACGCTGCGCCTGAACCGCACGGGTCTCTCGGGCGCGAATCCCTTCGCGACGCTCGGACGTCTGCTCGTCGACGTGCAGTCGGGTGGCTTCGGCGGCAACACGGCGCTCCAGACGAGCGACTTCCAGGCGAGCTCGACGGCCGTGGGCTCGGCGTCGCTTTCGAACCCGACGATGAACGGGATGTGGGCGACCGGGACACTCGACGCGGCCGGCCTCGCGGCGATCAACCGCACCGGACGCACGCAGGTGCGCCTCCGGTTCGAGGTGCACGACAACGCCAATGCGGTCGCCGACCGCATCTCGTTTGCGACCGGCGATCACGCCGACGCGAGCCTGTGGCCCGAGCTCGACGTGACGTACGTTCCCTAATCGGGGACGAAACCGCGCAACTGCGCACGCATTTCGCAGACGACGTGCGGTCGCTGATGGGCTAGCCGCGCAAGTGCGGGATCTTGTTAGGAACGTTTCCTCTTGCCGCGCCGATCCGCGGTGTGCGATGGTCCCCGGTCTGTGAGTCACGTGTGTTTCCGTGAGACATGGCGCTCGTCGCTCCTGGCGATCGCGATGGTGCTCCTCGTGCCCGCCGTCGGTCGGGCGCAGCCCAACTGCGCGCAGACGTCGACGGGCATGGTGCCCATCATGGATCTCGGTACGGGTCTCTACCTGGGACAGTTCCAGGGCGGCCTCTATCCGGGCGGCACGAACGCGATGCCGATGGCGCACCTGGCGGCCGGCCTCAAGGCCGCGGCCGCGATGGTGCCGCGGAACACGGAGGGCGTACCCGACCCGGTGAACGGCAAGGTCGTCATGATCTCGGTCGGCATGTCGAACGCGACGTCCGAGTTCTGCACCCAGGGGTCCGGCACCACGAACTGCTGGGTGCAGAGCTTCATGGGCCAGGCGGCGGTCGACACGAACGTCAACCATACGACCCTCGCGTTCATCAACGGCGCACGCTCGGGCCAGGAGGCGCGGTGGTGGCTCGATCCCACCGGCACGAACTACGTGAACCTCGCCGGTCTGCTCGCCTCGCAGGGCTTCAGCGAGGCGCAGGTGGCGGCCGCCTGGATCAAGCAAGCGGACACGAACCCCGATGCGACGCTGCCGGACCCGAAGGCGGACGCGTACATCCTCGAAGGACGCCTCGCGACGATCGTCCGCTCGCTGAGGATCCGCTATCCCAACCTGAAGCAGATCTTCTTCTCGAGCCGCGTGTACGCCGGGTACACGACGTCGCTCTTGAGCCCGGAGCCCTCCGCGTACGAAGGAGGGTTCGCCGCGAAGTGGGTCATCGAGGCGCAGATCCGCCAGATGTCGACGCCGCTCAACCCGATCGACGCCATCATCGGTGACCTCAACAACACGACGGTCGCGCCGTGGCTCGGGTGGGGCGCGTACCTGTGGGCCGATGGCCTGACGCCACGATCGGACGGCCTCACCTGGGCCTGCGGCGAGTTCTCGAACCAGGACGGCCTGCACCTGCAGATGTTCTCGTCCCGCAAGGTCGGGGCGATGCTGCTCGACTTCATGCTGCACTCGCCCGTGACGCAGAGCTGGTTCCCGGCGGTGCCGGCGATCGACTCGCAGGCGCCGATCGTGACCATCACGGCACCCGCCGACGGCGCCAGCAGTCCGCCGGGACAGCCACTGACGTTCGTGGGCAACGCCATCGATCCCGAGGAGGGAGATCTCACGGCGAGTATCCAATGGGCGTCGAGCATCGACGGGGTCATCGGGCAGGGGGCGGGCTTCACGACGTCGGCGCTCTCGCTCGGCACGCACTGGATCACGGCCTCGGTGAGTGACACCAGCGGGCGCACGGGCGTCGCGTCGGTCCGCGTGACGGTGCCGGCGACGGTTGCGTCGTTCCCGTCGATCGCGGCGGAAGACGCCTACCTCGTCGAGTACCCGCCCACGAGCGGACTCGGCCGCTACGTCTACAACACCGGCTTGAACCTGCACGTCGGCGATCAGCAGAACGACGGGCAGGTGCGGGCGGTAGTGTCCTTCGACACGTCGCCCATCCCTGACGATGCCGTCATCCTCTCCGCCACGCTGCGCCTGAAGCGCGTCGGCATCCAGGGGACGACGCCATTCGCGTCGCTGGGGAGGCTCTTCGTCGACGTGCAAACGGGTGGCTTCAGCGGCAACCCGGTGGCAGAGCCGGGCGACTTCGAGGTGGGGGCGACGGTCCCCGCGGCGGCCACGCTGAACGACCCCGACATGAACGGCGATCTGGTATCGATCGGCAAGCTCAACGCGGCCGGGCTCGCCGCCATCAACAAGACCGGCCGAACGCAGTTCCGGCTCGGCTTCGAGGTGCACGACAACGCGAACGCCACGTCCGACCGGATGCAGTACGGCGCGGGTGATAGCACGCTCCCGAGCGAGTGGCCGATGCTCGACGTGACCTACCTGTCGGCCTCGGCACCGCCGACGACGACGTCGTCGACCACGATCCCGACGACGACGACGGTACCCACGACCACCACTACGATGGCGGGGACCAGCACCACCGTCGCTTCGACGTCGTCGACCACCACGACGACCGTCCCACAAGGACCCGTGACCGTCTCGTTCCGATCGATCGGCGCGGAGGACGGTGGCATCGGCGAGTCGGCACCGGGGAGCGGCCTCGGTGGCGCCGTGAACGTCTCCACCGTGAACCTGCAGCTCGGCGATCAGGGCAACAACGCGCAGTCCCGGGTGATCGCCTCATTCGACACGTCGACGCTTCCGCCGGGCGTGGTGATCGTATCGGCGACGCTGCGCTTCAATCGCCTCGGCCTCACGGGCGCGAATCCGTTCCTGACGCTGGGTCGTCTGTTCGCCGACGTCAACAACGGCAGCTTCGGAAACAACGCGACCCTCGTGTCGAACGACTTCGAAGCGACCGCGACCGCGCCGGCCGCGGCGTCGTTGAGCAATCCCACGACCAACGGCGTCTGGTCGACGGGCGCGCTCGACGCGTCGGGGATCGCCGCGATCAACCGCACCGGTCGCACGCAGGTCCGGCTGCGCTTCGAGGTGCACGACAACGGCAACCTCGTGGCCGACCGGATCTCGTTCGCCTCGGGCGACAACACGGACGCGAGCCTCTGGCCCGAGCTCAGCGTGACGTACCAGGCCCCCGTGGGGAGCACCACCACGACGACCTCGGCGCCGGCGCCGACGAGCACGACCACTACGAGCTCGAGTTCGAGCACCAGCACGAGCTCGAGCTCGTCGACGACGCCCACCACGTCGAGCACGAGCTCGAGCACCTCGACGACGCCTACCACCTCGAGCACGAGCTCGAGCACGTCGACGACGCCCACCACGTCGAGCACGAGCGCGTCGACGACGACCACCACGAGCACGTCGACCACCACGTCGACGCAGCCACAGACGCCCGTCACCGTCGCGCTCCGATCGATCGCGGCCGAGGACGGCAGCCTGGGGGAGTCCGCGCCGGGGAGCGGCGTCGGTGGCACCCTGAACGCGGCCAACAACAACATGCAGGTGGGCGATCAGGCGAACAACGCGCAGTCGCGCGTGCTGGCGTCGTTCGACACCTCGAGCCTCCCGGATGGCGCCACGATCGTCTCGGCGACCCTGCGGCTCAACCGCATCGGCCTGTCAGGGACGAATCCGTTCGGGACCCTGGGTCGCTTGCTGGTCGACGTGCAGTCGGGCGCGTTCGGCGGCGATCCGGCGCTTCAGACGAGCGACTTCCAGGCGGTCGCGACGGCGCCCGGGTCGGCGTCGATGAGCAACCCGACCACGAACGGCGTGTGGTCGACCGGCAGCCTCGACGCGCCGGGACTGGCCGCCATCAATCGGACGGGACGCACGCAGGTGCGGCTCCGCTTCGAGACGCACGACAACGCGAACGCCACCTCCGACCGGATCTCCTTCGCGACCGGGGACCATACGGACCCGAGCCTGCGGCCGGAGCTCGACGTGACGTACCTTCCGTAGCCGGATTCAGCGCCGCTCGAGGATGGCGATGACCTCGGTCACGCGCTCGCCGTGAACGGTCTCCTCCCGGCCGTTCTGGCGTAGGAGGCGTTGCACTTCGGGGTCGGTCTCGCGATCGGCCCAGCGCTGATAGCCGGCGTCGCCGTCGATCTCCGCCTTCACGATCTGCGGGAAGAGCGCGGGCGAGATCTCGTCGGGGAGCGGGATGGGGTAGTGCTCGAGGTCCTCCGCCGCGGGCTCGAACGCGCCGCCGAGCTTGATGGCGATCGCCCGCCGCACGCGCTCGGCGTGTCCGCGCTCCTCGCGCCCGTTGCGACGCAGCAGCTCGGCGGCGCGCGGCTCGCCGATGCGATCGGCGAGGCCGTTGTAGAAGTCCTCGCCGGACCGCTCGACCTTGAAGAGCAGGCGCATGGCATCGACGTCGAGGTGCTCGATCATTCCGAGCGCGGCGGCGGCCGAGAAGAAGTCGGTGTACCGGGTCATACCGCCCCCTATGGCCCAGGCGGCGATCCGACGGAAGGTGCCGCGCTGGTGGTGGCGTCCCGGCCCGGCTATCTTCCGCGGGCGGACACGAGGCGGCGCAGGAGGCGGACGTGCTGACGTGGTGGCAGGCGGTCGTGCTGGGATTGGTCGAGGGCATCACCGAGTACCTGCCGGTGAGCTCGACGGGGCACCTGATCCTCGCTTCGTCGCTGATGCACCTGGATCATCCCCAGACGAAGGATGCGCTCGACGCCTACCTCGTCGTCGTGCAGGGCGGCGCGATCCTGGCGGTGGCGCTCCTGTATCGCGAGCGCGTCGGGCAGATGATCCGCGGGGTCCTCGGACGCGATACCGAGGGCTTGCGCCTCGCGGGCAACATCGCGCTCGCCTTCGTACCTGCGGCGATCGCCGGCGCGCTGCTGAGCAAGAGCATCAAGGCGGTCCTGTTCCGCGACGCTCCGGTCCTGCTCGCGCTCTTCGTCGGCGGCGTGTGGATGATCTGGCTCGGCCGGCGCGGGGGGCGGGCGGGCAACGACGTGACGGCCATGACGTGGCGCACGGCCCTCGGCGTCGGCCTCTTCCAGACGCTTGCGCTCTGGCCCGGCACGTCGCGATCGATGGTGACGATCGGAGGCGGCATCCTGCTGGGGCTCGCCGCCCCGGCGGCGGCCGAGTTCTCCTTCCTGCTCGGATTGCCGACGCTCGGCGCGGCGTGTCTCCACGACCTGGTCGGCAACGTCCGCCACGCGGCGGAGGGCGACGGGCCGTCGATGTTCCAGCAGCTCGGCACGGGCCCGCTCGTGCTCGGAATCCTCGTGGCGACCGTGTCGGCCATGATCGCCGTTCGCTGGCTGGTCGCGTTCTTGACGAGGCGAGGGCTCGCGCCGTTCGGTTGGTATCGGATCGTGCTCTCGATCGTCCTCGGCCTGCTGATCGCGTCGGGCGTCGTCGCGGTCGGCTGAGCCGCGGGTCTTGCCTCCCGGCCGGCAGATCGCTACGCGGACGGGGACATGAGCGATCAGATCGGCCCCTTCCAGCCCGGCATGGACCTCGCGCGACTCTCGCGCCGCGCCCTCGCCTCGCTCGGCCGCGAGTACATGCTGTTCGGACACTTCCTCAATCGCGCGGGTCTGCCGCCAGTCCACATGCTGCTCGGTCCGCAGGCGCGCGAGCGTATCGCGATCGAGGAGTGGATGGGTGCGAGCCCGATCTACACCCCGCGCATGCAGCGCGCGATGGGCATCGAGGGCGACGACGTCGAGACGATCTTCAAGGGCCTGCAGCTCGACGTCGGCTTCGCGCACCAGTACATGGACGTTCACTACGAGCTCGAGGGCCCGGAGCGCGGTTTCTTCTGGCTGCAGAGCTGTGGCGCGCTGCTCGAGCTCGAGCCGCACGGCGAGGCGGCGGTCTTCTCGATGTGCCACACGATCGAGGACCCGACCTTCGACGCGACCGCCGTCGCGACCAATCCCCGCGCGCGCTGCCGTCCCATCCATCGCCCGCCACGCACGCCCGCCGATCGCGTGCCGCACTGCCGCTGGGAGTGTGTGATCGACCCGTCCGCCGCGCCCGTGCAGGAGATCCCGCTCACCGCACGCGCGCGCAAGTCGCGTCTCGCCCGTTTCGAGTTCGCGCCCGTCACGTCGGCGACGCCCGGCGGCTGGAGCGATTATCGCGCGGCCTTCGACCCGGACTTCC
>Ga0335084_10004755_pt1 | contig 13394 bp, 12 predicted proteins | sample Lox_Sample_44_FD_206721 | JGI IMG/M metagenome (GOLD analysis project Ga0335084, IMG submission 206721) | Soil microbial communities from Loxahatchee National Wildlife Refuge, Florida, United States - Lox_Sample_4.4 | ecosystem: Environmental > Terrestrial > Soil > Wetlands | place: USA... | reverse complement strand
AGAGTGTGCAACGCGCGCTCGACAACAAGTTAGCGAGATACGCGATCCGGCTTCCCAAGCCTGATGCCTTTGGCGTGGCCGCGCGCACACGGAGCCGCGTCAGTGCAACCTACCCCCCCGATGCGTCGACAGAAAAAGACTATGCAATTGCCGTCTCGCTGCAGTATGACGTCAGCAGCCTGAATGGCTTTTCCATCGCAGGAACGCCCGATACAGGATCGTTCAATCCTCTCTTATTGCAGTTGGACACGCCGGCCACCGTCCGGTTTGTCATCGAACCTAGTATGGATGACGATCCGGCGGACAAGTGCGATACGCACTCTCGGGAATCCTTCGCCGCGTTGACCAAATTGATTGGTCTGACGTTATATGTGGACTTTCCTGGCAACCCCGATAGCTGCCACGACACGGACCCGCAAAAAACGCGGCCTGCTCATGCGGATGCAACGGGGTCCTTGTCGGTCGACCGGCTTGCTTCCCTTCTCGAAGGAAACTCGGCTGACATTCACAGCGAGAACGCCATGGGCATCGCTTTCCCGTACGCCAGCATTCTTAGCGACGCAGGTGGCAGAGCCTTTGTCCAACGTTTCCTGGCCACGTTCCTGTTCGGACGGCCTTCCGGCAACTGTAAGTCTCCGAACATTGTTCTTAATACATGAAAGCCGATCGTCTACGCTCGTCGGCCACCGCTGGGTTGTCATCCCAGCGCTGGATTCGTGCGGATCACATAATTCTGATTGCCATTTCATTTAACTGAATCCTGAGTTCTGACTCCTCCATACCCCATCCGGACCAGTGTCCGCTCGGAGAACGGCACATAGAGCAGCGCCGCCGTAGCCGCAAATGCCAATCCTAAGCCAATTTTTGGAAGGAGGAGGAATGGAGCCACTGCCCACAATTGGTCGATTGCCAGGACAAAGGGAAATAGCCGCCGAAAAGTTTCGCCGAGTTTCCGAAAGTCAAACGCAATGGCCGACAACAGGTAAAAGCGCAACGGAATCCCGGCCGCGCCGCTGACCAGTACCGCGACGACAATCGCCGACGCGCCCCAATCGGGCAGAAAGTCGCTCGCCACGCGATCCACGCCGCGGAGGTGGTACAACGCGCTGACATAGAACGCGAGGTACATCACCTGAATCAATCCGAACAGCCCGCGCACCACCCCTCGGTGCGGAATTGGCACGTGCAGATCCGGGTGCAAAGCCTCATCGCTTGCCCCTGCCCATTCCTTCCTTTGCACGTTGGGAAAGGTCGAAGTGAGCGTTTCCTGGCCATTGACCGGAGCGATGAAGCGATAGCCGCGGCGCGCCAGGGTCTCGACAAATCGGGGGCTTGATGCTGAATCCCCGAGCGCCTCGCGAATCTTGTTCACAGCCGTGTTCAGACTGTGGTCGAAATCGACAAACGTGTCGGAAGGCCAGATCTTCTGGCGCAGGTCGTCGCGTGTGACCACGCGCCCGGCGTTTTCGAGCAACACCGTCAAAACCTGAAATGGCTGTTCCTGCAGCCGCACTCGAACGCCGCGACGGCGCAGCTCTCCGGCGCCCCGGTCTAATTCGAAGATGCCAAAACGCAGGAGCTCGGGCTCGCTCGTGGAAGGCAACGGCATGACTTTCGCGCCAGTTTACAGCATTTGAGCGCACACTTCGCCTGTCGCACTGGGATTACAATACCTGCGTGGCCATCAATGCTCCGAAGAAGCCCGATCCCGACAAACGACATCACCATCGGCATGCGATTTATGCCGCGGAGGCCACCGGCCTGCTCTTCATGGCAGTGCTGCTGCTTGTTTTGATTGTGATCCGTTACTGGCATTACGCCGCTTGGAGCGCCCGCTGAACGTGGCGCCACCTGATCCGCTCGTGGTCATCGTCCTTGGACCTACCGCCAGTGGGAAGACCTCACTCGCTCTGACCCTGGCACGTCGCTTCGCCGGTGAAATCGTGAACTGCGACTCGGTCGCCATGTATCGCGATTTTGACATTGGCACGGCGAAACCGAGTGCTGGGGAGAGAGCCCAGGTTCCACATCATCTGTTGGATTTCGCCGATCCCACGCACAACGTTACCGCCGGAGAATACGCCAGCACGGCGCGCCAGATCCTGCGGGAAATTTCCGGGCGGCAGCATCTCCCGATTGTGAGTGGCGGCACCGGACTTTACCTTCGGGCATTGCTTGAAGGCTTGTTTTCGGGCCCGCGCCGGTCGGAGGAGTTGCGCATCAAGCTTCGAACTCGCGCCCGCGAGCGGGGCCCGGTTCACTTACATCGTATTCTGCGCCGGCTGGATCGGGTCGCGGCGGAACGGATTCATGCTAACGACACGCCAAAAGTCATTCGCGCAATTGAAGTCTGCCTGGCCGCGCGTCGTCCCATGACCGAACTCTGGCGCGAGGGGCGCGAGCCATTGCGCGGATTCCGTATTCTGCGTCTTGGACTCAATCCGCAACGCGACGCTCTGTACCTGCGTATCAACAACCGCGCTGCCGCCATGTTCGAACAGGGACTCATTGCCGAAACGGAGCGTCTGCTCGCCAGGTATGGCGAGAGCGTCCGGCCGCTCGGTTCGTTGGGATACAAGCAAGCCTTGCAATTCCTGCGAGGCGAGTTTGATCGTCAGAAAGCCCTGGAATCTGCGAAACAGGCACACCGTAACTACGCAAAGCGCCAGATCACCTGGTTTCGTCGCGAACCGGACGTACTATGGCTTGCCGGATTCGGTGACGATCCCGTGATTCAAGCGGCAGTGATTGCCGCCGTCGAGAAGGAACGCTGATCCCGAGTCGCTTCGCGCATGCCGTTCGGACGCTCCGCCACAATCTCGAGCGCGGCGGGAGTGATCGGCGCATCGCCCTCCTGACAAACTCGATTTCCGGCACATTCGCATCCACAACTCACGGCGCGTCGTCGGGAAATTTGCTATTGTTCCTGCATGCCGCGATCCCTTCTGCTTTGCGCAATTTTTCTTTGCGGCACACTTGGCGCTTTGTCTTCGAAACCCAGTCCAGCCGCGCAACCTGTTCACCTCAGTCGCGAAGGCCAAAAGTGGGTGGACAAGACTCTGCGCCAGATGTCGACCGACGAAAAAATTGGCCAGTTGTTCATGATCTGGGCCAAGGTCCAGTTCCTGAATACAGCCGATCCGATGTGGCTTTCCCTGCGCGACACGGTGCGCAAGTATCACATTGGCGGCATCGCCATGACCGTGCCCGCGGACGGGGCTGTTCTGTACAAGAGTCAGCCCTATGAAGCGGCTGAGCTGCTCAACCGGCTGCAGCAGTCGTCGAAACTGCCCCTCGTGGTAGCCGCCGATTTCGAGCGCGGGGTTGCCATGCGCCTCAATGGCGCCACCGGATTTCCGCACGCCATGGCTTTCGGCGCGACGGGCAAGCTCGAAGATGCCGAGGCCTTTGGCCGCATCACCGCCGAGGAGGCGCGCGCCATCGGCGTTCATTGGAATTTCTACCCTGACGCCGACGTAAACTCCAATCCCGCAAATCCCATCATCAACACCCGCGCATTTGGAGAAGACCCACAGCAGGTCAGCGACCTGGTCGCCGCCTATATTCGCGGCGCGCACGCCGGAGGCATGCTGGTGACTGCCAAGCATTTCCCCGGTCATGGCGACACCGCCACCGACTCCCATCTCGGCGTTGCCCAGGTCACGGGAGATCGCGACCGATTGGATCGAATCGAACTGGTGCCCTTCCGCCGAGCGATTGAAGCGGGGGTTGATTCTGTCATGGTCTCCCATGTCACGGCACCTGCTCTGGATCCCGATCCAAGCCGGGTGGCAACAACCTCTAGCGCGGTGGTTACCGATCTCCTCAAGAATCAGATGGGGTTCCACGGCATTATCGTCACCGATGCCCTGGACATGGCCGGGCTGACACGCCCGTATGCGAACGACATCGGTCGCGCGGCCGTCGATGCCTTCAAGGCGGGAAACGATCTGCTGCTTATCCCCGTCGACCTCGACGCCAGCTACCGCGCCATGCAGCAGGCTGTCCGCAGCGGCGAGATCTCGTCGCAGCGGCTGAATGAGTCTGTCCGCAAGATTCTGGAACAAAAGGCCGCTCTCGGATTGCAGAAGAATCGCCAGGTTGACCTCGTGCAGGTCTCGAATGTTTTGGCAAAACCCGAGAATCTTGCCGCCGCCCAACGTATTGCAGAAGAAGCAATTACGCTCGTGCGCGATAACAGCTTGGTGCTGCCCCTGCACGGATCGGGAACTGGGAAGCCAGCGCTTCCGTACCAATCCCTGGTAGAGGTGCGCAACCATCTTGTCGTGGTGGTCTTTTCCGACGATCTGCGCGCCGATTCCGGACGTATGCTCGAACACCAAATTCTCGCCCGCATGCTCAATGCCCACGTCATCGAGGTCGACCCGCGATCCGCCGCCGCGATGAGCGCACAGGTTTTGGACGCGGTGAGCGCGGCTGAAAAGGTAGTCGCCGCCGTCTACGTGATCCCAACCGCCGGCAAGGCTGCACCAGGCCCGGGCGGTTTGACGAACAGCGTGGCCATGGCCGACGCGACTGCGGGGTTGCTCAACGCCATACTGGAGCGGGCCGCTCCTCGCACCGTTGTGCTGGCCATGGGCAATCCCTATCTGGCCCAGGATTTTCCCACGATCCAGAATTATTTGTGCGCTTTTTCCAATGTCACCGTGTCAGAATCGGCTGCCGTCAAAGCGCTCTTCGGCGAGATTCCCATTCGCGGCCATCTGCCGGTCTCGATTCCCCGGATTGCCGCGCGCGGCGAGGGTCTGGAACGCCCCGCCGCATCTGCCTCAGGAGGCCCCACTCATGCTCAGCCCTAACCTTGCGTCAAGACTCACTCCCGTCATCCTGATGATCGCTGTGGTCAGCTTGTCCGGTTGCAGTATCAACGTGAAGGATAAGAACAAAGACGGAGAGGCCCGCGTCGATATCAAAACGCCTCTAGGCGACGTCCATGTCAATGAACAACCCGACGTAAAAGAAACCGGTCTAGTGCTTTATCCGGGTGCCAAGGCCGCTCAAAAAACCAGTAGCGATGACAAGAAAAGCGCCAATGTGAACATCACCGCACCTGGGTTCGCGCTCAAGGTGGTGGCCGCCGAGTTTCAGTCGGACGACTCCTCCGACAAGATCCTCGCGTTCTACAAGAAAGAACTGCAGCGCTTCGGAAAGCCGATCGAATGTCACAGCCACTGGACCGGAGGCGGCGACGTTAACGTTGAAACCGGCAAAGAGGAGGGGTCCAAGCCCGTCTCCTGTAAATCGGACAGCGCCGGAGACACGGTTGAGCTCAAGGTCGGCACCAAGGAAAACCAGCACGTCGTCGCCGTAAAGCCCGAAGGGCAGGGAACACGCTTCGCATTGGTCTACGTACGGGCTCGCACCGGCTCCGAGGACTCCATCTAGAAGCGGGCGACATTTTCGCATTCCGGGAGTTGCTCTCTCGCCTCTACTGCGCTAGCTTCAGTCCGTGGACCATTTATGCGAACGCTGCGGCACGGCCGTCGAAGACGGCCGGCCATTTTGTCCTCAATGCCGCGCTCCGCAAGTGCGCGTGGAGATCGCCCCTACAGCAACTGCCGCCGATCCGGCAGTTCCGCTGGCGAGCCCTGCGCATGATCCATTACTGCAACTCAGCGCATATCCGTCCACCGACCACCTTTTCTTCCGAATCGCATTGCAGGCAGGATTGTTTGGTGTTGCGGCCAACGTGATCCCCTTCGGCTTGGGGATGGTACTGACCGGGGTTCTCGCCGCTTTCCTTTACTATCGCGCCAGTGGACCACCGTTGACGGGAGGCAAAGCCGCACGGCTGGGCGCCATGGCTGGCGCCATCGCTTTCGCCGCTACCGCGCTATTGGCAGTGGCTGCGATCGTTATCTTCCACCAGCAGGATCAAATGCACGACGCCTTGATGAAAGCGATGGATCAACGAATCGCTAACCCCTCGGATCCCCAGGTGCAAGCCGCTCTGCAGTGGCTGCACTCACCGGAGGGATTTGCGACCGTGCTCGCATTCAGTATGGCGCTCGCACTCTTGTTGTCGATGCTCTTGTCTGCGCTGGGATCCGTACTGGGATCTGGCTTTTTGCGCGATCGCATCCGCCCCCGTCTGTAGGAATCGCGAGGCAAACGGGCAATCGGCTAGCGCTCTTCGCCCTCGTCGGGCTCGTCGATCATGAAGCCGCCAACGTCGTCGGCCAACTCCCGCAGGCGCTGATAGTGGTCGTACCATTCCGTGCCCGCTTCGTAAACGAAAACACATCCCTGGTAGGCCCATCCGAGTTGCACGAAGCCGGTCTTTCCGATGTAGGTTTTCAGCCAGCGCGCTTCTTCCAGATCTTCTTCGCTGACGTACTCGCCCTCGCCAAGACGCTGCGCTAGACGGTCCAGTTCCTCGCGGTCGAGAGCCCATGAATGCATCGTGAGGAAGGGAGCCCCCGCCGACTTCGCAAGCTCGACAAAATCTTTCCAGCCGTCTGGGTTTGGCCCCGACTCCCACAGGATGCTCGGGATCTCCTCGGCTTCGATGTAGCCGAAAAAACGGCGCATGCCCTGCCCCTCGATGAAGGCAGTCATGTCGTCCTTCAGGCCCGTGAGATCGTCAGGATAGGGAGACATACAGAGTCTCTTATTGTAAGGCCTGTCGGAAGCAGAGGGAAATCAGCGGGGTCGCAGCAGGCAGGGGGCAGGTCGCAGGTCTTAGCGACCCAGACGTCAAAACTGACGCTTTTACGAATACCCTAAGGATGTGTCTTTCTCTGCGACCTGCCCGCTGCGACCTGCCATCTGCACTCTGTGCTAGAATTTTCCTTCACACTTCCGACATGCTCTTTTCGAAAGAATACGTGGGCTATCTGGCCCGCGAATTGACCAAAAAACTGGTTGCCAGCGGCGTAGTCCAGACGAAGGCATTGCCTGCCGTCACGCAGAAAGTCAACGCCGCTCTCTTTGAAGAACTGTCGCTGGAAGACCGCATCAATGACGAAGTGCGCGTGATTCTCGAGGCCTATTCCGAAGAAATGGTCAAGAGCGGCGCTAACTACCAGGAAATGTTCCGCAAAGTCAAAACTGAGTTAACGAGAAAATACAAGGCTATTCTCTGAGGACGGTCGAGCGGTGCGTTTGAGTCGCGACAAAATCAACAAGCTGGCCCACGTGGTCACCGACGCCGTTGCCGAAATGGACGAAGTAGAATTCTTCGAAGATCGCAACACCGTCCGCCTCGAGGTGCGCAAAATTCTCGATGAGCTTTTGATGCAGGAGGCGCGCATCGACCAGATGGCGCGACAGAAGATCGAAAGCCAGCGCCGCACCATCATCGAAGGCTCCGAAGAGTGGAGCATCCTCTACCGCAAGTACTACAACGAGGAAGTGAAAAAGCTGGGAGTGTAAGAGCAGTTCCCGGTTCTCGGTTCTCAGTTGTTAGGTAGGACTAGTTCTGATTCCCGACTCCTGACTATCGACTACTGATCTCCGGCATTCTCAGCACATCATCCTGATCTTCGTGCCTGCGGGTAATCCCTGCTTTGTCGAGTTCGCGGGCGACCGGCTGGATATCTTGAAGAATCTTTGCCAGCGCCTGGCCAGTGGCCTCTTTGTCACTGTTATCAACGCCCTGCCGTTGGAGTAGCGCCTGCAGGAGAGTCTTCTCTCGCGGATAAACGACGATCTTGACGTCATCGCTTTCCGGGATATTCGCGGCTTTCTTCGTCAGTTTGAGCGCCATATCGTAACCGCCCAACTCGTCGACCAGCCCAAGATTCTTTGCGTCTTGCCCCGACCAGATGCGTCCCTTCGCAATTTCCAGGACCTTTTCTTTCGGCAGCTTGCGTCCGTCGGCGACCTTGCTGGTGAAGTCGACGTACACGCGATCGAGCCATGACTGGAATCGTGCCCACTCGGCTGGTGTGTAGTCGTGCGTGCCGGTGAACATAGTCGCGTTGTTGCCCTGATGCACTTCGTCCCAGGACAATCCGAGTTTGTCCCATAGTCCGGAGGTCAGCAACTTGCCCCCAAGCACGCCGATCGAGGCCGTGATCGTGCCGGGCTGCGCGACGATCTTGTCGGCCGCCATGGCAACAAAATAGCCACCCGATCCCGCCAGGTCGCCCATCGAAACGATCACTGGTTTCCCTGCCTTACGCGCGTTGACCACCTCCCGCCAGATTGTGTCCGAGGCGACATACGATCCGCCCGGGCTATCGACGCGGAACAGGATCGCCTTCACGTCTTTGTCCGCCGCCGCTGCGCGAATTGCACCCGCCACCGTGTCTGATCCCATGTTTTGACTGCCTTGCACCGGGTCGTAGTCGCTCTTGCCGCGCGTCACCCCACCCACTCCAAACACCAGAGCGATCGTCTTGCCGTGGTCGTGCGGGCGTCCCGCCCGGTCGAGATACTTCGTCAGGTATAGCAACTCAGCGCCGTCGCCGGCCTTCTTCTTTACCTGGTCGTAGACCTCATCGCGATAGGCGACGCCGTCTACTAACTTCGCATCCACCGCCTCTTTGCCGAGATACGGACCGGCGTCCACCAGGGCCTGGAACTTGTCAGGCGGGATCTGCCGCGCCTGGCAGATACCCTCTTTCATTTGGCCAAACCACGAATTCATGATCGCGGTCATCGCTTCTTTGTGCGGGGCGGTGAACTTGGTCTCGGTGTAGAAGTTCAACGCGTTCTTGTATTCGTAACGGTGATCGCCGTGGAAGGCGATCCCGAGTTTGCCGAGCGTCCCCTTGACGAATGGCGATTCCATGATCACGCCGGTCAGGCCGATGTCACCCGACGGTTGAAGGTAGATCTGATCGAACGCCGTCGCGAGATAGTAGGCGCCGTTGCCAGGTCCGAATTCGCCAAAGGTCTCGCTGTATGCGACCGCGAATTTCTTGTGTGCGCGGAATCGCTCGACCGCTTCGCGGAGTTCCTGCACCCGCGCCATACCCAACGGGGCGGCGCCAATTTTGGCTACCATGCCAACCACGCGGTCATCAGTCGCGCCGCGATCGATCGCATCGATTACATCGCGCAGCGACGTCCGGTCAGTCAGCATGAGCTTGGCGCTCGGCGTCTCCGGAACATATTCCAGAAGCGGTTGCTCCAGATCGGCCTCCAGGATGGTCTTCTGTGGCACTTTGCCTTTCGCCCCGATGATGGCGACCAGCATGATCGCCAGACCAATTAGCCAAAGCGCTCCCAATATGGCGAGAAAACGAACGATTGCTTTCAACATGGCAAACTCTCCTCAAGGAACAAAAAAGTGTAATGGAAACCCGGTCATTGCGCTTGAGCAACCTGGTAAGAATAACTCCTCATCAGGTTTCGTAAGCCCGCCGAATCAGAGTATAGTAATCGCCTCTTTTTCCCGTGAAGAAACGTGCGGGAGGCAGCTATGTCCCACGTTCTCAGCGTAAGACGCGAAGGGAAGTATCTGCATATCACGGTCACCGGGGACAACACGGTGCAGGACGTTCAGCGGTACTTGACGGAAGTACGCGAGGCTTGCGCAGAGCACAAATGCCCGTCTGTGTTGATCGAAGAGAATCTGCGCGGCAAGAGCATCGGTACCCTCGATATTTTCAACGTGATCTCCAAATTAGCCCAGCCCTCGGCTGTTGTACGTTGCATCGCCTACGTCGACGTTAACCCGGAGCACGACGCGAAACGGATGGATTTTGCCGAAACGGTAGCCATCAATCGCGGGATTGGGATCCGGATATTCCCGGACATTCCCGCGGCCAGGATGTGGATAGCCCAGTATTCGTCTGGCGGCTGAAGGTAAGGCCTCATGATCTCCATGAGCGGTTCAGCCGCGCGTGCGGAAGCGGCTCAGTGCTTCAATCGCGCCGGAGTGGTGATCGCTCCCTCAGCAGCCGAACTCACCAGTGCTGCGTACTTGGCAAATACTCCAGTCTTGTACTGTCCGACCGGTGCTTTCCACTGCGCCAAGCGGCGGGCGATCTCAGAATCAGAAATCTCTACCTCAATCTTGTTGCTCTTCGTGTCGATGATGATCTGATCGCCTTCGTGGATCACTGCGATGGGGCCGCCCAAAGCCGCTTCCGGCGCGACATGCCCAACCATCAGGCCTCTCGTCGCCCCGCTGAAACGTCCGTCGGTGAGAAGCGCGACGCTCTCGCCGAGGCCTTCGCCGACAATCGCGGCAGTCACGCTGAGCATTTCGCGCATGCCGGGACCGCCCTTCGGGCCTTCGTAGCGGATCACAACGACGTCACCGGGTTTGATCTGCTTGCTCGTGACAGCTTGCATCGCTGCTTCTTCCGATTCAAAGACGCGAGCCGGGCCCTTGTGCGACGGCCGCTCGTGGCCGCTCATCTTCACGACGCCGCCTTCTGGGGCCAAGTTCCCTTTAAGGATGACCAGGCCACCAGTTGTCTTCAACGGCTTCTCCAGAGGCGCGATGACCGGTTGCCCTGGCGTTTCTTTTGCTTCGCTTGCTTCCTCGGCAAACGTCTTACCGGTTACCGTCATGGCGGAGCCATCCGCGAATTTCCCGTCAAGCAGTCGCTTCGCGATCACGGGAATGCCGCCAGCTGCATCTACATCGGTCGCGACATATTTCCCGGCGGGTTTGAGATCGGCCAGGAGTGGCGTACGCTCGCTGACTTTTTGAAAGTCGTCAATCGCAAGCGGCATACCGAGTTCCCGCGAAATTGCCAGCAGGTGCAGTACAGCATTCGTCGATCCCCCGGTCGTGGCCACACCTGCAATCGCATTCTCAAACGCAGCGCGCGTCAAGATGTCGCTGGGCTTAATGCCGCGCTCCAAAAGATTCATGACAATTTTGCCGCACTTGAATGCGGCCTCGTCCTTGCGCGGATCCATCGCTGGAATGCTGTTAAAGCCCATGGGCGAGAGGCCAATCAACTCCATGACCGTGCTCATGGTGTTGGCCGTGTACTGTCCGCCACAGGCGCCTGCGTTCGGGCAGGCAACGTTTTCGATCTCTTTCAGTTCGGCATCGGTGATCTTGCCCGCGGCGTTTGCGCCCACTGCCTCGAATACATCCTGAATCGTTACGTCTTTGCCGCGATATTTCCCTGGCGCAATCGTGCCTCCGTAGAGCACGAGTCCTGGCAGATTCATACGCGCCAAGGCCATGGCAGCCGCCGGGATGGTCTTGTCGCAGCCGACAATGCATACCGCGGCGTCGAACAGCTGCCCTCGGCAGACCAATTCGATCGAGTCGGCAATCACCTCACGGCTTACTAGCGAGGCCTTCATGCCCTCGGTGCCCATCGTCTCGCCGTCGGAGATGGCGATGGTGTTGAACTCCATCGGCGTGCCGCCGGCTGCGCGAATGCCTTCCTTCACCTTGGCTGACAAGCGCCGTAGGTGAAAGTTGCACGGCATGGTCTCGATCCAGGTGTTGGCAACGGCAATGAGCGGCTTCGCGAGATCTTCGTCCGTGAAGCCGATGGATTTATACATGGCGCGCGCCGGAGCCCGGTCGCGCCCGTCCGTGATATTGCGGCTACGATGTTTGAGGTCCATAGAAGCGGTTCTCGGTTCCCAGTTCTCAGAACGCTGAGGGTTAGAGGTCCGTAGGATGTCGCCGACAGTGTAGCTGAAGGGAGTCTCAGTTCCCAGTTGGCAGCTCTCAGAAGAGACTTGAGCGACACTGACTGAGAACTGGGAACTGTTCTTTACGCGCTGACGGGCTGCGGTGTCTCCGCTTTCTTCTTCTCGCTCGGCAGCCACGACATCATGGCGCGCAACTGCTCGCCGACTTTCTCAATGGGATGCTGCTTCTCGCGTTCGCGGAGCGCGGCGAAGTTCTTGCCGCCCTTCTTGTTTTCTTCAATCCATTCTTTCGCGAAGCTGCCGTCCTGAATCCGTGCCAGAACTTCTTTCATCGCTTTACGCGTCTCGTCACCGACAACTTTTTCGCCGCGCGTGAGGTCGCCATACTCCGCGGTATTCGAGATTGAATAACGCATGCGGGCCAGGCCACCTTCATAGATCAAATCGACGATCAGCTTCATCTCGTGGCAGCACTCGAAGTAGGCGATCTCAGGCGCATAGCCGGCTTCGACCAGCGTCTCAAAGCCCTTCTTGATCAGCGAGCATAGCCCGCCACAGAGCACCGCCTGCTCGCCGAACAGATCGCTCTCGGTCTCTTCTTTGAAGGTAGTCTGCAGCACGCCGGCGCGAGTCGATCCGATGCCGTGCGCGTAGCAGAGCGCGTACTCGTGCGCTCGTCCGCTGGCGTCCTGATAAACCGCCAGCAGCGACGGCACTCCTCCACCTTGCGCATACACGCGACGGAGCAGGTGCCCAGGACTCTTAGGTGCGATCATGACTACATCGACATCCTTCGGCGGCTCGATGGCTTTGAAGTGAATGCTGAAACCGTGCGAGAAGCCGAGAATCTTGCCCTTGGTCAGGTGCGGCTTGATCGCCGACTCGTAGAACGCAGCCTGCGTCTCGTCGGGTGTCAGGATCTGGATCCAGTCGGCGCGCTTGGCGGCCTCGGCGGGAGCGAGCACGGTCATGCCGTCGGCCCGTGCCTGCTTGGCCGATCCGCGCTCGGGATCGAGCCCGATAATCACGTTGTATCCGCTGTCGCGCAGGTTCTGCGCCTGCGAGTGTCCCTGCGAACCGTAACCAAACACCGCGATGGTCTTGCCCTTCAGGGCAGATGGATTGGCGTCGTTCTGATAGAAAACTGTAGCCACGGGAAGACTCCTTAGAACCTTCAAGATTGCAGTTCTGTGCGGACCGAATCAAAGCACGCCCTGCGGAAACACAAAAACCGACCGATTGGTCGGTTTCACTATATTAGCGTTCAGACGCTTCGAGTGTCCAGCCCGAAAGTCCGGGTTAAGGATGGCATGGCCCGTTGCCAACTAAGTGGACTAAGCCTCAGTTGCTTTTGTTATTCTCTGCAAGTTCTTTTGCGCCTCCCGTTCCATCGGTGTCTGCCTTCGGTCACTTCAGCAGAAAAACAGTGGCTTGGAGTAAACCATGAACCGTGCAAAGGGATTTACGTTAATTGAACTACTGATTGTGTTGGCGATCATCCTCATTATCGCCGCGATCGCCATTCCCAGCCTCGTGCATATGAAGATCAATGCCAATGAAGCATCGGCCATCGCGTCTATTAAAGCCATCCAGACGGCTCAGATGTCCTATCTTACGACCTATCGAACATATGCGAGTTCACTTGCGGCATTGGGAGGTGGTGAATCCTGCGCTCCGTCCCCAGATCGCGCCTGCCTCCTCGACGAAGAACTCGCAAGCGGTGAAAAGGCTGGCTATTCCTTCGCGGTGGTCGCGGGCAATCCAGTACGAGATGCGACCACGACCTATGCCGCCGGCGCGGCTCCGTTGTCTTATAACCACACCGGCGTCCGCCGTTTCTGCTCCACGGA
>Ga0335084_10004754_pt1 | contig 13394 bp, 12 predicted proteins | sample Lox_Sample_44_FD_206721 | JGI IMG/M metagenome (GOLD analysis project Ga0335084, IMG submission 206721) | Soil microbial communities from Loxahatchee National Wildlife Refuge, Florida, United States - Lox_Sample_4.4 | ecosystem: Environmental > Terrestrial > Soil > Wetlands | place: USA... | reverse complement strand
CATTGTCGTTCTCCGGTTGTCCTCTGTCAAGCCGGCATCGGGCGCCGCCGGCCTCTCCCGTTGCCAAGCCCGCCGGGTTGGGGAAGATGGGGACTATCATTCGGTTGATGGCGCCTCGGGCGGCCCCCTTTCATGACCTCGATCTTCAAGCAGGCTCTTCGGGCCCACCAGGCGGGCCAGGCCGCGGCCGCCGAAGCCCTCTATCGCCAGGCGATCACGGCCGGCAGCGAGGTCCGTTCCGCGCGCCACAACCTGGCCTTGCTGCTGCTCGAGCGGCGCGCCTTCGCCGACGCCAAGTCGCTGCTGCTCGAGCTCATCGCCAGCCCCGACGCCGATGCCGCCACTCATTTCATGCTGGCGCGCATCCTGGTTGCCGAAGGCGACGAGGCGGCGGCCCTGGCGCCGCTCGAACAGGCGCTGGCGCTCGAGCCCGGATCGGTGCCGGTCCGGCTGGAATTGGCGAGGCTCCTCGCCGGCAAGCAGGATCTGCCGCGCGCGCGACGCCTGCTGGAGGAACTGCCGGGCAATGCCGCGCCCTCCGACCGCCTGGCGGCGCTGCGGGCGCGGGCCGAGATCGAGATCGCCTGGGCCGATCTCGACGGCGCGGAAGAGACGGCTCATCTCGCGGCGGCCGAGAAGGCCTTGCGCGAAGGCTTGGCGCTCGCCCCGCAGCATCCGGCGCTTTTGAACAATCTCGCCATGTTGTTGCGCCGCCAGGGCGCCTTCGAAGAAGCCGAAGCGCTGGCCAGAACGCTGCTGGCGGTGGCACCTCAGCCTCCGGAATCGACACTGACCCTGGCGGCGGTGCTGGCGGGCCGCGATCCGCAGCGCGAGAGCGAAGCGGCGGCGCTGCTCGAGCGCGCGGCCGCGGCGGCCCCGAGCCATCCCTCGCTCAATTGGAACCTGGCCCATTCCTTGATGCGGCTGAAACGGCTGCCCGAAGGCTGGGCGCGCTATGCGCGCCGCTTCGAGCGCCCGCAGCGCGTGCCGCCGCCCCCGGGTCCGCGCTGGGATGGCGGGCCCACCGACAAACCGCTCCTGATCTGGGGCGAGCAGGGCTTTGGCAATGTGATCCAGTTCGCGCGCTTCCTGCCGCGGATCGCCGATCTCACGCCGCAGTTGATCCTGGCCTGCCAATCGCCGCTGCTGCGGCTCTTCGCCGGCATGCCGGGCCTCGACCGGGTGGTGGATTTCGCCGACACGCTCCCGCCTTATGGGTCGCAATATCCCTTGCTCGATCTGGGCCTGGCGCTGGGGCTGGAGGCGAAGGATCTGCCGGGGCCGATTCCTTATTTGCGCGCCCCCGATCCCGACGGGCCTTGGAACCAGATCTTGACGGCGCCGGCCCCGCGCATCGGCATCGTCTGGGTCGGCAACCGCCATCCCGATCCCCACCGCAGCACGACGCTCAGCTATTTTGCGCAGCTCGCCCGGCGCTTCGATCTTTCGCTCTTCAGCCTGCAGATCGGCCCCGCCGCGGCCGACATCGCCCGCGAGGGCGATGGCCGTATTGTCGATCTGGCGCCGCTGATCCGCGATTTTTCCGACACCGCGACGGCGATCGCCAGGCTCGATCTCGTGATCACAATCGATACCGCGGTGGCGCATCTGGCGGGCGCGCTGGGAGCGCCGGCCTGGGTGCTGCTGCCGCATCGCGCCGGCTGGATGTGGCATTTCGATTCGGAATGTTCGAGCTGGTACCCGAACTTGCGCCTGTTCCGGCAGGCTTCCGTGGCCGATTGGGATGGGGTGTTCGCGAGGGTCGAGGCGGCGCTGGCGGAATGGCTCGCGACCCGTTCGGGTCCTGCGGGCGGGCCGGGTTGAATGGGCTCAGCCAACGAACAAATAGCCCAGGCCGCGCGCAACAACGCCGCCTGGTGCGATGCGCTCGCGCGGGCCCATGGCGTCGCCGGCCATTTCCTGCCCGATCTCTGGTTCAGCGACCAACGGCTTCCCTTGTTCTACCCGAACCTGGTGACGCTCACCGCTGACGGCGAAGCCACGCAACGCGATCATGTCGCGACCCTTATCGAGCACGGCCCGCCCTTGCCCTGGGCGGTCAAGGACAGTTTCGCCCGCCTCGATCTGACGGGGCTCGGCTTCGACCGTCTGTTCGAGGCGAGCTGGATCCGTTGCCCAGCCGACCGCTCTCTATCAGCGCCCGCCCCTGCGTCGATCGGCTGGCACCGGATCGGCAGCGCCGAGGAACTCGTCGCGTGGGAGAAGGCATGGCGTCGCGATCTGTCGGCGGGATCGACGCCGATTTTCCGGCCCGGCCTGTTGCAGGATCACGCCATCGCGTTCCTCGCGGGCGTCCTCGCCGACAGGATCGTCGCCGGCTGCGTCCTCAATGTCGCGGCGGGCGCGGTCGGCCTGTCGAACCTGTTCGGACCTGAAGAGATGCGGGCGTCGGTTTGGGCCGCCTGCCGCGACCGGGCCCGGGCGCATGCGCCGGGTCTCCCCGTCGTCGGCTACGAACAGGGCGAGGAGCTGGCTTGCGCGCTCGCGGCCGGCTTTCAGCCATTGGGGCCCTTGCGCGTCTGGCTCTGGACGGGCGGCGCCGGGTGATCGCTCAACCGGTCTTGCCCTCGAAACCCTGCAGCAGGTTGACCGTGTTGAGGCCCAGCTCCTCGATCGCGTAGCCGCCCTCCATCACGAACAGAGTCGGACGCTTGAGCCGCGCAATCGCCTCGCCGATGCGGATGTAATCCCCGCTGCGCAGCTTGAGTTTCGCGATGGGATCCTTCTCGAAGGTGTCGACGCCGAGCGAGATCACCAGCGCGTCGGGACCGTAACCTTCGATGCGCCGGATCGCATGATCGAGCGCCGCGCCATAGCCATCCCATTTCGTGCCCTGGCGTAGCGGATAGTTCGCGTTGAAGCCCTCGCCCGGCCCCTCGCCCGCTTCGTCGGCATAGCCGCTGAAATAGGGATAGTCCTCTTCGGGCGCCGCATGAAGCGAGGCGAACAGCACGTCGGAGCGGCGATAGAAGATCGCCTGCGTGCCGTTACCATGGTGATAGTCGACATCGAGCACCGCCACGCGCGCGGCCCCGCCCTGGCGGAAGGCCTCGGCCGCGACCGCGGCATTGTTGATGAAGCAGTAGCCGCCGTAATTATCCGGTGTCGCGTGATGGCCCGGCGGCCGGCAGAGCGCGAAGGCGCTGCCTTCGCCGCCCGCCACCCGCTTCTGCGCAGTCAGCGCCACATCGACCGCCGACCGCACCGCGGCCCAGGAAGTCGGCGTGATCGCGGTTGACGCGTCGAGCGCGAAGAAGGCGAATTTGCCGGTGATGCCTTCGGGCTCGATCCGGCGCATGCCTTCGACCGGCCAGCTCAAGGGAAGCGCCTCGGGCGCTGCGGCGCCGAAGCGCGCTGTCCATTGGCTCCAGGCGGTCTCGAGAAAATTCAGCAAAGGCGCATTGTGGACGCGCCGGATCAGCTCGGGCCCGAAGCGCTCGGGCGCCAGCACCGGCCCCAGCCTGGTCTCGGCGATGCGCGCCAGGATGCTGTCGACGCGGCGCGGATTCTCGTAAGGCGGCACGAACTCGCCGAAGGAGAGCTCGCCCCTGGGCGCGTGTAGCCGGTGATCCTCGCTGGCGATCGTGATCATAGCGTGACAGACCTTACCATTACGCTTGCGAATGGGGTTGGCGGGGCGGCCGTCCGCGAGCGGAAAACAAACCACCACGCTTGCGAATGGGGTTGGCGGGGCGGCCGTTCGCAAGCGGAAAAAAGACTCACGCTTTTGCTTCGAAGCCTTGCAGCACATTGACGGCGTTGATGCCGAGCTCCGCGACCGCATAGCCGCCTTCCATCACGAAGAGCGTGGGCTTGCCGGCGGCGGCGATTGTCTCGCCGATGCGCAGATAGTCCTCATGCTTCAGCTTGAACTTCGAGATCGGGTCTTTCTCGAAGGTATCGACGCCCAGCGATACCACGATCGCATCGGGGGCGAACTCGGTCAGCCGGCGCATGGCCGTATCCATCGCGGGGCCGTATTCGGCCCAGCCGATGCCCCAGCGCAGCGGCAGGTTGAGATGATAGCCCTCACCCCTGCCCTCGCCGCGCTCGTCGGCATGGCCGAGGAAGAAGGGGAACTCCTGCTTCGGATCGGCATGGATCGAGATCGTCAGCACATCGTCGCGCTTGTAGAAGATCTCCTGGGTGCCGTTGCCATGATGGTAATCGACATCGAGCACGGCGACGCGGGTGGCCCCGCCGTCGCGGAAGCCCTGCGCCGCGATCGCCGCATTGTTGAAGAAGCAATAGCCGCCATAGAAATCCGAGCCGGCGTGATGGCCGGGCGGCCGGCAGAGCGCGAAGGCGCTGCGCTCGCCGCCCTTGACCAGCTTCATGCCGGTCATCGCCACCTCGGCCGCGGCAACGGCGGCGCGCCAAGTGCCGGCGGTGATCGGCGTGCCGGCATCGAAGGAGAAATAGGAGAGCTTGCCGTCGATGGTTTCCGGCAGAATGCGCCGCATGCCGGGCGCCATCCAGTTGAGCGGCAGGGCGTCGTAATCGCCGTGCTGGCGGACCCATTCGTCCCAGGCGGTTTCGAGGAAGCGGACGAACTCCGGCTTATGGACGCGCAGGATGGGGTCCGTGCCGAACCGCTCCGGAGCCAGGACCTCGCCCAGCTTCTGGTCGCGCACCCGGGCGATCAGGATCTCGGCACGGCGCGGCATCTCGAAACAGGGCATCAGCTTGCCGTCGATCAGCTCGGCCTTGCCGTCCTGCAGCCGATGATCTTCGGTGAAAATGGTCTTCATTTGGTCGGGTCCCCGGTATCTGTCTGCCCGGGCTCTTTAATGCCCCGTGACGCCAGCGGGCGCAATGGGGCAACGGCCGGGGCCGCCGCTTCGTTCCACGGCGACCCGTCTCGCCTGTTGGCCCGATGAACACAGGAGGCGGGCCGCCCGGGCCCGCGACACCCATGCCGTCGAAGAAAAAAGGCCGGGCAACGCTGGCTGCCCGGCCTCCATACGATAGATCGTCCCGTTCCGGCCGAAGCCGGCGACGAAGCGCTTACTTCTTCAGTTCGGTCCAGATCGCGTTATAGAGCTTCACCGTGTCCTCGTCGCAGGGCGGCAGGAATTCGGGAGCTGGCGCGTCGGCCGGCATGACGATCTCCGGCGCCTCGGCCATGTCCTTGTCCATGAACTTCTCGCTGCCGGTGATGCCGTTGGCGTAGTGCGCGAAGTTCGAGATCAGGGCCGCGTTCTCCGGATCCATCACGAAGTTCTGGAACTTCTTCGCGTTCTCCATGTTCGGCGCGCCTTTGAGCACCGCGACGTTGTCCATCCAGCCGGTCAGGCCTTCCTTCGGATAGGCATACTTCATCGTCGGCATCTGCAGACGGACGCGCATGGAGGCGCCGTTCCACTGCTGCGACAGATCCACGTCCTTCGAGGTCAGTTTCTCGATGGTCGCATAGTCCATGGTGCGCCAGTACTTCTTCGCACCCATCAGCAGATCCGTCAGCTTCTTCAGATCCTCGGGATTCTTGTTGCAGCGGGGCAGGTTCAGATAGCGCAGGCCCGCATTGATGACCTCGTTCATGTCATCGAGCATGTTGATGCGGCCCTGCAGCTCCGGCGGCGGATCGAAGATCAGCTTGTAGGTGTTGATGTCGCCCTTGTAGACCTCGGTGTTGACGGTGAAGGCGGTGGTGCCCCACTGCCAGGGAACCGTGAAGTTGCGGCCCTTGTCCCAATAGACGTCGACCCAGCGCGGATCGACGTTCTTGAAATTCTCCATCGAATTGGGCTTGGTCTCCTCGAGCAGGCCCTCCTTGATCATGACTGCGACCATGTAGTCCGACGGCACGACGATGTCGTAGCCGGTGGCGCCGCCCTTGATCTTGGCGAGCATGGTCTCGTTCGAATCGTAATCGTCGAGCGTGACCTTGACCTTGTAGGCCGCCTCGAACTTCTTGATCAGCTCGGGGTTGGTGTAGTTGCCCCAGTTGTAGATATGCAGCTCGCCGCCCTCGGGCGCGGCCGCTTCCTGGGTCGTGCTCGGCGTGCTGGTGGTGCCTGTCGAGCTCGCACTCGAATCCGTCGTCGTCCCGGTCGTGGTCGTCGCGGTGCTCGTAGAGCTCCCGGTACTGGCGGTGCTGGTGCTCTCGGACGTCGTGCTCGTGCTCGACGATTGTTCTTCCTTCTTCTCGCCGCAGCCGACAAGCGTGAGCGCCGCGAAGGCAACGGTCACACCGACCAGGCCGCCGATAAGGCCTTTCCTCATCGAAATATCCCTTTCTCTCAGGTAATCCGGCCCGATGGCCGGAGTTATTTCTTCCGCCTCTGTGCCAGGAAGAAGAACAGGCTAACCAATAGCACGGAAACCGCCAGCATAATCGTCGAAACCGCATTGGTTTCGGGCGTAATGCCGCGCCGGATCTGGCCGAAGATGTAGATTGGCAGCGTGGTCTGGCCGGGTCCCGCCACCAAGGTCGTGATCGTGACGTCGTCGATCGAGGTAATGAAGGCCAGCATCGCACCGGCGACGATCCCGGGCGTGAGCAACGGCAGCGTGACCCGGCGGAAGGTGTGCCAGGGGCTGGCATAGAGATCGGCCGCCGCCTGCTCCAGGGTCCGGTCCATGTCCTCGAGCCGGGCGCGGATCGGCAGATAGGCGAACGGGATGCAGAAGACCATGTGGGCCAGCATCAGATTGACGAGCCCGAGATCGATACCGAGCAGGGTCCGCCCCATGGCGAAGAAGGAGAGCGTCGCAACCGCCGTCACGATCTCCGGCACCATCAGCGGCAGGTTGATGATCACATAGGCGGTCCCCATGCCGCGATAGCGCGAGGTGCGCGTCGTGGCGAGGGCCGCCGCCGTTGCGGCGATGGTGGCGCCGATGGTGGCGACGACCGCGATCTTGATCGAGGTAAGCGCCGCGTTCTTGATCTGGTCGTTGTTCACGACCTTGATGAACCAGTCGACGCTGAAGCCGGTCCAGATCGTCACCGAGCGGTTGGCATTGAAGGAATAGACCATCAGCACCACGATCGGCGCGTAGAGCATGAAGAGGCAGAAATAGGCGACGCCGCGGAAGCCCGGCTGATAGGTCATGTCGAGCATCCGCCGCTGACGGCGGGTGGCGACGAAGGGGGCAGGTGCCGCCAGGTCAGCCATGGCCCACCTTCTGCCGGCCGGTGACGCTGGCATAGATCATCAGGAAGACCAGGACGACGGTCATCAGGATCAGCGCCATGGCCGAGCCGAAGGGCCAGTTGCGCGAACCGGCAAACTGCTGCGCAATCAGATTGCCGATCATCAGGTCGCGCCCGCCGCCCAGGAGCGCCGGCGTGATATAGGCGCCGAGGCCGGGAATGAAGACCAGGATGCAGCCGGCGATGATGCCGGGCCTGGCGAGCGGGATGATGATCCGCCGCAAGACCTGGCCGCGCGTGGCATAGAGGTCGAAGCCCGCCTCCACCAGCCGGAAATCGATCTTCTCGAGGCTGGCATAGAGCGGCAGTACCATGAAAGGCAGGAAGGCATAGAGCAGGCCCAGCGCCACCGCGAAGGGCGTGTAGAGCATCACGATCGGCTCATGGATGACGCCGATCCACATCAGGAAGCCGTTGATCAATCCCTGGTCGCGGATGATCAGCATCATCGCGAAGCTGCGCACCAGGAGATTGGTCCAGAACGGCAGCGTCACCAGGAACAGCCAGAGGTTGCGCGTCTTGGCGGGCCTCGTCGCCATGAAGTAGGCGGCCGGAAATCCCACCAGCAGGCACACGACCGTGGCGACGCCCGCGACGATGAAGGAGCGCGCGAAGATCTGCAGATAGGACGAGTTGAAATGCAGGATCGACGGATCGAACAGATCGCGACTGAAGAGGAAGGTGACATAGGCCTCGGTCGAGAACTTCCACTCCACGCCGCCATAGGCGCCGGCCTCGAGGAAGGAATAGAACAGGACGATGAAGAGCGGGAAGATGCCGAAGACGACGATGATGAGGAGCGCCGGCGTCAACAGTCCGGCGCGCTTGAATGCCTCGCGGCGCCTCACCAGCTCGCGCGTGCGCGCCAGCGTCTCGCTCGTCTCCGGCGCAGCCGTCGCGTCGATGCTTGCCATCGGGCGATCGCCTCAATCGCGCAGGAGCTGGGTGGCGTCGGTCGCGAAGCGGATGCCGACCTCCTCGCCCTTGCCGTAGGTCATGCGCGCGCCCTCGCGATTCTGCACCCGGACATGGAACGGCTTGCCGTCGGCGAGCGCCACGAAATAGCTCGTGTCGGTGCCGAAATAGACGATGTTCTCGATCCTGCCGACGAGCTGGCGGTCGGCGTCCCTGGTGAGCGAGGTGCGCTCGGGGCGGATCGCGACCGTGCCCTTGTCGCTAAGCGCGATGTCCTGTGGCAGCGCCACCGCGATCTCGCGGCCGCCCGGCAGCCTGATCGCCACCCGGCCGTTGGCTTTGGCGCCGATGCCCACCTCGATCAGGTTGGTCTCGCCGATGAAATCCGCCACGAACCGGCTGGTCGGATGCTCGTAGATCTCGGTCGGCGTCCCGATCTGGAGGATCTTCCCTTGGCTCATGACCGCGATGCGGTCAGACATGGTCAGGGCTTCTTCCTGATCGTGCGTGACGAAGATGAAGGTGATGCCGGTATCGAGCTGGATGCGCTTGAGCTCGATCTGCATCTCCTTGCGCAGCTTGAGATCGAGCGCCGAAAGCGGCTCGTCGAGCAGCAGCAGCTTGGGATGGTTGGCAAGGGCGCGGGCCAGCGCCACGCGCTGCTGCTGACCGCCCGAAAGCTGCGAGGGCTTGCGGCCGCCGAGCCGGCCGAGACGAACCAGCGCCAGCATCTCCTCGACGCGCGAAGCGGTCTCGGCCTTGGCGATGCCGCGCATCTCCAGGCCGAAGGCGATGTTCTGCGCCACGGTCATGTGCGGAAAGAGCGCGTAGGACTGGAACACCGTGTTGACGGGACGCTGATAGGGCGGCAAATGCACCACGGATTCGCCGCCGAGCAGGATATCGCCGGCCGTCGGCAGCTCGAAGCCGGCGATCAGGCGCAGCAGCGTCGTCTTGCCGCAGCCGGAGGGCCCGAGCAGGGTGAAGAACTCGTTCTCGCGGATCGCCACGGAAACATTGTCGAGGGCATGGACGGCATCCTCCCCCGAACCGAAAATCTTGGTCGCGCCCTTGGCTTCGACCGCTATCTGTCGCGCCACTGCACCCCCGTTGGCCTGGCTTGGTCGGAAATTTGCTGAGGGCGAAGCTATGCAAAATCCCCGCCTGCGCCAAGGAAAAAACCTGACGAATGCCGCCAAAACAAGGGGATCGGCACAGAGGATCAAGCCCAATCCGGGACCGGTTCCAAATCCCGGAGGCATTTGTTCAGCCAGTCAGGATAGAGTGGGTCCGCCTTGCCCGCCGCCGTTCCCGGAAATCTCCCGATGTCCAGCTCCGCCATGACCGCCGCCCGCCCCTCGGTCCTGAGCGGGATCGGGCTAATGGTGCTGTCGGTGCTGCTGTTCACCACCATGGACATGCTGGTCAAGCTCGCCGCCGAACGGTTTCCGATCGGCGAGATCGTGTTCGCGCGGAATTTCTTCGCCTTCCTTCCGGTCATGATCGTGATCGCCCGGTCTGGCGGGTTCGCCGCGATCCACACCCGCAATCTCACGGCACATGCCTTGCGCGGCGGCATCGGCATCCTGTCGATGGCCTGCTTCTTCCTGAGCTATGCCTTGCTGCCGCTGGGCGAGGCGGTGTCGCTGGCCTCGTCAGGGCCGCTGTTCATGACGGCGCTTTCGGTGCCGCTCCTGGGCGAGAAAGTCGGCCCGCGGCGCTGGAGCGCCGTCGTCGCCGGCTTCGTCGGCGTGCTCATCATGATGCGACCGGGCAGCGGCCTCTTTCAGCCGGCGGCCCTGGTCGCCGTCACGGCCGCTTTCTGCTACGCGCTCGCCATGACCCAGGTCCGGCGCTTGAGCCGCAGCGAGAGCAGCACGGCAATCGTCTTCTATTTCACGCTGTTCGCCACGCTGGTCGGCGCCGCCAGCCTGCCGTTCGACGCGGTGATGCCGAGCTGGTCGGAGATGCCGCTTCTGGTGGCGATCGGGCTCATCGGCGGCGTCGCGCAGTTCACCATGACCGCGGCCTTCCGCCGCACCGCGGTCGCGATCATCGCGCCCTTCGACTATCTGGGCCTGGTCTTCGCGATGATCTACGGCTTCCTGGTCTGGGGCGATCTGCCGGATCTATGGCTGATCACGGGTGCCGCGATCGTGGTGGCGAGCGGCATCTATATCGTGCATCGCGAGACCGTCCTCGGCCGTCAGCGCCGCGCCGCGCTCGCCGCGGGTTGAGGCCCTTCGCCGGCCGCGCCGGCGTCCCTCAGGTGGGCCGCCGCCTTCCGCCCTCGGCATAGCGCTGCTCGATCGCGTCCCAGATCCGGGTTTCGAGCTGCACGCCGTCGAAGCGGTTGATCTCCTGGATGCCGGTCGGGGAGGTGACGTTGATCTCGGTCAGGTGATGGCCGATCACATCGATACCGACGAACACCAGCCCGCGCGATTTCAGCGCCGGCCCGATCGCCTCGCAGATCTCCCGTTCGCGGGCGCTCAGCTTCGCCTTCATCGCCTTGCCGCCGACATGGAGGTTGGAGCGCGCCTCGCCCTCGGCCGGTACGCGCAAGACCGCGCCCACCGGCTCGCCATCGACCAGAATGATGCGCTTGTCGCCCTCGCGCACCTCCGGCAGATAGCGCTGCACGATCACGGGCTCGCGATAGAGCTGGGTGAAGAGCTCGAGCAGCGCGTTCAGATTCTCGTCTGCCGGCAGCAGATGGAACACCCCGGAGCCGCCATTGCCGAACAGCGGCTTGATGATGATGTCGCCATGCTCCCGGCGGAAGTCGAGGATCTCGGCGCGGTCCGAGGTGATCAGGGTCGGCGGCATCAGGCCGGGGAAATGCGTGACGAAAAGCTTTTCCGGCGCGTTGCGCACATGGATCGGATCGTTCACCACCAGCGTGGCCGGATGGATATGCTCCAACAGATGAGTCGCGGTGATGTAGGCCATGTCGAAAGGCGGGTCCTGGCGCATCAGCACGATGTCGAGCGTCGCCAGGTCCAGGATCTGCTCGGCGCCCAGCGTGAAATGATTGCCGCGTTCGCGCCGGAGCTGCATCGGCCGCGCCCGGGCGCGCACGCGCCCGTCGCGCAAGAAGAGTTGGCGCGGTCCGTAATGGAACAGGGCGTGGCCGCGGCGCTGCGCCTCGAGGCCGAGCACGAAGGTGCTGTCGGCATCGATATTGATGTTCTCGATCGGATCCATCTGAACGGCGACGGCGAGGCTCATGACCGGCGATATCCCCTGGCTTCGGGCTCGGCGACTATAAGCCGGGCCGCGGGCCTCGCGCCAGTTGCGGCTCGCCCCTCGCCGTCCGGTCAGTTCAGCCGGGATTTCAGTTCCCGGATCAGCGCTCGCGCCTGCTGGCGCTCCCTGCCTTCGGGTGCCGCGGCGGCAAACCGCTCCAGTGCGGCGGCCGCTGCCATGAGGTTGCCGCTCTCGGCCTCGATCAATCCGAGCTCGCGCCAGAGCCCGGTTTCGTCCGGCGCCAGCAGCAGCATGCGACGTACATGCTCGGCCGCTGCGCTGAGCGCGCGTGCGGCGATCAGCCGGCGCTTGATGTTGTTCTCGAGGCGGAGCAACACGGCACGATCGGGCAGGGGATCGTAGTGGTGCGTCTCGATCTCGGCCGCCGGGCCATGGGCCGCCTTGAGCAGCCGGCGCAGATCGGCGACCTCCAGCATCGCGCCGCCGTTGAACGGGTCGAGGATCGCCCGCTCGCCGCCATACTCGAGGCGGATCACGAAATGGCCAGGAAAATCGAGACCGACCGCATTCCATCCCTGCAGTCGCGCGGCATGGAGATAGAGAATGCCGAGGGCCACCGGCAAGCCACGCTTGCGCTCGATCACCGAGATCAGATTGGCATTGGCGAGATCGTCATAATGGTCGCGGTCCCCGTCATAGCCTTCCTGTCGCGCCAGCACCGCCGCCAGCGCGAAGCTGCAGGCGCCGAGATCCTTGCGGCCCGCCGCCTCGAAGGCGACCGCGACCGATCGCCCCAATTCGGCCAGATGCGCCTGTGCCTCGCGTAGCCGCGCCTGCGGCCGGTCCAGGACCGCCAACGCCAGTGCCGCCGTCGCCAGGTCGATCCGATCCCCCGCGGTCCTCCCGACCAGGGTCAAATAGTCGCGTGCCGGCATGGAATCGGGCCAAGCCGGACCGGCGGAGGCGGCGGGCGCGCTCATGGGATGTCGACCGAAATCATGACAGCGACGCTCAGGAGGTGGCGGGTTTGGTTGGAGGCGGGTCGGCCGTCGGTGCGGGCGCCGCTTTGACGGGTTGCCCGAGCGCCGGTTCGGTCTGGGCAGGAGCGGGCGGCGGCGGTTCGCCCTTGATCCGCACATAGCTGGTCACTTTCCGGACATAGGAAATGTCGCGGGCATGGTCAATGACGCGCTGGAGCTCGGCTTTATCCTGAGCGATTCCCATGAGATAGACTGTGCCCTCGACCGCCTCCACGCTGTAGTTGACCGAGCGGACCCCGCTGTCGAACAGCAGCTTGTTGCGCAGCTCCTGGGCGACCCATTGATCCTGGATGGCTTGGCCAAGGTCCGGCGCCTCGGCCACCTTGATTTCGTCGATCACTTCCTCGACGCCCTCGACCTCCCAGGCGAGGCGCACCGCGGTCACGCGGGCCGAGGCGGTCTGCACCACGCCGGTCAGCAGCAGCCGTCCCTCCTGGATCTGCAGCCGCACCTTGCTGAACATGTCGGCGTCGCTGTCGAGCCAACGCGCCTGCACCTTGGTCCAGATGACGTCGTCGGAGAGCGCGGTGCCAAGGCCTCGTTCCTGGGTGGCCTGAACGGCGACGAAGACGCCGGCCGTCTCGGCCGCGCCGATTGGGCTGCAGCCCGCCAGGATCGCCACCAGGATCGGCCCCAGGATCGGCCATAGCACGGCCAAGCCCAAAGCAGGCGCCCGATCGAGGCGCCCGCCTCCAGGCCGGCGGGTTGAAGCGTGGGCCGGCGCCATCATGCGATTCGCGCCGGATTCTAAAGCCCTTAGGGATCAATTTGAATCGGGAACCATCGCGAGAGCCCCTGAGGTCACTCCGGTCGCCAGGCATCGGGCAGATGGCGGGGCCAGCGTCCCGGCACCATCAGCACCGCATCGAACCGGAGATCGAGATCGGCCAGGTCCGGATGCTGCGCCAGCCAGCGCGACAAGGCGCGCGCGATGCGCTCGCGGCTGCGCCGGTCGATCGCCTCGCCCGCGGTCAACAGATCGGACCGGTGCTTGACCTCGATTGCCACCAGCAGGCGGCCCCGCCGGGCGAGGATGTCGATCTCGCCCA
>Ga0335084_10004752_pt1 | contig 13395 bp, 15 predicted proteins | sample Lox_Sample_44_FD_206721 | JGI IMG/M metagenome (GOLD analysis project Ga0335084, IMG submission 206721) | Soil microbial communities from Loxahatchee National Wildlife Refuge, Florida, United States - Lox_Sample_4.4 | ecosystem: Environmental > Terrestrial > Soil > Wetlands | place: USA... | reverse complement strand
CTTCGGTGGGGTGGATGCCGGCCATCACGAGCGTGCAGCCGAACGCAATGCCGGCGGCGATGGCGATGAGGGACTTGAGCGAGGGACCTTTGCCTTCCGGGTTCATGGAGTCTCCTTGGGACGTTGGATAGCGCACCCAATCTGCCTCCGGGGGCGGCGCCGAGTCCTTAAGGCGCCCTGAAAAAAGCCTAAAAGGTATGCTTGCAGCGATGAGAAGCGCACTCTTCCTGGCATTCCTCGTGGCCGGTTGTGCCGCCACGGCGCCCGCGCCGGTCGAAGGCCCCTCGCCGCAAGCCCTCCAGGCGCTCGCGCCCACGGGGAAGCTGCGGGTCGGGCTCTATCCCGGCAGCCCCACCTCGTTCATTTCCGGCGACGGCGGCGCGGCCCCGCGCGGCGTGGGCTACGAGCTGGGGGGCGCGCTCGCCCGCCAGGCGGGCGTCCCGTTCGAGCCGCAGGTGATGAAGAGCAACAACGAGGTGCTCGAGGCGGCGAAGGCGGGGCGCGTCGACCTGGTCTTCACCAACGCGACCGCAGCGCGCGCGGAATTCCTCGACTTCACGCCGGCGGCGCTGCGCATCGAGAAGGGCTACCTCGTGCCCGCCGCTTCGCCGCTGCGAGACGCCTCCGAGATCGACCGGCCGGGCCTTCGCATCGGATACAGCAAGGGCAGCACCACCGCCAGCGAGTTGGGCCATCTCGTGAAGCACGCCGCGATGGTGGAGGAGCCTTCCATCGACGAGGCCGTGCGCGCGTTGGCTGGAGGGCGCCTCGACGCGTTCGCCACCAACAAGGCGATCCTCTTCCAGATGTCCGACCGCCTGGCCGGCTCGCGCGTGCTGCCGGGGCGCTGGGGCGAGGAGAGCCTCGCGTTCGGGATTCCCAGGGGACGCGAATCGGCGCTGGCCTTCGTGACGCAGTTCGCGCGGCAAGCGCAGGAGGGCGGCGAGATCGCCCGCGCGGCGCAACGCGCCGGCCTGCGCGGCCTCGCCCCCGGCAATTGACCCAAGGAGATCGAATGAAATTCGTGCGCCATCTGGTGGTCCTGCTCGCGGCCGTCGTTTCGACCGCAGCGCTGTCCGCCGATCCCTATCCCTCGAAGCCGATTCGCATCCTCGTGGGCTACACGGCGGGGGGCGCGGTCGATACCGTCGCCCGCACGATCGGCCAGCAACTGTCGGCCACGCTGGGGCAGCCCGTCGTGATCGAGAACAAGCCCGGCGCGGGCACGAACATCGCCGTGCACACGCTCATCGAGAGCGCGCCCGACGGCTACACGCTGATGCTCACGGCGAACGCGCTGGCGGCCAACATGGCGCTCTACCATCCGCCGCCCTTCGACGCGGAAAAGGACGTGGTTCCCGTGGCGCTCGTGGGCCGCGTGCCCGTGGTCATCGCCGCGAAGGAGGGCTCGGAGTACACGACGCTCGCCAAGCTCGTGCAGCTCGCCAAGGCGAAACCCGGCGAGACGGGCTACGCCACGCCCGGCAACGGCTCCACGCCCCACCTCGCGATGGAAATGTTCGCGCATGCCGCGGGCATCCAGCTCATGCACGTCCCGTACAAGGGCGGCTCGCAGGCGATCGTGGACGTGCTCGGCGGCCAGGTCCCGCTCGTCGCCGTGAACGCGCTCGAGGTCGTCCCGCACGTGAAGGCCGGCAAGCTGCACGTGCTCGCGGTGATGAGCGCTTCGCGCACGCCGATGCTCCCCGGCGCGCCGACCATCGCGGAATCCGGCTACCCGGGATTCGAGGCTTCGGTCTGGTACGGCCTCATCGCGCCTGCGCACACGCCGCCGGAGGTCGTCGCCAAGCTGCACGACGCGGTGCAGAAGGCGCTCGCGACGGCCGACGTGCAGAAGCGCATGTCGGACGTGGGCGGCGAAGCGACACCGGGCAGCGCGGCGCAGTTCGGCGCGCTGATCCACGACGAGCGCGTGCGCTACGAGAAGCTCGTCAAGGAAGCCAACATCAAGCTCGACTGACGGTCAGTCGACGTAGCGAAGGCCCGCTTTCGCGAGGGGCTCGCGCATGCCGTACATGTCGAGCCCCAGCTCGCCCTTGGCGAGCCGCGCGCGCTTGGCACCCTCGTTGGCCTGCCGCGCGCTCGCAGCCTCGAGCGTCTTCGCGGCGAGCGCGGCCGGCACGATGACGATGCCGTCGTCGTCGGCCACCACCACGTCGCCGGGCGTGACGAGCGCGCCCGCGCACACCACGGGAACGTTCACCGAGCCGAGCGTGGCCTTCACGGTGCCCTTGGCGCTGATCGCGCGGCTCCAGACCGGAAAGCGCATCGCCGCGATCTCCGCGCTGTCGCGTGCGCCGGCGTCGATCACCAGGCCACGCGCCCCGCGCGCCTGGTAGCTCGTCGCGAGCAGCTCGCCGAAGTAGCCGTCGGTGCAGTCGGAGGTCACCGCGGCCACCACCACGTCGCCGGGCTGGACCACCTCGGCGACCACGTGGAGCATCCAGTTGTCGCCGGGATGCATGAGCGCCGTGACCGCGGTGCCGCCCGCCTTCGCGCCGGGATATACCGGGCGCATGTAGGGCTTCATGAGCCCGAGGCGGCCCAGGGCCTCGTGCACGGTGGCCGCGCCCAGCTCGCCCAGCTTCGCGGCCACGGCGGCGTCGGCGCGGCGGATGTTGCGGTAGACCACTCCCAGCTCCTGCATGTCAGCGTCCTTTCGCCTTGAGCGCGCGGTCGAGCCTCGGGTAGACGCGGCGCGCGTTGAGCTCGTAGATCCTGCGCCGGTCGGCCGGATCGACGTGGGCGGCCTCCACGTAGCGCCGCGTGTCGTCGTAATGATGCCCGGTCTCCGGGTCGATGCCGCGCACCGCCCCGATCATCTCGCTCGCGAAGAGGATGTTCTCCACGGGGATCACGCGCAGCAGCAGGTCCACGCCGGGCTGGTGGTACACGCAGGTGTCGAAGAAGATGTTCTTCAGGAGCAGGTCCTTCAACGGCGGCTTGCCCATGTCCTGCGCGAGGCCGCGAAAGCGTCCCCAGTGATAGGGCGCGGCCCCGCCGCCGTGGGGAATCACGAAGCGCAGCGCCGGGAATTCCTTGAAGAGGTCGGACGTGAGGCACTGCATGAACGCCGTGGTGTCCGCATTCAGATAGTGCGATCCCGTGGTGTGGAACGCGGGATTGCAGCTCGTGCTCACGTGAATCATCGCGGGAACGTCGTACTCGATGAGCTTCTCGTAGACCGGGTACCAGTGCCGGTCCCAGAGCGGCGGCGCGTCCCAACGGCCGCCCGCCGGGTCGGGATTGAGGTTCACGGCCACGGCGCCGTATTCCTCCACGCAGCGCTCGAGCTCAGGAAGGCAAGTCGCCGGGTCGACGCCGGGGCTCTGCGGCAGCATCGCCGCGGGCACGAAGTGGTCCGGGAAGAGCCGGCTCACGCGATGGATCAGCTCGTTGCACACCGAGGCCCATGCGCTCGAGACTTTGAAATCGCCGATGTGGTGCGCCATGAAGCTCGCCCGCGGGCTGAACACCGTGAGGTCGATGCCGCGCTCGCGCATCGCCTTCAGCTGGTTCTTCTCGATGGATTCGGCGAGCTCGTCGTCGCCGATGCGAAGCTCCGAAGGGCTTGGCATCGACGCTGGCTTGCCGATCGCGTCCACCTGCCGGTTGCGCCACGCCTCCAGCGCCTTGGGCGCCGTGGTGTAGTGCCCGTGGATGTCGATGATCACGTCTTCGTTCGGGGCACGCGTCCCAGCATGTAGAACTCGTCGTTCGCCCTGAGGCTCATCGCGTTGGCGATTCGGTTGGACAGGGCGAAGAACGCGCTGATGGCGGCGATGTCCCACGCGTCCTCGTCGGTGAAGCCGTGCTCGCGCAGCACCGCGTAATCCGCATCGTCCACCTCCTGCGCGCGCTGCGAGACTTTCACGGCGAAGTCGAGCATCGCCCGTTGCCGCGGCGTGATGTCGGCCTTCCGGTAGTTGGAGGCCACCTGGTCGGCGATGAGCGGGTTGCCGGCGCGCACGCGCAGGATCGCGCCGTGCGCCACGACGCAGTACTGGCACTGGTTCAACGCCGAGGTGGCCACCACGATCATCTCGCGCTCGGCCTTGGTGAGGTTGCCGGGCTTGTCCATGAGCGCGTCGTGGTAGGCGAAGAAGGCGCGGAACTCGTCGGGCCGGTGGGCGAGGGCGAGGAAGATGTTGGGCACGAAGCCCGACTTCTCCTGGACCTTCTCGATGCGGCTGCGCAGGTCCGCGGGAAGCGAGGCGAGGTCGGGGACCGGAAAGCGGGAGATCGCGGGTGCGGTCATGGCGCTCCTTCAGCGCAGCAGCTGCGCGAAAGCATCGTTCAACTTGCGGTCGGCGGTGTCGAGCCGCTGGCGCGTGGCGCGCATCCAGGCCTTGTCCGAATCGAGCGTGGCGCGCGCTTGGGCGAGCATGCGCTCGACTTCCGCCGGCTGCGGCCCGCCGATGCCTACGCGCGTCCTCACCATCAGCTCCGGCGAGAGCGTCTTGCGGAACTCGTCCTCGGGCATCGGCAGCCTGGGCTCCGGCAGCTTGAAACGGTTGATCGCGTCGGCGTAGAGCTCCTGCGCCTTCGCATACGGGAAGTCCTTCGGCCGCAGGCCGTTCGCGCGGGCGTACTCGACGATGGACGACGCCCACCCGTGCCCCACGCGGAACGGGATCTGGTGCTCTTTCTGCAGCACCTCGGCGAGCTCCATGGAGGTGGTCCAGTCGTCCTCCAGCTCCTCGAGCGAGCGCTTCGCGTTCACCGTGAGCGCGTCCAGCACCACGTCCATGTTCTTCAGCATCTTCACCGCGTGCGGGAAGAAGCCGATCTCCGCCCACGGATCCTTGTAATCGGTCATGCCCGTGGTGACGTTGTGGGCGCGCAGCTGCACGGTTTGGCCCAGGCCCACGACGTCGGAGGCTTCCTCGCGCGCCCGCATGATCACGCCGGGGTTGCGCTTCTGGGGCATCGCGCTGCTCGTGTAGGTCGATCCCTCTTCGAGCAGGAGCCAGGGGCGCGTCTGGTGATACTGCGTATGGATGTCCTGGAGGAGCGCCCCGAGGCGGATCGCGGTGGAGCTCGCGATGCCGGTGGCCTCGAGCGCGATATCCGACGGGCTCACCTGGCTCGCGTCCAGGGAGTTCTCGATGATGCCGTCGAAGCCCAGCAGGTCCGCCATGCGCCTGCGGTCGAGCGGCCAGATGGAATTGGCGAGCACCGCGGTGCCCATGGCGCTGCGGTTCATGCGCTTGTAGAGCTCGTGGATGCGCTGCGAGTCGCGCTCGAACGACGCGTTGTACGCGAGCAGGTAGTGCGCGTAGCTCGTCGGCTGCGCCTGCACGCCGTTGGTATACGCCGGCACGAAGGTGTTCACGTTCTTCGCGGCGGTGGCGAGCAGGCGTTCGCGCGTCGCGTCCAGCGCGTCGGAGAAATCGAGCACCTGGTTGCGCAGCTTCGCCATCCGGTAGGTCGCGTACATGTCCTGGCGGCTGCGCCCGGTGTGGATGAGCGACGCTTCGGGGCCGATATCGTCGGTGATGATCTTCTCGATCTGCAGCACGTCCGAGGGGCGCTTCCCGCCGGGCTTGCCGGCCTGGTCGATGGAAAACGCCACACCCTGGGCGAGCTTGCGGCCCATCTCGGGCGTCACGATTTTCTCCTCGATGAGGGTCACCGCGGAGGCGCGGTTGATCTTGCCGATCCAGTAGAACTGGTCTTCGGCGGCGTCCATCTTGCTGGTGGCGTTGTCGCCGGCCTTCGCCTCGATGCGCGCGCCCACCTTCGTGGCCTGCTGGTCGCATTCCGCGGTCGTGGAGCAGGGAAGCTGGCCGGTATCGGCGGCGTGCACGGCCGCGGCGCAGCCCAGGGTGAGGAGCGTGGCCAGGGACGCGATTCGATGCGGCATTCGGTTCTCCTTCGTGCGGATTTCGGGCGCCGTGAGGGGGCCTGTCCAGCGTAACATGCGCGTCATGGACAACCTTACCGTGATCCTGCGCGTCGGCGCGGCCCTCGCGCTCGGCGCCGTGCTGGGGTTGAATCGCGACATCCGCGGCAAGCCCGCGGGCGTGCGCACGCATGGCCTCGTGTCGGTGGGAAGCGCCACCGTGCTGCTCGTCGCGATCCAGGCGGGCGCCGGGCCGGAGGGCGTCACGCGCGTGCTGCAGGGCTTGCTCGCGGGAATCGGGTTCCTCGGCGCGGGCGTGATCATCCACCACCAGACGCAGCACCGCGTGCACGGGCTCACCACCGCGGCATCCGTATGGGTTGCGGCGGGCCTCGGCGCCGCGTGCGGCGCGGGCCTCGTCTCGCTCGCTGCCATTGCGCTCGTCGCCGGGCTCATCGTGCTCGTCGCGGGCGGGCCCATCGAGCGAGCCTTCGAACAGCAACTTGGCACGCGCAAGGACCCGGCCGCAGAACCGGACGGCAGCGACCGCCCTTCCGCCTGAGGGAGAACTTCCATGCCCGACGACAAACCCGTCATCCAGCGCACCGCCAGCGTCGAGGCTCGCGTGGATGCCATCCAGTCGGCGCTCGACGCGCGCGGCCTCAAGGCCTCGGAAGCCGTCGAGGAGCTCGGACACAAGGCGAAGGAGGAGTGGATCCCCAGGAACGGCGCGCGCGTCGTGGCCCGCGCATGGGTCGATCCGGAATTCCGCAAGCGCCTGCTCGCCAATGGGCGCGATGCCGTCGCGGAGCTGGGCCTCGCGATGCCCAGGCACCACCGGCACCTGGTGGTCCTCGAGAACACGCCGAAGGTGCAGAACGTGATCTGCTGCACGCTGTGTTCCTGCACCGCGTTCACGATCATCGGGCTGCCGCCGGATTGGTACAAGGACCTGCAATACCGCTCCCGTGTCGTGCGCGAGTCGCGCACCGTGCTGCGCGAGATGGGGCTCGACCTGCCCGCCGACGTCGAGATCCGCGTCTGGGATACGACCGCGGACACGCGCTACATGGTCCTGCCCGAGCAGCCGGCGCACACGAAGGGCTGGCCGGAAGAAAAGCTCGCGGAAATCGTCACGCGCGATTCCCTCATCGGCGTCGCGCGGCTCTAAGGAGGCGTGATGGACGGCATCCACGACATGGGCGGCAAGCAGGGCTACGGCCCGGTGCGCTTCACGTTCGACGCGAAGGCGTTCCACTCGCCGTGGGAAGTCCGCGTGAACGCCCTCTATGGGCACGCCGTGCGCCTGGGCATCTTCAACATGGACGAGTACCGCCACGCCATCGAGCGCATGGTGCCCGCGCACTACCTCACCGCGAGCTACTACGAGCGCTCGCTCACCAGCCTCGCGACCTTGTGCGTGGAGAAGGGCGTGGTCACGCGCGAGGAGCTCGAGCAGCGCGCGCAGGGCGCGTTTCCGCTCGCGCAGCCGAGCGCGCCGGGGCGTGGCAACGTGCTCGCGCGCGAGCGGTTCAAGGTAGGCGATCGCGTCCGCGTGCGCATGGACTCGGTGCCCGGCCACATGCGCATGCCGGGATACATCCGCGGCAAGGTCGGCGTCGTGGTCGGCATATCGCCCGCGTATCCCTTCCCCGATGCCCACGCGCACGGCGTAGTTTCGGACGACGAACCGACGTACGACGTGCGTTTCCATAGCGAAATCCTGTGGCCCGGCTCCGCGGAGCCCGCGCTGGTTCACGTCGGCGTGTTCGAAAGCTACCTCGCCAGCGAGCCGTGAGCTTCGCCAGACCGAGGTCGCCTACACGGCCACTCCCGGCGCACGCCAACGCGACGCCCGGGCAGCCCTGAAGAACGGGTACTGGGCCCACTATTCGCTGGGAGCGGGTGGGCACGGGCTTCCCACGCGCAACTACGTGGGCGACAAGTTCATCGGCGGCTGCCAGGACGGCGGCAATTGCGGCCCGCCGTTCGGTGGAGCCGAGCCGGAGGCGTTCTCGCTGGGAATGACCTACGACTTCTGAGTAGCCGGCTCGCGAGCAAGACGGCCGCATCACGTCCTCGACGCGATGCGGCCGGTGCCTTTCTTGCCGCTGCTATCATCGGCCGATGGCCCGGCGCTTCCCCCAGCTCACCCCTGAGAGCCTTACCGAAGCGCAGAAGCCGCTCGGCGAGCAGATCATGAAAGTCTCGAGCGTGGGGCTGGGCGGGCCGTACAACGCGCTGCTGCGCAGCCCCGTGCTGGGCCAGCGGATGTTCGACCTGCTCGCCTACCTGCGCTGGAACACCTCGGTGGACCTGCGCCTCAACGAGTTCGCGATCCTCATCGTGGGGCGGCATTGGCGCTCGCAAGTCGAATGGTTCGCGCATGCGCCGATCGCGTTGAAAGCGGGGCTGGCGCCCGAGATCATCGGGGATCTCAAGGCGAACAAGCGTCCCGCGGGCATGAAGCCCGACGAAGACGCGGTCTACGACTTCGTGACCGAGCTGATCCGCAACAAGGCCGTCTCGGATGCGACGTTCAAGCGCACGAAGGAATTGCTCGGCGAACAGCAGGTCGTGGACCTCACCATGACCGCGGGCACGTACGTGAGCATCGCGATGCTGCTCGCGATGGCCGAGGAGAACGTGCCGCCGGGCAAGGAGCCGCCCTTCAAGGACGGCGAGCCGTAGCCGAAGGGTTCCTCACGGCGGGCTTTCCCTGCCGAGCTGCGCGCGCAGCTCGGTCTTGAGGACTTTGCCGTAGTTGTTCTTCGGCAGCGATTCCACGAACCGGTATTCCTTCGGGCGCTTGAAGCGCGCGATGTTCTCGAGGCATAGGGCATCGAGCTCGGTCGGACTCACCGCATCGGCGCGCGCGACGACGAACGCCACCACTTCCTCGCCCCACTCGGGGTGCGGGCGGCCCACCACCGAGGCCTCGGCTACGGCGGGGTGGCGCAGCAGCACTTCCTCGACCTCGCGGGGATAGATGTTGGAGCCGCCGCTGATGATCACGTCCTTCGAGCGGTCGCGCAGCGTCAGGAACCCGTCCTCGTCGAGGCTGCCCACGTCTCCCGTGTAGAGCCAGCCGCCGCGGATCGCCTGGGCCGTGGCCTCGGGATTGTTCCAATAGCCGCGCATCACGGTGTCACCGCGCACCAGGACCTCTCCGGCCTCGCCGGGCGGCAGCTCGCGCCCCTCTTCGGTCGCCACCCGAACCTCCACCATGCTGTGCGCCACGCCCACCGACGCGATGCGCTGCGCACGCCGCGGGTGCGAGCGGTCGGCGAGGTGCTCGCGCGCGAGGGCGGTGATCGTCATCGGGCTTTCGCCCTGGCCGTAGATCTGCACGAAGCGGTTGCCCATCACCGAAAGCGCGCGCTCGATGTCGGCCACGTACATCGGGCCGCCCCCGTACACGATCGTCTTGAACCCCGAGCAATCAGCCGACGTCCGCTCCACGTGGTCCACGAGGCGCTTCACCATCGTGGGTGCCGCGAACATCGAGACGTTTCGATGGCGCGTGGCGAGCGAGACGAGCTCGGCCGGGTCGAAGCCGCCGGAGTCCGGCACCACGTGCCGCGCCCCCGCGAGCACGTGGGCGATGTTGTACAGGCCCGCGCCATGGGACATGGGCGCCGCGTACACCGCCGAGTCCTCGCGCTTCACCGTGTCCACGTCGGTGAAGTAGCACATCGTCATCGCGAGCAGGTTGCGGTGGGTGAGCATCACGCCCTTGGGCCGGCCCGTGGTGCCCGAGGTGTAGAAGAGCCAGGCGAGATCGTCCGGCTCGCGATGCACGACCGCGACGGGCGCCCCCTCGAAGAGCTTTTCGTAGACCGCGCTTCCGGCGACGTGCATGCGATTCGCGCCGGGCGCCGCGAGGCCCTCGGTGACGAACGTGAGCGAGGCGCCCGAGTCCTGCAGGATGTATTCGATCTCGCGCGGGTGCAGCTTCGCGTTCACGGGCACGGCGGCAAGGCCCGCCATCCACGCGCCGTACATCACCTCGAGGTACTCCGGGCAGTTCGCCATCACGAGCGCCACGCGATCGCCCGCGCGCAGGCCCTCGCGCGCGAATGCCGCGGCGAGGCGCGCGGCGCGATCGGCGAAGCGGCCGTAATCGGAAACGAGCCGCTCGCCGGCGAAGATCGCGGGCGCGCCCGGGTGAGTGCGGGCCGCCCGCAGGAGCAGCTGGGCCAGGTTCACGGCAAATAGTGTACGGTGGCGTCACGGCAGTGGGGACCCCTCACCAAAGCACGATTTCGGGGCCCGCGCCAAGTCGTTACGCTCACTGCAGCGATGTCTCCGGTCTGGGCGGCTTCTTGATTGAAATCAAGACTCAGCGCCGGGGTCAGGCAACCATTGATTGTGTCATCGGAAAGATCCAAGAAAGGGAAAATCCACATGAAACGCCAGCCTCGCAAGCCCCGCCAAGTCCGCCGCGCCATCCTCGCCGCCGCCGTCCTGGGCGCGGCTGCGACGCCGGTCTTCGCCCAAGATGCCACCTCCCAGTTCATCTCTCCCTACGACCAGACCCTCACGATCGGCCTGGGCGGCATCGTGAACCGGTTCGACACGAGCCTGAGGCTCGACGGCAATACCCACAGCGGCACCGATTTCACGCTCGAGAACAACGGGCTGAAGAAGGACAATTCGAGCTTCGAGGCGCTGGTCACGTGGCGCATCGCCCGCGCGCACCGGCTCGACTTCGAGTACTGGACCGCCAAGCGCTCGGGCAGCCGGGACTACTCGACCTCGATCGACATCGGCGACACGACCTTCCCGATCGGCGCGAACGTCTCGATCCAGGCGAAGGATTCGCTGGCGAGCCTCGACTACCGCTGGTCGTTCAGCCAGTCTCCGGACTCCGAGTGGGCCGCCGTCATCGGCTTCTACGGCGGCAAGTTCACGTTCGACGTGAACGCGGTCGGCAACGCGGGAACGGTGAACACGACCTACAACAAGTCCGTCTCCACCACGCTGCCCCTGCCGCTCATCGGCGTGAGCTGGGACTGGTATCCGGACAAGCAGTGGCAGGTGAGCGCCGTGCTGCAGGGCATGAAGGCGAAGGTCGGCGACGTGGACGGGCACTGCTACCAGTTCTGGGGCGGCCTCGAGTACCAGCTCTGGCGCAATTTCGGCGTGGGCGCGCGCTACACGTACAACGACCTCGGCGCCACCGTCAGCAAGAGCGATTTCAACGGCAATCTCTCCTGGAAATCGAACGCGGTCAGCCTCTACGGCAAGTTCGTGTTCTGAGCGGGTTCGGCCTTGCCGCGGCGCCACACGACGTAGGGCGTCACCGTCAGGGCCGACACCACGAGGTAGGCAAGGAGGGTCGCCTTGATCTCGGGCGATGCGCCGTTCACCGAGGCCACCAGGATGGCGAGTCCCGCATTGCGTGCCGCGCTGCACACCGCGAGCGCGGTGCGCGTCGAGGGATCAGGCCCGCCCAGCCAGTGGCCCAGGCCCAGCGCGGCGAGGCTGCACGCCACGATGGCGAGGGCCGTGCGCCATCCGGCAGTCGCCACCGGCCTCCAGATGTCGATCAACGCCACCGCGACGAACGCCACGAGCAGCGTGCTCGCGAGCCTCGCGAGGATGCGCTCGGCCGCTTCGCGCCTGCCGCCCAGCGCGGTCCGCGCGAGCATGCCCAGGGTGAGCGGCAGGAGCTGGCCCACGAAGACCTGCTTCGCCAGCAAGTCCGGCGCGACGGCCGCATGCCCGGCGTACACCTCGTCGAGCAGGGCCACCGAGAGCGGCATCGAGACGACCGCGAGGACCGCCATCGCGAGCTGCAGCGCCGGCGCGAAATGGGCATTCCCGCTCGCATCGAGCGCGCGCCGCAACGCCACGGGCGCGCCGGGCGAGATGGCCATCAGCACGAGGCCTACCTGCACGGCGCGTGAAAGATCGAAGGCGCGCGCGATGACGATCACGACCACCGGCACCGCGACGAGAGCGCAGAAAAGACCCCTCAACATCAGCCCGGGGTTGCGCCATGCGGCGCGGTATTCGCCCGGCGCCACCATCACGCCCAGGTGGAACATGATGGTGAACACGGTGGCCATCGCGCAGTACGACAGCACTGCGTCCGGGACCAATCCCCCTTCGACGATCCCGCTCATGGGCCGTCCTCGCGCGGCGGGATGGGCGCGGCAATGAGACCTTGGGGCAACGCGAAGAACGGGTGATGGAAACGATCTACATCGTCGACGACGACGTGGCGTTCGCGCGCGGCCTCGGGCGGCTGGTGGAAGCGGCGGGGTGGAGCGCCCGCGTCTTCCCATCGGCGGCCGAGTTCCTCGTGGCGGCGGCGTCGCGCCCCGCGGGAAACGGCTGCGTGCTGCTCGACGTGCGGATGCCCGGCATGAAGGGGCCGGAGCTGCATCGCGCGATGCTCCAGCTCGGCATCCGGCTGCCGGTGATCTTCCTCACCGCCTTCGGCGACGTTCCCACGAGCGTTGGCGCGATGAAGCTTGGCGCCGCCGATTTCCTCGAGAAGCCCGTCACGGCCGAGGTGCTCGTGGGCGCGATCCGCGCCGCGCTGGAGCGGCACGCGGGAGAGCTCGCGCGCGACCGCGGGCTTCGCGAGATCCAGGCGCGCGTGGAGCTCCTCTCGGCCCGCGAGCGCGAGGTGATGGATCACGTGGTGGCGGGTCGGCTGAACAAGCAGATCGCCGCCGACCTGGGCATCTCGCTCAAGACCGTGAAGGCCCACCGCGCCAAGGTGATGCAGAAGATGGATGCGGCTTCCCTCGCGGCGCTCGTGGACATGTGCCGCGACGCGGGGTTGCACTAGTCCGGAAGGGTCTCGAGCGCGACGCCCGAGGCCACCAGCTCCTCGGCGATGCGCACCAGCTCGGCGACCGAGCGCACGCCCATCTTCTCCATCACCCGGGAGCGGTGCGTCTTGATGGTTCGCTCGGCGGCGTGCAGCGCGAAGCAGATCTGCTTGTTGAGCCGCCCGTCCACCACGCCCGCCATCACCTGGCGCTCGCGCGGCGTGAGCGAGGCGTAGAGCTGCTTGATCTGCGTGACGCGCGCATTTTCCTGCGCGCGCTCGAGGTCGCGTTCGAGCGCCTTGTGGATGGCGGCGAGCAGCGTGGCCGTCGGCACCGGCTTGGTGAGGAAATCGATGGCCCCGCCGCGCATGGCACGCACGGTGCTGGGAATGTCCCCGTGGCCCGAGAGGAAGATCACCGGGTGCGCGTCGGTTCGCTGCGCGAGGGCCGACTGCAGGTCGAGCCCCGTGGCGCCCGGCATGCGAAGGTCCAGCAGCACGCAGGCCGGGCTCGCGGCATCCTGCGTGGCCAGGTATTCGTGGGCGGACGCGTAGAGCTTCGGCATATGGCCCGCGGCGGTCAGCAGGCGCCCCATGGCCTTGCGAAACGCCTGGTCGTCGTCCACCACGTGCACGACGCCGGGAAGGGTGGCGGTCCGGCTCATGTGCCGATCGCCGGCAGGTGCACGCGGAAGACGGCCCCGCGCGGCACGTTGGGCTCGAAGGTGATCTTGCCCCGGTG
>Ga0335084_10004750_pt1 | contig 13396 bp, 10 predicted proteins | sample Lox_Sample_44_FD_206721 | JGI IMG/M metagenome (GOLD analysis project Ga0335084, IMG submission 206721) | Soil microbial communities from Loxahatchee National Wildlife Refuge, Florida, United States - Lox_Sample_4.4 | ecosystem: Environmental > Terrestrial > Soil > Wetlands | place: USA... | reverse complement strand
CGAAATTGGCGGTGAGATCCGGCGCCGGAAACCCGAGCTTGGTGAAGCGTCCCACGCCTTGGTTGGCGTACACGAATTTGAGGATGCCTTCCGACAGGAAGACGCCTCCCGCCATGCAGCGGATCAGGACCGTCGATCGCGGTCCGTCGAGCGGCGGCTTCAACATCCAATTGATGAGCTTCTCGAGCGTCATGCCTTCCTCCTCGGTCGATGGTGGGCTCAGCGTCGTCGAGAACGCCGGCTCTGATCGTACGACTGTCGGAGGGGCGACTCTATTCCCGTACGTCGCGGTGCTCTTGCAGGGCCCACTTTCCGTACAGGAAGCGTTGTGCGCCGGTCACCACCTCCAGCGCGGCGTACACATAGCCGGCGGCCGGGACCCAGCCCGGCGCGACCACGACGACGAAGGCGAAGAGCAGACCCTCGCTGCGTTCGAGCAGGCCGGGCGGATAGTGGATCACCTTGCCGCCGCGCTGCTCGCTCGCCGCGCCGACGGCGAGGAAGACGCACAGGTTGACGTACCAGGTGCACGCCAGCACCAGCGCCGGCCGGTGCCATGACGGCTCCGGCAGGGCGATGCCCAGCAGCACCGCGGCTTCGACGACACGGTCGAAGGTGAGGTCGAGCACCCCGCCCCACGGCGTCGGTCCCGGCCCCAGGCGCGCGACACGCCCGTCGACGGCGTCGGCCAGGCCGGACAGCACCAGCCAGCCGAAGGCCAGCGCGCGGTGCTGGACGAGGAAGCACCACGCGGCGATCAGGCCACAGGCGAGCGCGGCGTACGAGAGCGCGTTGGCGCCGACGCCGGCGCCGACCAGCGCACGCGCGGCGGTGTCGAGCGCGCGCGCCATCCGGCTGTCGGGGCGGCCGAGCCGCGAGTCGAGCATCGCCGGTCAGATCCAACGCGGCTGCGTATCGAGCGGCACGCCGAGCGCCAGCTTGCCGAGCATCTCCAGCAGCCAGGTGTGGGTGAACGGGTGCAGCGTCGCGGCGCGCACGTCGCGGTACCAGCGCTCGAGCGGGTGGCGGCGGAACAGGCTCGGACCGCCGACCACTTGCATGGCCTGGGTCACCACTTCGAGCGCGGCGTTGGTGGCGAAGTACTGCGGGGTCGTCACCTTCGGCAGCAGCGCGGCGCCGTAGTCGGCGCCGCGGGTGAGCTCGGACGCGGTCTTGTAGATCAGCGCGCGGGCGGCCTCGAGCTGGACCTGCATGGCGGCGACGGCAAATTGCGGGCCGGGCAGGTGTGCGAGGCTGGCCGGCAGCGGGTGGAGCGTGCGGCGCTTGAGATAGTCGACCGTGAAATCGAAGGCGGCGCCGGCGACACCGGTGTAGAGCGCCGCGATGCCGAGGGCGTACCACGGCAGGCAGACCATGCCGCCTTCGGTGCCGGCGCCCTCTTCACCGATCAGGCACTCGTCGGCGATGAAGGTGTCGCGGAACTCGATGTCGTGGCTGCCGCTGGCGCGCATGCCCATCGCGTCCCACGTCTCGATGATCTCCATGCCGTCGCTGCCGCGCTCGGCGGCGAGCGTCACGGTGCCCGAGAGGCCGGGGCGCTCGCAGCCCTCGAGCCGGGCGTTGAAGAGAAAGAAGCGCAGCACCGGTGCCAGGGTGCAGAAGGACTTCCGCCCGCTCACGCGGTACCCGCCCTCCACTTTGCGTGCGGTCACCTGCGGCGCGCCGAGGCTGGCGCCGGGCTCGGAGAGGCTGCTGGCGAGGATGGCGCCTTCGCGCACGACGGCGTCGGCGACGCGGCGGCGGAACGCCTCGGTGAACAGGTGCAGTCCGCCACCGAGGTTGTACCAGTGCATGTTGGTGCCGAGGGCGGTGGCGCCGCAGCCGTGTCCGAGCGCTTCCTGCACCAGGCAGAAGTCGTAGATCGACATCCCGCGCCCGCCCAGCTCGACCGGCAAGGCGAGGGCCAGGAAGCCGGCGCGGTGCAGGTCGGCGAAGTTCTCGAACGGAAAGCTCCCCTCGCGGTCATGACGCTCGGAGCGTGCCGCGAAGGTCGCGGCCAGATGGCGCGCCGTCTCGAGCAGCTCGCGTTGCGCGTCGGACAGCAGGGGCTGCACGGACGGTATGGTAGGCGGGGACGCGCAGCGAGGCAACGCGCGCCGGGCGCCGAGGGCGATTGACGCTGTGCCTGCCGGTGATGTCAACTGGGTGGATGCCGACGCCGAAGTCCGAGCCTCCCTCGCATCAGCACGGGCCCGACTGCGATCACGATCACGGGCCGCCGCAGGAGCCGTTCCGCCGCAGCGCAGCGAAGGTCGGGCGCAACGATCCGTGCCCCTGCGGCGGCGGCAAGAAGTTCAAGAAGTGCCACGGCGCGCAGGCATCCTGAACCGGCGACGGCGTCAGGAGTTTTCCATCCGGTTGCCGACCACCATGCCGACCAGCAGCAGCGCGCCGATGCCGACCAGCGCCCATGCGCTGCTGACGAAGTACGGATAGCCCATCAGCGCCGCGCCGATCAGCGTGTGCGTGGCCGTGCGCTGCTTGCGGCCGTAAGCGAACACCGCCATGCCGATGAGTGAGAACAGCCCCGACAGCCACAGCCACGTCGTATCCATGCGGCGAGGATGCGCCTCTTCCGCACGCCTGTCCACGCGCAATAGTCACTGGGAAGGCGAGCCTCCCGGCGAGCCGCGTTCTCTGGAATCAGATCGGCGCCGGGCTACTCGTCGACCGACAGCGTCCGCACTGCGATCGTGCTGCGCACCGCGTCCGCGCTCGCGGGCGCGAACTCGAGCACGACGGCGGTGCGGGCGGAGGCCGCGATCGCGCCGGGGTTGGCGAGCGCGATGGCGACCGACCCTGGCGCCGGCTGATTGAACTCGAGCAGGGCGCGGCGTGCGGCGAGCGCCGGCCGCGCGCTCACCAGGCGCAGGCGCGGGTCGACGGTCAGGGTCGCCTCGATCGCTTGCAGGGACGTCCCGGCGCGTACGACCAGCGCGGCGCGCAGACGTCCGCCGGGCGCGCGGCGCAGTCGCGTGATCCGTGCGGCCGGTGGAATCGCGTGGCGAACCAGCGCCGCGGCGCCGCCCAGACTCGGTGGCTGCCAGTTGCCCGTGCAGTCGCCGATCAGGAGGGCGTGAAAGTCCTGCCCCGCCATGTCGGCGGGGAGCGAAGGGTAGGCGACCGCGCCGGGTTGGCAGACGCCGCCGCTGAACGACGGTTGGATCAGGGTCCGGCTGGCGTCCGCCGCGCCCTGCGGCAGGAAGATCCATTGCGACAAGCATGCGGTGGCGGCGTCGAACTCCGGCAGCAGGCCGACGGTGAGCTGCAGGATCCGCGTTGCGTCGAGGGCGGAGAGGGTGCCGTTGGCGGTGACGTCGCAGGCGAGCTGCTGCTGGGCGTCGAGCATGCGCAGCCCGGCGACGAACTGCAGCACGTACGCCGCGTCGAGCGCCGAGATGCCGTTGCCGCGGTCGCCGATCTTGCGCGGGGTGAGCGTCCAGGGCGCGTCGAACGCGCCGGAGAGATCGAAGGCGCCGGTGGCGTCGCTGACCGCGCTGAGGGCCGCCGGGCCGTCGAGGCGCGTGGTGGCGCCGGACAGCGGATGGTCGCCACTGACCGATCGCACGCTGCCGGCGACATGCAGGTTGCCGGTCGGCGTGGCGCTGCTGGTTGCCGTCGGCGTCGCGGTCGGCGTGGCGGTGCGCGTCGCCGTCGCGGTGGCGGAGGGTGACGGCGTGCGCGTCGCGGTGCTGGACGCGGTGCGCGTGGCGGTCGCGGACGCCGTCCGGGTCAGCGTGCGGGTGGCCGTCGGCGAGCTGGTGACGGTCGGCGGACTGGTGATCGTCGGGGTCGGCGAGGGCCCGGCGGCGGTGAGCTCGTAGGCGCCACAATCGAAGGCCGGACCCTGCGGCCGCGCGTTGCCGTCCAGGTCGGTGGGGAGATCGGGCAGCGTCGTGCCGGCGTCGCGAGCCGGGCTGGTGGCGGTGAGGTGGTAGTCATTGGATGCCGCGTTGGCGAACACCGCGGCTGCCGTCGAGACGATCGAGTGCGCGTCGAAGCCGAGGGCGTGCCACTGGGCGAGGGTGAGGAAGTTGGTGTCGTCGGAGAAGGTGCCGACGACGATGTTGTAGTCCGACTGGAGGCCGGGTTGGCTCGAGGGATCGACCTCCAGACTGCCGCGCGGGCCGGCGGCGAGCAGAACGTTGTCGAGCACGACGTTGTTGATGCTGCCGTCCTTGAGCCCGATCGCGAAGCGCGCGTTGGCGGGCTGCATGATGGTGTTGCCGACGATGCGGTTGCTCTGGGTGCCGAACTGGTTGCCGTCGCCGTCGTCCCACCCGGCGATACCGGTGGCGTGGTTGTTGTAGATCAGGTTGTTGCGGATCAGCGAGGTGCGCACCGAGGCGAGGTTGATGGCGGCGGCGCCGCCGACGCCGTTGTCGTGGATGACGTTCAGCTCGATCAGCGCGTCGGTGATGATGCCGTCGCCCATCGGGTCGGTCGGATCGCTGCCCATCTCCGCCGGGTCGGCGTTGAGCTGGATGCCGGAGGCGTTGTTGTCGTGGACGTGGTTGCGGCGCACGGTCGGGCGGTCGCCGCTGTTGGAGACGTAGATGCCGTGCTCGATGGCGGAGAACGAGGTCTCGTTGTTCTCGATCAGCAGGTCGCGCGCGAAGCCGGTGAAGATGCCCCAGCGGCTGTTGTTGTGCGCGAAGCAGTTGCGGATGACGATGCCGGTGGCGTTGGCGTCGGGCTCGCCCTGCACGGCGATGCCGGCGCGCGGCGCGCCGCTCGACTCGAAACCGTCGATGGTGACGTAGTCGACGTCGCGCACCCAGATGTTGTCGCTGTTGCTGTTCGACGGACCCGGCGAGGTGACGACGACGCCGGGCTGCGCGACGAAGCGCACCGGCGCCTGCGCCGTCCCGGAGTTGCGCGGGCGGAAGCCCCGGTACGTCCCCGGTTGCACCATCACGACGTCGCCGGCGACGGCCACGTCGCCGGCCTTTTGCAGCGTCAGCCACGGCGCCGCCTGCGAGCCCGGGTTGGCGTCGTTGCCGAGCGGCGACGGGGCGACGTAGTACGTTGCCGCATGTGATGTGTCGCTTGCGGCAGCGATGCCGAGCGCCGCCGCCGCGAGGGCCGGCAGCAGCCGGTGACGCAAGGCGGCGCAGCGCAGCATGTTCGGGTACACAAGCAGGGATCGTTCCGCCCGGTCGCGGACGGCAAATGGTCTCCGGCGCGCCACGCCCGGAGGGATGCAGTGGCGCTGCATTATCTGTCGGCGTCACGTTGTGTAGAGTGCGCCGATGCAGACACAGCCGTTTGGATGGACGGGGGTCCCGGTGCCCATCATCGGGCAAGGAACCTGGTGCATGGGCGACGCGCGCGACCGCCCGGCGGAGATCGCCGCGCTGCGCGCCGGCTTGGCGCTGGGCATGACGCACGTCGACACCGCCGAGATGTACGGCAGCGGCGGCGCCGAGGAGGCGATCGCCGAGGTGCTGCGCGGGCACCAGCGGTCGGACGTCTTTCTGGTGTCGAAGGTGCTGCCGGACCACGCCAGCCGCGCGGGGACGATCCGCGCGGCCGAGCAGAGCCTGCGCCGGCTGCGCACCGACTACCTCGATCTGTATCTCTTGCACTGGCCGAGCCGGCATCCGATCGGCGAGACCATGGCGGCGATGGAGGACCTCGTCGCGGCCGGCAAGATCCGCTTTTTCGGGGTGAGCAACTTCGACGTCGACGAGCTGCGCGCGGCGATGCAGGCGCTGACGCGTGAGCGCATCGCCAGCAACCAGGTGCTCTACAACCTGGCGACGCGCGGCATCGAGCGCGAGCTGGTGCCGCTCTGCGAGCGGGAGGGCATCGCCGTGGTCGGCTACACGCCGTTCGGCGTTTGGCCGCGCGCCGGCAGCGCCGGGCTGCGGGTGCTGAACGAGATCGGCGCGCGGCACGGCAAGAGCGCGCGGCAGGTGGCGCTGCGCTTTCTCACCCGCGGGCCGGTGCGGTTTGCGATTCCGAAGGCGAGCGACCCCGCGCACGTGCGCGAGAACGCCGCTGCGGGCAGCTTCGATCTCGACGCCGACGAGCTGCGCGCGATCGACGCGGCATTCCCCGCGCCGAGGCGGAAGGTGCCGCTGGCGACGGCGTAGAGGCGCGGGGCCGCGACCCGCGCGTTCGGCGTTTGGCGTTCGGCGTCGGTGCGGCGTCGGATGGTCGAGGAGGCGCGCTGCCTGCTGAGCTCGGAGCGGCGGCGCAGTGTTCAGGGCCTCGTCGGCTGCGTTTGCTGCCGCGGTGGCATGCGATGCAACAAAGCCGGCGGCGCGGGCATCCATCCCCATACGTATGGGGGGACGCGATCACGACGCCAGCGGGGACGCGTCGTGCGGGGAGATGGACCGATGCGCAAACGGAGACCGCCGGTCGCGTCGCTGGACCAGGTGAGGATTCGCCGCGAGGGCAACGACGCGATCATCGACTTCCGCGATCCGACCATCGCCACCACCCACTTCCGTATCGGTCCATCGGTGCACCGATTGAGCGACCAGCAGATCCTGACCCGCTTCAACAAGATCGTCACCGCCGAGCAGAAGGCCGCCCGCCCGCGGCGCTACGTCGCCATCGAGATCCCGCCCGGCCGCCCACAGGTCCGCTACGTCCCCGCCGCCGAGCAGTGGGCGCCGCGCGGCGGCGTGTTGCGCTGCGTGATCGACGACAGCGGCCCGGACGGCGAGGCCGTCGTGCATGTCGACGACCGCTCGTTCTCCCTGCCGGAGTTCGGTCGCCTCCTGTGCACCTACGCCGGCTGGGGAATGCGCATCACGTTCGTGCCGGAAGAAAGCCTCGCGGTCGCTCCGCGCGTCGAGGTCGGCGACCCGGGGGAGTAGGCCCGCCCGCTGCGCGGGCGGGCCGTTCGGCGTTTTGCGTTCGGGGTTCGGCGGAGCGGAGTGCCTCACAGGTCGCGCGCTGTTTGCCCAGCTAGAGCCGACCACTGGGCAGGCAGCGCGGTAGCTCGAGGCACGCAGCACCACCGAACGCTGAACGCCAAACGCGCCGTAGGCGCCTCAGCGCCACTACCCGCCCCGCGGGCCGCGTGGTAAGCGTGATCGCGATACGCAGAGGGAGGCGATGGCGACGCAAACGGTCAACGGCGACGAGCGCGTGCACTATCACGCCTGTACGTTGTGCGAGGCCACCTGCGGGCTCGAGATCCGCACCCGCGGCCGCACGGTGACGGCGCTGCGCGGCGACGCGGCGGACGTGTTCAGCCAGGGGTTCATCTGCCCGAAGGGCTACGCGATGAAGGATCTCGACGCCGACCCCGACCGGCTGCGCACGCCGCTGATTCGGTGCGGCGACCGCTTCGAGGCGGTCGCGTGGGACGACGCGTTCGCCGAGATCGACCGCCGTCTGCCGGCGATCCAGCAGCAGCACGGGCGCGACGCCGTCGCGGTCTACCTCGGCAACCCGAGCGCGCACAGCATGCAGCTCGCCATCTACAACCAAGTGTTTCTGCGCGCGCTGGGCACGAAGAACATCTACTCGGCGAGCACCGTCGACCAAATGCCCAAGCAGGTCGCGGTCGGGCTGATGTTCGGCACTGTGCTCAGCGCGCCCGTGCCCGACATCGACCGCACCGACTACCTCCTCGTCCTCGGCGCCGATCCGTTCGTCTCCAACGGCAGCCTGATGACCGCACCCGACGCGCCCGGCCGCCTGCGCGCGATTCTCCAGCGCGGCGGCAAGATCGTCGTCATCGACCCACGCCGCTCGCGCACTGCCAGCGAGGCGAGCGAGCACCACCACATTCGGCCGGGCAGTGACGCCTACTTCCTCTTCGGGATCGTCCACACCCTCTTCGCCGAGGGACTGGTGCGACTCGGCCGCTTGGCCGAGCACACCAGCGGGGTCGACACGGTCGCGGCGCTGGCGCGTGAGCTCGCACCCGAGGTGGTCGCCGCGCGCTGTGGCATTCCGGCCGGCGTCATCCGGCGCCTCGCGCGCGAGATCGCCGCGGCCGCGCGCGCGGCGGTGTACGCGTGCATCGGGACCTGCACGCAGGAGTTCGGTACGTTGGCGAGCTGGCTGGTCGACGTCGTCAACGTCCTCACCGGCCATCTCGACCAGCCGGGCGGCGCCATGTTCACCTGCCCGGCCACCGGCGCGCCGCACACGCGCGGTACGCCGGGGCGCGGCAAAGGGGTGCGCTTCGGCCGCCGCCACAGCCGTGTGCGCCAGGCGCCGGAGGTCTACGGCGAGCTGCCCGCCGCGTGTCTGGCCGAGGAGATCGAGACCCCCGGCGACGGCCAGGTCCGCGCCCTCATCACCATCGCCGGCAACCCGGTGCTGAGCACGCCGAACGGGGCGCGGCTCGACGCCGCGCTGGGCTCGCTCGAGTTCATGCTCAGCCTCGACATCTTCCTGAACGAGACCACCCGCCATGCCGACGTGATCCTGCCCGGCCTCTCGCCGCTCGAGCAGTCGCACTACGACGTCCTGCTGCGCCAGCTCGCCATCCGCAACGTCGCGACCTACTCGCCGGCGGTGTTCGACCCGCCCCCGGACCAGCCCGCGGAGTGGCGCACGCTGTTGCGCCTGACCGCGATCGTCGCCGGGCAGGGGCCGAATGCCGACGTCGACGCGCTCGACGATTTCTTCGCGGCGCAGCGGGTCGGCCACGAGGTCGGCGCGGCCGGATCGCCGATCCACGGGCGTGACCCGGGAGAGATCGCCGCCGCGCTGGCGCCGCGCCGCGGCCCCGAACGGCAGCTCGATCTCATGCTGCGCACGGGACCCTACGGCGATGCGTTCGGCGCGCGGCCCGGCGGCCTGACGCTGGCGCGCCTGGAAGCGCAGCCGCACGGCATCGACTTCGGCCCGCTCACCCCGCGCCTGCCGGACGTCCTGCGCACGCCCTCGGGCATGATCGAGTTGGCGCCGCCGCCGTTGGTGGCGGACGTCGATCGACTCCGTGTCGGGCTGTCGCGCGACGGCACCGGTATGGTCCTGATCGGGCGGCGCGACCTGCGCTCGAACAACTCGTGGATGCACAACGCGCCGGTGTTGATGAAGGGCAAGGCGCGCTGCACGATGCTCGTGCACCCGAGCGACGCGGCTCGCCTCGGCCTCACGGACGGGGCATTGGCGCGGGTGGCGTCGCGCGCCGGCGCGGTCGCCGTGCCGGTCGAAGTGACGGATGCGATGATGCCCGGGGTGGTCAGCATCCCGCACGGCTGGGGACATGATCTGCCGGGCATCCAGATCGGCGTCGCCGCGGCGCACCCCGGCGTCAACTGCAACCGCCTGGTCGACGAGCTGGCGCTCGATCCATTGTCCGGCAACGCCGTCCTGAACGGCGTGCCGGTCACCGTGGAGCCGGCTGGGTGAGGCGGCGGCCGATAGCCCCACCGGCTCGGGCCATCGTTCTCGCGCTCGCACTCATCGCCTGTTCGGCTCGGCGCGACGCGGCGCCCGACGCCGGCGCGGTCCTGTTCGACGGCGGCATTGCGCAACTCGTGCCACTGCACGCCGGCGACTGGTTCGTGTTCGTCGCCGCCAGCGGCACGCGCGGCGAGCATCTCGAGCGCTCCGAGCTGGCCGCGACGGAGCGCTCGGATGAGCTGCTCATGACGGTGCGGGACGGCGACACGGAAGTGGGCCGCGTGCAGTTGCGCCTGGGCGGCGATACGGTTCGCGTCGTCAGCGAAATGGACGTCCGCAGCAACATCGGGGCGATCTACGCCACGCCCCTGCCGCTGTTCAGCGTCCCGGTGCGGGAGAACGCGCACGCCGCGTCGGCGGTGACGCTGGTGCGGGTCTCCGATGGCGGCACCGTCGAGGAGGGCAAGGTCGAGCTGACCATCTCCAGCAGCCGCGATCCGAAGAGCGGCGACATCGTCAGCCGCGTCGACCGCCAGCTCGAGCTGCCCGGCGGCGCGGTGCCGAGCAGCCACACGATGTGGATTCGTCCCGGCGTCGGCGAGATCGCGACCGAGAGCGTCAACGAACGCCGCCTGCTCTTGTGCGCCAGGATCGGCGGGACGCCGGTCGGCCAGTGTCCGCCCGGCTGACGGCAGCCGACGCCCCGCGACCCGACCCGGAAGGGTTGGGCGGGCGACCGTCGTCGTCCGACGGCCGCCCGCAACGCTCAGCGTCGTCCCCGGCGCAGCACGAGCAGTAGCGCGGCCGGTGCGAGCAGGATCCACGCGCCACCGCTGCCGGGTGCTGGGCGGACGATCGCGCAGGCGTCGTCGTCGTTCGCGCGGTGCGGCGGCGGGTTGGTGGGTGTCGGGGGATGAGTCGGAGTGGCGGAGACCGTCTCCCCTGGCGTCGGCGACACCGTCGGTGTGGGCGCCGGAGGGGTTGCCGACGCGGTGGGGGCGGGAGGCGTGGCCGTGGCCGACGGCGTGTCGGTCGCGGTGGGGGTGTCGGTCGGCGTGGGCGTCGGCAGCGCGGCGATGATGCTTCCGCTGGTACAGGCGGCACCGATGCGGTTCCCGTCCGCGTCTCCGGCTACCGGGTTCGAGCAGGTGAGCGGATAGGTCCCACTGGCGTCGGCCGCGATCTGCACGTCGCAACTGTAGAGAATGGACCCGGTGGGGATCGGGTCCAGGTTGTCGAACGAGAGCACCAGCGCGCGGACGCCGGCGCAGTCGGTTCCCGGCGTACACCCCGGGGGTTGGAAGGCGAACGAGGTGTCGCCCTTGCCGATCGAGGGATTGGCGGTGCACTGCGGCTTGCCGCCGTCGTCGGCCTTGATGGGCGCCTGGGGATCGAACTCGATGTCGTTTTCCGTGCCGGCAACCTGGGCGGTGGTGTCGAGCGTGACGTCGAACGTCACGGTGCTGCCCGGAGGACCGGTTGCCGACTGGACCACGATCGTCGCCTCGATCGGCAGCGGGGTCTCGGTGGGGGTGGTGGTGCGCGTCGCCGTGTCGGTGAGCGTCGGTGCGGGCGGGCTGGTCGCCGTGGCGGTGCTCGTTACCGTCGGCGTCCCGACCGTCTCGGTACTGGTCGCCGTAGCGCTGGCGATCTCGGTCGGCGTGTCGGTCGGCGTATCCGTGGCGGGCAGGACCGGCGTCTCGGTTGGCGTGTCGGTGGCCGCCAGGATCGGGGTATCGGTCGGCGTCTCCGTGGCTGTCTCGGCCGTGCCCTGAGTCGGGGTCTCGGTCTGCGTAGGAGTCGGCGTGTCGGTCACCCCCTCGCCCGGCGTATCGGTAGGCGCTGGCGTCACGGTCGGCGTCTCCGAGGGCGAGGGGCCCTCCGTCGCCGTCTCGGTCGGCGTGCCGGTGGATGTTTCGGTGGCCGTTACGGTCGGTGTAGCGGTGTCTCCCGCCGGCGTGTCGGTCGGCGTCGCTTCAACGGGCGTGATGGCCGCGCCGGAGACACAGGCCCCGTTCGAGCAGGTGCCGTCCCCCGTACAGCTGTTGAGGTCGTCGCACGAGGCGCCGTCGTTGCTGGGGTCGCACATCCCGGTGCCCGCGTCGCAGGTGCCGCAGGGACCGCAGTTCACCGGTCCGAAGTTCTGGCACTGACCGGTGGCGACGTTGCACGCATCGAGCGTGCACTTGTTGTCGTCCGAGTCGGGACAGACCTTGAAGTCGCCGAGGCAGATGGTGAGGAGGCAGACGTCGCCGGTGGTGCAATCGCCGAAGCTGTCCGTGCACGGCTGCATCTGCTTCGCGGGATCGGCGACACACGTCCCTTCCGCATCGCAGGTGCCCTCGCAGCCCGGCGAGCCGCAGCTCCCACCGGCCATCGGCGTGCCCTGGCATTTGCCGTTCACGCAGGTGTCGTCGATCGTACACGGGTTGCCGTCGTCGCAGGTCCCACCGCTGATCGGCGTGCCCGTGCAGGTGCCGTTGGCGCACATGTCCGGGTTGGTGCAGATGTTGGCATCGTCACAGGTCTGCGCCCGTGCCGCTGGTGTCGCGCCGAGCGCCGCGAAGAGCACGGCTGCGGTGACGAGCTCCCACCGAGTACGACGCATGCGACCTCCCTCTGCCCCGAGCAAAAGATGCGGGGAAAACGTCACATATTGCCCGAGAGGTCAACTTTTCTTTTGCGGAAGATGTCCATAAGAAGTCGGGATGGGCCGCGAGGCCCGGACCGAGAAACCTGAAGATCGTGCCCGCGAGGCGACGCGCCGGCGGGTGATGGCGAATCGCCGAAGCCAAGCGCCTTCATGCCGCCGCCCAGCCGCCGCGAGTTGCTCACCGGCAACCTGATCTTCTACCTCGGCAGCCGTTTCTGCAGCGGGACGGCGATGACCATGCTGCGCGCGGCGATCGCCTGGCACGTGTTCGCGCTGACCCACTCGGCGTTCCACCTCGGTCTCATCGGGCTGGTGCAGTTCCTGCCGGCCCTGGGCTTGACCCTGATCGGCGGGGCGGTCGCCGACACCTACGAGCGGCGCCGCATCATCATGCTGGCCCAGCTCCTGCCGCTGACGTGTGCCCTGATTCTTTTCGCCGCCACGCGCGGCGGCTTCATCAGCGTCCCGTTGCTCTATGCGATGGTGTTGGTGATCGCGTGCTCCGCGTCGTTCGAGAACCCCGCGCGCGCCGCCCTGTTACCCACCCTCGTGCCGCGCGAGCTGTTTCCGCGCGCCGTCACGCTGGCGTCGACCGGCCAGGCGCTCGCCTTCATGAGCGGCCCGGCCGGCGGGGGGTTCGTCATCGCCGAGTTCGGGATCCAGTCGGTGTACGCCAGCTACGGGGTGTTGATCTCCGGGTCGCTGCTCGGGCTCGCGTTGCTGCGTCCGGGCCGGCAGTCGATCGAGCGGCGGGCCGTCAGCTGGCCGGCAGTGCGCGAGGGGCTGCGCTTCGTGCGCCGCAATCACGTGGTGCTCGGCTGCATGTCGCTCGACATGTTCGCGGTCATCTTCGGCGGTGCCGCCGCGCTGCTGCCGATCTACGCGACCGAGATCCTGCAAGTCGGCCCCAAGGGGTACGGTGTGCTGAGCGGATCGCTCGAGGCCGGCGCGCTGCTGACGTCGATCGCGCTGGTGGCGCTCCCGCCGATCCACCGCGCCGGACGCGCGCTGTTGATCGCGGTCGCCGTCTACGGCGCGGCCACGATCGGCTTCGGCCTGTCGCGCTGGTTTCCGCTCTCGATCGCGCTCTACATGCTCGTCGGCGTCGCCGACCAGGTCAGCGTGGTGATGCGCAGCACCGCCATCCAGCTCTCCACGCCCGACGAGCTGCGCGGGCGGGTGAGCTCGGTGAACTTCATCTTCATCGGCGCCTCGAACCAGCTCGGCGCGGTAGAGTCGGGATTCGTCGCCGCGCTGACCAACCCGACGTTCTCGGTCGTGAGCGGCGGCATCGGCTGCCTGATCGTGGTGGCGATGCTGGCGTGGCGATTGCCGGAGTTGCGGCGATATCAAGTGGCTTGATGTGTACGGCGATCGCGCGCTCCGCGCGTCACT
>Ga0335084_10004747_pt1 | contig 13399 bp, 8 predicted proteins | sample Lox_Sample_44_FD_206721 | JGI IMG/M metagenome (GOLD analysis project Ga0335084, IMG submission 206721) | Soil microbial communities from Loxahatchee National Wildlife Refuge, Florida, United States - Lox_Sample_4.4 | ecosystem: Environmental > Terrestrial > Soil > Wetlands | place: USA: Florida... | reverse complement strand
CGGCCCGTACGTCCTGAACGTCCAGCGCCGGCCCGCCTCCATCGCGAGCCGGCCCTCCTCGCCGGCGAGCTCCCGCGCCACATCGAGGACGACCTCCGAGTCGAGCGGCAGGGCTTCCCTCGGCTGGAGCTCGTACCGTACGCGACGGTCGGTGAAGCCCTCCATCGGCCTCGCGCGCACCGCCACGGGCCGGTCCGCCTTCTCCTTCCTCTCGAGATCGGCCAGGCGCTCCGACCGGACGTCGAACGGCACGGCCTTCCCCCTCGCGGTGAGCGAGAGGGCGCCGGCGAGGTCCTTCACCGGCTGGTCGAGGACGAGGGCAATGGCCTGCCTGGGCTCGAGCCAGGCCCAGCCGTCGGCGGGGATCACGGCCTGCACGTTGGGCCGGGGCGTCTCGAACGTGAACGTGTACGCCTCGGCGAGCGCGCTGCCGTCCACGGCGGCGAGACCCTTCGGCACCGTCACGGTGAACCGCGTCGCGTAGGGCACCGGGCCGGAGGGGACGAACTCCACGGAGGCCGAGCCGAGCCAGCGCCAGGCGCCGGGGATGGCCGGCGCGATGGTGATGGCCGGAAGGGCGGAGTCCTGGGCCTCGACCGTGCCGAGCGCCACCACCGGCCGCGAGAAGGTGATGGTGGGGCGAACCTCCCCCTGCATCGGCCCCTGGGGCCGTGCCGCCACCACCTCGAGCCCCGGGCCGGCTCCGGGCAGGGTCTCCCGCTCGATGGAGAAGGCCGGCGGCGCCGGCAGGGGCTCCACCGCGATCCGGCCTCCCGGCTTTCCGCAGCGCCCGCAGGCGGCGAGCGCGAGCGCGAGTACGACGGCGACGGACGGGCGACGGCGCATGGTGTCCTCCTGGGGGGCTCCGGACACCGGACCCTTCAAGCCAGGGGCCAAGCGCACGGGTTGCTGCGGGACCAGGGTAGTCGCCGAGGGCGTGTCCGGAGAGCCGCGGCGGAGTGGGGATCAGGACACACGTCGCCGGATCCGCGCAACGGCGCGATGAGGGCTCCCGGCCGCGGAGTGCGCGCCGGAGGGCGCAGGCCCACCGCCGGTCGGGGATCTCCCTACGGCGTGAAGACGCCGTCCGTGAGGGGCACTTCGGCGCCGTCCAGGCTGACCACGCCGTCGGACCCGTCCGGCGAGCCGGTCCCGGCCTTCACCGAGAGGGGCCCACCCACCGTCGATTTCCCCGACGTCGATCCCACCTCGATGGTGCCGCCCGCGCCGCCGGGCCCCTCCGCCGACGCGCCGCCGCCCGCGGTGATGGATCCGGTGCTCGCCGAGGTCGCCGTGACGGTGCCGTGGCCTCCGTCGCCTCCGGAGGCGTCGGCTTCCGAGGCGGGCCCGCCGTCGAGCGCGATCGGGACGCCGATGTCGGCGCGGCCACCCTCGGCCTTGACTTCCACGACGCCGCCCGCTCCGCCGGACCCTCCGCCCGCGCCCGTGGCGCGGATCTCGGGGAGGCCCGCTCGCACCTCTCCGGCCGGAGAGCCGGCGGGGACCAGCGCGGCGAGCACCAGCGCGCCACCGGCACCGCCGCCGAGCCCGTCCCCGCCCCGCGCGTCCACGTCCGCGGCGAAGTAGAGCCTCGTGCCGGCCGTCCCGCTCGCGAGGGCCGCCGTCGGCGCCGCGAGCCCGGGCGGCGCGACCTCGGGGGCGCCCACGCCGAGGAGGACGGTCCCTCCGGGCCCGCCGTCCGTGGACGGCGCGGTGGACGAGTCGCTCCCACCCCTCGCGTCGACGGAACCGATCGCCCAGAGATCGGCCGTCGACAGCGCCCACACGACCCCGCCCACCGCCCCGGCCCCGCGCCCCGAGACGTCGATCCGGTCCGATGCGACGAGCCAGCCGTTGCAGGCCGCGAGGACGACGACGCCGCCCGTCGACGAGGCGGGACCTGCCCCGCTGGCGGCGCTCGTCGGCCCCGTCACCCAGACGTCCTGCTCCGAGGTGGCGGCCGCCTGCACGTTGCCGGCCCGGCCCACGAGGACGCGCAGCACCGTGGCCGGTTCCCCGAGGACGTGGCCCGACCCGGGCCGGAGGCCCGGCGACACCTGGGCGCAGGCCGCGACCACCGCGCCGCCCTGACCGCCCAGACCGGTGCTGGCCTCGCCGCCATCCGCGTGGATGGAGCCCGAGCTCGAGAAGCCGCCCTGCAGGATGACGTCGAACGATCCGGCCACGCCCCCGTCCGACCCGGGTCCGCCGTCGAGATCGATCGTGCCCTGGTTCTGGAACGTGCCACCCGGCGTGGCGATCGTCACCTGGAGCCCTCCGCCGTTCCCGCCCGGCACGTCGGACGCGCCCGGGCCGCCGCTGAGGTCGATGACGCCGTCGGGGCCCACGGCCATCTCGGCCGCGTCGATGACGACGCTGGTTCGTCCTCCGGCCGGGTCGAACGCGGACGTCAGCGTGCCCTCCACGAGGACACCGTCGGAGAACGAGGCGGTGAAGTTCTCGCCCTGGACGAGCGGCAGGAGCGTCGCGGTGACGCCGGGCTTCACCCACAGGCCGGTGGCGGGGTTCACGCCGTCGTCGCCGAGGAGCAGGTCCACCTGGTCGAGCCCGAACGACTGGTCCGCCGCGACGGTCCGCGGGTTCGCGCCCAGCTCGGGCGTCGTGAAGGAGTGGGAAGGCGGATCGGGAACGTCGATGCCGTCGAGGACGAAGACGTCGCCCGTGCTCGTCACCTGCAGGCCGCCGCCGCCGCCTCCGGCGCCGCCCGCGCCGGATCCGCCCATGATCGCGAGCGAGCCCACGGCGCTCCCGGTGGGAAACTGCGTGCCACCGCCGCCACCGCTACCCGAGCCGCCGCTCCCTCCGCACGCGGCGAGCGCGGCCACGAGGATCACCGGCAGGATGATTTTCATGCGGAGGCCCTCCCGTCGTGGGCTCGGGCCTTCTACCGCGGTCCGTGCACGAGGTGCACGGCCCGTGCGGGTCCAACCGCCGTCACGCTCAGTGCGGTGGCCTCCACACCCTGCCGGGCGACCCTTCGTCCCGGGACACGATCTGGCGCGGCGCGGGCGCCGGCGAGCCGACCCGTGCTACAGGGCGGGCACCTTCGGCAGCCGGGCCAGGGACTCCTTCACCTTCTCGGCGGGGTACTCGAAGTCCTCGAGCTTGCCCGCGAAGTACGCGTCGTACGCGGACATGTCCATGTGCCCGTGGCCGGAGAGGTTGAAGAGGATGGTGCGCGGCTTGCCTTCCTTCTTCGCCTCGAGGGCCTCGTCGATGGCGCCCTTGATGGCGTGGCTCGACTCCGGCGCGGGGACGATGCCCATCGTGCGGGCGAGCAGCACCGCCGCCTCGAAGCAGGCGAGCTGGCCGACCGCCTTCGCCTCGACGAGCTGGTGGTTCACGAGCAGCGAGACGAGGGGCGAGGCGCCGTGGTAGCGCAGGCCGCCGGCGTGGATGCCGGGGGGCATGAAGTCGTGACCGAGGGTGTACATCTTGGCGACGGGCGCCATCTTCGCGGTGTCGCCGTAGTCGAAGGTGTAGACGCCCTTCGTGAGCGAGGGGCACGACGAGGGCTCGACCGCCACCACCCGCACCTTCTTGCCGGCCGCCTTGTCCGCGAGGAACGGGAAGGCGATGCCCGAGAAGTTGGAGCCGCCGCCGTGGCAGCCCAGCACCACGTCGGGGTAGTCGCCGGCCATCTCGAGCTGCTTCTTCGCCTCGAGCCCGATGACCGTCTGGTGCAGGCACACGTGGTTGAGCACGGAGCCGAGCGCGTAGCGCGTGTCCTCGTGCGTGGCGGCGTCCTCCACCGCCTCCGAGATGGCGATGCCGAGGGAGCCCTGGCTCTTCGGATCCTGGGCGAGGATGCCGCGCCCGGCGTTGGTGCGATCCGAGGGCGAGGCCAGCACCTTCGCGCCCCACAGCTGCATCATCATCTTCCGGTACGGCTTCTGCTCGTACGACACCTTCACCATGTAGACGGTGCACTCGAGGCCGAACATCTGGCAGGCGAGCGCGATGGACGAGCCCCACTGGCCCGCCCCGGTCTCGGAGGCGATGCGCTTCGTGCCGGCGAGCTTGTTGTAGTAGGCCTGCGGCACCGCGGTGTTGGGCTTGTGCGAGCCGGCCGGCGAGACGCCCTCGTACTTGAAGTAGATCTTCGCCGGAGTGCCGAGCGCCTCCTCGAGCCGTCGCGCCCGGTAGAGCGGCGTGGGTCGCCACAGCTTGTAGATCTCGCGGACCGGCTCCGGGATCGGGATCCACCGCTCGGCCGACATCTCCTGCTCCAGCAGCCCCGGCGGGAAGAGCGGGAGCATGTCGGCGGGGGTGACCGGCTTCAGCGTCGCGGGGTGCAGCACCGGCGCCGGCGGTGCCGGCAGGTCGGCGACGATGTTGTACCAGTGCGTCGGGAGGTCGCGTTCGGCGAGCAGGATCTTCGTGTCCATGGCGAGCCGAGGAGCCTGACACGTCCGGGCGCGCCCGGGCAAGACGACAGGAAGGCACACCCGCATCCCCCGTACGGGCCTCAGCGCCCGACCACCCCTCCGTACGGGCCCTCCGACGCCTCGCCCGTGAGCGCGTACCAGACGGTCGCGCGGTACGAGCCGAACGCGCCCGTCTCCACCTCGTGTCCTCCGGGTGCGCCCGGCAGCCTCGCGAGGAGCGGCACGGCGCGGTCGTAGAGGAACGGAGTCCCGTGGCTCGTGCCGAACCTGCCCGTCCAGAAGAAGCTTCCCGGGCCCGGAGCGAGGAAGAGGTCGCCGATGCCCGGCCGCACGGTGCGGCAGGCGAGCGCCCGCAGTCCCTCGTCGCCCGGCGCGGCACATGGCCCGGCCAGCCCGGAGATCGCGAACGCGGCGTCGATCCCGGGGATCTCCACCGCCGCGTGCACGAGCGCCGCCTCGAGCGCGGCCCGGCGCGCGGCCGGGAGAGCGCGGGCCTCCGGCGAGAGATAGGCGAATGGATCCTCGAACGCCTCGACCCACCGCCGCGGGCGGCCCGGATCGCCCGGCGCGCCCAGGGCGCGGGAGGCCGCGACCTCGAGCGCGCTCCTCACCGCCTCCTCGTCGACCCGCACCCCCGGCGCGCACGGCCGCTCGTAGGGGTCGGCCGCGCCCGGAGCGCACCACGGCGGGCGCACGGCGGCGACCTCCTCGGGGAGCGGCGCGACGCCGTGATCGGCGGACAGCACGAGCGCCCAGCCGGCGGGCCCCACCGCGCGATCGAGCCCGGCCTCGAGCCGCGCGAGCGCGGCGTCGACACGCCAGAGTTCGTCCCAGGCCTCGAGGGAGTCGGGCCCGAACGCGTGGCCCACGTAGTCGTTGCCCGAGAGCGACACCGAGACGAGCATCGGGTGGGCCGGGTCGCGCTCGCGGCGCACCGACTCGAGCGCGAGGTCCACCAGGAGGTCGTCCACCATCGGGCTCGCCCGGTACGCGTGCCACCGGTCCCGCGCCGCCGCGACCGCGTGCGGGAACGTGAGCGTCCCGAACACGCCGGCGTCCTCGCCGGCGCGGTCGTCCGCCCTCGCAACGTGCGCCGCCAGGAAATCCGCGTCGCCCGGCGACCAGACGAGCGGCGAGGAGGGGCCGATGTCCGGCGCCCGCGCGGCGAGCCACGCGGGGAGCCCCGGATATGCGCTCGTGGTGACGATCGCGGCTCCCCCATTCCCGTCGCGGTCGAGCCACGCCGCCCAGGTGGGCCGGCGTCCCGCGCCCAGCATCGCGGCGCGGTCCTTGAGCGAGAGCGAGACCACGACGGCCGCGGGGTCCCGGGCCCGGAGCGCGTCGGCGACGGTGTCCCCGTCGAGCCGCGCGAGCGACGTGCCGGGCGCGCGCCGGGAGACCCCCGCGAGCGTGGCCCCCGGATCCTCGAGCAGCGATGCGACCCGGCGGTCGGGAAGGTCCTCCCGCACCACCGCGTTCGCCACGAATCCGGTCTCCCGCGGCGTGCGGCCGGTGAAGAGGGCCGCGTGGCCGGGGGCGGTCTCGGTGAGGGCGTGCAGGAAGCGCAGGTCCTTCACCCAGGTCCCCTCTCGCCGGAGCCGCGCGAACCCGCCGGTCGCCGGGAGGAGCGGGAGGCGATCCCGCGCGATCCAGGCGGCGAGCTGGTCCACGACCACGGCGACCACCACCGGCTGTCCGCGAGCCTCGCCCGTACGCAAGGCTCGGGCGGTGGGCGGGCCGGGCGACGCGCAGGCGACGGCCGCGAGGGCGGCGAGGAGCGGGGCACGCGGAGGCCGACGCATCGGGGAGCAGCCTAGCCCACCGGCGATACACTGTCCGCGTGCTCGCTCCCCCGGAAGTCACCCTCGCCGCCCGCGAGGGCACCCTCGCCGAGACGCCGTTCCCCCTGCTCCTCCACGCCATCGCCGTGGACGGCCTCACGGCCAGCCTCGACCTCAGGGTCCGCGCCCTGGAGAAGCGCATCCAGTTCGAGGAGGGCTCCCCGGTGGCGTGCCGCTCGAACCTCCTCCACGAGACGCTCGGGAAGTACCTCGTCGAGAAGGGCAAGATCGGCGAGGCGGACTACCAGCGCGCTCTCGGCGAGAGCGTCCAGAGCGGGAAGCGCATGGGGGAGGTCCTGGTCGCGTGGAAGCTCGTCCAGCCGTTCGAGCTCTACCGGCTCATGCAGGCCAACCTCGCCCTCAAGATCCTCGACGCGTTCCGGTGGGTCGACGCGGCCTGGCGCCTCTCGGACGACGCCGAGCCCGCCGAGCTCTCGTTGCGCATGAACCCCGCCCAGCTCGTGCTCACCGGCGTCTCGAGCTTCCTCCCCTTCGACGTCGTGTCGGCCGGGCTCCCCGTCGCCCCGGGGCAGCGCTTCACCCTGGAGCGGGAGCCCCCGCACGACCTCGCCCAGCTGAAGCTCTCGACGCGCGAGGCGAGGCTCGTGCAGTCGCTTCGCGGGACGCCGACGTTCGAGGAGCTGACGGCGACCACCGGTCTCGAGGTGGAGGACGCGCTCCGCCGGCTCTACGCGCTCTCCGCGCTCGGCTTCGTGCGCACGGCGGAGGCGGCCCGGGCTCCCGCCGCGCCGGCACCCTCCCCGGCCGCCGCGGCCCCGCCGGAGCCCGCCCCGCCCGCCCCCGAGAGCACCGCGATCCTGGTCGAGGAGACCGACGAGCTCCGGAACGCGGTCGCCGCTCGCTGGCTCGCGCACCGCGGCCTGGACCCTTACGACCTGCTCGGCGTGGGCGAGGCCGCGAGCGCGGCCGATCTGCGCGCGGCGTTCCTGGGCCTCGCCGACCGGTTCGCGCCGCTCCGCTTCGCCTCGGCCGACCTCCGCGAGAAGGCCGAGGCGCTCCTCGCCGCCACGGCCCGGGCCTACGGCGCGCTCGCCGACCCGGACCAGGCGGCGCTGTGGAGGAAGCGCCGTGCGGCGGCAGCCGAGAAGGCGCGCGGAGCGAAGCCCACGGGCGCCGCCGAGGCGTTCCGGATCCGCACGACGCTCCTCGACGCCGGCACCCAGTTCGCCGAGGGCATGAGGCGTCTGGAGGCGGGCCAGTTCCGCGCCGCGCTCGACCTCTTCCAGTACGCGGCCGACATCGAGCCGCGCGCCTCGCACCGGGCCCACCTCGCCTGGGCGCGATACCTGGTCGACCCCGAGCGACACGCGCGCCTGGCCCTGCGCGAGCTCGCCGAGGTGGCTCGCGCCGAGCCGTCGTCGTTCGACGCCGCCTTCTTCACGGCGGAGATCCAGCGGGGCCTCGGCGCCTGGGCCGAGGCGGAGGAGGCGTACCGGCGGGCCCAGCGCGCGAACCCCGGGGATGCGCGGCCCCAGGCGCTCGCGCTCGAGATGATGCGGATGCGAAGGGCGCCGCGGTGAGGCTCACGCCTCCTTCTTCACGAAGGTGCCGTTCCGGAGCTCCTCGAGCGCCTGCACGATCTCGTCGCGGGTGTTCATGACGAACGGCCCGTAGCGCACCGCGGGCTCGCGGAGCGGCTGGGCCGAGAGCAGGAGGAAGCGCGCGCCGGCGGCGCCCGCGCGGGCCCGCACCACGTCGCCGTCGCCGAGGACGACCAGCCGCGGCCCGCGGACGGGGCTCGCGCCGGCGGAGGGCGCACCCACCGTCACCTCCCCGCCGAAGACGTAGAGGAGCGCGGTGTGCCCGCGCGGCACGGGCTGCTCGAGGTTGCCGTTCGCCGGGAGCGTGACGTCGAGGTAGGTGGGCCCGGCGAAGATCTCCCGCACCGCGCCCGGCGTGCCGTCCACCTCGCCCGCCACGACGCGGATCCGTGAGCCGTCCGGCCGCGCGATCTCCGGAATCCGGGCTGCCGGCACGTCCTGGTAGCGCGGCCGGGTCATCTTGAGCCTGGCCGGCAGGTTCACCCAGATCTGGAAGCCGTCGAGGCGGCGCGGGCCGGCCCTGGGCATCTCCTCGTGCATGATGCCGCTGCCGGCGGTCATCCACTGCACGTCGCCGGCGCCGATGACGCCCGAGTTCCCGAGGCTGTCACGGTGCGAGACGGTCCCGTCCAGCATGTAGGTGATGGTCTCGATGCCGCGGTGCGGGTGCATGGGGAAGCCCGCCACGTAGTCGTCGGGGTTCTCCGAGCCGAAGTGGTCGAACAGGAAGAACGGGTCGAGGTGGTCGAGCGACCGGGTGGCGATGCTCCGCTTCAGGCGCACGCCGGCCCCGTCGCTCGTCGGCTCCGGCACGACCACGTCCTCGATCTTCCGCTCGATCATGGACGCGTCTTAACCGCCGGGCGGAGGTCGCGCGAGGCCACATCCGAGGCCCGTCAGGCCCAGGCGAACCGGAGCCGCTGCTCCTCGCGGTACGGGTAGATGTCCACGATCTCCCCGCCACGCACGCGCTCCTGGATGTCGCGCCACCAGCGGCCGGTGAGGAGCTCGCCGTGGGCCTGGAGGAACACTTCGCGGAGCCGGCCTTGCAGGCCCAGGAACGGCAGGAACTCCTCGGGGAACACGTCGTCCTTCCCCACGTAGAAGCCGGGCTCGGCGCCTCCCGAGCCGCCCCAGAGGTCCTCGTCGGCGTCGGAGGGCAGATCGCGGAAGCGGCAGTCGGTGACCCGCGCCAGCTCGTCGTAGTCGTAGAAGATGACCCGCCGATTGCGGGTCACGCCGAAGTTCTTGAGCAGCAGGTCGCCCGGGAAGGTGTTGGTGGCGGCGAGGTCGCGCAGCGCCCGACCGAAGTCGAGCACCGCCTGCCGGGCGGTCCACTCGTCGGCCTCGCGGATGAAGAGGTTGAGCGGCGTCACCCGGCGCTCGGCGTAGAGGTGCGTGAGGAGGAGCTCGTCCCCGGCCTCGACGATGGATCCCGGGCACTCGCGACGCAGCTCGGCGAGCACCTCGGGCGAGAAGCGAGCCAGCGGAAGGGTCAGCTTGCGGAACTCCTGGGCGTCCACCAGCCGGCCGGCGCGGTCGTGGCGGAAGACGTGGCGGTACTTGTCCATGACCTCGCGCCGGGTGGTCTGCTTGGGCGGCGCGAAGGCGTCCTTGATGACCTTGAACACCACCTCGAGCCCGGGCAGCGTGAACACCGTCATCACCAGGCCCCGGTCTCCCCGGGCCGGGGTGAACCGGTCGCCGCTCCCCGCGATGTGCAGGACGATCTCGCGGTGGCTCTCGGTCTTGCCGTGCTTCTCGAAGCCGATGGCGGTGTAGAGCTCGGACCGCCGCTTCTGGGGCATGAGCGAGGAGAGGAACGCCACGAGCTCCCGCGGCGAGGGGACCTCCACGTGGAAGTACGAGCGCGTGAAGGAGAAGACGATGGAGACGTCCTCGGGCGTGAAGAGGATGGTGTCGAGCACGATGCCGCGCTCGCCGTGGACGAGCGGAAGGACGAGCGGCGTGGTGAATCGGCCGCGGCGGATGCGGCCCACGAGGTACGCGCCCTTCCCCCGGTAGAAGACGGGCACGCACATGTCCACCGACTCGATGGGCTGACCGTCGCGCAGCTCGCGCAGGTGGGCGTCGAGCTCGACGGCGGCGAGGCGCGCGTCGCGGGCGAGGTCCTCGTACGGCATCGAGAACGCGAAGGCGCCCAGGATGCGGCGCAGGAGCGCGTCGGTCGTGACCTCGCGCCGGAAGCTCCGCATGGGCAGGGAGAAGCTGCGGGGCGGCGCCGCGTCCGCCGAGCGGAACTCGATCTCGGGGTCGGCGCCCACCATCGCGAACACCCGGCGGATGACCGAGTCGAAGAAGGTGAGCGCGATCTCGGCGCAGCGCCCACCCTCCACCGCCGCGAGGTAGCGCTCCCTCACCCGCCGCCAGGTGTCCCGGTCGTGCGCCGCCCCGCCCAGCTCGGCGCGCACCGCGCCCACCGTCTCGTTCACCAGGCGCTCGCGCAGGTCGAGCCGCTCGCGGGCGTCGGCCTGCGCCTCGGCCCAGGCGCGCGCCTCGAAGCGCGCCCGGGCCCGCACGGTGATGCGCGCGCGCTCCTCGAGGAAGGCGTCGAAGCCCGCCCGGATCGCCTCGGCGCCGGCGCGGGAGAGCGCGGTGCCGTCGGGCACGCTCACGCCTCTCCACCGGCGGGCACGAGCGCCCGCCAGTGGAGGAGCGCCGGACCGGTGAGCGCGAAGGGCATGAGCACCGCGCCGAAGCGCCGGCCCTCCGCCCAGGACAGCAGCACCCGCGCGTGGAAGCTGAACGTGCGAGGCTGCAGCGCCTCCACCTCGACGAGGAGCCCCTCCGGCAGGGGGACGGTGCCGCGCACGTGGAGCTGGTGCGGCCCGAAGCCGATGGCCTCGAAGTCGCCGCCGCCGACGTGCAGGAACACGCGGCCGTCGCCGGCCGGCCGGACCGCCTTCCTCGACGGCCCCTCGAGCCAGGCGTGCGCCTCCGGCAGCGCGGGCTGCTCGAGCGACGCGATGAACGGGGGGAGGACCTGCAGCGTCCGCTCGAGCGCGTCGGTGTCCTCCTCCGAGAGGCGGGTGATCGCCGCCAGCTCGGCGGGGCCGAGCGAGGTGCGCTCCGCCAGGAGCCCGACCAGCGGATCCACGGTCCGCACGATCTCGATGATCTGGCGCTCCTTCGCGGCCGAGAGGCTCGCCTCGTCGCCGTGGTGCAGGGCGATGCACTCGCCCACCACGTCGGGCAGGTCCCAGCGGCGCGCCAGGATCTTGCCCACCTCGACGTGGTAGCGGTCGACGACCGAGCCCCAGAAGGCGGCCGGCATGGCCCGAGACGGCCCGGCCCCCGCGGCGAGCCGCTCGATGGCGGCGATGGCGATGACGCGCCCGAAGTCGTGGAGGAGACCGCAGGTGAACGCGTCGTCCACCGAGAGGTGGCGCGCCCGGGCGAGGTCGCGGCACATGGCCGCAGAGGCGAGCGCGTCGTGCCAGGCGTGACGCCGGAGCGGAGCCAGCGGGCCGCGCGCCCCGGCGGCAGGGCCCAGGCCGAGCGCGAGCGCGAGCCGCGACAGCTCCTCGGCCCCCACGCGGGCGGCGGCCTGTGGGATGGAGGCGACCGGCGTGCCGCGCTGATAGACGGGTGAGTTGGCCGCGCGGAGGAGGTCCGTGGCGAGCGCCTGGTCGGACGAGACCAGGCGGCCGAGCTCGTCCATGCCGTAGTCGCCGCCGCGCACGAGCCGCATGATCCGGAAGGCCACGGCCGGATACGGCGGCAGCTCCACCGCGTCGCGGGCCACGAGGTCCGCCATGGCCCGATCGAGGTCCGTCTCCGTGCCGAACCGGGCGGCGCGCTCCTGGGGCGTCGTCACCTCGGCCCGGCCTCCGCCACGAGCGACTTCCACCGCGAGAGCGAGTCGCCGGCGAGCGCGTAGGGCTGGACGAGGAGCGTGTGCGCGTCGCCCTCGGGCCAGGCCAGCTTCACGCTGGCGAACCCCTCGAGCGGCGGCTCGCAGCCCACCTTCATGGAGAGGAGCATGTTCTCGGGCACCGGCGTCGCGCCCGAGACCATGAGGTGCGTCGTGGCGATGCCCAGTATCCGGTACGCGTGCTCGCGCCCGCCCAGCGTGAGCGTCACCGCGTACGCCGGCGGGGGCGGACCGGCCTGCCGATCCGGCGGCTTCGCCGCCACCAGGCTCTCGGCGCCCCCGGCCTTCCAGGCCTCCGGCGTCTCGAACGACGCGACGAACGCCGGCAGCCCGGACAGGGCCGAGAGGACGGCGTCGTGCTCGCCCGAGGCGACGAGCGAGGCGAGCCCCAGGTCCTCCTCGGGCAGGGCCACGCGCTCGGCGAGGAGCGCGACGATCTCGTCGGACGCCGCCACGACCTCGACCACCTGCGGCTCGGCCGCCGAGGACCAGTCCCCGTGGTGGAGCGAGACCGCGTCGGCGAGCACCTGGGGGAGATCCCAGCGCGCCGCCATCACCACGCCCAGCTCCAGGTGGTAGCGGTTCACCACGTCGACCCAGTCCTGCTCCGGCCGGGCCTCCAGGCCCGCGCCGCGCGTCTGGGTGATGATCTCCTCGATGCAGGCGATGGCCACGACGCGCCCGAAGTCGTGCAGGAGCCCCGCCGCGAAGGCGACGTCCGGCGCGATCTTGCGCTTCGACGCCAGCGCCTGGCAGAGGAGCGCCGACGCGAGCGCGTCGAGCCACGCCTGGCGGCGCAGGCTGGCGAGGCGGCCCGGCGCGGTGGCGTGCCCGCCCAGGCCGGAGGCGAGCGCGAGGCGGGCGACGTCCTTCGCGCCGATGCGGCTCACCGCCTGCTTCACCGAGGTCGCGGCCGTGCCGCGGGAGTAGACGGCGGAGTTCGCGCAGCGGATGACGTCGGCGGCCAGCACCTGGTCGGACGAGACCAGGCGGGCGAGGTCGTCGACGCCGTAGTCGCCCGTCCGGAGGAGGGCCTCGATCCGGAAGGCCACCGCCGGATAGGGCGGGATCTTCACCGCGCCCCGCGAGACGAGATCGACGATGGCCTGGTCGAGGTCGAGCGCGGACATCCGGCCCGACACCATATCAGAACGGGAACCGGGCCCGGTCCGGAGCCCGCGCGCGCTCATCCCGTGCGCGCCGGGCTCCTCATCGTGAGGGCGCGGCGATGCGCGAGCCCCGCGGCGGCGATCGCCCCCGCGCTCGCCGCGAACAGTCCCTCGGCGACCCAGCGCCCCGGGCTCGCCGCCGCCCCGGGGCCGGACACGCCCCCGAGCACCTGCGCCGCGTCGTTGAGCAGGTAGCCGAGGTTCGCGAAGGCGAGGAACGCCCACGGCCACGCCAGGACTCCGCCCGAGAACGCCCGCGAGATGCGCCAGAGCGGCGCCACGAGGAAGAGGCACACGACGTCGGAGACGATGATCACCGCGGCCTCGAACGACGCGGTCGGGGTGGTGGCCTCCCGGAACATGCGGGCGGCGGTGGGGACCGCGAGCACCGCGGCGATCACCGCGCACACCGCCGCGTCGAGCGCGATGCGGCGACCCAGCCCCGGCAGGACGAGGCCGGCCCGCACGAACGCCAGCACGAAGAGCAGCGAGCCGGCGATCGCGGCGGCGTTCAGCGTCACGA
>Ga0335084_10004746_pt1 | contig 13400 bp, 18 predicted proteins | sample Lox_Sample_44_FD_206721 | JGI IMG/M metagenome (GOLD analysis project Ga0335084, IMG submission 206721) | Soil microbial communities from Loxahatchee National Wildlife Refuge, Florida, United States - Lox_Sample_4.4 | ecosystem: Environmental > Terrestrial > Soil > Wetlands | place: USA... | reverse complement strand
CGCTTGGCGGGCTGCCCGGCCTTCTGGAGCTGGCCGAGCCGGGTCGCGCACTGCGCCATCCCACGACGCAGCGACGGCAGCATCCGGCGATAACCGTCGAACGCCGCTTGCGCCCTGCCTTCAGCACAGTGGCGGCAGATCCGCGGTACGGCGAGCCGTGCGGCCGCGTCGGCCGCCTCGCAGGACGAGCGCAGGTACTCCGCGTTGTTCAGCACTTCCTGGTCGGTGCCGTTGAAGACCGCCCGCCGGTACACGTCGAGCGCGCTCCGGACTTCCGCGATCGGCCTCCCGACGGTGCTCAGGACCGCCTTGGTGGAGTCGAAGGCGGCCAGTCGCGCGGCGGACGCATCGCGACCGGGTTGCTGGAGCAGCGCGAGCGCGAGCAGGACAGGTGGCATCAGCATGGGACGGAACACTCCGGACCGTGCACTCCGTGGTCAAGGACGACGCGCGCGGCGGGAGGCGCTCCGCGCCGGCGGGCCTAGCGGCTCCGGCTCCTCCAGAACAGCCAGGCGGAATACGACAGGTAGATCACGGCGGCGGCCACGTAGGCCGCGACCATGTAGCCGCCGTTAGCGGGAGGCATCGGACTGGTCCGCCTCGCCCTGCGCCCGCGCGTCCTGGAGGCGCGCCCACGCGTAGCGGCGCACCAGCAGGGCGACGAAGAAGATCGTGAACACGGTGAACGACAGGATCAGGGTGAGCAGCATCGAGCCGGGCAGCTGGGGCCGCGACGTCTGCAGCACGACCGGCTTCGGGTGCAGCGTCCGGAACAGCAGCACGCTGACGTGGATGAACGGAACCAGCAGCGCGCCCAGGATGCCCAGCACCGCCGAGTAGCGCGCCCGGCGCCCCGGCTCGTCGACGGCCGTCCGCAGCACCAGGTAGCCCAGGCAGATGAACCACAGGAACAGCGTGAGCGTGAGCCGCGCGTCCCAGGTCCACCACGCGCCCCAGATGGTGCGCCCCCAGATCGGCCCCGTCACCAGCACCGTGGTCAGGAACACCGTGCCCACTTCGGCCGAGGAGGCGGCCAGCAGGTCCAGCCGCGCGTCCTTGAGGAACAGGTACAGCAGGCTGCACACGCCCACGATCCCGCACGCCAGGAACGCGACCCACGCGCTCGGCGCGTGGATGTAGAAGATCTTCTGCGCCAGCCCCTGGGTGGCTTCCTCGGGCGTGAAGGCCAGCGCCCGCACGTAGACGAGCGCCACCAGCAGCAGCGCCACCGCCATCCACACGCCGCTGCGCCGCAGCGCGCGCTCGGCCGCGGGGATCGCGGTCATTCCTCGACCGTCGTCTCGAACACGAGGGTGCAGATCACGAAGAAGGTGATGTCGTAGGCCGTGAGCAATTTAAGCCAGGGCGCCCACTCGGCGAAAGGACGGGCGGCGAAGATCTTCGCGCTCATCGAGGCGGCCGCGCTCACCGGCGTGACCAGGAACGGCAGCACCAGCACCAGCAGCATCATCTCGCCGAACCGGGTGTTCACGGCCATCGAGCTCATCAGCGTGCCGACCGTCACGAAGCCGATCGTGGCCAGGGCGATGACCAGCACCAGCGGGGCGAGCACGCCCAGCAGCGGCACGTTGAAGAACAGCGCGAACAGCGGCAGCGCGATGGCCTCGACCGCACCGACGAACACCAGGTTGGCCGCCGTCTTGCCGAGGAACAGCGCCGTCCGGCGGGCGGGCGAGAGCAGCAGCCCGTCGATGGTGCGGTTCTCCTTCTCGAGGCTGAACGCGCGGTTCAGGGCCAGCACGCCCGCGAACGAAAAGGTGATCCACAGGATGCTGGGCGCGAGATCGATGGTCGCGACCGCCGTCGGGTCGCGGGCGAAGTTGAAGATCGCCAGCACCAGGGCCGTGAACACCAGGGCCGACAGGAACGCCGTGCGGCTCCGGAACTCGAGCAGCAGGTCCTTGGCGGCGATGGCCCAGGCCTGGGCGAGGAGGCTAGCCATCGCGCGACGTGGCCTCGGCGTAGCGCGCGCGGTAGTCCGCGAGGTCGCCGTCCCGGGCGCCGAGCGACACGAACCTCCCCGCCACCTGGATCGCCACGTGCGACGCCAGCTCCAGGCCCTCGTCGATGTTGTGGGTCACCAGCACCATCGTGCGGCGCTCGGACCTGAGCCGGGCCAGCAGCGACCGCAGCGTCGCCGCCGCGCGCTGGTCGAGGCCGCTGAACGGCTCGTCCAGCAGCATCACGTCGGGATCGTGCAGCAGCGCCCGCGCGATGGCGAGCCGCTGCACCATGCCGCGGCTGAACGTCCCCACCGGGTCGGCGGCCCTGGCCTCCAGCCCCACGCCCGCCAGCGCCCGCGCCGCCGCCGCCCGCGGCTCGGGCAGCGCGTAGAGGCGCGCGTAGAACGCGAGGTTCTCCGCCGCCGTCAGACCGTCATAGAGCAGGGAATGGTGCGAGATCAGCCCGACCCGGCGGCGGTGTGCGGCGTCGCCCCGCACCAGCCGCGTGCCGCCGAAGCTCACGGTGCCGGCATCCGGCCTGAGCAGTCCGGCCAGCACCCGGAGCAGCGTCGTCTTGCCGGCCCCGTTGGGGCCGAACACCGCCAGTGACTCGCCGGCGCGCAGCGCGAAATCCACGCCCCGCAGGGCCCGCACGTGGCCGAACCGCTTGGCGAGGCCGGCCACCTCCAGCACCGCCGCAGCGCCGTCAGCCGTCGCCGGCACCCGAATCCGCACGCTGCCAGGGGGGACGCCGCATCGTGGAGCGCAAATATACTCCGGCGCGCAGCGAGGAGCAGCGCGCCGCCGTGCCCGGGCGCCGGCTCAGCCGGCCGGCGGCTCGAACTCGAAGCGATCCTCCAGCCGGGTGAGCGCCAGCAGGAAGCGCAGCTCTTCCGACGCGCCCCGCAGGCACACCGTCCACCGGCGCTCGGCCGCGTGCTCGCGCACCAGCACCAGTGTGCCCAAGCCGGCGCTGTCCACCTTCCTGGTGCGCTCGAGATCCACGATGATCCGGCGGCTCCCGGCGGGGCCGGCCGCCGGGTACCTCGACACCGCGGCCAGCGCCTTGCGCCGGAAGGCGCGGCGCGAGGCGCGGTCGAGAACCGCCGGGGCACGTACCAGGAGCTCGCTCACGCCACGCCATAGACGGAGGAATGGTGCCGCTGCGGCTCGATGAATGCATGTCAAATGGCGTGAACGACTTACGCGTTGCTCGATCCGGCACTTGGTGATCCAGGTCCTGTTGCGGTCCGCAACACTGCTGGACTTTGCCATCACCCCGGCTGCACGGCTTGGGCCTCCCAGTCCCCGAAACGTCGAGGGCCCGGGTTTCCCCGGGCCCCCGTCTTCGGCCGGTGCCGGCGACTCAGATCTTGGTGACGTTCGCGGCCTGCAGCCCCTTGGGCCCCTCGCGGACCTCGAACTCCACCTTGTCGTTCTCCTTGAGGGACTTGAATCCCTCCGCCTGAATCGCCGAGTAGTGGACGAACACGTCCGGACCACCCTCGCGCTCGATGAACCCGAACCCCTTGGCGTCGTTGAACCACTTGACCCGGCCGGTGATGCGAGACATACCTAACTCCTCTGACGGGTGGCACGAATCGCGAATCTCGAGGCGCCCGCGGGGCGCGCGGACGGCTCGAGGTCCGTAAATGAGCGCCATACCATACGACTTTTCCTCCTTTAAGCGCAAGAGTCGCAGAGACTTCGGCCCAGAGGCCCAGAAAGGGAGCCCCTGAAATGACGGACGTGCATCGCATCGACACGTTGCTCGAGGAGACCCGGGTCTTTCCGCCGGCGGAGTCGTTTCGCGCCGAGGCGAACTGCTCCAACCAGTCGCTGTACGACACGGCGTCCCGGGACCCCGAGGGCTTCTGGGCGTCGTTCGCCGAACAGCTGGTGTGGTCGCGGCCGTGGGACCGGGTCCTGGAGTGGGAGCCGCCGCACGCCAAGTGGTTCGTCGGCGGGGAGCTGAACGCCTCGGTGAACTGCCTGGACCGGCACGTCGCCACCGCGCGGCGCAACCAGGCGGCGCTGATCTGGGAGGGGGAGCCCGGCGAGCGGCGGACGATCACCTACTGGGAGCTGTACCGCCAGGTCAACAAGTTCGCCAACGTGCTGAAGAAACTCGGCGTGCGCCGGGGCGAGCGGGTCGCCATCTACATGCCGATGATCCCGGAGGTGGTGATCGCGATGCTGGCCTGCGCCCGCATCGGGGCGGCGCACTCGGTGGTGTTCGGCGGCTTCAGCGCGGAGAGCCTGCGCGACCGGATCAACGACGCCGGCGCGGTCGCGCTGATCACGGCGGACGGCGGCTTCCGGCGCGGCCAGGTAGTGCCCCTCAAGCGCGCCGCCGACCAGGCGCTCGAGCACTGCCCCACCATCCGGCACGTCGTGGTCTACCAGCGCCGGCTGGGCGCGGCGGGCGACGAGGCGTTCGTGCACATGCTGGAGGGCCGCGACCACTGGTGGCACCGCCTGATGCAGGACGTGGCCCCGTTCTGCGAGCCGGAGCGGATGGGCGCCGAGGACGTGCTGTTCATCCTCTACACCAGCGGCACGACGGGGAAGCCCAAGGGAATCGTCCACACCACCGGGGGCTACCTCACCCAGGTCACGGCGACGACGAAGCTGGTCTTCGACCTCAAGGACCACGACGTGTTCTGGTGCACCGCCGACGTGGGCTGGGTGACCGGCCACTCGTACGTGGTGTACGGCCCGCTCGCGCTCGGCGCGACCCAGGTGATCTACGAGGGCGCGCCGGACTGGCCGGAGCGCGACCGGATCTGGGAGATCGTGGAGCGCTACGGCGTCACCGTCTTCTACACCGCGCCCACCGCGATCCGCGCCTTCATGAAGTGGGGCGCCGAGCTGCCGGCGCGGCACGACCTCTCGACCCTGCGGCTGCTCGGCACGGTCGGCGAGCCGATCAATCCCGAGGCGTGGATGTGGTACCACCACAACATCGGCGGCCAGCGCTGCCCGATCGTGGACACCTGGTGGCAGACGGAGACCGGCGGCATCATGATCACGCCCCTGCCGGGCGTGATCGCGACCAAGCCGGGCTCCGCCACGCGGGCGTTCCCCGGCGTCCGGGCCGAGGTGGTGGACGGGGACGGCCAGCGCGTCGAGGTGGGCGGCGGGTTCCTCGCCCTCACCGCTCCCTGGCCCGGGATGCTGCGCACCATCTGGGGCGACGACGACCGCTACCGCGAGATCTACTGGTCCAAGTGGCCGGGGATGTACTTCCCCGGCGACGGGGCGAAGCGGGACGAGGACGGCTACTTCTGGTTCCTCGGGCGCGTGGACGACGTGCTGAACGTGGCCGGCCACCGCATCGGCACGATGGAGGTCGAGAGCGCGCTGGTGGACCATCCCGCCGTGGCCGAAGCCGCGGTGGTGGGCAAGCACCACGAGCTGAAGGGCCAGGCGGTCGCCGCGTTCGTGACGCTCAAGACCGGCTTCGAGCCGCACGACGAGCTGAAGGACGACCTGAAGGAGCACGTGGTGACCAAGATCGGCGCGATCGCCCGGCCGGACGACGTGCTGTTCGCGGCCGACCTGCCGAAGACGCGCAGCGGCAAGATCATGCGCCGCCTGCTGCGGGACATCGCGGAGGGCCGGGCCCTCGGCGACACCACCACGCTCGCCGACCCGGCGGTGGTCGCGAAGCTCAAGACGGACTACGAGGAAGGCGAGGGCTGACGGTGTTTCAGACGATCGTGGTGACCACGGACTTCTCGGCCAACAGCGCGGTGGCGGTCAAGCCCGCGGTCGAGCTCGCGCGCAAGTTCGGCGGCAGGATCGTCCTGGTGCACGCGCTCGAGAGTGCCAGCCCCGACCCGCAGGCGGCGGCGGTGGACCTCGCGGCGCTGGCGGCGATCACCCGCGAGCAGCTGCAGGAGTTCGGCGCCCGGGAGATCGGCCAACAGGTGCCGTGGGCCGCGGAGGTGGTGTTCGGGCCCCCCTACCTCGCCATCACCGACGCGGCCGTGCAGCACCGGGCCGACCTGATCGTGGTCGCCACGCACGGGCGCACCGGCCTGTTGCACCTGCTGCTGGGCAGCGTCGCCGAGCGCGTGGCGCGGACGGCCGCGTGCCCGGTGCTCACGGTCAGGGTGCCGGGCTAGCCGCGCGCAGCGACGCGGCGGACACGACGAAGATGGAGAGGATCACCACGCCCGAGACGCTGCACCACAGGCACACGGCGTGGATGACGAACAGCTCCAGCGCGAGCAGGTAGAGCGAGAACAGCACCCCGAGCGCCGCGAGCGCCGCCAGCCAGCGCGTCGCCTGCGGCCGCGGCACCTGGTCCTCGCGCAGCCCGTACAGCGCGACCGCCAGCAGCGCCAGGTAGCCCGCCACGCCGAACGCCGCGACCGGAACGCCGAGCAGCGACGAGTAGCGGCTCAGGTTGACCCGCTCGCACCCGCCGCTCCCCACGCACCTGAGCGAGCCCACCACGCCGAGCTTGTACAGCAGCAGGTAGGTCGAGACCATCAGCCCCACCAGGGCGAGGGCCGCCGCGGCCATCCGGTGGCGCATCGCTTCCCCTAGCGGCGCGCGGCCGGGGCGCCGCCGCGGGTCAGCGCCGCGACCGAGTCCACGATCCGGGTGAGATCGTCGAAGGCCGGCGTGTAGGACAGCGCCTGTCCGTTGACGTACAGCGTCGGCGTGCCGTTCACCCCGAGCTTCTCCCCCGAGCAGCGGTTGGCCTGGATCGTCGGCCAGTGCCGCCGCTGGGTGAGGCAGACCTGCAGACTGTCGGGGTTGAGGCCGACGCCGCGCGCGTAACCCAGGAACTTCCGCTCCGGGTTCCTGTCCTCGTACCAGTCGTCCTGGTGATCGTACAGCGCGTAGGCCATCTCCCAGAACCTGCCCTGGTCGGCGGCGCACGCCGCCGCCACGTGGGCCAGCGGCGAGTTGACGTGCTGCTGCAGCGGGAAGTCCATGAACTCCCAGCGGAGCTTGCCGGTCGGGATCAGCCGCTGCTGGACGTCGGGCATGGTGAGGATCGCGAACCGCCCGCAGGCCGGGCACACGAAATCCGCGTACTCGGTGATCCTGACCGGGGCGGAATCGGGCCCGAGGACCTGGCCGGCGGGCCGCACGCCGCCCAGCGGCGGTCCGCCGCACTCGGCGATCACCAGCGGCGCTCCCGGACCGCTGGTCGCGGCGCGCACCATCAGCGCGATCCCGGCCAGGGCGATCGCGCCCAGCACGATATAGAACCGCTTCAGCGATCGTCCGGCTTCCGCCATGGATCCTCCTCGCCACCTTCAGTCTCCGCGTCGGGCGACCATCCGCGCGCGGCCTCGCTCACGATCCGCCGGTGCTCGGCCACCTCGGGCGAATCGAACGTGTGGCGCACCTCGTAGCGGAACAGCTCCGATCGGATGTCCCCCATCGCCTTGAGCAGCGCCGACGACTCCCCCAGCAGCCCGCCCCCGCCCTCGCCGCCGCGGTCGAGGTCCATGATGCGCTGGGCGAGGGCCCGCAGCATCTCGACCAGCGCCTCGGCGCGCCGGGAATCGTACGTATCGTCGGGGGTCATCTTCGAGTCTATCATACCCAGGCCGCGGACGGCCGCCAACTCGCCCCGCGGCGCGCCGCTCCCTATCATCCAGCGTGCCCACGCCGGCGCCCTCCTCGCCGCAGCTCGGCTCGCCCCGCGCCCTGCTCGAGCTGGCCCGGATCGCGGCCGCACCGCTGCGCTGGGGCCACGCCGTGCGCGTCCACCGCGACGGCGCGCTCGCCTTTCCGGCGATGCTGGCCGGCATCCGGACCGCCCGGAGCAGCGTCTGCTTCGAGAACTTCATCGTCGCCGACGACGCCACCGGCCTCGAGTTCGCCGCCGGCCTGGAGAAGGCGCGCCAGCGCGGCGCCCGCGTGCGCGTGCTCTACGACCCCATCGGCACGCTGCTGGTGCGCGGCGGATCCCTGGCGCGGCGCCTCAAGCAGGCCGACGTCGAGGCGCGGCCGTTCCGGCCGCTGTCCCCGCTGGCGCCGTGGAGCTGGCTGCGGCTGCGCCACCGCGACCACCGCAAGCTGCTGGTGTGCGACGACGCGCTCGCGTTCGTCGGCGGGATCTGCATCGCCGACCACTGGGCCCCGTCCGACCGCGGCGGCGGGGGCTGGCGCGACACCGCCGTCTCGATCCGCGGACCCGCGGTGGCCGACTTCCAGCTGGCCTTCGAGCGGATGTGGCGCCGGGCCCGCGAGGAGCCGACCGGCGGCGCGCGAGGGGAGCCCGCGCCGGAGGAGAAGGGGGAGGCCGCGGTCGTGGCGGTCGGCGATCGTCCCGGCCTCGGCCGGGTGGCGGCGATCTACCGCTGGCTCGCCGACCACGCCGAACAGACGATCGAGCTGACCGACGCGTACTTCGTGGCCCCGCGCCAGGTGCTCGAGTCGCTGATCCGCGCCGCGCGCCGCGGCGTCCGCGTCCGCCTGCTGGTGCCGGGACGCAACAACCACCCGGTCGCCGGCCTGGCGGCCCGGCGGATCTACCAGCCGCTGCTCGACGCCGGCGCCGAGATCCACGAGTGGACGGGCGTGATGCTGCACGCCAAGACGGCAGTCGTGGACGGGGTCGTCACCCTGGTCGGCTCCAGCAACCTCGACCCCCTGTCACTCAGGCGCAACTTCGAGCTCAATGCCCTCGTGGGCGATCCCGCCACCGGGGCGGCCATGCGGGACCTGTTCGCGTCCGATCTGGCCAAGGCGGCACGGGTCTTGCCCGACGAATGGAGGCGGCGGCCGCTCCTCGCCCGGGTGGCGGAAGAGGCAGCCACGGTCTTCGCGGACATGCTGTGACGTTTGCCCGGGCCCCGGGCCCCATTTATATTTTGCGCCCGACGGCGGGGGGTCCCGCCCGAACGGAGGTGTGATGTCGAAGCGCAGTAACCACCGCAAAGTCGTGGTGCCGACGGCGTTCGAGTTGGCACGGGACGAGCTGTTCAGCCACATCCTCCGCTGCGGAGTCCTCGAGGCGGCCGAGGAGCACCGGAAGGACTGGTTCGACGACACGATGGCGTACCTGGGCGAGCGGTACGAGGAGCTGACTCCCGTCCAGATCCGCGAGCTCCGGACCCTCGGCGAGCGCTACTGCCAGCCGGTGGTCGCGAGGCCCGAGTCGGTCACGGCCGGAGTGGTCTGAGCCGGCAAAGCGACCTGCCCGGTATCGTGCGCCCCGGAGCCTAGCGGCCCGGGGCGTTGTGTTTCCGCCACCGGTAGCCGATGGCGAGCCGGGCTCCGCCTCCGACGCCGACCTCGGCGAACACCCCCCCGCGGCCGCCCGGCGCGCCTTCGACGCCCAGCACCAGCAGTGCGTACGGCACCACCCGGCCGCTCCTCACGACGACCGAGAGCCCGCCGCCCCCGTAGACGGCGGCGCCGGAGCGCTTGGCGGGATCGAGCAGGAAGTGATAGGCGAGATCGGCCCGCACGCCGAGCCTGCCGTCGCCGAACCCGCCCAGCGCGAGCGCCGGCGCGATCCGGTCACGCTGTTCGGTCCGCCAGCCCAGGCCGAACCCCGCTCCCCAGAACGCGGGCCGCGACAGCACGCCGACGCCCCAGACCTGCGCTTCCCTCAGGCTCTGGGCCTGCGCCGGGAGGGCGGCCAGGGCCGGCACCAGCAGCAGCGGGCTACGCCTCCAGCACCAACTCATAGCGTCGCGCGATGTCGGCGGCGAGCGAGTGGGTGACCGAACAGTACTTCCCGAGCGAGAGGTCGATGGCATGCCGGACCCGCTCCTCGGAAGCGCCCGGCGCGCGGATCCGGTAGGTGAGCACGATCGCCGTGTAGCGCTTGGGATGGTCCTGCCGCCGCTCCCCCACCGCGTCGACCGTCATCGCCTCGACCTCGAGGCGCATCTTCCCCAGGATCGAGACCACGTCGCTCGCGGTGCAGGCGGCCAGCGCCACCAGCAGCGTGTCCATCGGGCCGGGCCCGGTCTTGCCGTCGGCGTCCACCGCGATCGGCGGCTTGCCCTCGGGCCCGCCCTCGAACGCCATCCCGTGCCGCCAGCGGAGCGAGATGCGCTTGGTCGGCGCCGCCAAGTCACGACCCTCCGGCGCCGTGGGCCGACAGGCCGATGAAGAACCGGTGCCGGCCCAGTCGGTCCAGCGCGTGGTACTCGATCAGCCAGTTGAACGCGGGCCGGAACCGCAGCTCGAAGCCCATCACCACCGTCGGCCACAGGTCGGTGCAGCCGGCGCACTTGGTCATGTGCCCCAGGCCGAGGCCGACGTAGGGAATGGCCGGCGCGTTGTCGGGCTGGAAGCGGTACACGATCTCGCCCGACCAGTGCAGCCGCGTGGTGTTGCCGTCGGAGGAGACCTCGAGCGACGGCCGGAGGCGCACCCGGGGCGACCACATCTCCGCGATGTCGACCGTGGTGCCCACCACCCACTGCGCGGGCCGCGCGACGTCGATCCCCGCCCGGGTCGAGAAGCTGAACACGTCCATTTCGAAGCCGGTGCCCGCCTCGTACCCCTGCCCGCCCGACGGCGGCTGGAATTCCTGCGCCGGGGCGCGCGGGGCGGCGCACGCCAGCGCCGCCAGGGCGAGCAACAGCCGAATCGGTGCCTGCATCCGGAACCTCCTCACGAGTGCGTCCGCTCAACGTTGCGGACGGCCAGGCGCCCGTAGTCAGCGAGCGCGTACAGCGCCATCGCGGCGGTGGCCCACGCCAGGGGCCTCAGGAACGACGAATCGAACAGCCAGGCGAACAGGGTCAGCGTCTGCCCCACCGTGACCGCCTTCCCGCCCACGCGCGCGGGCGGCACCTTGAACGGCCGGTGCAGCGCCACGCTCGCCAGATACCCGGCAGGCGCCAGGACGTCCCGCAGCAGCAGCCCGGCGACCTCGAACGGACCCAGGGCCCCGGACAGCGCCAGCACCGCGAAGGCGGTGAGCATGAAGACCTTGTCGGCCACCGGGTCCATCCAGGCCCCGAGCCTGGAGGGGCCGAGCCGGCGGGCCAGCCAGCCGTCGAGGAGGTCGGTCGCCGCCGCCGCCGCGAGCACGCCCAGCCGCACGCCGACGGCGGGGAAATAGGCGAAGGCCAGCGCCAGCGGGACCCGGGAGAAGGAGACCACGTTGGCCGGCGTAAGTACCTTGCCGGACGCGGGTTGCCGCTCCCCGGAACGGGCGGTAGCTTCAGCCTTCACCCATGGACCTCGCGCTGCTCAGGCAAGCGGCCATCTTCCACGACCTCGACGAGGGCGAGCTCGCGCGCGTGCTCGAGATCTGCAAGGAGCAGCAGTTCCGGAGCAGCGCGACGGTGTTCAAGGAGGGCGAGCCAAGCAACCGGCTGTACATCATCGCCGAGGGCGAGGTCCGCATCAGCCGGGTCGTGCCGGGGAGCGGGGAGGAGGCGCTGGCGGTGCTGAAGGCGGGCACCTGCTTCGGCGAGATGGGCATCTTCGACCGCTCCGAGCGCTCGACCGACGCGATCGCCAATACCGACTGCACGCTGCTCACCATCACCCGCTCCGATTTCGAGCTGCTGCTCGACTTCAACCGGGACATCGCGTACAAGGTCCTGTGGGCCGTCGTCCGCCTGCTCTCCAGCCGGCTCCGCACGACCAACGACAACCTCCGTTCCTTCCTCGCGATGTCGATGTTCTGAACCGGCGCGGCGGCGGCCCGGGCCCCGGGCGCCGTCACACCGCCACCCGGAACCGGGCGTCGAGCGCGAGCGCACGGTCGGGGAACGCGACCAGCGGATTGATGTCCATGTCGAGCACCGACTCGTGCTCGCCCGCCAGCTGGGACACCCGCTGCAGGATCTCTTCCAGGGCGACCACGTCCACCGCAGGCTCGCTCCGCACGCCTTCGAGCAGCGCGTAGCCGCGGATCGCCCGGACCATCTCGCGGGCGTCCACGTCCGTCAGCGGATGGACCCGGAACGCCACGTCCTTGAGGACCTCGACCGCCACGCCGCCGAGGCCGAACATGATGAGCGGCCCGGTGCGCGGGTCGCGCGCCGAGCCGACGATCGTCTCGCGGCCGCCGGGGATCATGCGCTGCACCAGCACCGCTTCGGGTGTGACGCCGGCCCGTTCCCGGACGCGCTGCAGCATCCGGCGGTAGCCCTCGCGCACCTCGCCGTCCGAGCCCAGCCCCACGACGACCCCGCCCACGTCGGATTTGTGGACGATCGACCGGCTGACGGCCTTGAGCACGACCGGGTGCCCCACGTCCCGCGCGGCCGCGACCGCCTCGTCCTCGCTGAGCGCGCGGCGCCACGGCACGGTCGGGATCCCGTAGGCCTCCAGCACCTCCAGCGCCTCGGTTTCGCTGAGCTTCTCCCGCCGCTCGCGCTGCGCGCGGTCGATGATCGCCGCGACCCGGGCGGCGTCCGCCGGGAACTTCTGCACCGTTCCCTCGGGCCGCTCGAGCCACTTCCGGTAGCGGTTCATCGCCGCCAGGGCGCGCGCGGCGGACTCGGGGAAGATGTACCCCGGCATGCCGGCGCGGAGCAGGTTGCGCATGCCCGCCGAGACGCCCTGCCGGCCCAGCAGCACGGCCATCACGGGGATGTCGCGCCGCGCGGCGGTGGCCTGCACGATGGCCTCCGCGACGTCGCCCGCCTGCCCCTTCAGCGGCGGCGGCGCCACGGACACGATCACCGCGTCGATGTTGGGGTCCTGGAGCACCAGGCCGAGCACGCTGCCGAAGGTCTCGGCGGTGGCCGAGGCGATGAGGTCCACCGGGTTGCGGACCGCGGCTTCCTCCGGCACCCGGGCGCGGATGGCGGCCTGGGTCTCGGGCGCCAGCTCGGCCACCTTCAGGCCGGCCGACTCGCAGGCGTCGGCGAGGATGATCGCGGGACCGCCGGCGTTGCTGATGATGGCCACGCGGTCGCCCTTGGGCAGCGGGAGCCGCGGGAACGCCATCGCGTAGTCGAACAGCTCCTCCACGGTCTGGGCGCGCAGCACGCCGCACTGCTCCATCAGCGCGTCGGCGGCGAGGTCGGTGCCGGCGAGCGCGGCGGTGTGCGAGCTGGCCGCCCGCGCCCCCGCCACCGTGCGCCCCGCCTTCACCACGAAGATCGGCTTCCTGCGGGTGAGCGTCCGCGCGATCTGGTAGAAGCGCCGCGCGTTGCCGAAGCTCTCGAGGTACATCAGAATCACGCGGATCGCCGCGTCGTCGGCCCAGTAGACCAGCAGGTCGTTGCCCGACACGTCGGCCTTGTTGCCCACCGACACGAACTGGTGGATGCCGATCCCCAGCTCCTCGGCGTAGTCGAGGATGCTGAGCCCCATCGCACCGGACTGGCTGATGAACCCCACCGGCCCGTAGGGTGGCATGGTGGGCGCGAAGGTGGCGTTCATCGAGAAGTCGGTCGCGGTGTTGAGCACGCCCATGCAGTTGGGGCCGACCATCCGCATCCCGTAGCGCCGCACGATCTCGACCAGCTTCCGCTCCCG
>Ga0335084_10004745_pt1 | contig 13400 bp, 10 predicted proteins | sample Lox_Sample_44_FD_206721 | JGI IMG/M metagenome (GOLD analysis project Ga0335084, IMG submission 206721) | Soil microbial communities from Loxahatchee National Wildlife Refuge, Florida, United States - Lox_Sample_4.4 | ecosystem: Environmental > Terrestrial > Soil > Wetlands | place: USA... | reverse complement strand
CATCCTGATCCTTTGAATATTGTCGAGTATCCTGCCATTTATTGCGAGCAAGAAACCGTAAAGAAAGAACAATAAATAGAGCGTGAAGTTCGCCCAGTCCCAAACGAGATTTTGAAATCCAGGGAAAACCGGGCGAAGCACCGTTTCAGTAAACATCAGGGGAACGGCGGCGAGGTACGTTCGCCGGCCCCTTTCGAGAAACGAGGAGGCATCGACAAGCTTCGCTCTGTCCCGTTCTCTTGCCATTCGTACGAACAGCGGCAACAGAATCAAACTGAAAACGTAGAGATAGGCGAGAAACCAGAGATGACCCCAGGTGAGGTTCCCTCGCGGATATATCCCCCCGGTAAAGAACCGGGGATAGAACTGGAGGAAACTTCCATGGAATGAGCCCATGAACATCGCCCTCATGTATGACATCGGAGGGCAGACGAGAAGCATGCCCGCAAGGAGCGGCATCAGTAGTTTCCTGTGCCTTTCTCTGGCGTACTGCTTCGGTGTTCTGTGCTGAAGGGCACGGTAGGAGGCGACTCCGGAAACCACGAACAAGACCGGCATGATCCATATCGACAGAAACCACAGGGCCATATCCATGGCCGGCACGGATTGGGGGTATCTGATAAATCCGTCCCCCCGACTGGCGAATGTGATGGCACTGTGAAATGGCACGAGGAGGAGTATCACTCCAATCCTGATCCAATCCAGGTAGTAAGCCCGGTTGTCTTGATTCATCCCACCTCCTCCGCCCCTTGCCGAACAATATTCTTTCTATTTAATGGTTATTTTGGGTAAAATTTATGGAAATCGGTTGCCAATGTCAAGAAATTAATTGGGGCCCGCATATCCACGTTGTTAAAATGCAAGGATAAAATATTTGTGGTTGTAAATTATGTTGCATGCGATATAATTTACCCATTAATTATCTTTACTGCATTCTTACAGTTTCTAACTCTTTCAAGAAATGCCCTGTAATTTCTTTGGGCGAGCAATTCTTAAATGAACGCCCTTTTTACACCGGCATGAATGAAATAAGGTGATGTTTTTTTGGGCCACATGAGGCTAGGAATTCTCCTCCCCACTTTATTGATGATCGTCTTTTTTCTTCTCACGGCCTGTGCTCGGCGGGTTGTCTATGAGAGAAGAATGCCCCCTCCGGAAAGACGGGAAATCATTCGGGGAGAGGTCCGAGAGCCACAATACGGGGTTGCCTCCTGGTATGGAGCGGATTTTCATGGCAAGGCAACATCGAGCGGCGAGATTTATGATATGTATCAGTTCACCTGTGCTCATAACACTCTCCCTCTGGGCACGACCGTGATGGTAACCAATCTCGATAACGGGAGATCTCTCGAGCTGAAGGTCAACGACCGGGGTCCTTTTGTTAAGGAGCGGATTATCGACGTCTCCTATGCCGCTGCCCAGATGCTCGGCATGTGGGAGAAAGGAACAGCTCCCGTCAAAGTGGAGGTCATTGGCTCTGCCCCCGACCTGGTTCAGCGATTCACGTTGCAAGTCGGGTCCTTCGCGGATGAGAACAATGCTCAGAGATTAGCAGAACAGCTCCGGAAGAATTTTGACAACGTCTTCATCACAACGCTGGAATCACAAACCCAGAAATATCACCGCGTGAGGGTTGGACAATTCGATACGAGAGAGTCGGCTTTGGTCGTGGCTGAAAAACTTGCCCGAATGGGATTTAACGTCATGGTGACGAGCCGGTAACTAAAGACACCCGCAAAGCGCGCTCTTTCAGAAACCTTGCGGAGGGCACGCGTGGGGCATAGCGCATAGTGCGAGGATATGTTGTTGTGAAAATCTCCCCTACCCCTCTTTGCCAAAGAAAGGAAATCCCTTCCTTTTGTAAAACCTGCCTGCCGATAGGCAGATGGGTGTTTTTCAGCAGCCTGCTAAAATCTTAAACCACCTTCCAACACCTGACCCCGTGGTCCTGACCGACCTTATACATATCAATCACTCCGACCCGGCAGCGGTCTTCAACGATGGGGCACCTTCCCTGAAATTTGCAACCGGGAGGGGGATTGAATGCACTCGGCACCTCGCCTGAGAGCGCTTGCGGTTCATGCCGCTTATCCGGGTCCGTGGAAGGCATGGAGGAGAACAAAGCCACGGTATACGGGTTCAAATGATGTTCGAAGAGCTCGTCGGCCGGAGCATATTCCATGATGTGGCCCAGATACATGACAGCCACGGTGTCGCTCATGTAGCCCACCACGTTTAGATCGTGCGAAATGAAGAGATAGCTCAAACCCAGCCGGCCTTGCAGTTCTTTGAGGAGGTTGAGGATCTGGGACTGGATGGACACGTCGAGGGCTGACACGGGCTCGTCACAGACAATCAAGCCGGGCTCCACGCTCAGGGCTCGGGCGATGCCGATCCTCTGTCTTTGTCCACCGCTGAATTCATGAGGGTAGAAGTCAGCCGCCTCCGGGACAATCCCGACCAGTTTTAAAAGATCCCTGACCCGGGCCTTCCTTCCATGAGGGTCCTTCGCATTCCACGTCCGAAGGCCCTCTTCAATCGATTGACCCACGGTCATCCTAGGATTAAGAGAGCCAAAGGGGTCCTGGAAGATGATCTGCATCTCTTTCCGCAATGGTTTCAGCTCATCCTGAGTCAGTCCGCGGATATCCCGATCTTTGTAGAGGATTGTTCCTTTATCGGATTCCAGGAGTCTCAAGAGGAGCCGGCCCACCGTGGACTTGCCGCAGCCGCTCTCGCCCACCAGCCCCAAGGTCTTCCCCGGCCAAATCTCCAGATCCACGCCATCAACAGCCTTCGCCCAGCCGATGACCTTTTGAAGGAAGCCTCTTCTCACTGGAAAATACTTTTGGAGCCCTTCAACTTTGAGAAGGGCATGAGTATGCAGATTGTTCTTTCCCATTGTCAGGATACTCTCGTTGGTACAGGACAGGACAGCGGCTTAAGTGTCCTTCTCCATAATCACATAATGCCGGATAAATACTCCTGCAAGGGTCGATGGCGTGGGGGCATCGGGGATGAAAAGGACATCCTGCCGGCTTATAGGCGGGATTGGGCACGGCTCCGGGAATGCTGTAAAGCGTCTTTCCTCTCTTTGCGCGGCTCGGCAGCGACGCCAGGAGGCTCTGAGTGTAAGGATGCTTCGGTTCACGGAAAATGTGCGTGGTGTTTCCCTGCTCTGCGATGATCCCTGCATACATCACGTAAATCCGGTCGGCAATCGTCGAAACCACTCCGAGGTCATGCGTGATGTAGAGAAGTGACATGGCCCGTTTTTTCTTCAGCTCTCGAAATAAGCTGAGGATCTGAGCCTGGATCGTCACGTCAAGAGCCGTCGTCGGCTCATCGGCAATCACTAGGTCGGGGTTGCAGGCAAGGGCCATGGCGATCATCACCCGTTGCCTCTGGCCGCCGCTCAGTTGATGGGGGTAGTCCTTCAGGCGCTGTTCAGGTGACGGGATCCCCACATCTCTAAGAAGCTGAACACATCTTCGACGAAGTTCCTCCTGACCGACGTTTTCATGGACCAGGATGGCCTCTCCGATCTGGTCTTCTACGGTGAACACGGGATTGAGAGAGGTCATAGGCTCCTGGAAGATCATGGCAATCTGTTTTCCCCGGACTTTCTGCATCTCCTCTTCATCAAGATCCAAAAGATTTTGGCCCTCGAACAGGACTTTTCCCCCCATGATCCTCCCCGGGGGCATCGGGAGGATTCGCATGACGGTCAGCGCCGAGACTGTCTTTCCGCACCCGGACTCTCCGACCAGGCAGACGGTCTCACCCTTCTCGACCTCATAGCTTACCCCGTCCACGGCGCGAGCGATTCTCTCATCGCTGAAAAAATAAACCTTCAAATCCTGAACGGAAAGAATCACGACCGCTCCCGAAGCCGCGGATTGAGAACATCGCGCAGGCCTTCGCCAAAAAGGTTGAAAGAAAGGACCACGATCAGGATGGCAATCCCCGGGACAAAGGTCAGCCAGGGCGCATCGAAGATGTAATTTTTCCCGTCGGAAAGAATGTTTCCCCACGTGGCATGGGGAGGAGGCACGCCCAAACCCAGGAAGCTCAAGGCCGACTCGGTCAAAATCGCGCTAGCGATTCCGATTGTCGCCGAAACCAGGACCGGGGCGATGGCATTGGGGACCATGTGACGGAACATGATCCGCCAATTGCCGATGCCAAGCGCACGGGCCGCGGTCACAAAATCCTGGTCCCGGAGCGAGAGAAACTCTGCCCGGACAAAACGGGTGGTCCCCATCCAGCTGGTCAAGCCGATCACGATCATAATGTTGTAAATGCTGGGAGGAAGGAGCGCCACCACGGTCAAGATGAGAAAGAAGCTTGGGAAACAGAGCATGATGTCGACAAACCGCATAATCAGCGCGTCGATCGAGACCGCTTGAATCAAAAGGATCCTCATCCACCCGGTCTCAGCCCGCGTCCGAACCTTCCGCTTCAACCATTGGGATAGGACGAAAAAGAACGCCCCGGCGATCAGGAGCAATGCCCCGAGGGTAGCCAGCTTAGCCACAAGCAAGATTGCGCCAGCGATGACCATGACCGCGGCAACCACCTGATCGGCTGTCGCCGCACTCTGCCCGTAATACCCGGAAATACCTCCCAGAATGATCCCGATCAGCACCGATATGCCGACTGCCACAAATCCAACCGTGAGAGAAACCCAGGCCCCCTGCATCATCCTCGAAAAAACGTCACGCCCCAGATCATCGGTCCCGAAAACATAAATGCCGAGGCGGGGGATAGCCTCCGGAGCTAAGGCCTCTTGGTGCGGGCTGGAAAGCGGGGGACGCAACTTCTCCTCGAGTCGCACCATCGCAGGATCGAAAACAGGCTTCGAACCCGATGTGAGTGCAAGCCCAATCAATGCACTGAGAAAGAAGAGAACGAAGGTAAGAAGGCCGACGAAGGCGAGCTGGTTCTTCCTGAAGAGGCGCCAGAACTCCCGACTCCTCGACTCCCTCGGCGCCAGCGGCTTTTCAACCGGCTCCTTGCGCAAGGTTTCCATCTCAGTTTGATTCACAGCCGTATCCTCGGGTCCACAATCATGTAGAGCACATCCGAGATAAAGGTCCCGATCAGTACCAGTACTGCAGCGATGAAGTTCTCAGCCAGGATGATCGGATAGTCCCGTGCCAAAATGGCTTCGTACGCCATCCGTCCCATCCCGGGCCAGGAGAAGATATATTCGATGATCACGGACCCCCCGATCAGCCCGGGCAGAACCAGGCCAAACATGGTGACAAAGGGGAGCAGCGCATTGCGAAGAGCGTGCTTATAGTGAACCTTTTCTTCGGGAAGCCCTTTGGCCCGAGCCGTCTTGATATAATCCTGGCTTTCCACTTCGAGCATCTGGCTCCGCACGTATCGTGACAGGATCGCAATCCCCCCGGTCGCGCCCAAGAGGGAGGGAAGGAGGAGGTGCCAGACCCTGTCCATCCCCTGCCGATACCAGGGAACGTTTCCCAATCCGAAGGTTTGCATTCCAATGACGGGAACGTGAAAGCCTTCGACCACCAGGATGATCAAAATGTAAGCGAAAAAGAAGCCTGGGATGGAGATCAGAAAATAAGAGAGGAAGGTCATGCTGCGGTCATAGATTCCACCCCTGAAAAGGGCGGAACGGATCCCGATCGGGAACGACAGGGTCCAGGTCAAAACGGTTCCGACCACAAAGAGTAAGAGGCTGTTTTTGAAACGACCCCAGAGCTTCTTAAGAACCGGTTCGCTGTCTTTCCATGAAACACTCGCCCCGGTAAAAAAATCCCGGTAAAAGTAAACATATTGGGCATAGAGGGGCTCGTCGAGATGAAACTGCTTCCGAAACCTCTCCACCATCTCCGGCGTGAACTTGGGATTCATTGGGTCGACCTGGCTCGGTGAGCCCGGGGCCAGGTAAACGACCAGAAACGAAATGACCGAGACAAAGAACAATGTGACGATCTTTTGAACCGCGCTGCGGGCCATGAACGAAAGCATCGTTATCCCTCTGCGGCGAAGGCCGGCACCTGCGGAAGCTTGATCCACTTATTAAAATAAAACATATAATTACCCGTTTTCGTCGGCGTGATCTTCTTGTAGACGACCTTGCCTTCCGCGTTCGTTTCCCGAATGACGATCCGTTTGTCCAGGACGGCCGTCCATTTCGTCACATAGAGGAACGTGTACGGCTGCTCCCGGGCGATGATCTCGTGAAGTTTGTGGCAGTAGGCCACCTGGCGTTGGTGATCATACTCCTGTCTAATCTTTACGATGAGGTCGTCCGCCTCCTCGTTCTTAAACCCGACAAAATTGAGCTGGTACGGGTTCGTCTGGCTGGAGTGCCATATCTGGAAAAGGTCCGGCTCGATTCCCATGCTCCAGCCAAGGACTAGGGCATCGAAATCGGCCTTGTCGACCCGTTCCTGGATGAAAACCGCCCATTCGAGAAGATCGGTCCGCACGTCGATTCCGATCTTCCTCCACTCGTCCTGGGCCACGGTCAGAATGGCCTTCCGGAGATCATTTCCGTTGTTTGTGATCAGCGTGAACTGAAGCCGTTTTCCTTTTTTTTCAAGCCAGCCTTCCTGGTTTCGCTTCCAGCCCGCTTCCTCCAGGAGCTTCAGGGCCCCCTGGGGATCGTAGGGGAGAGGTTTCACCGCAGCATTGTAATAGTCTGTTTGCTTGGGGAAGGGTCCGGTGATCCATTCTCCCTGGCCGAAAAGCACGTACTGGATGATCTTATTCACATCAATGGCCATGCCGAGGGCTGTCCGCACCCTACGGTCGTTGAACGGCTCTCGCCTCTCGTTGTACCCAATGTAGCTGTACCCGAAAGCGAGGCCCGAGAAGCTCTGATACTTAGGGTCTTTCTGAAAACGGGCCACCTGGTGCGGCCGAACGTCGTAGGCGTCGACCGTGCCTGCATAGAACTCCATCTCTTGCGTCAAAGGATCGGGAATGATGCGGAAAAAGTACTGGCTGTAGTTGGGCGGGCCTTCCCAATAGCGGGAGTAGCGATTCAGCTTGATGTACTGATCCGGCTTCCACTCCCTGAAGACAAAAGGACCGCATCCGATCGGGTGCCGATTAAACGCGGTGTCCCGCATCGAGAATTTATCAGGCTTTTTCCCCGCCTGGGCGGCTTCCTTTTTCAAGACCTCGTCGTTCAGGAGATGCTCGGGCAGGATGCCTATCTGCCAGGTTCCAAGCGCCGGAGAATAAAGACGTTTGTAAACGACCCGGATCGTGAGAGGGTCGATCACTTCCACTTCTTTCACGGGTTCGTAATCGGCAAGGCGTGGGGAGAGGTTTTTGGGATTTATGATGGCCTCGTAGGTAAACTTCACGTCTTTGGCCTCGAAGGGATGGCCATCATGAAATTTCACGCCAGGCCGCAGGTGAAAAACGATGATCGGATTGTCTTCCGTTGCGGGCAACACCTCGTTCGCATACTCAGGTTTCTTCTTCGGATCCACTTCAGGATCGAACTGAACATATCTCTGGGCATTGAATGTCTTGAAGTAATCTCTTCCCAAGATCTCAGAAAGACTTTCAAACAGAAACTGGTCCACGTTTTTCAGGACCAACTTAATTCTGGCGGGACTCCGAACTCGAATCTTCACTTCTTTCTCCCGGCCGCCCTCTTTGGTAGGTTTCTCCTGCCGGACGAATCCGTATTCCCTGGCGGGGACGATCGAAAGTTCCCGAATGTTATCGAGCGACGATCTCGCCCGTTGGCTCAGCGAGCCGGTTTCTTTTTTTCTACTTTGAAGAATCTCCAGAACTCCTTCCGCACCCGTCCTTCCCCTATTCGGGATGATGGCCTCCTCGTTGATGCAGAAAAACGCCTCTTCGTGAACTTCCCAGGATGTCGCCAGTCGTCCCCTGAAGCGCAAGTTCTCGTCATAATCGATCAGGCCCTCGAAAACGAGGCTTTCGATGGTGCTGCTCGCCGAGTCTGCGGAAAGGATCGGGTTCAGAATGGCGGCGTCCCCGATCGAACCTGAAATATACTCCTTCAGCCGATCGGGATTGCCTTGAGACTGCTCCTCGTACGTGGGAACCCAGAAATAGGACTGGAGCAGGAAAAATATGACCAAAATTGGGATGATAAGGAGTATCTTGCGGATGGTCACAGACTTATTTCACCTTCGTGTCATCGGACGCCAAAGAGGGTCGCTCCTGCCCTGCCTAGCCTGATAATAGAAATAGTATTCGATTCGCAAACTGGTGTCAAATCGAACGTTCAGGAGGGATAATTCTCCTTCCGTTTTCCTGGAGCTACGAAATCGATTAGCAGCGGAACCGCCTCATTTTATCATTTGATTTTCTTTCAAAAGGTATATTATTATAAATAAATTGGTTTGAGGCCTCTGCTCCTTTTGAGGAGTTTGAGTCAAGCTCAAAGGAGAGTTTAAATGGACCAGGAGAAGCTTCTCTATTTCAAAGGACTGCTCGAGGGAATGCTCCATGACCTTCTGGTGGAAGCCGGAAAAACCTGCACCGACATGCGCCATGACAGCAAGGGGGATTTCCCCGACCCGACAGACCGGGCGTCTCTGGAAGCGGATCGCAATTTTCTTCTGAGAATTAAAGACCGTGAAAGAAAGTTGATTACGAAAGTCAAGGAAGCCATGGACCGAGTGGAGAACGGAACGTTTGGAATTTGCGAATCCTGCGGAAAACCCATTTCTGAGAAGAGGCTGATGGCGAGACCTGTGACGACGCTATGCATCGAATGCAAGACCGAAGGAGAAAATCAAGAACGAATGGAGAGGCAACGGGGGACGAAGTTCAAAAGAAGTTTCCCATCGTGAGCGGCCATTCCCTTCCAAAGACAAATCTCTTATGCCCGAACTCAGAAAAGACCCCATTCACGGAAGATGGGTGATCATCTCCACCGAGAGGAGCCGCAGACCGACGGATTTCGCCCCGGAAGAGCGGAGATCCGCGGGCGGATTTTGTCCCCTCTGCGAAGGCAACGAAGACCGAACCCCTCCGGAGGTCCTCGCGTTCCGGGACAACGGAACCCCTCCCAACTCTCCCGGCTGGACCCTTCGCGTCGTCTCCAATAAATTTCCCGCTCTTCGGATCGAAGGCGAATTGAACCGAGAAGGCGAAGGGATCTATGATAAGATGAACGGCGTCGGCGCCCATGAGGTATTGGTCGAAACGCCGCGGCATGAAGAAACCTTGGCCATGCTTCCCCTCAAAAGCACAAAGAATGTCCTCTTAGCTTACCGGGAGCGGATCATCGATCTGAGGCGCGACCCGCGCCTTCGGTACGTCCTCGTCTTCAAAAACCACGGCGTTGCGGCAGGGGCTTCTCTCGAACATTCCCATTCTCAGATCATCGCCCTTCCCATTGTCCCGAAAAGAGTGAGCGAAGAGATCGAAGGAGCCAAAACTTATTTCCATTACAAGGACCGTTGTGTCTTTTGCGATATCATTCGACAAGAGCTTCAGCAGAAACATCGCATCATTACTGAGAATAGATCGTTCCTATCCGTCGCTCCTTTTGCCTCCCGATTTCCATTTGAAACGTGGATTCTTCCCAAAACCCATTACCCAAGTTTCGAGCACATGGAATTATCCCAATACGAGCTGGCCGCACAAATCCTCTCCGAAACCCTCAAGAAAATGAACCAGGTGCTTGCGGAGCCGCCTTACAACTACGTGATTCATACTTCTTCCTCTCCGGAGTTGGACGCGGACCACTATCACTGGCATATTGAGATCATGCCGAAGCTGACCAAAGTGGCAGGGTTCGAGTGGGGAACGGGGTTTTATATCAATCCCACCCCTCCCGAGGACGCGGCAGAGTACATGAGGGAGGCGAAATAAGTCCTTATGCCCGGTTCGCTTCAAACCCATGAGCTTCTGAAATCGATCGTCCAGCTTTCCAGCTCTTCGATTCCACTTGATGTTAAACTGGATCAGATGCTTCAAGCCGTCTCAGGAGCTTTTCAGACGGACCGGTGTCTTTTTCTGAAGCCGGAGAGAATAGGAAAAAATGGGTTTCTCTCCCGGGTGGCTTCTGAAAAGAAACCCTTGTGGATGGAGAACGGGGCCTCCTTCCCGAAGGAAAATGCCCTTCCGGAAGAGCAGGAGTACCTCTGTCCGACCTTCGCCTGCATTCCGCTCTATGACGGGAATTTCTTTCAAGGAATCTTCTATCTTGGATTCTCAGGGCAACATCGGTTTTCCCCCCAAGAGGTCGATCTTCTCCTCTTGACGGGAGAGGCAGCGGGACAGGCGATTCGAAACGAAGAGTTTCATCAAAAAACCGAGGAGACCATTTCCAAATTGACCGTCCTCAATGAAACGGCTCAGGAGCACGAGAAGAGGGCGCAACAACTCTCTACTCTTTGGGAACTCAACAAGGCTCTTTTGACAACGGTGAATTTTGAGCGGATCCTCCATTTAACCCTGACCGCCATCACGATCGGAGAAGGTTTGAAATTTAATCGCGCGATGCTCTTTCTGGTCAACGACAAAGACCGGATGTTGGAAGGGGTGGTTGCCGTTGGGCCGGATAACGCTGAGGAAGCGGGGAAGATTTGGGGTTCTCTCTCCCAGAGAAAGGGAACCCCCTCCGATCTGATCATCCAGCTTCCTCCCGAAGACCATTCCACCTTAAGCTCCGTCGTCAAGGGCATTCGGATTTCTCTGGCGCACGAACACTGCATTCTTTCGCGGACCGTTCTTGAAGGAAGGCCGTTCAATATTCAACTCTCCCCATCCAGCAAAGGGAGACTCCAAACCCCGTGTGAGCGGGGTTGCCATCGGGGGTCGGAGGCGGGATGTTACGTGGGAGAGCATCTCAGTCAAAACCCCAAGGTTTATTCTTATGCGACGGCCCCTCTCGTAGGAAAGGGAAAAGTCATCGGTGTGATTCTGGTGGACAACCTCTATAACCAAAACCCTATTACGGAGGAAGATCTTCACTTCCTCGGCATGTTCGCCAACCAGGCTGGATTAGCCATTGAGAATGCCACCCTTTATCGAAACCTGGAAGAGGTTCATCAGGAGCTCAAAGAGACCCAGACTTTTTTGATCCATCTGGAAAAGATGGTGGCTTTGGGTGAAATGTCGACCACCCTCGCCCACGAGATTAAGAACCCCCTCACCTCCATCGGCGGATTCGCACGCCGCCTGGATCGGACCCTCCCGGAAGGGTCCCAAGAGAAGAAATACTCCGAGACGATTATCAAAGAGGTCAGCCGGCTTGAAAAGATTCTCAACGACCTTCTCAACTATACCCGGGAAGAATCCCTGGTCTTTAAAGAATTGGACCTTCGGGACATCTTGGAAGAAAGTCTTTCGATGGCAGAGGAAATCCGTTCAGGAAGAGTTCGACTTGTCAAGGAGTACGGCGATGTGATTCCCCAGATCCGGGGAGATTCGCATCAGTTAAAGCAGACCTTCTATAATTTGATCAATAATGCCTGTCAGGCCATGAAAGAGAATGGAGTCCTTTTCTTGCGAGCCCATTCCTTTTCAAAGAATGGCTCATCTTATCTCAAGGTGGAGGTGGAGGATACCGGGAAGGGGATCGATCCGGAAAATCTACACAATATCTTTAACCCCTTCTATTCCACAAAAGAATCCAGCCTGGGTCTGGGCTTGCCGATCGTCCACAGAATTATTACATCCCATCGGGGTCAGATCGAAGTGGACAACCGTCCGGGAAAAGGGGTGAAATTCATTATCACCTTTCCCTCTTCCAAGACGGAAAAAGGAAATCGTGTTACCAACTCCTGACGCGCTCCTAAGACCGCCTGCCTGCGGGTGGGAGGCTAAGCGCTTCGCGTCTTTTTAAGGAGGCAACTTCATGAAAAAGATTTTAGTCGTGGACGACGAGGAGAGTATCCGCTTCCTCTATAAGGAAGAATTGGAGGAGGACGGGTATATTGTGGAATGCGCCGGGAACGGAGAAGAAGCCCTCCAGAAGCTCTGCGCCTTTAAACCGGACCTCATTTCCCTCGACATTAAGATGCCGGGGATGGACGGTCTTGAAGCCCTAAAGCTCATCCGGGAGAAGGAGAGGCAACTTCCAATCATCCTATGCTCGGCCTACGGAGAGTACAAACAGGATCTCACCACCTGGGCTTCGGATGCCTATGTGGTCAAATGCGCGGATTTGACAAACTTCAAATCCACGATTCGAAAACTTTTAGGGTCGTCCTAAAAGCAAGAGAGAACAGGAGGGGATTAGGGATACAAATCGAAATCAATGGCTTAAGTTGGTTTCAATGATTTTCTGAAACGCGATACGGTCACGGACACGTTTCTCACAAGAAAGGGGCAGTAGCTCAGCTGGGAGAGCGCCAGAATCGCACTCTGGAGGCCGACGGTTCGATCCCGTTCTGCTCCACCAAAACTATACGGGGTCAGCCATTGAGGCAGACCCCTTTTTTCCTCCCCTCACCCCACCCTCTCACTGACTATGTCACAATGAGCGAAAAGCCAATTCTCCGGAAAGACGGGACAGGCGGTCAGGCCGAGAAGCTTTAGAGCGGAAACCTCTTATCGGTCAGCTGCTAGGCTGCTAGCCCTTGAAAAGATTGGATTCGCAACAAACTTGATTACCCATACCTCTAAAACGACCGCATTCTTCTAAAGCTGAGAAGCCTGATTGTCTGGTCCGCCCAAAAATTTCCTTCATCATGATAATGTTTGACGGCCAATGTCCTTTCTTTGATGAATTCTATTTCCCGGTAATCCGGTAGATCTTATCATCCCCTCTCCTTGGATTGCCTCTACCGTCCCTATTATTCGTCAGAAAATAGAGGGCTCCCTCAGGACCAACGATCACATCCCTGATCCTCCCATACTTTCCTTCCTGAAAATCCTTTGTGAACCATCTTTCGATCCCTGCTACCACATATCCGGCCCCTTCCCTCTTCACCTTTATCCGGATGAGAGATTCGCTCTTTAGGGTGGCGACAAAGAGATCGTTTTTAAGATGCGGCAGCAACGCTCCATTATAGAAAGTGATCCCTGAAGGGGGGGTCGTCTTCTTCCAGACGACCAAGGGATCGATATAAGGCTTTCGACCCGCTGCGCCGATGACCTCAGGCCAGCCGTAGTTCCCGCCCTTGACGATCACATTGACCTCATCGTGGGCAAAGCGGAGAAACTCTCCGGAGGGTCCGTGCTCCGATTCAAAAAGATCTCCGGTTTCCGGGTGCCACGAGAGACCCTGAGGATTCCGATGGCCGTAGGAGTAAATGGGAGAGCCCTTAAACGGATTGTCGTCGGGGATCTCTCCTTCCTCCGTGACCCTGAGTATCTTTCCGCCGAGGGAGTTGAGATTCTGTGCAATCTCAGCCTTGAACGTCTCTCCCGCAGTGACATAAAGAAGGCCATCGGGGCCAAATCCAATTCTTCCT
>Ga0335084_10004744_pt1 | contig 13400 bp, 16 predicted proteins | sample Lox_Sample_44_FD_206721 | JGI IMG/M metagenome (GOLD analysis project Ga0335084, IMG submission 206721) | Soil microbial communities from Loxahatchee National Wildlife Refuge, Florida, United States - Lox_Sample_4.4 | ecosystem: Environmental > Terrestrial > Soil > Wetlands | place: USA... | reverse complement strand
GCCGATACGCTGAGAACCAGGATGCGTTTGCGGTTCATGGATGGGCAGCTCCTGTCATCCCTCCATTGGACGCTGTGGAAGTTACCAGGAGATGAATTGCACGGTGGTGTGGCTAGGCCACGACCGCGCGGCTCCAGTACTCGAAGGTTTCCTCGCTCACGATGTCGTAGTGCTCGCGGTATATCTCCTCGAGGCAGGCGAACAGCGCCCTCGCCTGCGCACCGCAACCCAGAAGACTGAGCGAGCGCAGGATACGCGTCAGGCGCAGGAAGTTGTGATTGAATGGTTTGAGCCACACGTCGCTGCGCTCGCGGAAGCTCGGGCTGCGCCGGATCTCGATGCCTGCAGCCGTATCGGCGGACTCGAGCCCATAGAACCGCAACATCACTGCGAGCGACTGCACGAGGCGGGTGCGCAGCGCGTCGCTCGCTCGAAACGCCGCGATGTCGGCCGGCGTCAGAATGGGCGCATGCGCACTCGCGCCGCTGCGCTCAGGCAGCGGGAACAGCCACTGGATGTAATCGTGCGTGCTTTCCAGCGCAGACAGCGATTGCGCCTGCAGTTGCTGCAAAGAGCGACCGCGATGGTCGCTCGCCGTTTCGGAATAAAACTGCAGGAGGTGCGAGCGCGCCATCGCGATCCGTCTACTGAAATTGCCGAATCCGGCGCACGGTGTCACTCATGGGCATGCCCCGAGGCGTCGGCCGCGCTGGCGTTCCGACATCGTCATGTTCTTGCCGCCCATGTTCATGGTGATCACTCCGCGGTAACTCGTGCTCGTGAGATCGAAAGCGCCGGTCGCAGACGGTGCGTTGGGTCCCGGGCACTCGATGCGATACAGCGCACGGCCTGCGGAGAGGGCGTAGTCCTGCAGCGGGCAGGCTCTGATGGGATTCTCGCCGAGAACACCGAACGCGCTGCCGGTGCGCAGATCCTCGGGGGTGATGCACCGGCGAAAGGTCGAAGGACCGATGCCGGTCGCGACCACATTCGGCAATTCCAGTGTGTACGTCACCTCGTAGAGCCCCGGCTGCAGCGGCGCCGGGTCGGCGCTCGCTAGTGAAGGCCAGAGACACGCCGCCAGCAGCAGCATGCGAGTTGTCATCATGTGTCGGGGTGCGCGGCCTTGACCTTGCCGCGGATGAACGCCAAAGCGGACGCGGGCACACCATCGGTGGGCAGCGTCACGAAGTAGCTCTTGGAGAGCAGCAGCAGCCACAGTTCGGGAAACTCCCAGACCTCGACGATGAGCGCCCACGGAATGGTAGCGGTACCGAGCTCGGATGCGACTGAGAGCTCCATGTCGTTCAACGTGAAGCGGGACATCGGCACCTGCATGCGCCGGATGCGCCCCACCGTGCTGCGCCAGTGGGCAGCATACGCAGCCAGCACCCCGGCCGGAACCAGCACCACCACTGCCGCCACAAAGCCCACCCACCATGAGCGATTCCCATTCCACAAGAGCCAGCACAGGTAGCCGGTCAATGCCGCCAATGCAAGACAGAATTTGAGGTCGAACCACTCGCGCAGGCGCCGCCGCAGGAAGCGTCGGACGGCCTGACGCCCGACTTCTTCGGAATAGCGCGCTACGAAATCGTGGACGATGCCTTAAGCTCCCGGCGATTCAGCGATCCGCTGCTGCGCATCGCGACGATAGCGAACGTATCCAGGCACGCGGTCCGCCACCGGCGTCTGCCTCACGCGACAGCGTAACGTTTGAACACAGCGCGGTCGAACTCGAGCCCGAGCCCCGGCTTGGAGGGCACTGTCAGCCGACCGCGAACCGGCGCGGGCGCCTCCTCGAACAATTGCATCGACCACGGCATGTATTCGACGGTGAGTCCGTTGGGCGCGGCCGCAATCAAATGCACGTGGATCTCCGGCAGCAGATGGCTCACCACGGGGAGATTGAACGCCTCGGCCATCCCGGCCACCTTCATCCAGCTCGCGATGCCGCCAACGCGCAGCAGATCGATCATGACGATGTCCACCGAGCGCGCCTCGAGCATCTGCCGGAAAGGCGTGATGCCGTACACGTACTCGCCGCCGGCCACAGGGGTGGCGAGCGCGTCCGCTACGCGCGCAAGGCCCTGGAAGTCATCGTGTGCGGTGACGTCTTCCCACCAGTAGAAGTGGATGTCCTCGAGCCGGCGGCCGATATCGATCGCCTGATGCACGCTCCAGCGCTGATTGATATCGCACATGAGATCGACAGCGGGACCGATCGCCTCGCGCACCAGGCGTGCGCGCTCGACCTCGCGCGCCGGCGAACTCTCTCCGGGCAGCGCAAGCTGCATCTTCATCTGCCTGAAGCCCTTTGCCACCAGCGCGGGCGCTGCCTTCACCACGTGCTCCAGCTCGAACGTGCGCATCAGCGCTCCGCTCGCATAAGTCGGTACATTCTCACGCAGGCCGCCGAGCAGGCTCGCCACCGATTGACCCAGCGCCTTGCCTTTGATGTCCCACAGGGCCATGTCGATCGCTGAGAACGCGAGCATGAAGATGCCACCGGGTCCAGCCGAGCCGGCGGCGGCTTCGCGCAGCTTGTGGCCGACCGCCTCCACGCGCAGCGGATCCTCGCCAATCGTGAGGCTGCCGAGCTGCTCCACCGCACGCTTGAGCGAAGCCGTCAGAGCCGCACCGAAGAAGGTAATGCCAACACCGTGAATGCCCTCGTCGGTATCGATCTGCACCGTCACGAACTCACGGTAGGGTCCGCCGAACGCAGGGCCATTGGCGAGCGGCTCGTCGGCCGGCAACTGCACGATTTGCACTTCGATGCGGGAGATCTTCATGGCACGGACATCCTTAGGCGGGAACGGCGCGTCATTGTAACTCGGACCCGGTGCCGGCGCGCCGGAGGCCGGAAACGAGCTGCGAGTGACGCGAACCCGCGGGCTCAGGGGGGCCTCAAGCTTTCCTGCCTCAGGTCGATATGTTCGAGACGGACTTCATATCGCGCGCTCCCGCCGGCTCTCACCATGGGCACCCTGCAAAGCGAAGCCATCCAGGCCATCCGTGACCTCGCGGGCGACACACCGGACCTGCTCCGGCAGATCGTGCAGCTCTATCTCGAGTCGGCGCCTGCACTCCTGGCACAGCTCGCGGCGGGATTGGCAGCCGCCGACCTCAACAGCATTGGCACCGCCGCGCATTCGCTCAAATCGAGCAGTGCCAACCTCGGCGCAATCGAGCTGTCCAAGATGTGCGGCAAGCTCGAAGCGGCCGCCCGCGCCGGCGCGATCGGCGCAGACGTGCCCTCGCTCAGCGCCATCGAAGTGGAGTACCAGCAGGTGCGCGCGGCGTTACTGACCGAGCTGGCGTGACCTTGCAACGCATGGAGTCCCAGGCGAAGCGACTTGGCGATTGTAAGATCGCAGCCAATTCGCCGGTCGCGACGAGTGCTTCACCCCTCTGAGTACAAGTCAGCGTTGAAGATTGCCTACGCGGTGATCAGCTCAACACCGGTGCGAAATCAGCGCATTGGGTAAGTCCGACCCGACTTGAAGTACCATTGCAGCCGGCGCCTGGCACCGGGGCAATCCCCCAGGCGCGCCGCGTCCGGATTTGTCTGAAGCGCGACAAGTGAGATGAAAATTATTACTTTCGGCGTCGCCTTGGCAAAGAACGTGTTCAGCATTATCCGCGGCAGGTACGACGCGCGCAGCGGCTTGAGGTCATGTCGAAGCTGCCAGCGTGCGTGGTCGGCACGAAGCGCATACCGTTGCGCGGCGCAGACCCTGGTAGCCTTCGCGTTCGCCTGGCTGAGCGCTCTCGCACTCGGCGCCGACGATTACCCCAGCAAACCCGTTCGCATCATCGTCCCGTACTCGGCCGGCAGCACCGGGGATCTGCGCACTCGGCAACTGGCGCAGTACCTGACCGGGCGCTTGGCGCAGCCGGTGCTGGTCGAGAACAAGCCCGGCGCGAGCGGCATCCTGGGCGCGAAGAGCGGCGCTCATGCCGTGCCCGACGGCTATACGCTGCTGTACATGAGCAATCCGCGGGTGATGGTGCCGCATCTCAACAAGGACGTCGGCATCGACGTGTTCAAGGATCTGGCGCCGATCGTCCTGATGGCCAACGGCGCGTCGGTGCTGGTGGCAAATGCCTCGGTGCCGGCGAGCTCGGTGAAGGAGCTCGTCGCGCTCGCGAAGTCCAGGCCGCAGTTGCTGTCCTATGGCTCGTCGGGCGTCGGCAGCGTTCAGCACGCGCCCATGGAGATGTTCAAGCGCATGGCGGGTATCGAGATCCTCCATGTGCCATACAAAGGGGATGCGGAAACGCTGACCGCGCTGCTGAGCGGAAATGTCTCCTTGTCGTTCGCGGGATCGGCGAGCGTGCTGCCGTCGATTGCGGCGGGCAGGCTCAAGCCGCTCGCCGTGGGCGGCAAGCGGCGGTTGGAGGCCCTTCCCAACGTGCCGACCATGAGCGAATCGGGCTATCCGGATTTCGAGTGGCACAACTGGTACGGGTATGCAGCGCCGGCAAAGACGCCGCGACCCATCATCGACAAGCTGAATCAGGCTATGACAGCGTATCTCGCGCTGCCGCGCACGAAGCAAGAGCTGCGCGACATCGGCTTCGAAGCCGTCGGCGGCGCCCCGGAGGAACTGGCCGCGGTGATGCAGAAGGACTATGCGCGCTATGGGGAGCTGTTTCGCAAGATCGGACTGGAGGCGCAGTGAGGTTCGGCGGGAGGCGCTTCGCGGCTTTGGCGTTGCGCCGCTTCTGCACGAGGACATCGAGCGTATCTCCATCCAGATCGACCGCGCGCCACAGATACACGACTTCGGCATTGATCTTGTAGAAGACCCCGTCCAGACGCCACGCGTTGCCATAGCGAGCGATGCGTCTGTTAGACAGTATCCGGCGCTACTCCAAGCGTACGCCGGCGTCTTCGGCCACCTTCTTCCAGCGCTGGCACTCTTCCTTCATGAACGCGGCAAATTCGGCCGAGGTACTGCCAACGGCTTCGCTGCCCAGACTTACCATCCAATCGGAAAAGTCCTTGCCCTGGATGACCGCACTCAGCTCCTTCTGCAGTCTGACGATGACCTCCTGTGGGGTACCCTTGGGGGCAAGATAGCCGTTCCATGCTGTTTGTGTGAATGCAGGCAGGCCCGCCTCTGCCGTTGTCGGGACGTCGGGGAGGCTCGGCTTACGGTTCGGGCCCGCCACCACCAGAGCACGCAGCTGACCGCTCTTGACGTGCGGCACGGCAATCGAAGCAAATTCGACGGTCGCTTGGATCTGACCGCCGATCAGATCGGTCAGCACCTGCGGCTGATTCTTGTACGGCACATGAGTCATCCTGATGCCGGTGAGCTTCATCAACTGCTCGACGGCCAGGTGCTGAGGGGTGCCGACCCCCGGCGTCCCGAAAGACAGCTGCCCTGGTCGTGCCTTGGCATAGGCGATGAACTCGGCGAGCGTTTGCGTTGGAAATTTCGCGCTCACCAGCAGCAGCGGACTTCCCTTGGCCGCCAAGGTAATCGGCACGAAATCCTCACTCGGATTGAACGGCAGCCGGGAAAAGATCACGGGATTCACGCACAGGATGTTTGCACTGCCTAGCAGGAGCGTGTAGCCGTCCGGTTTCGATTTCGCAGCGGCTTCCGCACCCAGATTACCGCTCGCGCCTGGACGGTTGTCAATGACGACCGGCTGGCCCAGGGCCTGACCGAGTTTCTCGGCAACCCGGCGTGCATTGAGGTCGACCACGCCACCCGCAGCGCCAGGCACGATGATACGAACCGGCCGGCTGGGATAGCTGTCCGCGGCTGCATCCCCGGTTGGAAGTATCGTTAAACCGACTGCCGCAACAAATGCACTCCAGAGCCGCGCGTGTGCCACGATTCCCCCCGTCATGACTCTTGTTTCTTGATCTGAGTGTGCTGCATGCTGATCGTGTACTGTACCACTTGTCCGCCATTGAGCCTGACTTCATCCCGAGCACGGACGCCATGCCACCACCGGGCATGCCGTGCAGCCGCGCGATCGGGCCATGACAAGAGCGGTGCAGCATCAGGACACACTCCGCATCACGACTGGAGGCAAAACGAGCATGAAGAACCAGCTTCTACTCAGAGGGTGTGCGCTGATTGTCATCGCCCTCTGCTTCGGTATTCCGTCGGTCACGCACAACATCGGCGGCTTCGCGCACCCCGGTCCCGGGCTGTTCCCGCTGCTGGTGAGCTGCATGGTGGGGCTCATCGGCCTCGTCATGGTGCTGCGCACCTGGTTCGAGCCGGCGCAGCCCATGACTCTCGCAAGAAAGCACATACTCATCGTGCTGGCGAGCCTGGTCGGTTTCGCTCTCATTGCGAAGCACGCCAACGCCGCGCTGGCGATCGCGTACCTCGTGTTCGTCTCCACTCTCGCCGGTGCGGACTATTCGGTCGTGCGCAATCTCAAGATTTGTGCGGTGCTCATTGCGATTGCATTCGCGCTCCATACGTTGCTCGGCCTGAACCTGAGGCTGATCTAGATGGATCTGCTCAGCAACCTCGCGCTGGGCTTCGAGCATGCGCTGACCCTGCACAACCTGATGTACTGCGCCATCGGGTGCATGGTCGGGACCCTGGTGGGTTTGCTGCCGGGGCTGGGTCCGCTGTCGACGATCAGCATGCTGCTGCCGCTCACGTATTCGATACCCACCGACGGCGCGCTCATCATGCTCGCCGGCATCTACTATGGCGCACAGTACGGCGACAGTGTGAGCGCGATCACCATGCGCATCCCGCATGCGAGTAGCATCGTCGCCTGTATCGACGGCTATCAGATGACGCTCCAAGGCAGGACTGGTCTGGCCCTCTTCACTGCAGGCGTTTCCAGCTTCATCGGCGGCACGGTGGCGATTGTCGTTCTATCGACGCTGGCGCCCCCTCTGGGCGAGATCGCATTCCTGTTCGGCCCGTCCGATTACTGCTCGCTCATGCTGCTCGGTTTCTTCTGCGTCGGTTTCGTCACCACCGGCGGGCATCTGCTCAACGGGCTGGGGATGGCGCTGGTGGGAGTGCTGCTCGGGTCGATCGGGACCGACGTCACCAGCGGCGAGCGGCGCTTCACGCTCGATCTGGCCTTTCTTGCTGACGGGATCGGACTCATCAGCATCGCGCTGGGCTGCTTCGCCATCGCCGAGATCGCTCGCAACCTCGACAACCGCAGCGACTTCACCCCGTTCAAAGGATCGATCCGCCTCATGCCCACGCGGCACGAGCTTTGGCGCATCATCCCAAGTGCCCTGCGCGGCAGCGCGGTCGGATCATTTCTGGGGCTGCTTCCCGGCGGTGGGCCCACGCTGGCGCAATTCGGCGCTTATGCGCTGGAGAAGCGTTTCAGCAAATATCGCGCGGAGATCGGCACCGGCGCAATCGAAGGCGTGGCCGGCCAAGCTGCGGCGGACGAAGCTGCAGCACGCACGAGCTTCATCCCGCTGATGAGCATCGGCATCCCCGAGAATGCCGTCATGGCGTTGATGCTCGCCGCCTTCGTGGTCAAGGGCATCCAACCCGGCCCGAACATGATCGGGCAGCATCCGGCGCTGTTCTGGGGTCTGGTGGCGAGCATGTGGATCGGCAACTGCTTCCTGCTCATCCTCAACGTGCCGATGGTGCGCTACCTCCTGTCGGTGTTCAGGATCCCGTACGCGGTACTGTTTCCCTCGATCCTGTTCTTCTCCTGCATCGGCACCTTCAGCGTCAACAACAATCTAGACGATATCTACACCACCGCCGCGTTCGGGCTGCTCGGCTACGGGTTCCTTCGCCTCGGGCTCGAGGCTGCACCATTGATCCTCGGCTTCATCCTGGGCCCAATGCTCGAGGAGAACTTCCGACGCGCGCTTCTCCTCAGCCGCGGCAGTTTCTCCATATTCGTAACCCGCCCGATCAGTGCGACGCTGCTGGCGTTCATCGCGTTCTTTCTTATCTGGCAGGTTGCCGGCTATGTCAGGAACCGTCTCCGGGCCGAGGCAGATGAGCCAACAAGGGTGCAGGCATAGCAGGCTCGAATAGAGCTGGATGAGAGTTGCGTAATTCCGTTATGCATTGTTGTGCCGGGTCGGGTAAACGCGAGCAACGGGCGCAACCCCGGTGAGGTCAGCGCCGCGTGAACTTGACAGTACCCTACGGTCTCAGAGAAATCGATAATGGGCTCGCTTCATGCCCGGGAACACGTGCTGCACATCCGCAGTAGTGGCGCGTAGAGTCGCGAAAAGAGATACGCGAGCAGCGAGCGGTATTCGTTCAATCCGCGCAAGGTCAGCGCGCGGCTCACTGCGGTTTCGACACTCGCCGAGGCGGTGCACGACGCCGACTACGTCCAGGAAAACACGGCCGAGCGCCTCGACGTCAAGCGTCAGGTGTACGCGCAGATGGATGCTGCCGCCAAACCGGCCTGCATGCTGGCGAGCTCGACGTCCACCATCCCGGCGTCGGCATTCAGCGAAGGACTCGCGGGGCGGCATCGCTGCATCGTCGCACATCCGGTTAACCCGCCGCATGTCGTGCCGATCGTCGAGCTCTGCCCCGCGCCGTGGATCAGCGCCGATGTGGTCGCACGCACGCGCGCGCTGCAGGAGAAAGTCGGCCAGGTGCCGATCCTCGTCAACAAGGAAGTCCAAGGCTTCATTCTGAACCGCCTGCAGGCCGCGCTGCTGATGGAGGCCTGGCGCCTGGTGGGCGAAGGCTACGCGTCTGCCGAAGACCTCGACAAGACGATCAAGGATGGGCTGGGCCTGCGCTGGTAGTTGATGGGGCAGTTCGAGACCATCGATCTGAACGCGCCCGGCGGTGTGCGAGATTACGCAGCACGCTATGGGCGGGTGCTCTACGAGCAGGTTGCCAGCGTGCAGCACAAGCCATGGGACGACTCGCTCATCTCCAAGATCGAGGCCGAGCGGCGCAAGATCATGCCGCAAGAGAAGCATGCGCAGCGCGAAGCCTGGCGCGATCGCCGCCTGATGGCGTTGATCGCGCACAAGCGCGCGGCTGCAAAAGAGTAGCGAGCGGACGGTATCCCGAGGGCATCTTTCCGCGACGCGGCGCCAGATAGGGAATCCGGGTGCGGTTGAATTGCCTATCCTTTTGTCATTCGGGACTGACATTGGAAGTGCTCCCAGTTGGCCTGCGTAGTGGTAATCATACTGCCCTATCTGGGTTTGTCCTCACGTGATGACGCCGCACATACTTTGCCTTACACGTTTCCTCGTCTCGAAATCCTCACGGGCAATACAACGTGCGCTTCGAGCACTGCCACAAGGGATTCCAGTAGGTTTCGTTCAGGTGGGCGATGGCGCCTCTGTCTTCCAGGAACACGCTATACTCGATGAGAGGGCTGGGATAGAAGTTGCAAGACCCGACATAGAAGGCCTCGTCATCTACCATGGCGAACTTCGCGTGGTTGGCGAACTTCTCGCCGCCCTTCCATTCATCTGATGGACCGAAGCGCAGAGAAGCAACGTGGAGATAATCCTTCAAGGCCACGTCTTCCGAAGAGTAGTGGCTCGCGACGGCCTCATAAGTCGCCTTCGGGGAACTGCCCCAGGCGTTCGAGTACGGATTGCCGGAACCTGACCGTGCGTGGTAGTTCGAGACCACGACATAGACGTGGCACTTTCGCTTAATCGCGTTGACGATGGCATTGATGCCTGCGGGCCAAATGCCTACGCCCGCGGGACCTAGAAGGTCTTGTTGTGATAGACAGACCTGTCGCTTGGCTTGGTCGATCGCCCAAACGAATGCATCGTCCGTCGGATTCATCGTGTCACTCTTCAGGCGTCCGTACCTCCCAACGCCCATCACCTTCATATTGCCCCGCCCAGTGGGCTTCTTCCGTCCGAGATTGATGTCAGGCAGACAATCGTGTCGAATCTTTTCGAGACCCGTCTCCCAATATGCCGGTCGCCAGTCCAAGTCCGGTAGCCAGTCCTTCCCCGAGTACCCGCAGACCTCTTTCCATATTTCGTTGACGAACTGGTGCATGTCAAACACCGCGGGGCCCTCTAGACGTAGGTTCAGATCATGAACAGGGGCCGATTTCAGGTAGTCTTGGGTCCACAGGTTCTGCCCTCCTACCAAGGCTCGTTCTCCATCAACGGCCACGATCTTCGAATGATTCCAGGTAACGTTGCTCGGGCCGGTACGCTGCGCAGCGACGTAGATACGGAGCCGCCCCTTCTTGATCGACTTCAGCGGCTCAACGAGCCCCTCCAGATAGGTTGACGGCTTGGCTCGGTACGCGAGGGGATAGCCGGCGAGGATGCGCACGTCTATCGTGCTCCTGCCTTGCTCCGCCAGTGCCACCAATCCCTGTTGAATGCCCCTCAGGAACTCTCCGTCCGGGAACTGAGCAAGGGTTGTCACATCGACCCGATTGCTCGCACCAGCGATGAGGTCGCGTATGTCCTCTACAACGACCTTTCCGTTCTCCCCCTCTTTGACTTGATCGACGCTCTTCCCCCAGATATCCGGGGTTTGCGCCAGCCACCCATTGGGGAGGTCATTCCCATCTGTTAGCGAGAACGCAGTACCCCTACCATCCGGGTACTTCTGCACGAGGTACTCATTCATTCTCTCTAGGAAAGTTGTCATTTTCAGAACCTCCGAGTTCTTTCAGAATCAGGTCAGTGTGTATTCGACAGTCACGCGGATCAGCGCCCTGCAAAAACTGGCTCCCGCCGGCGCCAGCGTGCGGAAGTTCACGCCCGGTGACCGGGTTCTGACGTTCTTGGCTACGCTTTGACCAAGAGTCGGATTACGTAAAGTGGCAGCGCGACCCAGTCGCCGATACTTGGATTATGAACGATAGAGCACAAGACGGCCTTCGGAAGACTGACCTGGAAGTGACGTTGTTGCCGGGCATGCCGCTACCATGATACTGTATATAACATCAGTTCTGCAGAACAACAACAAGAACCGATCATGGGCCAAGCGGTTGCGCCCGCGCCGGCTGCAAACGAGGTCCACTACGAGCGCCGGCGGCCCGAAGAAACGACGCTGTATCAGGTGGTCCTTAGAACACCTGGAGAGCTTCTTGGCACAGGTGGAGGCTGAGACCGGCTCGAGCTTACCGGAGTTTATCAAAGGCGAGTTCGATGCCTTTCTCGAATGCGGCATCCTCGCCCACGGTTTTGTGCGCTTGCGCTGCGCGCAGTGTGCACACGAGAAGCTGGTTGCGTTTTCGTGTAAGCGGCGCGGGTTTTGCCCCTCGTGTGGGGCGCGGCGCATGGCGCAGAGCGCTGCCCACTTGGTCGACTGTGTGATCCCGCGCGTGCCGGTGCGCCAATGGGTGCTCTCGTTTCCGATCCCGCTGCGCATCCTGTTGGCCGCCCATCCCGATCTGCTCGCGCCCGTGTTGCTCATCATCCACCGCGTCATTGCCACCTTTCTGATCAAATAATCGGGACGCAAACGCAGCCAGGCTGACAGCGGTGCGGTCACGCTCATCCAGCGCTTCGGTTCGGCCTTCCATCCGTTCTTGAGTGTCCTTTAAATCGAGGCCGGAACAAAAGCCCTTGCCGGCGCCCGTAATAATGACAACCCGAACATCCGGGTCGCGATTCGCCTCTTTGAGCTTGGCGGCCAATTCATGGAGCATCGGCCCGCTAATGGCATTCAATCGTTCCGGCCGATTCAAGGTAATCGTCAGGATATGGTCGGCAAACGCAAGCAAGATATCGTTGGTGATGCTGGGAGTCATGAGCGATTACTGCCTATGTGATACTGGGCCTATGGGGTGCTGGGGCCGGATTTTGTGCCTTCACATACTCTTGCGACGAATACCGATCACCCGCCCCACTTCCGCGGGACGCGGTCGCTCCCGGTGCAGCGCATGCAGCGCCGCAATATTCGACATCGCGGACTCGGACCAGCTTGCGCTGCGTCGCAACCGCATATCCATGCAGATCGAAATCTGCTCGCAAGTCGCCGCCAGATACCGCTGCTCGGCGTGATACATTTGCAGGAAATAGTGCACGCGCTTAGCATCAAAATCGAGCAGCATGAATTCGAATTGCAGCCGGTCGCCCAGCTTAAGTTCGCGCTGATAAGTCAAATGCGTTTCGAGCGCAAAGGAACTCATCCCGGACTTGAGGAGTTGCTGCGAATAGATGCCTAAGCGCGCCCAGGGCAAATCGAGCGCCTTGTCGAATAACAACGTGTAGTAGCCGACATTCATGTGACCATTGGCGTCAATGTACTCCGGCGCGACGATGAAACTTGAATAGTCGAGAGTGTCGATCTCATCCGCTAGAACGCGAGCGTCAACACGGGGAACGACTATGGATCCGGAATTCTCTTTGTTGGCGTCGGACTCACTCATCGCGTCTTTCACTTATCGTAGGGCGCCGTTTTTCACGGCGTTGCAATCATCAACGCCGCAACAGGGTTAACGCATTTGGGCTCACAGAGAACCGCGCATTAAGTTGCGTCGATGGCTGCGGATTCTACTGGTTCGCTCGCGCTCTCGCTGTGTCATTCTCGTCGCGCGGCATGCGGTTCACAAAACTTGCCATCGATCTCCAGTAGGATTGCGGCTGGGTTGGGCGCCAGTGAACGTCCGGCCGCCTGTGCCGCTATATCACCCGCCCGGCGATTGCCAACGAACGGCTCAAACGCCCGCATCACCGCTACCAAGGCCCCAGCGATGGCGCTACGTGCGCTCAGCGTCCACGTGACCGCGTGTCTACGCAAGCGAGTTCGAGTATCATTAGGTTGAGCTTACCCAGCGGTGCGAGAATCCCATCATGGAAGTCCCCACAGCTTCTAGCGCTAGCTATCGCTACACCGTTCGTCACGCGGGTGTACGCGGCCGGCATGCTCTCGTCGAAGGCACTCGCATTGGTGTCCACGACGTGATCGGGCTGCTCCAGAACGGCGAGACGGTGGACACCATCGTGGATCGATGCTTCCCCGGGATTACCCGCGCTCAGGTGTATGAATGCCTTGCCTACTACGAAGACCATCGGGGTGAGATAGACGTGCTGGTAGCCAGACAGATGGCCTCAGGCATGCCGTGAACTTCCTGCTGCATCACGACGTCCCCGACGACGTGGTCTATTCGCTGCTGGCGCTCGGCCATGACGTTCATAAGCTACGCGACGTTCTGCCCGCAACCACCGCCGACGAGGAAGTGCTGCGTACGGCGGCGGCACTACGAGATGGTGCAGGCGAAACGGCTCGGCGATTGTCAGACCGCACGCAATTCTCCGGCCGCGATGAGCGATTCACTCCTTTGAGGCAAGTCAGCGTTGAAAACTGATCGACGCCGGCCGATCGGGCAGGTGCAACGTCGCCGTGGCTGCGGGGTTTTGCGCGATCACTTTGCCGCGCCGGATCACGGCTAGACGCGCGGCGCGCAGGCGGATCGCTTCTATCGGATCGCGAGCCTGCAGTAAC
>Ga0335084_10004743_pt1 | contig 13400 bp, 13 predicted proteins | sample Lox_Sample_44_FD_206721 | JGI IMG/M metagenome (GOLD analysis project Ga0335084, IMG submission 206721) | Soil microbial communities from Loxahatchee National Wildlife Refuge, Florida, United States - Lox_Sample_4.4 | ecosystem: Environmental > Terrestrial > Soil > Wetlands | place: USA... | reverse complement strand
TCCGGTCAGTCTTAAGCTATGCTGCTCCCGCAATCGCACTTGAGCAGACTCGTCCCCGGTCCCGGCGATGACATCCCCACGTCGCTCGCGTTCGACTGCGGCGACTTCTTTCTGCGTTGCAGAAATCGATCGGCATAAGGGGCGGCTCACCTGCCCATACTCGCGCTTTACAAGTAGGCGCTCCTTCCCATATCCTTGCGAACGGTGGCAGATTGCGGTCGCCAGATGTTTGTCGGGCCACGCGGCAGTTGGCGTTTCGTTAGCTGGCAAGCGCGTGTAAGAATGTTGTCAGGGATGACTTGGGAAATCCCAAGCCGGGCAGAGGGCGGGTAATCAACGGCTCAGACAACGAAGAACCCGTGCAAGTGAGTGCGTCAGGACCCATCTTAGTGAGGAGAGACTAATGAAAAAAGCAGGGATTGCTGCCACCTTGGTGGGCATGGCCATGTTGGCCGGCTCGGCAGTGGCATCGGCGCAGACGGTAAAAGGTGTCTACTGGACGACCAGCGGGAAGTTCGGCCCGTTCCCGATCAGTGGCCTGATCCCCACGGTTCCGAAGGACAAACAGCGCGACATTACCATCCCGGTCAGCATGTGGATCATCGACCATCCGAAGGGCCTGGTCGTCTTCGACACGGGGAACAACGTCGCGGTCTCCGACGGCAATTGCAAGAGCTATTGGGCAGCGGGGCTCTGCGACTTCCTCAAGCCCAGCCAGTCACGTGCCGACGTGATCGACCAGCAGCTGCAGAAGGTCGGGTTTTCAGCCGACAAGGTCAAGATAGTCATTACATCGCACACCCATCTGGACCACGTCGGCAACATCGCCATGTTCCCGAATGCGATTCACGTCATGCAGAAGAAGGAGCTGTATCAGGGCTGGTGGCCGGAGAAGTTCCAAGGCCGCAGCACTCCCGGAACCTTTGTCATGGCCGACCTGATGGCAGCGCGTGAGTTCAATTATCTCGAGCTCAATGGCGACTACGATCTGTTCGGCGACGGCAGCGTGATGATCCTGACGACCCCAGGCCATACCCTGGGCCATCAGTCGGTCAAGGTGAAGACCGCGGGCAGCGGCACTCTGATTCTGTCACAAGACGCGATCTGGATGCAGGAAAACCTGGATGGCTATCCCGCGGGCCTCAACTACAGCGTGCAGGACTACACCAACTCTCTGAACCGCCTCAAGTTCATGCGCGATATTGAAGGCGCCCAGATCTTCATGGCGCACGATCAGGACCAGTACGCTGCGAAGGGCGGCCGGTGGTATAAGTAAGTAACGTTCTCACGATCCAGTTCGAAGGAGCCCCCGAACGCGGGGGCTCCTTTTTTCTCCCGGTTGCCCCACCTCGTTTCGAAAAGCATCGCGCGATGATTGCGCTTGAATCCGTCTCCAAACGCTACGGGTCAAAGACCATCATTCACGACGTCTCGTTCACCGTGGGTACGGGTGAGATCGTAGGCTTTCTGGGTCCAAACGGTGCCGGTAAGACCACGACGATGCGCATGATCGCGGGCTATACCACACCGTCTTCGGGCAACATTCGCGTTGCCGGATTCGATATGGCGACGCAAAACGAGGACGCCGCCTGCAAGATCGGATACGTCCCTGAGATCCCGCCGCTGTACGACGTGCTCGATGTCTCTGCATATCTGATGTTCGTGGCCACGGTCAAGGGTGTTCCGCGTCGCGCAATCCGCGCGGACCTCGATCGCGTCATTACCGCCTGCCGCCTCGAGGCGGTGGCGACGCGTGAGATCTACAAGCTGTCCAAGGGCTACCGTCAGCGGCTTGGCCTTGCGCAAGCGCTGCTCGGCAAGCCAGAAGTGCTGCTGCTGGACGAACCCACCGCGGGACTGGATCCCGGACAGATCCAGGAAACGCGCGAAGTGATTCGTGCCTTTGGCGAAAAGCATAGCGTCCTGCTGAGCACGCACATCCTGCCGGAGGTCACGTTGATCTGCGCGCGTGTTGCGATCATCAATCACGGCCGTCTGCTCGCCATCGATTCACCGAGCGGCCTGCAGCAAGCCTCCGAGCAGACCAACAGCGTGACGCTGGACGCGACCGCACCGGAACAGCCGCTGCGCGAGGCCTTGGCTTCGATCGAAGGCGTCAACGCCGTCAGCGTGCGTACGCTGCCGGGACATGAGAGCCTGCACCGGGTCGAATGCCAGGTCGATGCGCGCGATGGGATCGAGGCGCGCATCGCACGCGCAGTGGCAGGACGCTGGGAGCTGCATCGTCTCGAGCGCCAGCAGCCGACGCTCGAGAACATCTTTCTGCGGTACGTAGGCGCACGCCAACTCGATGGAGCGCGTGCATGAGGGGCCTGCTCGCCATCTACCGCAAGGAGGTCGCGACCTACTTCCGCTCCCCGATCGCCTACTACGTGATTTCCGTGTTCCTGCTCGGCACCGGCTATTTCTTCTTGTACAACGTGTTCATGACCGGCATCGGCACCATGAACGAGACGTTCCAGAACATGGGCGTGCTGCTGCTCACCGTGATACCGCTCATCACCATGCGGCTCTTCTCCGGCGAATACAACGCGCGCACCATGGAACTGCTGATGACATTGCCCCTCAAGCCCTGGCAGATCGTGATCGGAAAATACATGGGGGCCCTCACGATGCTGGTGCTCATGACCGCTGCCACGTGCATCAACCTGATTCCGCTGTATCTGTACGGCAATCCGGAAACCACGACCATCGCCTCCGGGTACATCGGTTTTCTGTTGCTCGGCATGGCCTGCCTCGCTATCGGTCAATTGTTTTCCTCGCTCACGCAGAATCAGATCATCGCGGCGTTGATCACCGTGCCGGTTTTGATCGGCTTCTGGTTTATCGGCCATCTCCAGAGCTTTCAGAGCTCGTATCTGCTGCGCAGCCTGTTCGGCTACCTCTCCTTCTCGCAGCACTTCGCCGACTTCATCCGCGGACTGATCCGCTCCGAAGCGGTGGTCTTCTACCTGGTGGTCAGCGCGATCGCGCTGATGCTGAACACCAGTTATCTGCAGTGGCGACGCTAGACAGCACGCAGGGCTCGTTTCGGCGCGCGCTGATTCTGCTCGGCGGCATCGCCCTGCTTGCAACTGCGGCGGCGATTCACGCGATCCTGTTGCAGCCCCTAATTTGGACGGCAGTGCTTGGCATCTCCGGGCTGGTCCTGTTGGCTTGGGGTGGTTTCGCCCTGCGCAGCGAGTTGGGCGAACTGGCCCGGCAACGACGCGGTGAAATTGCGCTCTACACACTGGGTGTAGTCGGGGTGCTGATCGCCCTGGCGTACCTTTCGACGCGGTTCACGCTGCGCTACGACATGACCACGGCCGGGCTGTTCTCGCTGTCCGAGCAAACGCAGCAGATGCTAAAGCGGCTGGATAAACCGGTGCACATCACTTTTTTCCACGATCCGATGATGCGCGACACGGTCGAGCTGTACCAGCTGATCGCGGCGCACTCGGACAAGATCTCGGGAGAGTTCTACGATCCGATGCTGAACCCGGCGCAAGCGCGGATGATGGGCGTGGAGTTCGCCGGAACTGCAATCATGGAGAGCGAGGGGCGGCGCGTGGTAGTCACCAGCGCCAACGAGACGGATATCGCGAACGGCATCCTGCGCGTTTCGCAGGGCGTGCAGCAGCTCGTGTGCTTTCTCGACGGGCATGGCGAGCCCGATCCATTCAATCTCGAGTCGCACGACCATATGGAGGGCGGCGTCGGGCACACGCACGGTCTGGGTTCGCAGTATGTGCTGCACGAGCGCCACGGCATCGCCAAGGCACGCCATAGTCTGGAGGCGATGAATTACAAAGTCGAGAAGATCTCGCTATTAAACGCGCAGAATGCGCTGTCGCACTGCGAGGTCCTCATCGTGGCCGGCCCGCGCGTGACTCTACTGCCTCCCGAAGTGAGTGCGATCCGCAAGTATCTCGACGGCGGCGGCAACGCCCTGTTCATGCTCGATCCTTTCATCACGACTGGATTGGAGCCGGTGCTGCGTGATTTCGGCGTCGTGCTCGACGACACGATCGTGATCGATGAGACCAGTCATTTCTGGACCGACATCTCCGCCCCCGCCGTGACCGATTACAATCGGCACCAGATCACGGCCGATCTGCCGCTCAGCTTCTTCCCAGGTGTGCGCTCGCTTTCACCCACCCCGCAACCCGTGCCAGGCGCGTCGGTGCGGCCGATTATCAATTCCTCCAAGGAGAGCTACGCGGGGCACAATCGGGAGCGGGCTGAATTCAAGCCGGGCAGGGACACCCCGGGCCCCTGCACCTTGATGGTTGTAGTTAACCGGCGGCCGGAGTTCGTCGCACCAGCCGAGGCCGTGTTGCGCGAGTTGCAAGGCAAGCCGGCGCTGCCCAAGCCTACTGTCACCGAAAACTTCAAGCCCTCGCGCATCGCAATCATCGGCGACTCGGATTTCGCCACGAACTCGTTCTTTCATATCATGGGCAACGGCAAGCTGTTTCTCAATACCGTGAACTATCTGACCGCCCGCGAAAATCTGATCGGTATCGCGCCGCGCACCTACGACCTCCCGCGCGTCAACCTCACCAACCGACAGATGAAGGGCACGTTCTTTCTATCGATCGTCGTCATCCCGGCTTTGATGGCGCTGATCGGCATCGCTGTGTGGTGGAAACAGCGGTGAGCGCAGGACGAATGAGCTTGCGGGTGACCGCAGTATGGGGTGTGCTGATGGTGCTGGTGGGAACGATCCTAGGAATCGAGATGCGCGACTACATCATGACGCAACACGAAGACCGCCCCGGGGAGCAAGTCAGTCGCGATCCACATGTTCTGGTGCCTGTCCCGTTGGAGCAGGTCGGCGCAGTCGAGATTGCGCACGCGGGCATGGTTCATCGCTTCGAACGCGACGCGGCAGGCGCGTGGTTCTACCATGGGGCTCATGCCCCGTCTAATGCAGCGCACGCACATCAGGCCGATCCGGTGATGGCCAAGCGTATCGATACAGCCCTCCAGGGATTTGGCCGGACGCGCATCGAGCGTATCCTGGCGACCGGCCAGGCCCTGCAGTCGTACGGGCTGGCGAACCCGCAGATGCTGATATTGGTATACCGGCCCAAGGCGTTGGAGCCGCTGCTCCAGGTGGCAGTCGGCGACGTGGCGCCGGACACGTTCAGTCGCTATGTCATGGTGGTTGGGCGCGCATCGGTGGTGACCATCGCCAACTACCAGATTGAGAACTTGTTGGGTTTGATCCAACTCGCCGTGGAATCCGGACAGGGGCAGAGAACGGTCAAACCCTCCTGATCACCAAGCGAGCCCGTGACGAACACTTCCAACACTCGCGTTATCGGCCGTTTTCGCCGAAAACCACCCGTGCTGCGCTCAAACTACCGGCTGCATCGAATGCTCGCCAAAGTCGGCTGTGTAGGACGTAGGCTTAGCCAGCTCGGAGCGCTGGCTCTAATAGTCCTGGCCGCTCCGGCAGCGGCCCACGTGGTCGACAACGGCCTCGCGACAATCACGGTCAGTGAGCGGACGATCGAGTACAACTTGCTGCTCACCCTCTCCTCGGCCACCCCGCAAAGTCCCGATGTCATGCAGCTGTCGCAAAGCGGAGCGCCTTCCGACTACGCCTCGTTGCTGCAGGCCATCCAGCAAAGGATCCGGATTTCGTCCAACGGCGGCGCCTGTACGGCGGCGCCAGGTTCGATCGCGCCACCTTCCCAGAACGGCAGCGGCGTCAGCGTTCGGCTGCGGTTCGCTTGCACAGATACGCCCACGGAACTGACCATCCACGACGATCTATTCGACGTGCTCGGCACGGGCTATCACACCATCGCCAATATCCAGTGGTCCGGCGGGAGCAAGCAGGTCGTTTTCCTTACGCAGGCGCGCGAAGTGCACGTGTCGTTGTCCGAAGGCGCCGCCACGCGCGGCGTGGGCAGTTTCTTTCTGCTCGGCATCGAGCACATCCTGACCGGCTACGATCATCTGCTGTTCCTGCTCGCGCTGATCCTGCGCGGAGGCAACCTGTGGTCGCTGTTCAAGATCATCACCGCGTTCACGATCGCGCACAGCATCACGCTCGCGCTCGCCGCGCTCAACATCGTGATGCTGCCCGAGCGGCTGATCGAGGCCACCATCGCTTTGTCGATCGCCTACGTAGCGGCTGAAAATCTGTTCATGCGCAAGGCGGTGTCGCATCGCTGGGCCGTGAGCTTTCTATTCGGTCTGGTGCATGGCTTTGGCTTTTCCAACGTGCTGCGCGAGCTGGGACTGCCTAAGGAAGGCTTGGTTTGGGCCCTGCTCAACTTCAACCTCGGCGTAGAAACCGGACAGGCGATGGCGGTGCTGATAGCGGTGCCTGTCCTGTTTTGGCTGCGACAGTTCAAGTGGGAGCCGCGTGCCGTCATGGCGACATCGGTCGTCGTGCTCGCGGTTGGACTCACGCTCTTCGTCGAGCGTGCATTGTTCGCAAGCTGAAGGTCGACGCGTAGAACGAAGCAGACGGTGCCGCCTGCGTTACGGCAAGATTGCAACGGAGAACGAACATGAGGAGACGGAGTGCGATTGGATGTCTCGTTGCGTTTATCGCGATCCTGAGGCCGGGGCTGGCGACGGCCCAGATGGATCAAGGCCTGTCCGACCAGGAGCTGATCGATCCGTGGTTGCGTGCAAAGGCCGTCGTCCTTTCACTAGCGCCATTGCTCGAATCCCCTGGCGCCAATGGGCAACGCGGACGAATCGACGTCGAGCTGAGCAAGCTTGCCGATGAGCTATCGAAGTTACAAACGGAGCTGGAGAAAGTCGCTATTCGCATCGTAACCGTGCCGGAGTTCACTTACGAAGCGAGCAGCAAGTCTTCCGAGCTGTCCGCGCAGGTGCTCGACATCGAGAAGAGCTTCGACACGCTGTTCGAGGAATTGAAGATCCGCGAACGTGCCGATGTCCAGGCGATGCAAAGCTCCCTCGCTGCTCTGCGGAAGATCCTCAGCAAACAGGATCGCTTCGAGCGAGACGTAGTTCGGGCGATCGCCTCGGGCAGCAAAAACGAGATGCAAGCGCTCGCGGGGCAATGGTGGAAAGTCGGGGAGAGCGTAGAGGGCGTCAAGCTGGCGGTCGAGGGCCTGCGTACACCACCGGCTGGCGCGCGCGACAGCGAGAGAAGCCAATGAGTTGCTCCATGATCCGCATGGCAGCGGCGGTGGTGCTGTCTCTGTGGCTCTATCCGGCACATGCTGATGTCTTGGATGATCCCGATCTCAAAGAGGAGATCGTGCTGCGCTGTCACTACGAAATGGGCGAGTTCGGGGTGGAAGCGGTGCGGCGCTGCATCGAGGCGGACAACGCCGCCCTGGGCGCCCTCTTGGCATATCCGCAGCAAGCCAGGCCCATTATTTCCCGGTGCGCAGGACAATTGCGCGGCAACGGATGGGAGCTGATCAAGCTGTGCGTCGATAGAGATCTCGAGGCGGAAACGGCGCTCGCGCAGTATCCGCCGGAACACGCAGGGGCGATCGACGCGTGTCGTACGGAGATCGGAAAGCAGGGTGCGGCGAAGGTAAAGGCGTGTGTGGATCAGCGCATCGCGGCGAAGGCACGCGCCCGGTGATCTTTGGACGACAGCGCAACAGGCGAGCCGTAGCACCTATTGCAGCATGGGCCCTGGCAAGTCCGGCAAAGCTTGGGAGGTGCACTCCCCTGCCTTGATCAGCCCGAACACCTTTAGTTGACTGTAGCGCCTTAGATCAACCCCCGCTCCGCGAACGACATCGCCCGATTGGCCCCGATGATGAAATGATCCAGCACCTTCACATCGACCAGTGCCAAAGCCTGCTTCAGCGCTTGCGTCAGCACTTCGTCGGCGCGGCTGGGCTCGGTTAGACCCGAGGGATGATTATGAGCAAAGATCATTGCTGCGGCATCGTGATAGAGCGCGCGCTTCACCACCTCACGGGGGAACACCGAAGTCTGCGTCAGCGTACCTTCCGAGAGCACTTCGCTGCCCACCACACGGTTCTGCGCATCGAGAAAGATACCGAGGAACACTTCTCTATCGGTACGCGAGAGCGCGAGCCGCAGGTAATCGCGCACCGCGCCGGGCGAGCTCAAGTTCACGCGCGGATCGATCTCTTCCTTGAGGGCGCGGCGCAGCAGCTCGATTACGGCACTGAGCTTGACCGCCTTGGCCTCACCCAGACCTTTGACTTCCCGCAACCGCGGCAAATCGGCGCTCAACAACGCGGACAAATTTCCGAAGCGCTTCAACAGCTCGCGCCCAAGGTCGACCGCACTTTGCCCGCGGGCCCCTCCGGTTACCAAAAGGATTGCCAGCAACTCGGCCTCACTCAGCGCGGCCGCACCTTTGTCGATCAGCTTCTCGCGCGGCCCCTCGCCGCGCGGCCAATTTGAGATCCCCATCCCCCCGCTCCCCGGCCGAGATTCCTCTGCAAGGTATACTACACGTCCAGGCTTGGGTAATAGGACCTTCTCGAGTGGATACGACGCCTCGGCGCATTTTGCTCGGCATCACCGGTGGTGTGGCCGCCTACAAGGCGGCGGAGCTGTGCCGGCTGATGATCAAAGCAGGGGTAAACGTGCGCGTGGTGATGACGCAGTCTGCTACGCGTCTGATTGCACCGGCGACGCTGCAGGCGCTGTCCGGGCAGCCTGTGCATACGCGGCTCTGGGACGACACCATCGCCGACGGCATGGGTCACATCGAGCTCTCGCGCGACCGGGAGCTCATCGTGGTGGCGCCTGCGACCGCGGACTTTCTCGCTAAGCTCGCGAGTGGAATAGGCGACGATCTTCTCTCGACGCTGTGTCTGGCGCGCGAATGTCCGCTCCTGGTCGCCCCGGCGATGAACCGGCAGATGTGGGAGAACGCCGCAACGCAGCGCAATATCCGGCAGCTCATTGCCGACGGCATATGGGTAGCGGGACCCGCCGCAGGCGAACAAGCATGCGGTGAGGTGGGCATGGGCCGCATGCTGGAGCCCGCGGACATCATGCGCGAGATTTCCGCAAACCTCCAATCGAAGGCGCTCGTCGGTGTTCGCGTATTGATCACCGCCGGCCCGACTTTCGAGCCCATCGACGCTGTGCGCGGGATCACCAATCGCAGCTCGGGACGAATGGGTTACGCCGTTGCACAGGCCGCGATCGAGGCTGGCGCGCACGTCACGCTGATCTCCGGACCTACCGAGATCACCGCGCCGGCCAAGGCGCAAACGATCGGCGTTGTTACCGCCCAGGACATGCTCGAAGCGGTGAATGAGCGCGTGCACGACTGCGATGTGTTCATCAGCGTCGCCGCGGTTGCCGACTACCGCGTGAGCCAGCCGAGCAAGCAGAAGATGAAGAAGCAGGAGCAGACGCTGACGCTTCAGCTCGAGCCGACGGTGGATATCCTGGCGAGCGTAGCGGCGCGCACTCCTCCACCCTTTTGCGTGGGCTTCGCCGCCGAGAGTCACGATCTGGACCGCTTCGCAGAAGAGAAGCGGCGTCGCAAGAAATTGCCGCTGCTCGCCGCCAATCTCGCTCAGGATGCCATCGGGGCCGATGATAACGAGTTGGTGCTGTTCGACGATGCGGGGCGTCATCCGCTCGGCAAGGGTCCAAAGCTCGAACAGGCGCGAGCGCTCGTGCAGCACATCGCCCGCCTCTACCGCGGTGGCCCATCGCTGAAGCTCAAAGCCGTGCGCAGTTAGCAAGGCACGGAGTCACCTCACACTGCGCGGCCCCATGCGCTCAATCGATGTAAAGATTCTGGATTCGCGCCTCAACGGCAATCTACCCAGCTATGCGACGAACGGCGCTGCCGGCCTCGATCTGCGCGCGTGCATCGACGAGCCGCTCGAGCTGCGCCCAGGCAAGACGGAGCTGGTGCCCTCAGGACTGGCGATTCATCTGTCCGATCCAAATCTCGCCGCCATGGTGCTGCCGCGCTCGGGGCTCGGACACAAGCACGGCATCGTGCTGGGCAACCTGGTCGGGCTGATCGATTCGGATTACCAGGGGCAGATTCTAGTGTCGGTGTGGAATCGCGGGAACGCGAGCTTCGTGCTGCAACCGATGGAGCGCATCGCGCAACTGGTCATCGTTCCGGTGCTGCAGGTTCGCTTCAATCCGGTGGCTGAGTTTTCGCAGAGCGAGCGCGGCGCCGGCGGGTTTGGGAGCACTGGGCGGTAGCTTTCGGCATCACTGATCCTTGTATGGGTCCGGTACTTCCCCCGCAGCGATGCGTCGCTTTTCCTCCACGCGCAGATAGGTGATCACCGCAGTGATCTCCTCGCCGGTCATGGTGGTTCCGAACGCCCCCATTGTGCCGCCCATGGAGCGATTCGTGACACCGACCGCGATTGTGGTGTAGATCCCGGTGTTGGTATTACCCGAGTACGGGAATTTGCCGCACGTGAGGCATGGACCCTTTCCGCCCTTGCCACCGCCGCCGTGACAAAAGGCGCAGCGCTGCGCGTATTTGTCCTTGCCCAGGTCGACGACTTTCGCGTCGTTGGTGGGCAACTCCATATCGCTCTCATTCATCTTGTGTTGAGCAGCGGCCGGAGCAGCCAGAAACAGAACGGACGCAAGCGAGAGTGTGAGCGCCGCCACAGCGATGGCGCACGCGCGCGCCAGGGACACCGAGACAAACCGCGACATTGTAGTTCTCCTCCTTGGAATCGTTCTATCTTCCTCAAGAAACCGGCGGATAGAACGGCACGCCGTAGCTTTCGATGATCTGCTTGACCTTGCCGCTGGAGAGCAGCTGATCGATGCTCTGGTTCACGAAGTCGAGCAGGCTCTTATCTTCCTTGCGCACTGCGAAGCGGCTGTTGAAGCGCTGATCCGGTGTGGGTACGTAACCCTCCACCATGTGGAACTTGGCGTCGGGAAACTCCTGCTTCGCCACCGCGATGGCCGTCGCCCAGACCATGCTCGCGTCGATTTCGCCTTTGGCCATGCCCTCCATGATCCGCCGGTTGCCCAGATAGAGTTCGCGCGGGATGTTATTGGTGAAGAGGTAGTCGTCCATCGGCGTGGTCATGGAAACACCCACCTTGATGTTGTTCTGCTTGAGCTCGTCCAGCGTTTTCATCTGCGACGCCTTGCCCTGCACCACCAGCACGTAGCCTAGGCTGATGTAGGGCTTGGTGTATGTGAGCTTATCGGGCAGCGAGTCGTCCTCGCCGTTGTCGGAAAGTCCCAGAAAGACATCGCAGCGCTTGGCGAAAATCGAATTGCGAAATGCCCGACCCAGTCCGCCACGGGTCCCGGTATCTGCCCAGTACACCTCAGCGCGCATGCCGCCGAGCTTCACGATCTGCTGGAAGATCTCGATATCGAATCCCGGTGGCGTGCCATTCTGCTGCGAATAGGGCCACGAATAGGGATCTGCGCACGCAGTGAGCACGCCCTTGGCCTTCGCGCGCGCCAGCGTGTCCGTAATCTCATCGGGATCCTGGTTCTGATCCTGCGCGCGTAACGACAGACTGGCCACGAGCGCCAAGCTCAAAGCCAAACACCAGATGACTCTTTTCAACATAGGCTCCTTCAACTCCTCGCGCAGCTCGTGTGTCGAGCCACGATGCGAGGCTAACGCTCCCTGCCTTACCTCGCGTACCAGGTACGCTGCGATTGGCATCGCGGATCTGCGGATCGCATCCGCTTGTTCTTGTGTTGCACTACCGCCCGGCATCGGGCAAAAAACAGGGAGGGCACGAGTGCCCTCCCTGCGAATTTTACTACCTTCCGTCAGTGCGAGACTGAGAGAGCTTACTTCTCGACCGCAAACACCATCAGACCGCCACCCTTGGTGTGGGTCTTCAGGAAGTCGGCATAGTACAGAGGCCAGATACCGCCGCCGCCCGCACCGTACACGATCGCCACGTACTGCCTGCCGTTGGCGGTGTAGGTGGTCGGGTTGCCGTGGACGCCGCTGCCGACCTGGAACGTCCAGAGCTGCTCGCCGGTCTCGTCATCCAGAGCACTGAAGTAGCCCTCTGGATCACCGTAGAACACCAGGCCGCCGCCGGTGGACAGAATACCGCTGGTCGCCGGATAGCTCTGCGACTTGTCCCATACCAGCTTGCCGGTCGCGCCGTCGAAGGCCTTGATGTGGCCAGCCCCGGCGTTGAAGTTGATGACCTTGGCTCCCAGGTACCACTCACCGCGCTTCCATTCCATCTTCTTGGCCTGGAGGTCCATCGCGAAGTCGTACACGGGCACGTACACCATCTTGGTGCGATGGCTGTAGGACATCGGGTGCCATTCTTTACCGCCGTCGAGCGACGGGGCGATATCGGTGGTCACCTTGTCGTACACCACATCCTTCTCAGGATAGTTGTACACCGGCTTGCAGTTGTTGCCGGTGTTGAGCGGCTTCGTCCAGTTCACGCGTTGCAGAGCGGTGACCCACACGCACTTGTGCTCGTTGCCCGCTTTGCCCTTGGAGGTTGCTTCGCGGTCGATGCCATACACGTGACCGTTACGCGAGCCGTGGAACCACAGCTTCTTGCCGCCGAGGTCGGCCAGGATGATCTCGTTCACGCCATCGTAGTCGTACGGATCGTTCGGCGTGTAGTTGAAGTAGCTCAAGATCTTCCCGGAGTCGGGATCGAGCACCAGGTTGCTGTTGGTGAACAGGTTGTCGCCCAGACGGACATGGCGATCGAAGTCGGGGCCGGGGTTGCCGATCGGCCAGAACAGACGGTTGGTTTCCTTGTCGTAGGAACCCGTGATCCAGGCCGACCCACCACCGTACTTCCACGAATCGCCGGCCCACGTGTCATTGCCCGGCTCGCCTGGTCCAGGAATGGTATAGGTCTGCCACACCTGGTCTCCGGTGTCGGCGTTGATCGCCTTGATCCAGCCGCGCACGCCATACTCCGCACCGGCCGTACCGAAGATGATCTTGCCGCGCAGCGCCATGGGCATGATGGTGAAGGTCTCGGCGTAGGTGTAGTCCCCCATCTTCTTGTCCCAGACCACCTTGCCGGTCTGGTTGTCGAGCGCCACGATGTGCGCGTCCAGCGTCGCGAGATAAACCCGGTTCTTGTACACCGCTACGCCGCGATTCACGACGTCGCAGCACAGCTTCGGAAATACGTCGCCCGGCAATTCGCGGTCGTACTTCCAGATGATCTTGCCGGTCGTACCGTCGGCTGCGATCACCTTGTTGAACGAAGTGGTCACGTAGACCGTGCCATTGACCACCACCGCCTGGCTGTCTTGACCCTCGAGCACGCCAAAGGACAAGTTCCACACGGGCCGCAGCTTGCCGATGTTCTCCCTGTTGACCTGCTTCAGAGGGCTGTAGCGAGTGGTCTGATAATCGCGGCCGTAGAGCAGCCAGTTGCTGGCGTCTTTGTCAGCGTTGAGGAGCATGTCGTCGGTCACGTAGTTCGGATACAGCT
>Ga0335084_10004742_pt1 | contig 13403 bp, 7 predicted proteins | sample Lox_Sample_44_FD_206721 | JGI IMG/M metagenome (GOLD analysis project Ga0335084, IMG submission 206721) | Soil microbial communities from Loxahatchee National Wildlife Refuge, Florida, United States - Lox_Sample_4.4 | ecosystem: Environmental > Terrestrial > Soil > Wetlands | place: USA: Florida... | reverse complement strand
ATCCGGCGGCGGTGGTTGTGTCGGTTCCCGAAGCGGCTCCCGCGGTCGCAGAATTGCAGCGGACGCGCGAGGTCGTGCCTGTGAAAGGACCCGCCGGAGAGCTGGAGTCGCTGCATCCGGAATTGCTGCTGCCGCTGGCATCGCGGAAGGAACTGCTGGGGTTCATTAGCCTGGGGCCGAAGAAGTCGGAAGAGCCGTACTCGCCGTCAGACGCCAGCCTATTGCGAACGGTGGCGGCGCAGACCGGGCTGGCGCTGGAGAACGCACGGCTGTCGGAAGCGATCGCGCATGAGGCGGCTCAGCGGGAATTGCTGAACCGCGAAATCGAAATCGCGCGCGAGGTGCAGCAGCGGCTGTTTCCGCAAAGCATGCCGGAAGTGCCGACGCTGGAGTACGGCGGCCACTGCCGGCCGGCGCGCGGCGTGGGCGGCGACTACTACGATTTTCTGTCGTTATCGACGGGGCGGCTGGGATTGGCGATCGGCGACGTGTCGGGCAAGGGCGTGCCGGCGGCTCTGCTGATGGCCAGCTTGCAGGCTTCGGTGCGAGGACAATCGCAATCGGGAAGCGGCAACGTGGCGGAGCTGATCGCGAATGTGAACCGGCTGGTGTGCGACGCGTCGCCGGAGAATCGGTACGCTACGTTCTTCTACGCGCAGTTCGATCCAGGTTTGCGGAGGCTGGTTTATACGAACGCCGGGCACAATCCGCCAATTTTGCTGCGCGGAAAACAGGTGCTGCGGCTGGAACCGGGCGGTCCGCCGGTGGGGCTGTTCCGGATTTCCCCTTATGTGCAGGCGGAGGTGCAGCTGGAGCCAGGCGACCTTCTGCTGCTGTTCACGGACGGGATCAGCGAGGCGGAGAATCCGGCGCAGGAGGAGTGGGGTGAGGACGCGTTGATCGCGACAGCACGTGCAAATTTGGAAGCGCCACCGGCAGAGATGATCCAGTGCATCATGCAACAGGCCGACGCATTCGCCGCCGGCGCGCCGCAGCACGACGATATGACACTGGTCGTAGCGCGGGTATTGGGATAGCCGCTACCACTACACACGCGTGGTGGATCTTTGCTGTTGTAACATCTGATAGAAGATAGTCGTCCCTGCTGTAAGCGTGTACTTCGACATGTCCCGCTGGTTGTGCGTCCCCATATTCGTGTGCGTTGCCGGTGTGCTGCCGGCGGCTGATATAGCGTTTGAAAAAACAGTGCAGCCGGTTTTAGGATCGACCTGCTCTCCGTGCCACAACGACAGCCTCTCATCGGGCGGGCTCAACATCGGCTCCTTTATGAAGATGGGGCCGGTGCTTGAGAACCGGGACGGGTGGCAGCGGGTTCTGGACAAACTTCGTGCGGGCGAAATGCCGCCCAAGGGTGTGCCGCGGCCGGCGCAACTGGACGCCGTCATCCGTTATATCCAGGGCGAATTCGAGAGAGCCGACAGGAATATAAAGCCCGACCCAGGCCACGTGGTGGCGAAGCGCCTGACACGCTTCGAGTACACCAACACGATCCGCGATTTGCTGGCGGTGGACTTCCGCGCGGAGAAGAGCTTTCCAACAGACGACCTCGGCGCGGGGTTCGACAACATCGGCGAGGTGCTGACGGTGTCGCCGGTGCTGATGGAGAAGTACATGGCCGCCGCGGGGAGCATCGCATCACGGGCGATCGGGGCGGATCCGCTACCGAAGAAGCCGATCGTGGCGGAGTATGCGAACAAGGACAAGCGCATCCGCCGAGTGGATTTCAGCACCATCGAAGCGACGCATCGCGTCGATTTCGACGGCGAGTACGTGATCCGGTTCGCGCTGCCCGGCGAGCGGGCGGCCGATGCCAAGCCGGTGATGCTCGGCTTCTGGATGGACGGGAAGCTGCTGCACAGCATGCAAGTGGAGACCAAGCCATCCGGGCTAGTGTACTTCGATCCGTACTCAGAGGAGCAGATGCGGCTGTTCCTGCCCGAAGGCGACCACGTCTTCCGCGCGGGGTTCATCAACGACGATTTCGTGAAGGGCCTGGATGCGAAACAGGCGTACAACCGCAAGGCGAATAAGTTTGTGGACGCGATGATCTTCGTGGGGCCGTATGCTTCGAGCGTGGAGAAGCCGAGCCGCAAGAAGATCCTGGTATGCGATCCGAACTCGGGGCCGGCGTGTGTGGAGAAGATCGTTTCGGAGCTGGCGCATCGGGCGTACCGCCGGCCGGTGACGAAAGCAGAGGTCGCATCGCTGGTGAAGTTCGTGAACCTGGCGAAGGGCGAGGGGCAGACGACTGAGCAAGGCATTCAACTGTCGATTCAGGCAATGCTGGTGTCGCCGAATTTCCTCTTCCGAATCGAGCATGATGCGGCGCCGACGGATGTGTCGAAGGTGCATCCGGTTTCGGAGATTGAGCTGGCATCGCGGCTGAGTTATTTCCTGTGGAGTTCGACTCCGGACGATGAGCTGCTCGGACTGGCAGAATCGGGCAAGCTGCGTGCGCCGGGCGTCTTGGACGCGCAGGTGAAGCGAATGATGTCGGATCCGCGGTCGGCGGCGCTCGCGGAGAATTTTGCAGGGCAGTGGCTGGAGTTGCGGAATCTGGATACGGTGAAGCCGGATCCGCAGAAGTTTCCGGAGTGGGGTCCAGACCTGCGTGACGCCATGAAGACCGAGACGCGAATGTTCTTCGAGTATGTGTTGCGCGAGAACCGTCCGCTGGCGGATTTCCTGGATGCGCGGTACACGTTTTTGAACGAACGGCTGGCGAAATTTTACGGCATTGCAAGCGTCTCGGGACAGGATTTCCGGAAGGTGGACCTGGCGACCGATCAGCGCGGCGGCATCCTGGGACAGGCCAGCGTGCTGACGGTATCGAGCTATCCTACGCGGACTTCGGTGGTGCTGCGCGGGAAGTATCTGCTGCAGAATATTCTGAACAGCCCGCCGCCACCGCCGCCGCCGGATGTGCCGCAGCTCGACGATGACTCGATCGGCGCCAAGGCTTCACTGCGGCAGCAGATGGAACAGCATCGCGCAAACGCTATGTGCGCGTCGTGCCACAACAAAATGGATCCGCTGGGGTTCGGGCTGGAGAACTACGACGCGATCGGGCGCTGGCGGACCATGGACGGCAAATTTCCCGTCGACGCGAGCGGAACGCTTCCGAACGGCAAGACGTTTTCCTCGCCTGCGCAGATGCGCGCCGAGTTGAGGAGCCAGCTACCGGAATTCGCCCGTTGCATGACAGAAAAGATGCTGACATACTCACTGGGGCGGGGCCTGGAATCATACGATCGCCGTACGGTGGATGAGCTGACGCGCAAATGGGCGGAAGCCGGGTATCCATTTCAGCGGCTGGTTTTTGAGATTGTGGAGAGTCTCCCGTTCCAGTCCCGGCGCGGGGAAGCGCCGAAGGTTACCGAGGCCATGCAGAAAGGACCACGTCAATGATTACCCGCAAGGCGCTGCCGCGGCGCTCATTCCTGAAGGGTGTGGGCACGGCGATCGCGCTGCCGTTCATGGATGCGATGGTTCCGGCGTTCGCCGGGCCTGCAAAGAAGCCGCCGCTACGCATGATGTTCGTGTATGTGCCGAACGGGATCGACATGCGCAACTGGAGTCCTGACTATGAAGGCGAGCTCCGCGATCTGCCGCGCATCCTGAAGCCTATGGAGCCGTTCAAGCAGGACATGCTGATGCTCGGCAACCTGACGCACAATACCGGGCGCGCGCTGCTGGACGGCGCGGGGGATCACGGGCGATGCTGCGGGTCGTACTTGACGGGCATTCAAGTGAAGAAGAGCCTGACCGAGATTCATTCGGGCGTGTCGATGGACCAGATTGTGGCGCGCGAGGTAGGCGGTCAGACGCGCTTCGCTTCGCTAGAACTGGGGATGGAGGATTCGCGGCAATCGGGCGATTGCGATTCGGGATATTCCTGCGCGTACACCAATAATCTGGCATGGCGGAGCGACACTCAGCCGGTACCGCCGATCCTGGATCCGCGAGCGCTGTTCGAGCGGTTGTTCGGGAGCGGGGTTGCGCTAAGTCCGGAGGCGAAGGCGCGGCAGTCGCGCTATCGGCGCAGCATCTTAGATTTCGTGACCGAGGATACCCACCGTTTGCAGACCGGGCTGGGTCCAACGGATAAACGCAAGCTGGACGAGTATCTCTCCTCCATCCGCGAGGTGGAGCGCCAGATCGAGAAAGCGGAGAAGGACAACGCGCAGATCGATCCGCACATGGAGAAGCCGTACGGCGTTCCGGCCGACTTCGCCGAGCACTTTAAGCTGATGACCGATATGGTGACGATCGTCTTTCAGGCGGACCTGTCACGCGTGCTGACTTTCCTGGTGACGCACGAGGGGACATCGCGGGCGTACCGCGAGATCGACATCTCGGACGGGCACCATCCGCTGACGCACCATCGTAATCAGCCGGACCTGATGGAGAAGGTGGCGCGAATCAACGAGTACCACATGAAGCAATTCGCGGCCTGGGCAGGGAAACTGAAGAGTATTCAGGAAGGCGACGGGTCGCTCCTGGACCACTCGATGATCGTTTACGGCGCCGGGCTGGCGGACGGAAATCGCCACACGCACGAAGACCTGCCGACCATGATTGTCGGAAAGGGCAACGGGACGATCAAGGGCGGTCGGCGCGTGGTGCTGCGCAAGGAAACTCCGATGTGCAACCTGTTCCTGTCGATGATGGACCGGATGGGCGTGCACATGGAGCACTTCGGCGATGCCACCGGGCGGCTCGAAGGCGTTCAGCTTACCTAGGCAACAGCCAGCTCAGGCCGGCGGTCGGGACGAAGTCGTGCAGCCAGCCGCCCAGCGACATGCCAGGCGCCGCTGTGATGATCTTCGTCGGAAACCGCGTGAGCTGATCGCGGATATCCATCCGAAATAGCAGGCGCGGTTTGAGGCGAACCTTCAGACCTCCACCGAAGGAAAACATCGGTTTGACTTCGTGCGCCCGCGTGAGCCAGGCGTACTGCATCAGAGGGCGATAGGCAAGTTCATCGCCGGTTGCTCGATAGATCTTCACCCCGAACCCCGCGGCGACGTAGGGGCGCAGAGGCTCGCGGCGGTTCCTCAGGTGATAGAGGACGTCGTAGTGGATGACATGCGCCTGCCCAGCCATGCTGGTGGAAGCGGAACCGGACCGTAACCGGGCGTTGCTCTGTTCAAACAGATAGCGGATTTCGCCGCTCACACGCGGATAGAGGTCCTGGGTTATGGTCAGGCCGACTGCGGGCCCGAAGTTGAATCCCGCCGAGACCGCGGGCGTGCTTCCGCCCACGGTGTGGTTGGGAAGGAATCCGCCGCCTGCGAGGCCGCCGAATTCCCACTGCTGCGCCAGCGCGGCCGGCGCGAGGATCAGAAAAAGCCAGAAATGTTTCATCATTCCACTACCCGGACAATTACTGTCGCCGTCACCGTTCCCTGGCTGACGGTCAGAGGGATTTCCGCGCCGAATGTCGGTCGCGACGGCGCTCGGGCCTGGATCAGATAGACACCCGCCATGCCCGGAGTCAATCCGGCGAAGCCCACTTCGAGCGGCATTCCGCCGAGTTGGACGTCGGGCGGCACAACCGCGGTCGCGGGGGGTGACGATGGCGGTGGAACACCCGCTTCCACCTCGGGGGAGGTCGAGCCCAACCCGGTTGCGTAGATCAGAATTTCATCATTGGGATGAATCGGGTTAGAGGGCGTCACCAGTTGCTGATTGGACGCCTTGACGATGACGGGCAGATCGGTCATTGGACCCGCGACGCCGCTATGGAAAATCGCGGGGGCGACGGAAAGCACGTTGAGAAAGTAATCGTCGCTGACGCCACCCGGAGTGTAGACGGTCACCGGCACGCGTCCCGCGGTGCGGAGAGGGAGTTGCGCGTTGATCTGGCCCGGGGACACAAACATCATGGGGATGGCGGCGCCGTTCACCATGAGGCACGATTGCCCGATGGCGGTAGGCAAGGGCATTTCGTTCGTCGTGGCATTGGTCGGACTCAGGTTCGCTCCGAACACGGAGATCAGTGCGGCTGGAGCGACGGACGGCGTGAGATCCGCTGCATTGACAATCTTCTGAACCGATGGCGGAACGACGGCGGCGTCGAAGTTCCAGGCCATCGCGGTAAAGCCGGAAGCGGTCAAGGCCACGATGGCAGTGCGATTAGCGAGTGGCGCGAGCGTTCGCGTGAAGGCGGATCCGCCTCCCGCAACGAGAGGTTGTTCGGCGACGCGCGTGGGCTTGATCACTTCGCCAGTGTTCGTATCGACGCGGCCGATAGTCCCGCCCGCGCCGGAGCCAGAGGCCGGACCTGTCATACGCAATCCCTGGGTATCGATAAAGGCGTAGCCGGACGGGAAATCGGATCCGCTCAACGTGGCGACCGGCGCCAGCGAGAAGTTCAGCAGGCGGTTTCCAACTACGAAACGATTCGCTGAGGCGGCTATTGCGCCCGTGAGCGATGTAGCCAGCTTCCGGGAGACGGTGACCGAGTCCGCACCGGCGTCATAGAGCATTACCGTGCCGTCGGCCGAAGCGGCCAGGATCTCGCCGCCATTCGGCGTGGGCGTCAGCACTGTGTCGGTTGCGATCGAGTTCTGGAAGACGCCAAGCGTCGGCAAAGTGGTTGCGGTGCGGGTCGCCAGGTCGACGCGATCGATGGTGTTGGTGGGACCCGCTACGCGTGATGCTGCGAGAATTCCGCTTGCCGATGCGGCGACAGACCGCGGATAGTGCCCGCGCGGCATCACTACCGGAGACGACGGCAGGAGGCTGTCGAGATCGTACACGTAGATGAGCTGCGAGTTCTCGTGGCCGACGAGCAGGTTCCTGTTGTCCTGCGTGAGCGCCATGCGCGTCGGAGTTGTGCCGGTGCGGAGCGTGGCGATTGGGAACAGGCCGGAACCATCGAAGACGAGGACCTGGTTGCGGTCCTGGCGGAGCACGTAAAAGCGGTCGCGGCCGGGGTCGGCCAGCAGGTCAGCGAGCACACCGGGAACGTTGACAGAAGTCCCCCGCTCATCGGGCCGCTGGTTACTGACAAGAATGCGGATAGACGGCGCCAGGTTGACCGCTTCCGATGATGCGATGCTAAGCGTCCCGACGACGGTTCCGCGACGGTCCTGGAAAGCGCGCGGGTCGACGCTGATCTGCACGGTTGCCGGCGTGCGGCCGGAGTTGGGCGTGATCGAGACACCCTGTAAATCGGTACTAAGAGAGAATGCGGTGCGGCCGCCGCCCGGATCGGTGATATTCAGGGTACGGGTGATCGCGGACTGCCGGCAGAAATCGCCACGAAAGACGAGGTCTTCCTTGTCGGCAGTGATGCGGTGGAGTTGGTTGAGCGCGCCGACCGGAATGATCATCACGCCGCTTTCGGAGACACCGTACAATGTGCTGCCGTCAGAACTGAGGACGCTGCGGCCAGTGAAGTTCTCGGGCAGGCTCAACCGGTCACCTACGGTGAGGTTGTCGGCGTCGCCGATCGCCAACACGGGTGGGGACGTCGCATCGGTAGGAATCTGGGAATAGACGGTGCCTGCGGCCGAATCAATGGCATGCGTCCCGACCGCGAGAACTCCGGTCGCGGACGGGAATTGCGACTGCAGGTATCCGTTGCGGTCGAACACGGCCCATCCGGCGGCGAAATACGACCCATCGCGCGCGGAGCTCACCACGCGCGGGCCCAAAGGCGGCGTGGCCGTATAGCCCGTGACTGCCAGACGGCGGTTGCTCACGTCGTAATTGAAACGGATCGTATCGGAGAGGCCGAAAATCCACTTACCGTCGCCCGATGCGCTGAGCGAAGCGGCGATAATCTGGACCGGCGGAGTACCGGCTGTCGCGGGCATATTTGCGGTAGCCGCCGCGCTCGCGACGGTGTCGATCACCTCCGTGCGGCCGTTGGAGGGATCCAGCCGCAGGAATTCGGTGGTGGTGGCGACCAGCGCCATGCCGTCCGACCCAAAGGCCGCTCCCAGCGGCGGATTTCCGAGAGTGAAGGTCTGACGGCTGCCGCCGCTGAGATCCAGGATGGTCAGCGCATTTCCGGGAGTGGCGGGCGCCTGGGCGTTGCCATAGTGCGTAACCACGAGAAACCGGCCGTCCCGGGATATCGCCACAGACGAGGGGCCGGGCGGGACATGCATGGCAGTGCGGATCTGGCGGTCGGCGAGGCTCATAACGTCGATCCGCGAGGCGGTGAAGTTGGCGATATACAGGACGCCGCGGGCTTCGTCCAAGGCTATATCGGCGGACTGCCCGCCGATCGCCACGACGTCGCCGGCCGTTGCAGCAGCGGCCTGCGGCGGGGAGCCGAACACCGCCAAAACCGCCGTCAGAATTAAGAGCGAAAAAAGCACGCGCACCATAAACCTTCTTATCGGCGGCGCCGATTAGTTCCTGTAGAGTGGACCTTAGAACTCCAGCAATCGCCTGGGTGGTGGCGGCCGCGCTGGCCGGGCCGGCGCGAGCGGCCGACAATCCCGCCGTGACGCGCGTCTCGGCGACGTTCCGCGACGCCGTCTTCCTGGTGGATGGACAGGCATTTACCGGAGCTGCGTCCTTTGCCTGGCCGGCGGGCAGCAAGCATGCGCTCGAGATCGGCGACGCCGAGATTGGCGCCGGGGGTCCGAAAACGCGCTATGCCTTCGTGCACTGGAACACGCCGGCGGGCGTTGTGGGCGGCGGTTCGCGGATCGTCACGATCACCGCGGATGCGGGCGTGCCGTGGTACAACGCCGATCAGCAGGTAGAGCACGCGCTGAGCATCATTTACTATAAGTGCGCGTCGCCGCCGTGTAGTCCGCCCGGATTTGTGCGGGTGAACCAGGTAGCAATGAGCCAGGACACGGACGTGTGGGTCGCGGCAGGAGCGGCGGTGCTGCTGGAGGCGACACCTTCGCCCGGTTACGTATTCGCGGGATGGTATCAGAATCCGGCGCTGCCACCGATTTACTCGCTGACGGTCAACGGGCCGACAGCCGTGTATCCGCATTTCGCGCCGGCCCGGACGATGCATCTGACTACCGTGCCGGACGGGTTGCAGGTGCTGGCGGACCGCGCTCCGGTGACGGCTCCGATCGACCTGGAATGGGGTTGGGAAACGACTCATACGGTAGGAGCGGTGTCGCCGCAGTCGGACCGGAGCGGACGGGTCTGGGTATTCCAGTCGTGGAGCGACGGTGGGGCCGCAACGCATAACTACGTGATTTCCCCGGTCGTGCCGCCGGCTTCATTGACAGCCACGTACGCGCTGGCTATAGGAGCAGGGTTTCTGACGGATCCGACGGGGCTCAATCTGACTGTCGACGGTGTCACCGCTGAGTCGCCGGTTTATCAGGCGTGGGGGCCAGGGGAGACGCACACGGTCGCGGCGCCGGCGCGACAGGTGGACTCGCAAGGCGCGCCTTGGGCATTCAAAAGCTGGTCGAATGGCGCAGCGGCGACTCAGACGATCAAGGTGACGGATGATCAGGTGGACAAGGGGGTCCGGCTGATTGCGAGCTATGACCCACTAAGCCGAATTCGCATTGAAACCGTGCCTGTAGGACTCACTGTGAGCGTGGATGGTGCACCCTGCCGGACGCCCTGTGAAGTGGAGCGAACGATAGGGGTCCAGGTGAAAATTTCGCCTCCGGTTTCGGTGGCGGTGGGCGACGGAACCCGGCTCGATCTCGTGTCGTGGGACGGACCGGCGGCAGAATTCGCCGCAGCCGCGGGATACCGGAAGCTGACCGCCCGCTACAACTATTCCTATCGGCTTACGTTGAGTTCGCAGCCCGCCGATGGCTGCCGGTGGCGGTTGGATCCGGCGGCCGGCGATGCGTATTTTCCGGCCGGCACGATGGTTACAATCGCCGTGGATCCGGCAACCGGGATGAAGTTTCGCGCCTGGGACGGAGATTTGATTGGCGGGGTGAATCCGTCGCCGCTGTGGATGGATGCGCCACATGCCGTTCGGGCGATCTTCGACCGTGTGGTGGAATCGCCGGATCCGCGCGTCGTGAATGCCGCGGGCGATACACCGATTGCGGCGGTGGCAGCGGGTTCGATTGCTTCGTTGTTTGGGGAACATCTGGCAGATTCGACGGAGGTCGCGAGCTCCGATCCGCTGCCGCAAACCCTTGCGGGACTAACCCTGCGCTGCGCCGGACGCTTTCTGCCGTTGTTGTACGTCTCGAATGGGCAAGTGAATTTCGAGGTACCGGGCGATCTTGCGCCAGGAGCGCAGAAGCTCGAAATCCTGCGCGCAGGCGGGGCTGCGGAGGAAGTGTCATTCACGGTGGCGCGCAATGCTCCGGGGATTCTGGCCGTCGCGCACACGGATGGATCCCCGTTCGCGCCCGACTCGCCCGGCTCGCCGGGCGAGCGGGTGCTGATTTACGCAACCGGTCTCGGGCCGTTTGCACCATCCTTACCGGACGGTTTCCGTACGCCCCCCGCTCCGGTGTTCGCGGTGGCTGATCCTGTGGAGATACGGCTCGGTGACCGCACCCTGACGGCAGAGAGCGCAACCGCCGCGGTGGGGTCGCCGGGCGTCGCGATAGTACAGTTCCAGATTCCGGCTGATGCTACAAAGGGCGACACCACTTTATCAGTTCAGACGGGAGGTGCACTCAGCAACTCAAAGCCGTTCACAGTACGATGATGTATTGTCGACGCCCATCCTGATCATTTCCGGAGCCGGCTCGGGCATCGGAGCAGCCACTGCACGTCTCGCGGCTAAAAGAGGTTACGCAGTCTGCGTGAATTTCCGGTCCCACGCGCACGCTGCGGCCGAAGTTGTGGATGCGGTCTCAGCATCTGGAGGCCGCGCGTTGGCAGTACAGGCCGATGTGAGTCTCGAATCCGACGTAATGCGGCTCTTCGAGACCACAGACCGCGAGTTGGGACGCGTTACCGCGCTCGTTAACAACGCGGCCAGGCTCGAGCATCAGATGCGCCTCGACGCAATGGACACCGGCCGGCTGGAGCGTGTGCTCGCCACCAACGTGATCGGCAGCTTCCTGTGCGCTCGCGAAGCGGTCCGGCGGATGTCGACTCGGCACGGCGGGCCGGGAGGCGCAATCGTCAACGTGTCGTCCGGCGCGGCGCGCTTCGGCGCGCCCGGAGAATACATCGATTATGCGGCGAGTAAGGGCGCAATCGACACGATGACCGTCGGTCTGGCAAAGGAAGTCGCCGAAGAGCGAATCCGCGTCAACGCCGTCCGGCCCGGGTTCATCTACACAGGCCTTCACGCCAAGGGCGGAGAACCCGATCGCGTGGATCGGGTCAAGTCGCTCGTCCCGATGCAACGGGGCGGAGAGCCGGAAGAGGTCGCGGCGGCGATCCTCTGGCTGTTGTCCGCCGAAGCGTCTTATGTTAACGGCGCAATTCTGGATGTCGCGGGCGGGAGGTAATCATCCTACCTTCGTCGCCACTGATTTCGCCTGCAGGAATAGCAGCAGGTAATCGGGGCCACCCGCCTTGGAGTCCGTACCCGACAGGTTGAATCCACCGAACGGATGCACGCCGACCATCGCTCCGGTGCACTTCCGGTTGAAATACAGGTTGCCAACATGGAAGCGCTCCTTGGCTTCGCGCAGATGCTCGGGGTTGTTGGAGAAGACTCCTCCGGTCAGGCCATATTGCGAGTCGTTGGCCAGATCGAGCGCGTGCTCGAAATCGCGGGCTTTGGCGACGGCCAGCACCGGTCCGAAAATCTCCTCCTGGAAAATGCGGGCTTTTGAATCCACATCGGCAATCACCGTGGGCGGGATGAAATAGCCTTCGCCATCCGCCTTGTCACCGCCCGCGATCACACGGCCTTCCTGCTTGCCGGCGTCGATGTACTGCTGAATGCTCTTGCGCGCTCCCTCGCTGATGACCGGCCCCATGTAGTTCTCGGGATCTTCGGGCGGACCAACGCGCACCTTCGCAACTCGCGTCTTCAGCTTCTCGAGAAACTGGTCGTAAATCTTCTGGTGCACAATCGCGCGCGAGCACGCGGAACACTTCTGGCCCTGGTAGCCGAACGCCGATACGGCGACACCCTCAACGGCCTTATCAACGTCGGTCTCGGCGTCGACGATGATGGCGTCTTTACCGCCCATCTCCGCGATTACTCGTTTGATCCATATCTGCCCGGGCTGATGTTTCGCCGCCAGCTCATTAATACGTAGGCCTACATCGCGCGAGCCCGTGAACGCCACGAAGCGTGTCTTGGGATGCTGCACCAGAACGTCGCCCACCGCTGACCCGCTACCCACCAGCAACGTGAAGCTGGATTCCGGAAAGCCGGCGTCGAGCAGCACCTCGGCGAATTTCGCAGCGACCGTCGGAGTCTCGCTGGATGGCTTCACGACTGCAGTGTTGCCGGTGACTAACGCGGCCACGGTCATGCCTACAAGGATGGCAAGCGGAAAATTCCATGGCGGAATCACGACGCCGACGCCGAGCGGAATGTAGACCATCTCGTCCTGCTCGCCGGGCAATTGATATACGGCCTGCGGACCAGAGAGGCGCTGCATCTCGCGCGCGTAGTATTCGCAGAAGTCGATTGCTTCGGAAACGTCGGCGTCGGCTTCGGGCCAGGTCTTCCCCGCCTCGTAGACCAGCCACGCGTCGAACTCCAGTTTGCGCGACCGCAGAATGCGGGCCACGTCGAGCGTCAGCCGGACGCGCTCGGCCGCGGGCGTGCGGCTCCATTCCGGGAACGCGGCGTAGGCGCTTTCGATAGCGCGCTTGGCGAGTTCCGGAGTCGCCTTATGGTGGACGCCGACCACCTCTTTCGGGTGCGCTGGATTCGTCGACGTGAGCTTGTCGCCGGTCGAGACCCACTCGCCGCCGATGCGCAGGCTGTATTCGCGCCCGAATTCTCGGTGGACCTTGCGAAGTGCGTCCTCCATGGCCTGCCGGTTCTCGGGCTTGGAGAAATCGGTCACAGCTTCATTCTGAAATTGACTGAGTGTCGCGGTTGCCATCAATTCCATCGTACAAGTTATCCAAGTTATCCTGAGATGGAATGCCTCCTGTCGCGCTGACAATCGCCGGGTCCGACCCGTCCGGCGGCGCCGGGATACAGGCCGACCTCAAGACGTTCCACCAGTTCGGTGTCTACGGCGAAGCCGTCATCACGTTGCTCACGGTGCAGAATTCACAGGGTGTCTCGCGTGTGGAGATGATGCCGGCCGACCTGGTCGCCGCGCAGATGGAAGCCGTGCTGGAGGACATCCCGCCCGTCGCGGTGAAGACCGGCGCACTCGGCTCGGCGGACGTGGTGTGCGCGGTCGCACACGTGCTTGCGCGGTTCGATTTTCCGGTGGTGGTCGACCCGGTGATGATCAGCAAACACGGCGCTTCGCTTGCGTCCGACGCGGCGGTCGCTGTGATGAAGCGGGAGCTGCTCCCACGTGCAGCGCTGA
>Ga0335084_10004741_pt1 | contig 13404 bp, 12 predicted proteins | sample Lox_Sample_44_FD_206721 | JGI IMG/M metagenome (GOLD analysis project Ga0335084, IMG submission 206721) | Soil microbial communities from Loxahatchee National Wildlife Refuge, Florida, United States - Lox_Sample_4.4 | ecosystem: Environmental > Terrestrial > Soil > Wetlands | place: USA... | reverse complement strand
CCCCATCGGAACCAGCGTCGCCGGGCGATCGCCGACGCCTCGGCCGCCTCCTCGCTGGTCGAGACCGTGTCGGTGGGGGCCGAGGCGTCGTGGTCGACGTCGCCGGTCACGGGCGGGTCGCCTTCGAGGACGTCGAGCACGACGACGGTGATGTTGTCGATCCCGCCGGCGCCGTTGGCCGCGCGGACGAGCCGTTCGGCCGCTTCCTGCGGCGCGCCGGCCGTCGCCTCCAGGATCGCCTGGAGCTGGTCCTCGGGAACCATCACCGTCAGGCCGTCGGAGCACAGCAGCAGCCGATCTCCTTCGATCAGCCCGACGTCCTGCTCGTCGATCGCGACGTCGGGGTCCTGGCCCAGGGCCCGGAGGATCACGTTGCGATGGGGGTGGACCGCGGCCTCGCGTTCGGTGATCTCCCCGGCTTTGAGCATGCGGTTCACGAGCGTGTGGTCTTCGGTGAGCTGGCGGAGCGCGCCGGCGCGCAGCAGGTACGCCCGCGAGTCGCCGACGTGCACCAGGTGCGCCCGGTCCCCGGCCACGGTGGCCGCCGTGAGCGTCGTGCCCATCCCGGTGACCTTCCGATCGGTCGCGGAGCGTTCGTAGACGGCTCGGTTCGCCGCCTGGACCTGGTCGGCCAGCGAGCCCTGGCCGGCGCGGAACCGTTCGACGATCGTCTGGAGCGCCAGCTGGGAGGCGACCTCGCCTCCGCGATGGCCGCCCATCCCGTCGGCGACCGCGTACAGCGGCGGTTCGATCGCGAACGCGTCCTCGTTCCCTTCCCGGACGCGGCCGACGTCCGTCGCGACGCCCGCATCGATCTTCATCGGCGGAGCTCCATCACGGTCGTGCCCACGCGGATCCGGTCCCCCGGCGCCAGCATCGCCGGCGCGGCGAGGCGCTGCTCGTTCACGAACGTGCCGTTCGTGGATCCGAGATCCTCGACGTACCAGGAACCGTTCTTCCCGAAGATCCGGGCGTGTTGCTGCGAGACGTACGTGTCCTCGAGGCGCAGATCGCACTCGATCGCGCGACCGACCACCGTGCTGCCGGCGAGACGGACCGACCGGGCCTTCGCCCCGTCGGCCTGGACCAGCAGCGCGGTGGCGACCGGTTGTCCCGGCTGGTCGCGGCGCCGCGGATCCGCCGCCGCGGGCACCGGGGTGCGCTCCACGTTGAGCCCCCGCACGACCCATCGCATCGAGCGCCACAGGAACAGGAACAACAGCGCGAACAACCCGTACTTCAACCCGGACAGCGCGAACGGCTCGACACCGTCGGCCAGCATCACGCGCTCCGGAACTCGATCACCGTGGTCCCGATCGTGATCCGATCGCCGTCCGTGAGCGAACGCGACCCCACGCGCTCGCCGTTCAGCTTGGTGCCGTTCGTGGAGCCCAGATCGGTCAGGGTCGCGGTGCCGTCCTGCGACCGGATCTGTGCGTGGCGGCGGGAGGCGCCCTTGTCGTCCAGGACGACGTCGCAGTCGGGCAGCCGCCCGATCGTGATCAGCTCTTTGTCGACGGCCACGCTGCGGGTCGCGCCGGCCTCGTGGATCACCAGCTCGGCCCGCTCGGGGTGCGGAGCCGGGGTCGGGACCACCTTCTCTTCCCCCTCGACCAGCGATGCCTCGACGTCGAGGTCGCCCTTGCCCATGTGCTCGTCGACGAACAGCTCCACCTCGGGCGGGCCGACGAGCCCCCAGCCGCGTTCCGCCGCGGTCTCCAGCACGACCTGCTTGAGCTCGCCGACGAGTGCGACCTCGATCTGCTGGAACCGCGGGGCGTCGTCGTTCGACAGCGAGATCTCGAACCGGTTCGGGGCCCAGACCTCGCTGATGGCGACCTGCTTCCCGTCGTCCATCGCCCGGACCACGCGTTTGGCGATCTCGACCGGCTGGACGCCGCTGCGGAACGTCTTTGAGAACAGGCCTTCGACGAGGCCCCCCAAACGGCGTTCGAAGTTCCGGAGGTTCGGCACGATGGAAGCGTGCGGCGGCCGCACGGATGTCGCCAATCCTACCCTTGGCCGGTTGCGGTTCCGTGACGCCGCTCGAGCGCGAAGCGCGGCCGGATCGCGTTGGGTACGATGCAGGTTCCGGGGGCGTGGCGGAACTTGGCAGACGCGCACGGTTCAGGTCCGTGTGGGCTTACGCCCGTGGAGGTTCAAATCCTCTCGCCCCCACCGTGATCGGCCCGGCACGACCTACCGGGTATCGTGCGACCGGATGGGCGTGATCGAGGTGGAGGGGCTCCGCAAGGAGTACCGCCGGCTGCGTGGGGGCAAGACGACCGCGGTCGACGGCCTCGACCTCGACGTTCCCGAGGGTGGCGTCTTCGGGTTCCTGGGGCCGAACGGCGCCGGCAAGACCACGACGATCCGCTGCCTGCTCGGTCTCGTCCGGCCGAGCGGCGGCCGCACCAGGCTGATGGGCGCCGAGGTCCCGCACGGGCTCGCCGGGGTGATGGGCGCGGTGGGCTCGATCGTGGAGCAGCCGGCGCTGTTCCCACGCTTCTCGGGCCGGCGGAACCTCCAGATCCTCGGCCGCGTGGGCGGGCAAGACGACGCCGCGATCGAACGGGTGCTGGCCCGGGTGGGGCTCGCGGATCGGGGCGGGGACGCGGTCCGCACGTATTCGCTGGGGATGAAGCAGCGGCTCGGGATCGCTGCGGCCCTCCTGAAGGATCCCGCGCTCCTGATCCTGGACGAGCCCGCGAACGGCCTCGACCCGGCCGGCATCGTCGAGGTCCGCGAGCTGATCCGATCGCTCGGGAACGAGGGCCGCACGGTCTTCGTGTCCAGCCACATCCTGTCGGAGGTCGAGCAGACCGCCGACCGTGTGGCGATCGTGGCGCGCGGCCGGCTGATCACGTCGGGCCCCGTCTCGGAGGTGCTGTCGGCAGGACGTGCGCGCGGGCTCCTGGTGAAGCTCGCCGATCCCGCCGCCGGCGCCGTCGCCCTGAACCAGGCCGGCATCAGGTCGGAGGTCGCCGGCGACGTCGTGCGCGTCGATCTTCCGCCGGATCAAGGGGATCGCGTCACGCGAACGCTCGCGGAGCGCGGCCTCTACCTCTCCGAGCTGCGCCCCGATGAGGTGGACCTGGAGACCGTCTTCCTCGAACTGACCCGCGACGAGGGTCTCGGCCCGTGATCGGCCTGCTCCGCGCGGAGCTGCTGCGGGCCTGGTCCCGGCGGGTCGTCCGGGTCCTCGCGATCGCGGTCGCCGTGTCGATCGTGGTCAGCCTCGCGATCGCCACGTACAACGTCTCGCGGCACTCCGGCGAGACCGCTTACGAGGCCGCGCGGCAGGACTGCCTCAGCGGCAACCTCGTTCCGAAGGACAAGTTGCCGCCGCGCTATCACGGCGATCTCGCCGCGTACTGCGCCGACCGGGTGCGGCCGGAGTACTACGGCGTCAGCCAGTGGCGGTGGGCGGATCTCCCGGAGGGGCTGACGTCCGGGACCTCCTCCATCGTCGTGCTGCTCGGGGTCCTGCTCGGGGCGACCCTGTCGGGGGCCGACTGGACGGCCGGCACGATGGGCACGCTCCTGACCTGGGAGCCCCGACGCGTCCGCGTCCACCTGGTGCGGCTGCTGGTGACGATCGTCGCCGTCCTCGTGTTCACGCTGGCGACGCAGCTGTTCCTGATCGGCGTGTATCGCGTCGCGATCGCCATCTCGGGCACGACGGCGGGAACGCCGCCGAACATGGTGTGGCACCTGCTGCAGATCATCGCGCGCGTCGCGGTCGTTGCCGCCGCGTTCGGCGTGGTCGCGCACGCGGTGGCCACGCTCGGCCGATCGACGGTCGCGGCCCTCGGGGTGCTGTTCGGCTACCTGATCGTGATCGAGGGGTTCTTGGCCGGGCTCTGGACGGCGATCCAGCCCCGGTTGCTGATCCGGGCGGCCGAGGTCGCGATCTCGAAGCAGCCGCTGCTGGACCAGCACGTGTCGTCGCAGGTCGGTCCGAACGGCGTGATCGTCGGTCAGTTCCAGCGGGTCGTGCTGTCCGTGGCCGGCGCGTGGGTCGTGCTCGGCGTCTGGGTGGTGGTGCTCACCGCGGTGGCGCTGCTCGTGTTCCGGGCGCGCGACGTGAACTGAAGCTCGCGGTCGGCGGGATGCATCGACGCCGCCACGTACCACGCGATCCCGGCGTACAGGACGAGGTCCCCGACGCTCACCGCCGCGGCGATCGGCGCCGGCACGCCGGTCACGTCGCCCAGGACCAACAGCACCGAATCCTCGTTCGCGAGATGGTGCTTCGCCCCGCCGGCCCCGGCCTCGAGCGCCGGAAGCGTGCCACCCTGGTCCGAGCGGATGACCGCATCGCGGGTGATCGGCATGCCGCCGTTCGCGATCACGACGAGCGCGTTCAGCGATACCCCGACCGCGAAGAGCAACAGGCCGGGCTGGTCGATGTTGAGGACCGCGAACACGAGGAGCAGCGCGAACGAGGCGGCGACGGCGAGGTGACCCAGCGTGCCGGGCGGGTTCACGAACTGCAGGACGATGCCGGCCACCGCGAACCACCACGAGCGGAGCGGGATCGACGGGAAGTTCCGCAAGGATCCGCCGGTCGCGAAGCCGACGATCACCCCGACGACCAGCACGAAGGCGATGAGGATCAGCGGTGTGCTCCTTCGGGCTCGGGAGGCCCATCGTATACTCCGGTTCCTCCCGGACACGTCGCTGACGTGCGGGTTCCGGGTATCCGTGCCACCCGACGGACGCGGAGACGGACGTCATGACGCTGTCGGATCACGCGCTCACCTTGGTCGCGTTCATCGCGATCGGCCTGTCGCTGCTGGCGATCGCGTTCTGGGTGTTCGGCGGCGGTGCGCGCCGGCGAGCGCCCTCGGCGGCGGTGGCCGGCGACGAGGCGGTCGGGGTGCTCCTGGAGCGGATCGAGCGCCTCGAGCAGGCTGCGCGGAGCCTCAACGGCACCGACCGGCGGCAGCAGGTGCAGATCGAGGGGAGCGTGCGTCGGGTCGGCATCCTGCGCTACGACGCGTTCGAAGACGTGGGCGGTCGGCTGTCGTTCTCCTGCGCGCTCCTCGATGAGCACGGGACGGGCGTCGTGATCACGTCCATCAACGGACGGCAGGAGACGCGCGTGTACGCGAAGCCGATCGCGCGGTCGACCAGCACCTACAACCTCTCGCTCGAGGAGGAGGAAGCGATCCGCCAAGCGATGGGCGAGGATCAGCAGGCGGTGGCGCGTTGATCCGGCGACGCGACGACGCCGAGTCGGCGCAGTTGCCGGTCCCACCGGGGCCCCGAAACCGAAAGGATGCGGACATGGCGGAGAACGATGAGGTCACGGTGGTCGGAACCGGCGCGCGGCTGGAGGGCAACGTCGTGTCGGCCGGGAGCCTCCGGATCGACGGACAGGTCAAGGGACAGATCAACGCCGACGGCGACGTCGTGCTCTCGCCGCAGTCCCAGGTGGAGGCCGACATCCGGTCGCAGAACGTGAGCGTGGCCGGTCGGTTCAAGGGGAACATCGTCGTGAAAGGCAAGGCGCATCTGGCGCGTGGCGGCAGGGTGGACGGCAACATCACGTCGAAGACGCTCGTCGTGGAGGAGGGCGGCGTCTTCCACGGGCAGAGCATCATGGACGCGACGGTGGCGTCGGGCTCGGGTCCACAGGCGGCATCGTCCGGCGCGGCGCCGTCGAAGGAGCAGAAGGAACCCAACCAGGTCAAGGTGTGAGGCTCGATGCTCGACATCAAACGGATCCGCGAGGATCCGGACGCGTTCCGGGCCGGGCTCGCGCGGCGGAACCTCGGCGAGGTCGTCGACGAGCTCCTCGCCGCCGACGAACGCCGCCGTTCGCTCACCCAGCGTGTCGAGGAGCTGCGGGCTGAGCAGAACCGCGCCTCGAAGGCGATCGGGCGAGCGACCGGCGACGAGAAGCGGCGCCTGATCGCCGAGGTCGCGACCGTCAGCGCCGAGCTGAAGGAGCTCGAGCCGCAGCTGGCGGAGGCCGACGCGCACCTCAACGCGCTGCTCGCGAGCACGCCCAACGTGCCGCACCCCTCGAGCCCCGACGGCTTCACCGACGAGGACGCGGTGGAGGTCCGCCGCAACCACGACGTCGTGCCCGGGTTCGATTTCGCGCCGAAGGATCACGTGGAGCTGGGCACCGCGCTCGGCGTGCTCGACGTCGAGCGCGCGGCGCGCACGAGCGGCTCGCGGTTCGTCTACCTGCTCGGGGACCTCGCGTTCGTCGAGTTCGCGCTGGTCCGCAGCGCCATGGACATCCTGGCCGAGAAGGGCTTCGTACCCGTGATCCCGCCGGTGCTCGTGCGTGAGGAGGCGATGTACGGCACCGGCTTCCTGCCGACGGACGCGGTCAACATCTACCAGACCGCCGAGGACGACCTGTACCTCGTGGGCACGGCCGAGGTACCGCTCGCGGCGCTGCACATGGGCGAGATCCTGGACGAGTCGACGCTTCCCCTTCGGTACGCGGGGTTCTCCACCTGTTTCCGGCGCGAGGCGGGCACCTACGGCAAGGACCTCGGCGGGATGTTCCGCGTCCATCAGTTCGACAAGGTGGAGATGTTCTCGTTCGTGACGCCGGAGAGCAGCTGGGACGAGCACGAGTTCCTCGTGAGCGTCGAGGAGGAGGTCCTGGGGAAGCTGGAGATCCCCTACCGAGTCGTGAACGTCGCGGCGGGAGACCTCGGCGGCGCGGCCGCGAAGAAGTACGACATCGAGGTCTGGCTCCCCGGGCAGGAGCGCTATCGAGAGCTGACGAGCTGTTCGAACACGACCGATTACCAGGCGCGTCGGCTGCAGACCCGCGTGCGACGCGCCGACGGTGGGACCGAGGTCCTGCACACCCTCAACGGCACCGCGACAGCGATCGGCAGGGCACTGATCGCGATCCTGGAGAACCATCAGCAGGCCGACGGCAGCGTGGTGATCCCGGAGCACCTCTGGCAGTACCTGCCCGAACGGGCGCGGATCCTCCAGCCTGCCGGCTAGCGCTTCGCGTGCTCGGCGCGTGGATCCGGGTCCGCGGCGGCGTGCCGTTCGGTCACGTCGAGCATCAAGCCGTGCCACACCTGCGGGTTCTCTGCCGGCTGGGTCTCGCGAGCCGAGATGCCGTGGACCCAGCGGATCGTCCCGTCCCGGCGGACGACACGGAACTCCACGTCCGAGCGGTCGGCGCGCTGGGACGCCGCCACGATCGTCCGATCGTCGGGATGGATCCAGCGGGTCAGGGATTCCGCATCCGCGAGGAGGGTCGCCGCCTCGACGCCGAGCAGCTCTCGGATCTGCGGACCGACGAACACGAGCCGATAGCGACCGGACACCGTGTCGAACGATCCCGACCACGGGACCCCCGGGATGCGATCCGCGAGCGTGCGGAGCCGGGCGCGCTCGGTCTCGACCGCGTCGAGCTCCTCCCGCCGACGCGTGACGTTCGAGAGCGCACCGACGAACCGCACGGGCCGCCCGCGGTCGTCGCGCTCGATGCAGCTCCCGCGGTCGTTGAGCCAGACCACGGACCCGTCGACGTCGATCGTCCTGTAGTCGAAGTCCCACGGCCCACCGGTCGCGAGGTTCTCGGCCGCCCGCGCATTGAACCGATCCCGGTCATGCGGATGCACGGCGTTGAGCCAGCTGGCCTGGTCGCGGTGCACGTCCGGCGCGAGCCCGAGGATCGTGGCCGCTTGCGGGCTGACGTAGGTCACCTCGACGGCCGCAGGCTCGTGGGAGTGATCCACCTCGAACGCGTAGGGGACGAACGGACCGGACTCCGCCAGCTCCCGGAACCGCGCCTCCGCCTGGGCGGCCTTCCGTTCGGCTTCCCGCTGCGCGGTCACGTCGATCATCACGCCCTGGAACACCAGGGGTTTGCCGTCGTCCGAGCGGGACAGGAGGACGGCCCGGTCGATGACCCAGACGACGTGGCCATCCTTCGCGAGGTAGCGGTAGGCGGCCTCGAACGGCTCGCCCGTCGTCTCGCTCCGGAGCGCGAGCGCCAGCACCCGGTCACGGTCGTGCGGATGGACCCGGTCGAGCCACCATCCCGCGTTCCACTCCTCGGGCGAGTAGCCGAGCATCCGTTCGATGTGCCGGTTCGCGTACGCGAGCGAGACGTCCTCGATCCGCGGTTGCCATAGGTACACGACGGCGGGCAGCTCCTCGACGAGGCTCCGGTAGCGCTCCTCGGCGTCGCGGAGCTCATGCTCGGCCCGCCGCCGCTCGGCGATCTCCAACGTCATCAGCTCGTTCGCTTCCTCCAGCTGGACCGTCCGGGCGACGTCGCGGAACTCGAGCTCGTCGTGCGACAGGCGCAGCTGCTCCTCCGCCAGCTTCTGGGCCGTGATGTCGACCATCAGTCCTTGCCACGTGAGGGGGTTCCCCCGCTCGTCGCGGACCAGCGTCGCCTGGTCGTGCACCCACACGATCCTTCCGTCGGCGGCGATCATCCGGTACTCGCGCGACCACGGCTCGCCGGTCTCGCTGTACCGGTCGTGCGCCGCCAGCTCCGTCTCGCGGTCGTCGGGATGCAGCAGCTCGATCCAGATGTCGGGTTGGTCGAGCCACTCCTCCCGTGAGTACCCGAGCAGCTGCTCGACGCGGGGGTTCGCGTAGATCGTGCGCCGCTCGTCGTCGGGCCCCATCTCGTAGACGACGGCGGGGATCCCCTCGATGAGCGCGCGGTAGCGCGTCTCGGCGACGGCGAGATCCTGCTGGGCCTTCACCCGCGCGCTGATGTCGACCATGACGCCCTGCCAGTAGATCCGTCGGCCCGCCGGGTCGCGGATCAGCACCGCATGATCGTGGATCCAGACGGCCCGACCGTGCGCATCGATCGAGCGGTATTCCATGTCGAAGGCCGCGCCCGTCTCGAACGAATGCAACCATCCATCGAGGACGCGGTCGCGGTCCTCGGCGGCGATCCACTCGGTCCAGTCGGCGTCCGTCGTCGGTGCGAAGTCCGGCGCGAAGCCGAGGATCTTTTCGATGTTCGGGCTCGCGTAAAGGAGCTGGAGGTTCTCCTCGTCCGAGGCGAGGTAGGTGACCGCCGGGAGCTGATCGATCAACGCGCGGTGCCGTGCTTCGGACAGCCGAAGCTCCACCTCCGCTTCTTTCTGCGCGGTGATGTCGATCATCACGCCCTGCCAGCCGATCGTGGCGCCGCCGCCGTCCCGCAGCGGCGCCGCACGGTCGTGGAGCCAGACCGTGGTGCCGTCCGCGCGCAGGAACCGGTATTCGACGTCGTAGGTGCTGTTGCCCTGGAACGCCGCCTCCCATTCCGCGAGGACGCGCGCTTGATCCTCCGGATGGATCGACCGCTCCCACAGGTCGGGGTCCGTGTAGTACGAGGCCTGTGGATACCCAAGCATCGGCTCCACGATCGGACTGATGTAGACCTTCGTGTGCTCGGGCAGGAACAGGTCCACGAAGACCGCGGCCGGGAGCTGCTCGACGAGGGAGCGGTACAGGGACTCCGATCCGACCGCGGATCGCCAATCGGTGAGGCCGTCGACGGGATGGTCGGCATCGGGCGTGACGGAACCGCCGGACGGGAGCCCCCTCGGATGCACCATCGCGGCCTAGGGTAGCCCTCCGGCTCTTCGTCCGTTCATCGAGCCGGGCCGCTACGCTCCCCACGGGAGGATGGCCGAGCGGACGAAGGCGACGGTCTTGAAAACCGTTGAACGGGCGACCGTTCCGTGGGTTCGAATCCCACTCCTCCCGCGCACATCCCCTTCCTCTCGCATACGGCCTCGGTCGCTCGGGGGTCCCCCAGCCGCCCAATCGAGACCTTCGGCTTCGGGGCCGATATCCAGGGCAGGGGAGAGGAAGGCGAGCGGGTGCCGAGGCAGAAGGACCGGGTTCCGGAGACCGAAGGGCTGCGACACGAGTCGCGGGTCGCGGGGCTCCGCGAGTTCCGCACGCCCTCGCTCGAGGCCGTCGAGCGACGCCGGATGCAGCTGTGGTTCCTCACGACGGTCACGCTCGTGTTGGTCGCGACCGGCGTGCTCGTGCTGGCCACCTGGACCTCCATGGGATCGGTCGTGCTGTCCGCGCCCGCGATCCGGCTCGGCGCGCTCGCGATCGTCGGCATCTTCTGCGCCTACGTCGTGGAGAAGGAGATGCGCCTGTGGCGCGTCACCCGCATGCTCACCGACGAGCGTGTCCTGATCGCGTCGCTCACGAACCGCCTGCACGAGGTCTCGCTGCTCCTCGAGACCGGCCGCGCGTTGAGCGGCCTGCTCGACCTCTCCGAACTGCTCGACACGGTGCTCCGTAGCGCCTGCGACCTGCTCGACGCGAACGGCGGATCCCTCATGGTGGTCGAGGGTGACGAGTTGGTGACGGTCAGCGTGCGTGGGCGCGAGGAAGCCCTCGGCGCGCGCATCCGCCTCGGTGAGGGCGTCGCCGGGCACGTCGCCCTCCGTCGCGAGCCGATCCTGATCGAGGGGCACGTCGATCCGAGGGAGTTCCCGGGGCTCGCCGACCGGCAGCCGTACGTGGAGAGCGCGATGTCGCTCCCGCTCGTCCACGCCGACGAGGTCGTCGGGGTGCTGAACGTGAACGCGGCTGCCGGCAGGGCGTTCACCGAGTACGACCTGCGCGCCGTGGCCGTGTTCGCCGAGCAATCGGCCTCCGCGATCGCGAACGCCCGGCTGTTCGAGGCCGAGCGTCGGCACGTCGCGCGGCTGATCGAGCTCCAGCACGCGAGCGCGGCGGAGGCGGGATGAGCGTGACGATCCGCCGTCCGCGCGTCCTGGTCGTGGAGGACGACCCCGATCTGCTCGTGGTGCTCCGCGTGAACCTCACCGCGGCCGGGCTCGATCCGATCCTCGCGGGCGACGGCCGCACGGCGATCTCGCGGATCCAAGCCGAGCGGCCCGATGCCGTCGTGCTCGACGTGATGCTCCCGGGGATCGACGGCTGGTCGGTCCTCGAGGATCTCCACGCGATGGGCGACCCCGTGCCGATCGTCGTGTGCTCGGCGAAGAAGAACGCCGAGGATATGGAACGCGCGCGCGATCTGGGCGCATCGGGCTACGTGGTCAAGCCGTTCGACATCGACCGTCTCCTCGACGCGGTGTTCGAGGCGGTCCGGAGCCCATCCCGCCGGCCCGGCGTCGACCTCGAGCTGGACATCGACCTCGAGCTCGGCGTCGACCTCGTCTGAGCTCCGCCTCCGGCTCCGTATCCTGCTCCGTATCCTGGGGCTCCATGGCCCCCTCGAACGACCGACTGCTGCGTGCCCTCCGGCGCGAGCCCGTCGACCGGACGCCCGTGTGGTTCATGCGGCAGGCGGGCAGGTACCTGCCCGAGTACCGCAAGATCCGCGGCGACCGGGACATCCTCGAGACCGTGCGTCTGCCGGACGAGGTGGTCGAGATCACGCTGCAGCCGCTCCGCCGGATGCCGGTGGACGCCGCGATCCTGTTCAGTGACATCGTGGTGCCGCTCGCGGCCACCGGGCTGCCGATCCGCGTCGAGCAGGGGCTCGGTCCGATCCTGGACACGCCGATCCGATCGGCCGCCGACGTCCGGCGCCTCCGGCCGTTGGAGCCCGACGTCGACGAGCCGTACGTGGCCGAGGCGATCCGAGCCCTCGTGGCCGAGCTCGACGTGCCCCTGATCGGCTTCGCCGGAGCGCCGTTCACGCTGGCCAGTTACCTCGTGGAAGGGGGCCCTAGCCGAGATCACGCCCGAACGAAGGCGCTCATGCTCGGCGAGCCCACGACGTGGGACGCGCTGATGACCGCGCTCCTGGACGTGATCGTGCCGCACCTCCGGCTGCAGATCGCCGCCGGGGTCGGAGTCGTCCAGCTGTTCGACTCGTGGGTCGGCGCCCTCTCGCCCGCGCACTACGTGGCCCACGTCGCGCCGCACGTGCGCAGGCTCTTCGAGGCGCTCGCCGGCATGGACGTGCCGGTGATCCACTTCGGCGTCGGGACCTCCGAGCTGCTCGAGGTGATGCGCGAGGCGGGTGGCGACGCGATCGGCGTCGATCACCGGGTGCCGCTGGATCGAGCGTGGGCTCGCCTGCCGGGCGTGGCCCTGCAGGGCAACCTCGATCCCGCGGTGCTCCTCGCGCCGTCAACGGTGATCGAGCGGGAGACGGCCGACGTCCTGGAACGCGCCGGCGGCCGCACCGGTCACGTCTTCAACCTGGGCCACGGCGTGCTGCCGACCACGCCGGTGGAGGCGCTCCAGCGCGTCGTCGACCTGGTGCATACATGGAACGTTCCCGATGCCTGAGCCCGCCGGCCGGATCGTCGTCGTCGGCGCCGGTATCGCCGGGCTCGCCGCCGGGCTCTGGCTGCGGCGACAGGTACCGTCGCTCGACGTGGACGTGCTCGAGGCGACGCCGCGCCCGGGCGGCGGCATCGTCGAGGTGCAGGTCGGCGATCTCCGGCTCCCCGCCGGACCCGACGCGCTCTACGCGCGCCGGCCGGCCGGCGTCGAGCTCTGCCGCGAGCTCGCGATCGATCTGACGAAGCCGGCCGCGTCGGGGATGTGGCTGTGGACCGACCGCGGGCTCGTCGAGTACCCGTTCCACGCGCCGTTCGGCATCCCGAGCGAGCTCGGCGACGTGTTCCGGTGGCCGGGCGTGTCACGTCGAGGACGCCGCCGCGCGCTCGGCGATCTGGTTCGGCGGAAGCGTCGCTCCGGCGAGGACGGATCGATCGGTTCGCTGCTCCGCCGGCGACTGGGCGACGAGGCCACCGACCGCGCGATCGCACCGCTGCTCACCGATCCGTTCGGTGGGGAGATCGACCGTCTCTCGGTCCGCGCCACGTTCCCGGAGCTGCCGGCGTGGGAGGCAACGCAGGGGTCGCTGTTGCGGGGCTCCATGGCGACGATGCGGGACGCGCGTCGTGCCGAGCTCGGCCCGTTGCGCCTGCGGCCGGCCGGCGGCCTGGAGGGCCTGGTCGAACGGGCGGCGGTCGACCTCGGGCCGGCCCTGCGAACCGGCGCTCGCGTCGAGGCGATCGTGGCCGACGGCTCGGGATGGTCGGTGCGCATCGAAGGAGCCGCTCCGCTGCGCGCCGACGCCGTCGTGCTGAGCATCGTCGCCGACGGCGTCCGGCGGGTGCTCGGGCCGGCGGGCGCCGTGGCGGGCGCCGACCTCGCGACGATCCCGAACGCCTCGCGCGGCGTCGTGTTGCTGGTCTATCCGGCGGGAACCGCCGAACGGCTCCCCTACGGGAGCGGCTTCGTGGTCCCGGCGGGCGCGGCCCCGATGACCGCGTGTTCGTGGTTCTCCTCCGTATGGCCCGATCCCGCCTTCGGCGCGCGCGCCGTGCTGCGATGCACGATCGGCGGCGACGGCCAGGAGGAGGTGCTCGATGGGGACGACGCGGACATCGTCGAGGCGTGCGCGCGGCACCTCGCAGCCGTGCTGCCGCTCCCGGAGGT